>JACCDL011352708.1_pt1 | contig 12664 bp, 12 predicted proteins | sample 7441931 | NCBI WGS metagenome assembly JACCDL01 (sample SAMN15323437, study PRJNA562643) | freshwater metagenome | isolation source: river surface water | place: USA:Blue River Watershed | collected 2017-08-16 | reverse complement strand
TAGTACCAGGTGTTCTTTTCCGAGCCACATTGGAGAAAATTGAAGTACTAAAATCTCCAGACTTAGATTGGAAAAGTTTTGGGTCTTTTAAATAAGTAATTAAGTCCTGATGGTGAGAAAAAATAAATGGGGATTGTTGGCTGTAAAGATCTTCTTTTCGAAGCCAATGCTTAAAAAATGCAAAGGCAATGGCAAAGGAATTTCGAGGCATTAATTTTGAAAGAGCGTGGAAATTAGCTGAAACTCTGGGATGACGATTTCCAAGAGTTTGCCATCCATTAATTTCTCAAGGGTAAAGGAGCCGCGCATTTTGCCAATTCCTGACTTCAAGTTGCAGCCAGAAACATAGGTATGAAACTCACCTGGCTCCAAAATAGGTTGCTGACCAACTACCCCATCTCCTTCCACAATTTTTCGGCTTTCGGTAGCATCATAAATTTCCCATCTCCTTCTCAACAATTGAACGGTATGGTTGCTTTTATTTTCTATGCGTACCTTGTAAGTGAATACATAATGGTGCTGCTGCGGATTTGAAAAATCCGGCTGGTAGGTAGTTTCAACACTTACTTGAATTCCTTTGGTAATCGCAGAGACCATGGTATTACTATTTCAAGCACTAAAGTTAGGATTTCTACTTTTCAAACCAACTCTTATCCGATGGATGTTGCCCTAGAACCCACCTGGAAAACTGCCTTAAATCCAATTTTTCAAAGCGATTCCTTTTTGAAACTCACTCAATTCGTCAAGCAGGAGTACCAGCAACACCAAGTATTTCCTGCGGGCAGGCAGATCTTTTCTGCTTTTTGGCATTGTCCCTTGCCCGAAGTGAAGGTGGTGATTCTGGGGCAAGATCCCTACCATGGAGAAGGCCAAGCCAATGGACTTGCTTTTTCGGTTGCAGCTGGAGTGCCCTTCCCTCCAAGTTTGCTCAATATATTTAAGGAACTAAAAACCGATCTGGGGATTCCTATGCCGGCACATGGAGATCTGAGTAGATGGGCCTCGCAAGGGGTATTTTTATTGAATGCTACACTCACGGTTCGTTCAAACTTGGCAGGATCCCACCAAAATCAAGGATGGGAGCTGTTTACGGATGAGGTGATTCGAACAATCAGTCGTGAGCGGTCACAGGTTGTTTTCTTATTGTGGGGAGCGTTTGCACAAAAGAAAGAAGCATTAATTGATGCAGGAAAGCATTGCATCCTGAAGGCTCCTCATCCAAGCCCACTTGCTGCTCATCGCGGTTTTTGGGGATGCAAGCATTTTTCCAAAGCCAACGAATACTTGAGTGCCACTGGCCAAACTCCGATAGTTTGGTAAAAAAAAAGCCCCGTACGTACGGGGCTTCTTGCTTAGGATATTCCTTTAAAGAATCTATTCCATCGAATTTTTCCGAACATGGACTCAAACTTGTCCAAAGACAGCCACAAGACCCAAGCTTTGCCCACTACATGGTCTTCGGGCACAAAGCCCCAGTAGCGGGAGTCAAGGGAATCATGTCTATTGTCGCCCATCATGAAGTAATAATTCTGCTTGAAGGTATAGCGATCCACCTTTTTTCCATCAATGAATAAAGCGCCCTCTTTCACTTCTACTTTTTCGTGGCCCTCATACTTTTCTATGGTAAAGGAATATTTGGCTACATTCTCTGGAGTCATCTCTATAGTTTGATTCTCTCCTGGAATAAGGAGTGGGCCATAATTGTCTCTATTCCAAGTTAAATTTGCTCCATTGGGAAAAATTCCAGACTCTGCTTGGCCTTTGGGCTGTAGGGACTTGGTAACAGAGGTCACCACTGGCGAGGCTTTAAGTTTTTTGATATTCGTATCTGTGGTCCAAACTAGGTAGCGAGTACCATCGGGTGCAGCATAGAAACTCTCTTGGTTGATTCCGAAATCCTTCAAAAAATCTACTGTAAGACTCCTGTTGGTGGTGATTTCGTAAGAATACTGCATTTCCTCAGGTTTTGGAGATGCTTTTTGGTTCACAAAAAGCTCTCCCTCTCTTACTTCAATTTCATCTCCAGGAACAGCCACTGCTCTTTTGATGTAATTGGTTTTGAGGTCATTGGGAAAGTTAAATTCTACTGGATAGTTGAATACCACCACATCATTACGCTCTACCGACGCAAATCCTGGCAGACGCATGTAGGGCAGCTGAATCAAATCGGTGTAGGAAGGAATTTCAGTGCCCCAAATTTTTTGATGCGTGAGAGGGATTTGCAATGGTGTTTTTGGAATCCGTGTTCCGTAATGCAATTTGCTCACAAAAAGAAAATCCCCAACTAGAAGCGTTTTTTCCATCGAAGCCGTAGGAATGGTGAAAGGCTCTAGCAGTAACCAGCGAATTAAAGAGGCTGCAATTACAGCGAACACTAGCGCGTCAATCCACTCGCGAAAGGCTGATTTTTTTGGTTTAGTTTTACTCATTGGTTAGCTGTTAACTTAAAATGATAAGTAATCATCCATCGAAAGTACTCCTTTTTTCCCCAAAATCCACTCGGCAACTTGAATTGCTCCCAAAGCAAATCCTTGCCTGCTGTGTGCGGTATGGGTGATTTCAAGGTCGTCAATTCCTGATGTGTAGCGGATGTGGTGGGTCCCTGGAGCGGGATCGATTCGTTTGGAAGTAATTGGCAATGAACTTGGGCTGTCGGGACTTTCTCCCACCAAGTGCCAAGCCTTTAACTGTGTATAATGCTTGAGAATTCCTTCAGCCAAGGTGATGGCAGTTCCAGAAGGTGCATCTTTTTTGGCGGTATGGTGAATTTCTTCAACAGACACGTGGTAGCCGCTGGTTTCATTCATGAGCTTGGCCAGGAGTTCATTTACCTTAAAAAATACGTTAACTCCAATACTAAAGTTGGAGGCGTAAAAGAAGGTCCCTTGGTGTTGATGTGTCAACGCTTCAATTTCTGAAAGCCGTGCAAGCCAGCCGGTAGTTCCTGAAAGTACAGGAATTCCATTTGTAATGGCCCACCGGATATTTTCTAGTGCGGCTTCTGGCTGACTGAATTCGATGGCTACATCGATGGTCTTGGGGTCTAAAGAATTGCGTAATTCTTGGTTTTCCAGATCGATTTTAGCTGCGATATGGTGTCCTCTTTCTTCAGCTAACTCACCGATTAGCTTGCCCATTTTTCCGTATCCTAGAAGTGCAATGTTCATTACTTGAATTGGAGTGTCAGTGAAAAACCCGTAGTGGAGGACGCAGAAAGTGTGCCAATTTGAGGGGCTATCTTCAAAGTTAAATCTTCAGAGATGTCAAATCCAGATAGGTGTGCATCTACATTCGCATCCACCAAGTTGAGGGCATAAATGCCGAGCATTAGGAGGAGAGTTAAGTCCCTATTTTGACTCCAATAATCCACATTTCGAACCACTGCAGCCCGATTTAAGGAAGGAAACTGGTTGGGCTCTCCCTTGTCTAGCGCAAAAAGTGCGTTTCTGACGCGTTCATACCGCTTGTGATTGTACTGGACAAAGTAGCCGTCTGTACCTATTCCTGCGTATAGAATTGGTACTTTCCAGGATTTGCCATTGTAGATTTGGCCAGCTCCTGGAAGTATCGCTGATAGCAATGTGGCTTTCTTTGGATCCTTTGGGAGTAAACTAGGGGTTCGCCCTTCTTTTTCTAATTTTTTTAAAGTGTCTTGTTCGCTACCGGCAGATTGCCCATTCGCAGTACCTGTTCCTATTCCCAGTAAGCAAAGCGCTAGTAAAAAAGACAAAAGTAGCGTTTTGGAGGGTAGAATAGGAAAGGAAAAGGCAAACACAATTAAATGATTTGTAAGATTTCAAGAATCCTATTGAGATCAGAAGCAGACCTGAAGGGGATTTTAATTTCTCCTTTATTTTTTTGATTAGCCTTTAACGCCACCTTGCTTCCAAAATGGGTAGCAAGCCGCTGCTGGATCTTTGTAAGTTCATACTTTCGAACAGGGCTAATTTCCGGTTGTGTACTCGGTTTTTCTGGAATTCCTTCATTCAACCCCTTAACCAAAGCTTCTACCTTTCGAACGCTTAGTTCTTCGTCTATAATTTTCTTAAAGAGTGCAAGTTGCTTGTCCACATCCACAATATTGATCAAAGCACGTGCATGCCCCATGGACAATTGGTTGTCTCGAATCGATGCTTGTATACTCGGAGGAAGCTTGAGTAAGCGGAGGTAGTTATTGACTGTGGTTCTATTTTTCCCAACTCGATCGCCAAGTTCTTCTTGCTTTAAGTTGCATTCAACGAGCAACCTTTGGTAGGATTGTGCGATTTCAAGGGCATTGAGGTTTTCACGCTGAATATTTTCAATGAGAGCCATTTCCAGCATTTGCTGGTCATTGGCCTGACGTACATACGCCGGAATTTTAGTGAGTCCCGCGAGTTTTGATGCCTGAAATCTCCTTTCACCTGAAATAAGTTGGTACTCATTCGGCGCCAGCTTGCGGACGGTGATCGGTTGAATGATTCCTTGCACGCGAATAGATTCAGACAACTCTTGTAAAGCCTCCTTATCGAAGTGTATTCTTGGCTGATAAGGATTGACTTGAATTTCAGTTAATGGGATTTCAAAGATTCCTACTTTTTGAATTTCAGGTAGAATTTCTTGAGTTTTACCTTTAGCGGGACTATCTTCCAAAAGAGCGCCTAAACCTCTTCCTAATGCACTTTTTCGTGGGGATTTTGAATCTGACATGATTAATTCTTTGAATTTTGAAGTCCATTACGTTGTACAATCTCCCCTGCCAAATTGAGGTAGGCAATGGTACCTTTTCCATCAGCATCGAAGGAGATTACGGGTAGTCCATAACTCGGGGATTCGGAAAGTCGGACATTTCGAGGAATAATAGTTTCGAATACCATATTCTTAAAGTGAGTACGAACCTCCTCTACTACTTGGTTGGAAAGACGAAGACGTACATCGTACATGGTCAGTAAAATTCCTTCTATTCCAAGATCTGGATTAAGTCTCGTTTGTATAATCTTGATGGTATTTAATAGCTTTCCTAAACCTTCCAAAGCAAAATATTCGCATTGAACAGGGATAATTACTGAGTTTGCAGCAGTTAATGCATTGATGGTGATCAAACCAAGGGAAGGAGAGCAGTCAATGATGATAAAATCGTATTGATCCTTCACTGAAGAGATCACTTCTTTCATCTTTTCTTCTCGGTTGTCTACATTGATCATTTCCACTTCGGCACCTACCAAGTCAATGTGAGAAGGAACTAGAGATAAATGTTCCAAGTTGGTGGGAAGGATAATGGATTGAAGATCCACACCATCTACCATACACTCGTATATACTAGCTTCTATTGATTTAGGATTATGGCCAAGACCTGAAGTAGTATTTGCTTGGGGGTCAGCGTCAATAACCAAGGTTTTGAATTCTAAAACAGCGAGACTTGCAGCCAAATTCATTGCAGTGGTAGTTTTTCCAACTCCACCTTTTTGGCTTGCAATGGCAATTATTTTTCCCATGGTGTGTATGTTACCGGAATTTAGAAATCAATATTAAGCAAATTCAGGTCCATTTTTGGCAGCGTCCCCCTTTTTTTGCAAGGTTTCTAGTAAAAAATAAGGTGAATATCCACTATTTCCAATGAAATGGCTTTTGCCTAGATCATCGCAACTTAACAGCTGACAAGTTTGGGTACATAGTAAAGTGTAGGTAAATACCTACGCTTAGTTTTAGACAATAGGGGAGTAAGCGTAGACTTTTAAACGATTCCACTAAACCTTCAGCTTCTAAGTTGCTCACTGATTCAGTACTTGCAAGGGATAAAAAAAGGGGCGTTTGATGCGCCCCCTTTTTTTATTTTTTCTTGTTTGCGTCTGCCGCTTTCATGGCATCTTCTAGCCGTTGTTGGAATTTCGACTTTTTCTTGTCCACATTCTTCACTTTGTTTTCCTCTACTTTCTGACGGATTTTAGCATCATCAACAAATAGCTTGATCAAGGCTTGCTGTCCAAAAGTAAAAATATTGGACACAAAGTAGTAGAAGCTAAGTCCTGCAGGGTAAGAGTTGAGGACAAACATAAACATGACCGGCATGATGTAGCCCAAGTTTTTCATAGGTCCAGTAGCGGTAGTCAACTGGTTGTTGAAATGTGCGTAAAGTACTTGGGAAATCGTCATCAATAAGGTAAACAAACTGACGTGAGCTCCATAGAAAGGAATGGTAAATGGGAGCTTGATAAATTCATCGTACGTAGAAAGATCATCTGCCCACCAGAAGGATTCCTGTCTGAGTTCAATCGCATTGGGGAAAAAGAAGAACATGGCAAACAGGAATGGCATCTGCAACAATAAGGGGAGACAGCCAGATAGTGGACTCACGCCTAATTGAGAGAAGAGCTTCATTTGCTCCTGCTGCATTTTGGTAGCATCGTCTCCATACTTTTCCTTCAACTCATCAATCTCGGGTTTGATCACCCGCATTTTTGCCATCCCGATGTAAGACTTATAAGTCAAGGGAGATAAGGCTACTTTGATTAAGAGCACGATAAGGATGATAATAATCCCATAGCTGTCAAAGTACTTCTCTAGAAATTCAAACAGGTGTACGACAATGTATTTGTTTACCCAGCTCACAAAGAAGTAGCCCATGTCTACGTTTTCCTCAAATCCAGGGGTGATTGCTTTTAGGGTTTTGTATTGATCCGGTCCAAAATAATAGCTGAGGTTTGCCTGACCTTCTAAAATAGGAAGGGAAAGGCTTGCGTTCATCGAACGAACTAGTGAGGAGTCGGCAGGTGTACTTTGGCTCAGGTTTACTTCTTGGAATACAGAGTCTGCAATGATTCCTGCAGTAAAGAAACGTTGGGAGAAGGCGATCCATTTTACGGGTTCAGCCACCTTTGCCTCTTCAGGATCGTCACTTAGGCCTAGATTTTCATAGCTACCTTCAGCTAAGTAATAATTTACCTGTGTTTTTCTTCTGGATTCCGCTAGGTCTTTTTCTTGGGATTTGATTTCATCTTTCCAATCAATTCGAACTGCTTTTGCAGTTACAATTCCTTGGAGTCCTTGAATTTCAAAGTTCTTTTCTAGGGTATATTCCCCTTCCTTTAGCGTGTATTTTTGAATTAATTTTCCTGCTGGGCTGCTTGCTGTAAAGGTTACCGTTTGCTGTTTTACACCTTCAATATCGGCTGAACTTAATGCCGGCACAAAGTACAAGTCATTCAAGTTTACAGTTCCTAAACGGGTGTCAATGGAGTAGTTTAGGCTAGTCTGAGCACTATCCAATAGGTAAAGTGGTTCGTTTTTCCAGCTGGTATACTTTTTCAAAAGCACCTCTTTGATGCTTCCTCCTTTGTTGGAGAGCGTGATTTTAACAACCTCATTTTCTAGGACGAAGGGCTTTTCCTCACCCAGTGTGAAGGGAGCGAGATCACCAAATTTACGTTGACGCTCTAGGTCGAGTAAGCTGTCTGGAACTCCTGCAGTAGGCAAGGTGGTAGCTGCTACTGCTGTGGTGGTGTTGGTTGAATCGGCAGAAATGGTGTTTTCTACAGGCGGAATTTCTGGGGTAGTCGCAAAAAATATCGAGTAGGTGAGAATGACCGCTGCAAAAAGGATCAAACCTGTTGCTTGATTTTTGTCCATGATAGTTGAAGAAAGCTGGGCTTAAGCTCCAGTTATTTGTTATTTTTTTTATCTAGGGCTGCTTGAATAAATTCTACAAACAAAGGTTGTGGTTTCAATACAGTGCTCTTGTATTCAGGATGAAATTGCACGCCTACAAACCAAGGATGGTTTTTAAGTTCAATAATTTCTACCAATCCAGTTTTAGGATTTTTCCCTGTGGCCATCATGCCTTTGGATTCGATTTGTTCGAGGTAATCGTTGTTGAATTCATAGCGATGTCTATGTCGCTCTTGAATTTTTGTTTTCCCGTAGGCCAAAGCTGACTTGCTGCCTTTTTTGAGATCACAAGCATACGAACACAGACGCATAGTTCCTCCCATTGGGTCAATTTTCTTTTGTTCTTCCATCAGGGCAATGACAGGATGCGGGGTATTTGGGTCCATTTCGGTGGAGTTGGCATGATCTAGTTTGAGTACATTTCTAGCAAACTCAATCACCGCAACTTGCATTCCTAGACAGATACCGAAGAATGGAATCTGGTTTTCGCGAGCATACTTTACAGTAGCGATTTTGCCTTCAAAACCTCGCTCTCCAAACCCTGGAGCAACCACTATGCCGTCCAATAATTTTAGTTTGGAGCTGTAGTTTCCATCATTTATTTCCTCAGAGGATAGCAGGACTAGTTTGACCTTGCATTCAACTGCGGCACTTGCATGTATAAATGACTCAATGATGGATTTGTAGGCATCGGGTAGCGACACATATTTGCCTACCAAACCTATATTTATCTCTGCTGTTGGATTTTTCAATCGCCCTAAAAAGCCTTTCCAATCTTTCAAGTCTAATTTTGACTTTGACTTTAAATTGAGTTTGGAAAGTACCCGTTCGTCTAGCTTCTCTTTTTTCATCAAGAGGGGTACGTCGTAGATGGACTCAGCGTCCATGGCTTCGATGACGCTGTCCAACTGCACATTGCAAAACAAGGCGAGTTTTCGTTTGACATCCGCAGGTAAAGGGTGTTCGGTACGGCAAACTAGAATATCAGGCTGGATACCTGCTTCAAGCAGTTGCTTCACAGAGTGCTGCGTGGGTTTGGTTTTTAGTTCCTTTGCCGCTTTAAGGAAGGGGATAAGTGTGAGGTGAACTACCAGAAAATTCCCAGGACCTAGATCCCATCGGGCTTGGCGCACTGCTTCAATAAACGGTAGGGACTCTATATCTCCCACGCAACCGCCAATCTCTGTGATGACTACATCGTATTTTCCATCTTGGCCAAGCTTGTAGAAGTTACTTTTGATCTCATCTGTGATGTGAGGGATTACTTGAACTGTTTTGCCGAGAAATTCCCCTTTGCGCTCTTTGGTAATGACATTGTTGTAGATCCTGCCTGTGGTGATGTTGTTGCTTTGAGAGGTTTCTACATTTAAAAAACGTTCGTAATGCCCAAGGTCAAGGTCTGTTTCCGCTCCATCCTCAGTTACGTAGCATTCTCCGTGTTCGTAAGGATTCAAGGTCCCTGGGTCAATATTTAGGTAGGGGTCAAATTTTTGAATGGTAACACTTAATCCTCTGGATTGAAGCAATTTGCCCAAAGATGCGGCGATGATGCCTTTTCCTAAGGAAGAAGTAACTCCTCCAGTGATAAAAATGTATTTTGTTTTTGAGGCCATAAGAAGCGGTGGAGGGATAGAAATAAGTTGAATTCTTATGGGGTATAAAGGTAGAAAAATTTCATGAATAGGCCTTAACAACCTACTTGGAATTTTTCGGAAAAGTAAGTGCCCTACTTTTCAGAAAAACCTAAAAAAATCTGAGCTAAAAAACTTGGAATCAATACCTCGGAGTTTAGCCGGTAAATACTGGGTGGGTTTTGTGTTATTTTCACATTATTCTTGCACAATAAAAAGGCCTCATATCAATTTTAAGTTTTTATAAATTGAGAATTCAAAATCTACTTCAGTTCAAAAGTAGATTAAAGACTTTTTATACCTTAAGTCTGTTTATTAGGAGCTATTCTTTTTGTATTTCAAACCGAATAGATTCAATTTCATACCTAGTTTTATGACTTTTTTTAGTTGCCTTTTGGCAAGACATCATTTGCTTGTATTCTTTATAGAATTATTAATCCAATTCTTGCTTTAATACATAAATCACACCCAAATTGTGTTTTTGATTCGTGTAACACGCTTTGTTTTTACATTTATTTGACAAAGTTTGGCGCAATTATTCTTTTTTTTAGTGATTTTATTTTTATGAATAGTAATTATTTAGATCTGTGTTTAATCGAAATAGAAAGCCTTTTTGATGATTTAAAAATTGATTAGCTGGAAAAATAAGGAGTGTTTCTTATTTTTTGTTAAAAATTATATTAATCATTTTGGAATACTAAACTTCTAATACTAAATTGCGGGTCGTTTTTAAACTATAAAATAAACAAAAACATGAGAGAATTAATTAAAGAGTCTATCGTAGATTTAAAGAAATCCGATGGGTTTGTGTATGTGACCGCTGAAGGAAAAAAAATTGACCTTCATGAAGCTGCGTCACGAGGAATCGCTGTAACACCAGTAAACCCTAGAGATGGAGTAATTAAGAAATTAGAATCTGCTGGTTTGTTTCTTACTGAAAACAAATTCCTAGCAGACCTTAACGAGTTGATCGCTTCCTTGAATGGAACTTCTACAGGTAAGTCTGAAGGAAAAAGAAGATCTTTTTCTGATGGTGAAAAAGTAAAGATCATGGAAGAGTGGAAGAAAGTAGAAGCAGCTGGAAAAAAGACAAAGGCAGCTTTCGCTCGTGAAATCGGTGTTGGTTACCAAACCTTTATCAACTGGTTGAGAGGATAATTCTCCATACTATTACTAAAAAAAGGACAGCGAAAGTTGTCCTTTTTTGTTGTCAATAGGTGGAGGTAATAACCAGTCGCTCCTTACTTTTTGTTTACCAGGTAAATGCGAATGATTTTTTAGGATGGTAGTCTAGATAGATAATCTGTTTATTTTTGTAGCATGCTAGATCAGGCCAACATTCTTACTCTTCTTAAAGAAAAAGGAATAGTTTACATCAAAGAAGGAAGCGGAAAGATTTTTTCCTTGCGCAAAGGATCCCTTGCTGAAAAAGAGATTCTGGAAAAAGGGATTTACCTATTGTTTGATTTATTTCAGATTCGAACGCTTTGTGTTTCATTTTCTGAGGTTTCGTTGGACATTGTCGAATTTGCTTCTAAGCCCACTATCTACGAAAGTCCAGCAAATCCTCTTCTACCAAAGGGAGCTGTGGTGAATGGACTTGTTCGCTTTTCTTTAATTCGTGAGCCAAATTGGAATAAACTCTTATTTCAGATTGCCCAACCGGTGATTTTTACCGAAGAAACAGACGTGGAGGCAGCGGTACAAACTAGTCTGCTTTTTCCGCTTTTTCATACAGGAACTAAGGAGTTGTTTTTAGGTCCTGAAGGAGAAGTAAAAATCAAGAAGGGATGAACTTAACAAATAGGCTGGATGAACATCCCATTTTTGCCCGTGTTGCGAAGGTGGCTGCTGAAGAAGGCCTGGAAACCTATGTCGTAGGAGGCTATGTGCGGGACTTGATCCTGGGGCGGCCAAGTAAGGATATTGATTTCACCTGCGTAGGTTCAGGGATCCAGTTGGCACAGGCAGTAGCGAAGACCTTTGAAATGCATGTGCCCCTGTCGGTATTCAAAAATTTTGGCACAGCCATGTTGAAGTTGGACGACTGGGAACTTGAGTTTGTCGGTGCTCGAAAAGAATCGTACCGTCAAGAATCACGAAAGCCCCTCGTGGAAGACGGCACCCTCCAGGAAGATTTGGAGCGGAGAGATTTCACGATCAATGCGATGGCCATTTCGCTGAATGCAGCGAATTATGGAGAATTGATTGATCCATTTGATGGGATCAAGGATTTGAAGTCCAAGCAGCTAAAAACCCCCTTGCAACCCGGAATTACATTCTCTGATGATCCACTACGCATGATGCGTGGGGTACGGTTTGCCGCGCAACTTAATTTTGATATCGAGGCAGAAACCTTTTTTGCATTGACTACCCATGCAGCTCGACTTCAAATCATCTCTGCAGAGCGGATCATTGATGAGCTCAATAAAATTATCCAAACCCCAAAGCCATCTTATGGCTTCAAACTGTTGTTTGCGTCCAAGCTCTTGCATGAATTTTTCCCTGAGATGGTGGAACTCCAAGGAGTGGATTCTGTAGACGACAAATCACATAAAGACAATTTTTACCATACGCTTCAAGTTCTTGACAACCTATGTCAGGCCTCAGATAACCTATGGCTGCGCTGGGCGGCGATCCTTCATGATATCGCCAAGCCTGCTACCAAGCGATTTCATCCCAAGATCGGCTGGACCTTTCATGGGCACGAGGACAAGGGGGCACGGATGACACCAGGAATCTTCAAGCGATTGAAACTTCCGATGGACGAGCGGATGAAATATGTGCAGAAACTGGTTCGTCTACACCTTCGTCCAATCGCTTTGGTCAAAGAGGAAGTGACAGATTCGGCCTTGCGGAGATTGCTTTTTGATGCTGGGGATGACATCGATGATCTGATGGCCTTGTGTCGAGCAGACATTACCTCCAAAAACGACAAGAAGGTTCAGAAATACTTGGATAACTTTGATCGGGTAGAGCAGAAGCTCAAACAGGTGGAAGAAAAAGACCAGGTTCGTAATTTCCAGCCGCCAGTGAGTGGAGAGGAAATTATGGAAACCTTTGGTATTTCGCCTTCAAAAATCGTAGGAGATATAAAAGAAGAAATCAAAGAAGCTATATTGGAGGGTCGAATTCAAAATAACCCAGAGGAAGCTCGGGTTCTGATGCTTCAAATTGCCCAAGAAAAAGGACTTTACCCCATACAAAAAACTTAAATACCAGTTCAGTCATGATGAAAATTGCAGTTTTAGTTTCCCTATTTACGCTTAGTATCGGCAGCGCCTTCGCTCAAACAGCCACGGACTCTATCCCTAAGTTTGACCCTAAAGTAAAAAATGCGCTCAACCTGGTGGATCAGTTGGCCTACCAAGCTGGACTTCGCTACAGTG
>JACCDL010833045.1_pt1 | contig 12675 bp, 11 predicted proteins | sample 7441931 | NCBI WGS metagenome assembly JACCDL01 (sample SAMN15323437, study PRJNA562643) | freshwater metagenome | isolation source: river surface water | place: USA:Blue River Watershed | collected 2017-08-16 | reverse complement strand
TGTGCCCACACTGAAACAGATAGAGCTGAAATCGCAATAGTTGCAGCGATTAATCCAAGGTAACCAAAGATTGGTTTGCGGCTAAATACCGGCAAAATTTCTGTTGCGATTCCAAAGAATGGCAAAGCCAAGATATAAACCTCAGGGTGTCCAAAGAACCAGAACAGGTGCTGGAACAACATAACTCCACCATTAGCTGGATCAAATAAATGGGTTCCATAGAGACGATCTGCTTCAAGTCCAAGCAGCGCAGCCGCTAAAGGTGGGAAGGCAAGGAGAACAAGAATCGCGGTTAACAAAACGTTCCAGGAAAAGATGGACATCCGGAACATCGTCATACCAGGTGCACGCATTGTGAAAATAGTTGTAATGAAGTTCACGCCACCAAGAATTGTTCCGCCACCTCTGATAGCCAAACCGATCAACCATAAATCTGAACCGATACCCGGTGAATACTGCGCGTTTGAGAGCGGTGCATACACGGTCCAACCAAATGATGCAGCTCCACCTGAAGACAAGAAACCACCAAATGCCATCAATGAGCCAAATAGGTAGAGCCAGTAAGAAAGCATGTTCAGACGCGGGAAGGCCACATCCGCAGCACCAATCTGCAAGGGCATGATTACATTAGCGAAACCAACAAAAAGCGGCGTTGCAAACATCAACAACATGATGGTTCCGTGCATAGTGAAAATCTGGTTGTACTGCTCGTTGCTGAGGAACTGCATTCCTGGACGAGCTAACTCTGCACGCAGGGCAAGGGCGAGGACTCCACCAATTAAGAACCACGCAAAGGATGTAATCAGGTACAGGTACCCGATGGTCTTGTGGTCAGTTGAAGTTATCCACTTTACAAATGACTTTCCCTTAGGAGTCGGCATTAACTGAGCTGCAGTCAGTGTTGGCTTTTCTGCATATGTTGTCATGCTTGGTCTCCCTTTAGAGTTTCAAGATAAGCGTCGTATTCGGCAGGAGTTACTACCTTTACGGTGAATAGCATTTGAGTGTGATTACGTCCGCATAATATGTTGCATCGTCCTGGGAACTCACCCAATTTATTAGCGGTGAATTCGAGATGGTTTGTTACACCAGGAAGGTTTTGCATTTGAATCATGAAGGCAGGAATCCAGAAACCATGGACAACATCATTAGCAGTTAGCGTGTAACGAACTCTTTCACCTAGTGGTACCACAAGTGTTGGTGTCTGTTCTGGGGTTCCAGTCACAACCGCATTTGGGCCCGCCTCTGGGTAACCAAATTGCCATGACCACTGAATTCCTTCAACGGTAATTTCATGTGCATACGTTGTTGTTTTTTCGGTGATCACAGTTTGCTTTTGTGCTGTGTAATAGAAGAGAACCGCAACAATGATGAATGGGATAACTGTGTAAGCAACCTCAACTGGAACGTTGTATTGAGTTTGCTTTGGGAAAGATGGATCATCTTTCTTGCCGCGGTGAAACACTGCCGGCCATAAAATTAAAATAAGTGTGAATACTCCAACGACTCCGCCAGCTATCCAAGCACCTTGCCACAATGACAAAGATTGGTCATTGACGCTCGTTACACCCTCCTCAAAACCTAAACCGGAAACCTTGGAACATCCGGTTAGTAGAAGGACTGGGGCAAGCAGGAGCAACGCTCGCAGGCGGCTAAAAACAGTGCGTCGGGACATGGGGTAAGGATAGTTTGAAAAGCTTGTGAGCGTGGCATGAGCCTAAACTCGGCGAGGGGTGGCACTGCTCACATTACTTCAGGTGTTGTGCAACCTCATCTGCCGCGGCCTTTCCATACGCCTCTTCAAATCGAGCCACAAACTCCCCCGCCGTAAATCGATACTCCTGGGTCCCTAAAGTTTCGATGACATAGGTGGCGATTAAGGCACCCAGTTGGGCACACCGTTCATGGGACAGACCCCATGCCAGTCCTGCAATAAACCCTGAACGGAAAGAGTCTCCTACACCCGTTGGATCTGTCTTGGACTTTTCCTTGGGAACGGTTACTTGAACAAACTCGCCCCCGGCGCTTTCAACCTTTGCACCCTGAGAACCAAGTGTGACAACTCGGTACTTCACTCGGTCAAGAATCTCGCGATCACTCCAGCCCGTCTTCTGCATAGCAAGGGCTAACTCGTACTCATTCAGGAATAGGTACGAAGCTCCGTCAATCAGCAACTTGATCTCTTCCCCAGTCATGCGAGCCATCTGTTGTGATGGATCTGCCGCAAATGGAATATCTTGTTGACGACATACCTCAGAATGACGAAGCATCGCTTCTGGATCATCAGGTGAAATCACCATCATGTCCAAGCGGCCTGTCTTTTCCATAATCGGGCTAAGTTCGATGTTGCGCGCCTCAGACATAGCTCCCGGAAAAAATGATGCGATTTGATTGAGATCTTGATCTGTTGTCACAACGAAGTGCGCAGTGTGCAGAGTTGTGGAAACGAGTGCGTGAGATGTATCAACGCCATGTCGAGAAAGCCAAGCTTGATAATCAGCCCAGTCCTTACCCACCGCAGCAATAAGAATTGGATTTAATCCAAGAACGCCCATTCCAAAGGCGATGTTGGCAGCGCATCCGCCACGGCGAACATCGAGGCTATCCACCAAGAAACTGAGAGAAACCTTTTCCAAAGAACCTGCGACAAGTGAGTCGGTGAACTTTCCGGAGAAAGTCATCAAATGGTCAAGACCTACCGAACCCGCTACACCGATTTTCATGTAGGGATACTAATGTCTATGAGTCAGTTACTTAGTTGAATGAATCGCCGCATGCGCAAGAACCTTGTGCATTTGGATTATCAATTGTGAAACCCTGCTTTTCAATGGTGTCAACAAAGTCAATTGTTGCGCCAGATAGGTATGGATCTGACATCTTGTCAGTGATTACCTTTACAGCGCCAAATTCACGGACGATATCGCCATCCATATTGCGGTCATCAAAGTACAACTGGTACTTAAGTCCTGAGCAACCACCAGGTTGGACAGCAACGCGAAGGTTGAGGTCATCGCGACCTTCTTGAGCAAGCAGGGCAGCTACCTTTGATGCAGCTACATCTGTTAAAAGAATGCCTGTTGTCGTTGTTGCTTCAGTTGTCATTGTTACTCTCCTCGATTGACTACAGCGGCAATCCTACTCCCCGACCAGCACCGCTGCGAGTCGGGCAGATTAAGGGTCGGGCTCTATAGTTGCCCCTATGACTAGCAATGAAGGCAAAGGCCGCCCAACCCCAAAGCGTAAAGAAGCTGAATCAAAGCGCAAGGTTTCCTCCTTAGCGCCGATAGTTGGTAAGGAACAGAAGCGAGCATCAAAGGCGCAGGCACGTGAGAACCGTGTCGCACATAGAGCTGCATACATGCGTGGTGATGAGGCGGCACTGCCCGCTCGCGATAAAGGTCCGGCACGACGATTTGTCCGAAACTATGTCGATTCACGTCGTTCTATTGGCGAATACTTTCTGCCAATCATTTTCGTTGTACTCGTCCTAACGCTCTTCCCAATCGCTGCTGTACAAATTGGAGCGATCGCTTTGATGTATGCAGTTCTGGTCATCGCCGTTATTGATGGAATCTTTCTTTCACGAAAGATTCGCAAAGCTGTAGAGAGCAAGTTTCCTGGAACCTCAACAAAGGGTCTTGGAATGTACGCGTGGCTTCGTTCAACTCAGATGCGTCGCTTGCGTGCTCCACATCCTCAGGTCAAGGTTGGCGATTCGATTAATTAAGCCCGAGGTTTCGGACTTTCATTTTTCTTAGGATCTCGTTCGGGAAGTTTTCCGAGAGCTTTATCAATCGCTTTCATTACATCAGCATCTAGCTTGACCCCCGCCGCCTTCACATTTTCCTTTACCTGTGATGGCTTGGTCGCGCCCATAATGGCACTGGATACATTTGGATTTTGAAGAACCCATGCGATGGCTAATTGAGACATGGTTAATCCAGCTTGATCAGCAATTGGTTTGAGATTTTGTACCGCCTCAAGCACCTCATCGCGCATCCAGCCCTTAATCATGTTTGCGCCGCTGCCCTTGTCGGTTGCACGTGATCCTGCTGGCGCTTTCTTTCCAGGCAAATACTTACCTGTTAACACTCCTTGTGCCATTGGTGACCAAACGATCTGACCAATTCCTTCTTTTTGAGACAAAGGAACAACCTCTGACTCAATTACGCGCCATAACGCCGAATACTGAGGTTGGCTAGAAACAAAGCGGTTATATCCACGAGCATCTTGAATTGATAAAGCTGATTTGATCTGCGAAGCGTTCCATTCGGAAAAACCAATGTAATGAACTTTGCCTGCGCGAATCAAGTCATCAAAAGCGCTCAGAGATTCTTCTAGTGGAGTTTCATAATCAAAGCGATGCATTTGATATAAATCAATATGGTCTGTTTGTAGACGCTTCAAAGATGCGTTGCACGATTCAATGATGTGCTTACGAGATAAGCCACGATCATTTTTACCTGGACCCGTAGGCCAGTACACCTTGGTAAACAATTCATATGACTCACGTCGAACACCCTTGAGCGCCTTACCGAGAACCACCTCAGCTTTTGTGCCGGCGTAAACATCGGCGGTGTCAAAGGTTGTTATGCCTTGATTAAGCGCTTCCTTTACACATTTGATCGCTGCATCTGACTCGATTTGATTTCCGTGTGTGATCCAGTTTCCGTAAGAGATCTCAGAAACATACATTCCGGTACTGCCAAGGCGTCTGTATTCCATGTTTAGAAGCCTACGACTAGCGCGCCTAGTTGCCAACCCCAAACCGTTGTGGTTTGGTTCGCTCATAACTAAATAGCTCTTCTAGTGGGGGAAGTTCGGTGAAAATCCGACGCTGACCCGCAACCGTAAATCGCACAATGGGCACAACTCATTGAACGATAAGTCGGATTACCCCTCAGATCGAGATGAGACAAACACCCGCCGAGGTTTGCGGGGTGTGCTCCTACGGTTAGATAGATCGGCTCTGCCATCTACTCTGGTTATGGTTCACTCCCTGTGAGACTCTTTCACCATTGAGAGGCTACACAGCAATGAAATTCAAATTATTTTTAGCTACATTAATTCTCGCTGCACTATCAGCTCCATCCGCTCAAGCGACCGAAACTGGTTGGCGTTACTGGGGCTACTTCCAGGCAGCACCAGGTGCCAAGGTATGGACACCGGCGATGACGGGACCAACAGTCAATGTCGCTGATGGATCGGTTGAAGGTTGGGCATTCACATTCAGCGGGGATGCAACCCCTGATGCAAAAGCACCAAAGGTGATGCCTTCATTCACATCCATATGCGGAAAAACAAAGCCGGTTGCTGGAAAGAAGCGAATCGGCGTCATGGTTGATTTCGGTTCAGCGGTTCTTCGTCCAAAAGGAGAGGCTCCAGGCAGATTGATTCAACGCTGCATAGTCGCCGACAAAGATGCATTAGGTATCGAGGTTCTAGGACAGGTTGTTAAGGTGCGTGCCGAAGGTTCAGGTTTCATCTGCGGATTAAATGGCTATCCAGCTAAAGAGTGTGGGGTTGAAATTAAAACTCCTAAGGGTTATCTCAAGAAGTAATAATGAGAAAACCGTCACTACATCCATTTACATGGTGGCTGTGGGCTATCGGATTGGCAATAGCCACAGTCCGCTTCGATAGCACATGGTTCACTGTGGCATGCGTGGGCGCAGTGGCGGTTGTTGTCTACACGCTCAGAGAGGATGCACCTTGGTCTAAGAGTTTTGATTGGACGATAAAACTTTCGATCTGGATCTTGACGGTAAGAACCATTATCGGCATAACAATAGGTGTGCCGATTCCTGGAACAGAGCTATTCAAAATTCCAATAGTTCCTCTGCCAACTTGGATGCCGGGAATTCGCATCGGTGGATCAGTAACTTTAGAGCGACTTACTTCATCTCTTAGCGAAGGCCTTGTGATCTGCTCGATTATTGTCATTTTCGGAGCCGCAACCTCGCTCACGAGTCCACATCGGTTGTTGCGCGTTCTTCCTGTCTACATTTATGAATTCGCAGTTGCAGTTGTGATTGCGACATCTGTTTTGCCTCAACTTGTTGGATCGGTGAAAAGAATTCGAATGGCGCAACGTTTACGCGGACAAAGCACCAAGGGCTTTACATCATGGAAGCGAGTTGCAATCCCTTTGCTAGAAGAGTCATTAGCTCGTTCTCTAGATTTAGCTGCAGCCATGGATAGTCGTGGATATGGAGTCAGCAAAAAACGTTCTCGATACCGTCCCATCTCATGGCACTTGAAGGATTCATTGATAGTTTTTTCATCCTTAGGGCTAGCGGTACTAGCATGATTAAGTTTTCTCACGTCTCGCTTATTTATCCGAACTCAACGACCACTGTTCTGGAAGATCTCAACCTCACCATTGATGAAGGTGAATTGGTATTGGTTATTGGTCCAACGGGATCAGGGAAATCCTCATTGCTTCGCCTCATAAATGGCTTGGTTCCTCATCACACCGGTGGAATCCTCGCCGGTGATGTGAGTGTGAATGGAGTATCAACTCAACTCACCAAACCTGGCGGAATGGCACATTTGATTGGAATCGTTGGCCAAAATCCGGCAAATGGTTTTGTTGCAGATACCGTTGAAGAAGAGCTGGCCTTTGGCATGGAGGTGCTCAACCTATCCAACGATGTCATGCGCAAGCGGGTTGAAGAAGTCTTGGATCTATTGAGCCTTGCTCCACTACGTGATCGATCCATTGAAACTTTGAGTGGCGGCGAGCAACAAAGAGTTGCTATCGGCGCTGCATTGGTCGCGCACCCAAAGGTGTTAGTTCTGGATGAACCGACAAGTGCCTTGGACCCGATCGCAGCAGAAGAAGTTCTTTCCATTTTGCACCGTTTGGTACATGACCTTGGATTAACGGTAGTTATTGCAGAACACAAACTTGAACGAGTCATTCAATTTGCAGATCGAATCGTTCATATCAATGGCGATGGTGTCGCACATGTTGGAACCCCAGAAGAAATTTTAATGAAATCCCCTATTGCGCCGCCAATAGTCCATCTAGCCAAAGCTCTCGGTCTCAAGGAAATAGGACTCACTGTTCGAGAGATGCGCAGAATGACAAGTGATTTTCGAAAAGTTCAACCAACTGTTGATCAAGTAGAAAACAAGGAACGTAACGATGTCGTAATTTCTTTCGAGAAAATCAAGGTTTCATACGCCAACAAAACTGCGTTGAAAGGCATCTCCTCAAATATTCACAACGGTGAAATTATTGCTGTGATGGGTAGAAATGGCGCCGGTAAGAGTTCATTGCTCAAGGTCTTGGCTGGTGTAAACAAACCGGATGCTGGAGTTATTCACATACAGAAAGAGGATCCTTTTGAGCTGCAGGGGAAAAAGCGTAGAGAAACAATAGGTTTCATTCCTCAAGAACCTAGTGACCTTTTGTACGGGCAATCGGTAATGATCGAATGTCGGCAAGCTGATCGAGATAATGAACTTGAAGCAGGTACAACTTATACAGTTCTACAGCAGTTAGTTCCGGGGATCTCAGAAGGCACTCATCCTCGAGACCTATCTGAAGGGCAGCGACTTGGCCTAGCCCTTAGTGTCGTTCTCTCATCCAACCCATCTGTTTTAATCTTGGATGAACCAACTCGCGGACTTGATTATGAAGCCAAGAATGAACTCACTCGGATCTTGATTACCTTTGCCTCAGCTTTTGGAAAAGCGGTTGTGCTGGCTACTCATGATGTGGAGTTAGTTGCAGAATTAGCGAGTCGGGTCATTTTCATCGCGGACGGGGACATCGTTGCAGATGGATCAACCCTGGATGTTTTGCTTTCATCCCCTGCCTTTGCTCCGCAAGTAGCAAAGGTAATGTCGCCACAACCATGGTTAAGCGTTAAGGATGTTATTGCTGCCATCGAAGGCATGCAATGAACTTCACCCCTGATGTAATCACATTTTCCCGTCGAACCGGATTAATCCTTTCCGCTGCATCGATGTTTAGCGCAGCGGGATTCTTGTGGCCATTTTTCTTTACCGGAGAAAATCTGCCTCAAACTCAACTCTTCTTCTGGTGTGCAGTTGGAATCTCATTCTTTGTTGTGGTCATCCAAATTTCGAATCAACAGTTAGATGCAAAGTCCGTTGCATTGTTAGGTGTCCTATCCGCGTTAATTGCCGCCTTGAGACCATTGGGTGCTGGCGCGGTTGGTATCGAACCAATGTGGTTCATTTTAATTTTGAGCTCTCGGGTATTTGGAGCATCCTTTGGTTTTCTACTTGGCTTGATATCCATGTTTGTGTCAGCCTTATTGACTGGCGGAGTTGGCCCATGGCTTGGTTACCAGTTGTTTGCGGCGGCATGGATTGGATTATTAGCGGGGCTGCTTCCAAAGAAAGTACGCGGTGTTAATGAGATTGTGATGCTGATTTTTTTCTCAATCGGCGCTTCCGCCTTGTTTGGCGTCCTGATGGATCTACAGTTTTGGCCTTGGGCTTTAGGTTCAAATACTCAGTTGTCTTACATTCCTAATGGCGATTTATCGGAAAACTTAAGGCGTTTTATAACTTTTCACTTTGCAACATCTATGGCGTGGGATGTTCCACGAGCAATCTTCACTTCACTTTTAGTTGGGTTTTCAGGAACCGCTGTTTTGTCTGCCTTACGGCGTACCAGAACTCGCGCCGCCTTTATCGAGCCGATAATTTTTAACGAACGTGTGAAGTAACAAAAGGTAGTTTGACTACCTGGCAATGAGAATCACGTCCTCGAACATCAATAACGAGGGTCTGACCTAATTCAATATTTGAATGCAGTAGAGCCAAACCAATTCCATATTTCAAGGTAGGTGAAAAAGTTCCACTGGTAACCTCACCAACGACGTCTCCATTGAGATTCTTCACCGACATACCTGCGCGAGGAATACCGCGATCCAATGACTTCAGAGCGAAACTCTTTCTAGAAGCTCCTTGTTCACGTTGAGCTTTAAGAATATGTGAGCCAATAAAACTCTCCTTTTTCCAACCTACTGCCCAGCCAGCGCTAGCTTCAACAGGAGTAATTTCTAAGGAGAGCTCATGCCCATGCAATGGGTAACCCATCTCGGTCCTTAAAGTGTCTCGCGCACCTAAGCCGCAAACCAATCCACCCATGGGTGTTATCGCTTCAACAATTGCATCCCACACCCGTGATGCATCCTCAATCTTAGGAAGAAGTTCGAAGCCTAACTCGCCGGTGTAACCGGTGCGGCACACAATTACATCCGCGCCAGAAATAGAAACATGGGTAAATGCCATGTAATCGATATCTGTGACGATGCCGAGCTTTGCCAGAACATCAGGTGCTAGTGGACCTTGGATGGCTAGTACCGCATAGTCGGAATGTGCATTAATGATTGTTATTTCTGCCGGTGCATTTTCTTGAAGAACCTTTACAACTTCTGACGTATTTGAGGCGTTGGGAACTAGAAAGAAATCACTGGCAGAATTTCGATAGGCAATCAGGTCATCGACGACTCCGCCGTCCGGAGTGCACAACAAGGTGTACTGCGCCGAACCATCTTCAATCTTGGTTAAATCATTGGTTAGCGATCGATTGAGAAATTCAAGTGCACCCGGTCCGACGACCGATGCCTTTCCCAAGTGCGAGACATCAAAGAGCCCTACCCGCTCGCGAACCGCGGCGTGCTCAGCCAAGACGCCCGCACCCGGATACTCGATAGGCATCATCCAGCCACCAAAATCCGCCATCTTTGCCTTCAGCGCTAAGTGCTTGTCGTGCAATGGGGAGCTCTTCATTGTGCAAACCTACCAAGAGTTCTATTACGCTTGCGGGTATGAGCACACTAAAGATTTCAGATGGCGTCGTTAAAGATGAGGTAATAGTCCTTGGACTAGCTTCCACTAATTCAAAGGGCGGACTAGCCATTGAAACCGGCGAAATGGCAATTGATACCAAGATGGTCCTTGCCCAATTAGCGGACATGGGTGCAACAGGAAAAGCTGATGAAGTAATTAAGATTCCTGGCACGCATGTACGTTTGCTGGTTTTCACGGGTCTTGGAAATAAATCTGCTCAGTACTCACATGAGAATCTTCGCCGCGCAGCCGGTGCTGCTTCGCGCGCTTTAGCTGGAACCTCATCCGCCACTTTTTCATTGCCAGCAAAGACACTTGCTGAAGTTGCTGCAGTCGCAGAAGGTGCCGCACTCGGTGCTTACGCATTTACAGAATTCCGCGGATCCACTAAAGCTGATTTCAAAGCACCTCTAAAGACAATAACAATTCATTCAAAGTTCGCCTCATCTGCTGATGGAAAGGCGGTCGTTTCTCGCGCTGCGGTAATTGCAAAGTACACATACTTGGTTCGCGACCTAATTAATACTCCACCTAGTCACTTAACGCCAGATTCATTTACAAAGAAAATGGCTGCGGTCGTAAAAGCTGCAGGTGGTGCCAAGTCTGGTTTGAAGGTACAAATCTGGGATGAGAAGCAATTAAAATCTCAAGGCTTTGGTGGAATTATTGGCGTTGGTCAAGGATCAGCTAATCCTCCTCGCTTGCTTCATATTTCATACGCACCTAAAGGTAAAGCAACTAAGCGTTACGCCTTTGTTGGCAAGGGAATCACATTTGATACAGGTGGCTTAGCTCTCAAGCCCGCTGCAGGTATGGAGGCGATGAAGTCAGACATGAGCGGAGCTGCAGCGGTAAGTGCGGCGGTTGTTGCAATCGCAGAGTTGAAGTTAAATGTCGCAATCGATGCGTGGGCACCACTGGCAGAAAATATGCCAAGTGATACCGCTACCCGCCCAAGTGACATCATCACGATCTTTGGTGGAAAAACCGTTGAGGTTCTCAACCCCGATGCTGAAGGTCGTTTAGTTCTGGCTGATGCGTTAATGAAGGCGCAAAGCTCCAAGGACAAACTCGATGGAATCATTGATGTCGCTACTTTGACGGGTGCACAGGTTGTCGCTCTTGGAACTCGCACCAGTGCGGTTATGACCAATAACCCTGAGTTCAGCGATGCCTTCATGAAGGTAACCGCTCTCAGCGGCGAGCAGTTCTGGCCAATGCCACTTCCAGAAGAGCTCCGTGCCTCCTTAGACTCTCCTGTCGCAGATCTTGCCAACATTGGCGATCGCATGGGTGGAATGTTGGTTGCTGGACTTTTCTTAAAGGATTTTGTCTCTCCTGAACTTCCTTGGCTCCATTTAGATATTGCAGGTCCTGCCTACAACGAGGCTAAGCCCCATGGCTACACCCCAGTCGGTGGAACCGGTGTCTCATTACGCTCACTTGTGACATTGGCCGAGCAGGGGTAGCCCCGACCTTTGCATTGGGAAGTTTCACCCTCTTTGAGGCAAGATAGGCACCTAGCCCGCGTGGGCGTATGAAGGGAGCCGTTTAGTGTCTCAATTTGATCTCGTCATCCTTGGTGGAGGAAGTGGTGGTTATGCCGCTGCTCTTCGCGGCGCGCAGCTTGGCTTAAGCGTTGCCTTAATCGAAGCGGACAAGGTCGGTGGAACATGTCTTCACCGTGGCTGTATTCCAACAAAGGCTCTGTTGCATGCAGCTGAGATCGCAGATGGCGCTCGTGAAGGCTCACACTTTGGGGTCAAATCAACTTTTGATGGCATTGATATGGCAGGCGTCAACTCTTACAAAGATGGAGTCATCAACAAACTTCATAAGGGGTTGGCAGGACTCGTTAAGTCTCGCAACATTACATATGTAGAAGGTTACGGAAAGCTTGTTGCAAAAGACACTGTAGAAGTAAACGGAACGCGTTACACAGGTAAGAATGTAATTCTTGCGACCGGTTCCTATGCAAAGACTTTGCCAGGTCTTGAAATCGATGGCGAAAAGATCATTACATCTGATCATGGGACCAAGATGTCCTACGTACCAAAGAGCGTGATCGTTCTGGGTGGTGGCGTTATCGGTTGTGAATTTGCCTCTGTGTGGAAGTCATTCGGTTCAGAGGTAACAATTATTGAAGGGCTGCCACATCTAATTGCACTTGAGGATGAGTCATCAAGCAAGCAACTTGAGCGCGCCTTCCGCAAGCGTGGAATCAACTTCGAACTAGGGGTGCGTTTCCAATCTGCCGTGAAGACCGTTGATGGCGTGACCGTCACTCTTGAAGATGGAAAGACATTTACCGCTGAAATTCTTATGGTCTCCGTTGGCCGTGGACCGGTATCGGCAAACATTGGCTATGAAGAACAAGGCGTTGCAATGGATCGCGGTTACGTTCTTGTAGATGACAAGTGCCGCACTAACATTCCAGGAATCTGGGCAGTGGGCGATTTAATTCCAACTTTGCAGCTAGCTCATGTTGGTTTTGCAGAAGGAATTCTGGTAGCCGAGGAGATTGCAGGATTAAATCCTCGTCCAATTAATTACGACGGAATTCCTCGCGTCACATACTCAGATCCCGAGGTAGCATCCGTTGGCTTAACAACAGCTGAGGCTAAGAAGCGCGGACATGATGTTGTTGAACTTACCTACGACTTGGCTGGAAATGGCAAGGCGCAAATCCTCAACACTGCAGGTTCAATCAAATTAGTGGCGCAAAAGGATGGTCCAGTTCTTGGAGTCCATATGGTTGGCGCGCGCGTTGGTGAACTTCTTGCAGAAGCAGAATTGATTTACAACTGGGAGGCTCGCGCAAGTGATGTCGCTCCATTG
>JACCDL010735310.1_pt1 | contig 12678 bp, 11 predicted proteins | sample 7441931 | NCBI WGS metagenome assembly JACCDL01 (sample SAMN15323437, study PRJNA562643) | freshwater metagenome | isolation source: river surface water | place: USA:Blue River Watershed | collected 2017-08-16 | reverse complement strand
TTCGCGAATATTTGGGCGTTGAATATAAAGATGCACTTGGTGATGACGTTGAGATTCGTTGGTTGACTCCAATTGAAGCAGATGGTGACACTGGAATTATTGCGGTGCAATTTGAAACACCAAACGGATCCGTATTAATTGATTAAATTGCGCAAATAAAGCTCATAGTCCTTATTCGCAATGTTATCTGCCGCCATTAAAAGCTGATTATTATTGATAAAACCACTTCTCCAGGCAATCTCTTCTAGACATGCAATTTTGCTTCCTTGTCGCAATTCAAGAATTCTTATGAAATTAGTTGCATCAGAAAATGCATCCCATGTTCCTGTATCTAACCAAACAGTTCCTCGTTCAAGAATTCGGCAATTAAGTTTTTTCGTATTTAAGTACTCCTTAAGAACGTCGGTGATTTCCAGCTCACCACGTTCCGACGGTACTAATCTTCGTGAAATTTCAATGACTTTGTTGTCGAAGAAATATAGACCAGGGATAGCAAAATTAGATTTGGGTAATTTTGGTTTCTCTTCAATCGAGAGAGCAACACCAGCTCTATTGAACTCAATGACTCCATACCGTTCAGGGTCGTGGACATGATAAGCGAAAGCGACTGCACCAGAGATGGAAGACAACTGTGAAAGTTGAGCACCTAGACCAACTCCGTAAAATATATTGTCTCCTAAAATTAGTGATACGGAGTCTTCACCGATGAACTCTTCGGCAATTAAGAAGCACTCTGCGATGCCACGAGGTTCTTTTTGTACCAAATATGTGAAAGAAATTCCAAGCTCATGCCCATCACCAAGGAGCTTCTGGAACAAATCGCGATCTTCAGGTTTAGAGATTATTGCAATTTCTCGGATTCCAGCGAGCATAAGAGTGCTGATTGGATAATAGATTAAAGGCTTGTCATGAATGGGTAGAAGTTGCTTGCTTATGACTTTGGTAGCTGGAAATAACCTGCTACCGACTCCACCAGCTAAAACAATACCCTTCATAAATGCAGTATATATCTTAATGTCATCATTAGCCTAGATTAATTTTTATAACATTTGCGCCTATTATTACAATATGAAAGTTGCTCTGGTGCTCCTAGGAAGATTTCCAACCGATAAAGCCTATGGTGTAACAACTTCAGCAACTATAGAATGTTTGGATTCATTAGGACACGAAGTAACAGTTTATTCATTTGAATCAAATCTATTTACTTCGAATAGATTCAACTATAGAAGACAAACTTATCAAGAAAGTTCATATTCAAAGTATCTGCGAAAACAATACTCAAAAAATAATAAAATCATCAATCGTCTTTATTGGAAAATTTACGTGCGAAAGTACCTTCAATGGGTCAAAAAAGAATGCATGAAAGAAGGGTACCGTTTGGTGTGGATGAGGAATTTTGAAACTCTTAGGGCGCTCAGCACCATACAGTCTTCACTTATACTCGAACTACATACAACTCTTAATCATAAACAGATAAGTTTTATTAATACGTGCAAGGGTAATTTATTATTAGCTCCGATAAGCAAAAAAATTATGGATAATATTGCAGAAATTAAATTACCACATGCATTTGCGCCAATGGGAATTCACGATATTTTTCTTTCTTCAGATTTAGAAATAGATAATTATTTGGCAAGATTTAAAAAAAGAAAATTCTTAGAATTTGTCTATGTCGGCAAACTTTTTCCTGGAGGGGTTTCAAAAGGGGTGGAAACCCTTATCGCTATTGCAATGTTTGCAAAACTAAATTCGCATGACATTAAAATAAAGGTTATAGGCGGAGATGAAAGTGAAATTAACAGATTTCGTGAAATGATTGCTAAAGAAAATGTGAGTTCCTTTTTTGATTTAAGAGGGCAGCTTTCGCATAAGACAGCATTGAATGAACTAAAGAAATCTGAAATAGTTATTTTGACGAAATCTACTGACGAAAATTATGCCGGATTTCCATTGAAAGCCATTGAGGCTCTCGCTTCGGGAAGAATTACTATTGTTGAAGAAAGCGATGCCTATAAGAATGTTTTTGACAATGGTGCATTTGTCATCTGGTTTACGAGAGAATTGATTGATAAGATCTTTTTGCAAATTGAATCTACGATGCGAGACGGTAAATTAGATTTAAAATTGAAAAGAAATGTAGAAATTGCTAAGAAATTTACTTGGATTAATCGAACCTTAAATTTACTTGCGAAAATAGGCAATAATTAACCTTCTAATTCCATGAGCAATACCCCTTATAAGAGTCAATAAAATTTCGTAAAATGGCAAGCTATCAAGTCTAAATTCCCCTAAATTATTATAGAAAGTTGTTAAAACAGCTGATTTATATAATCTCAAAAGCAAATTTTCACTAATTTCCACATTATCAAAGAAATCATGAGGAAAATATTTCTTTGCATTCTCCACCACATTGTTTTCGTCAGGCTGGACAACTCTTAGTAGACCAAATCCTTGAGAATAAAATCTTCCTAAGTGATCAATACGGAACCTATCACTTAAGCTAATGATTGATAGAGATTCTTTACTTGCATCACCGAGCTCAGTATGAGCAAAACTCAATAATTTCTTCTCCAATTTTTGCGAGTCAAAACCTAGATAAGAAAAATGAGCGCCAGGATCCCCGGGAATCATTGGCAAACTTTTTGTAAATCTAGCACCATTAGGATAAATGGCCCCTGAAACCTCTCCCATGACACCACGACTCCATGTCGAATGGCTATCTCTAAGTGCCCAATTAATTTTTCTATAGTACGTCGGTGTTTTAAAGTGAAAAAGCCCAGGAGTGTTTAACATATTCTTAACTTGATCAAGTGAAGGAATTTCGTCGATATCGCTTAGAATGAATTTTTGAAATTTAAAATTCTCCCTGAGAAAATTCATTGCAAATTCACGAGAAGAAATCTCTCGATCCCATGATTCGTTGTATTGATTAAGATCAATATTTATTACTGATATTTTATTTTGCAAATTATAGTCTAATTTAGAATACCAATCTTCAAAATAAAGTGGTTTTTTCAAACCTGAATGAGTAATATTTGATTCGAAAATTAAAGTTTTATCTACATATTTTGATAAATAATCTATTCTGAATGAAGCTAGTAGCAATTCATCAAATCCTAAAAATGCATCAATAAGCATGAGCGAAGTCTATAGACAGGTGATAATCTAAGCGTATGCGTTTCGCAATACTGGCTCTGAGTAGTTCACATGGTCCTTGGCGCGATCTTTTGAAAGAGGGACCCGAAAAGACATGGTTGCAAGAATCTCATCCACCGTACTATGCGAAAATAGTTGCCGAGAGGCACGGATTCCTTGATTTGTTTGTAAATCAAGTTTTCAATTCGAGATATTCGGACAAGCTTTGGATGACGAGACGAATCAACTTAAACAAAATTTCATGTTTAAGAACAAATGAGGATGAATTAGTAGTCAACTTGAGAGAGAATTGGACAAACTTAGTTGCAAAGTGTTTAAAGGGATTTGAGTACGCATTAGACAATTGGGAATTTGATTATCTAATCCGTATAAATTCAACGGCATACGTAGACGTGGAAGCTCTTTCAAGATACTTAAAGGACTCCGGTTTACCAGATTATGCCGGACCCATGATTGCAAAAAAAAGCTTTATTTCAGGTTGGGCTATAATTTTAAGTAAACGAGCTCTCAAAATTTTAGTTAATACAGAAGAACAAGAAATGATTTTTGACGATGAATTTATAGGAAAAACTTTAGAGCGGCATGGAATTTTCCCAACAGAAATTCCATATATTGAAGTAAATAACTATAAAAAACTTTTCGACATTATTGAGACAGATTGCAAAGATATCGCTCTTTGGCGTTTCAAGTCATTGAATAAATTAAACACGAGAGATGATGCGAATCTAATGAATTCTTTTCATCGGCAAAGAAGCCATAATGAATGAAAATGTACTAATTTTGACTTGCACAGTTTCACCACAAACAATGATTTCGGTGAATAGAAATGATATGCAACTCAGAGAGTCTGATTATAGAAATGCAATTAAGTTTTATTTAACAAAACTAAACTCCAATTTTGACATTATTGTTGTGGAGAACTCGAACTCGATTAGATTATTGGAGACAGATTTTATTTCTGATAATAGAGTAAAGTTTGTTCAAGCACCTATCGATAATATCTCTTCATTTTCAGGAAAATCTGCAGGTGAATTACGAATGCTTCAATTTTTAATTGATAAGGGTTACTTGAACACTTACAAATACGTATGGAAAGTCACTGGACGAATCGTAGTCAGAAATATAAATGCCTTAACTCGAGAATTCCAAGGAGATATATGCACATATAGATATAAAGATTCACACTCATGTGACACTAAGTTTTTTGGAATGAAACTTGAAGTTTTCAAAGAATTTGCCACCACAAATGTTAATTTTGATGAATCCTCTGTTGGTGAATTCCATGTATCTAGTAATACTTTTCATTCCATTGAAAACTATTTGGCCCTATTTTGCGTTAAAATGTCTGAACAGAGAATGAAAATCTCTGCTCCAACCCTAATGCCTTTCTATCAAGGTTACAGTGCAAGTTCGGGGAAAAAGTTAAATAGTTTCAAGTTCTATATTTCATACATTTACTCCAGGATTTTTCGAAATATTCTGTTAAAAGCGCTTGGGAGTCATCTTCCATGACAGATTCAATCGTTCATATCATAACGACCTTGGAGAGAGGTGGTGCAGAGAATCAACTCAGAATTCTCATACAAGAGCAACTAAGGCATGGACACAAAATTATTTGCATTCCACTAAAGGGTAAGCCTGAACTAGATCAAATTTTGACTGAATCGGGTGCAATAGTAGAGACTAAGTTTCGAAACCAGAAAATTCTTATGCAAATTTTTGAATTGTATAAATTATTGAATTCAGGAAATTTTGTCCTGCACGCACACCTTCCGAGAGCTGAATTAATTGGAGCAGCTGCAAGTTGTTTATCAAGAAACCAAAAGTTTGTAGTTAGTAGACATAATGCAGAACCTTTTTATCCTTATGCCCCAAGTCTTATTTCGAAGATCTTATCTAGGCTTGTTACTCGAATTTCTAAAAATGTGATATTTATTTCTGAGGCGGTGAAAGTTTATTGTTTATCAAGCAGTGAAATTAGTTCAAAGGCATCGAGTCAAGTTGTTTTATATGGCTATAAAGAAGAAAGTTGTAATATTTCCCAAGAAGAATCATTTATTTATGAAAAAATGATTAATTTAGTAAGAGATGGTCATTTACTAGTAGGCACAGTGTCAAGGCTGGAGAAACAAAAGGATTTAATAACCTTAATTAAAGCCTTTAATATTTCACTTGCTCGGAATAAGAAATTAAAACTGGTAATTGTTGGTGAAGGCAGCCAAAGGCAGGATCTTATTGATTGCGTAAATGAACTTGGCATAGAGAATGACGTTCTCTTTTATGGCAGATCCCATTGTGTGACAAATGTCATGAAATCTTTCAATGTTTTCGTGCTAAGTAGTATTTACGAGGGGTTTGGTTTAGTTTTACTTGAAGCTGCTTCTAGTGGGGTCCCAATAATCGCTGCAAATAATTCCGCAATTCCAGAGGTTACAGGTAGAGATTATTTTGGCTTGTTTGAAACTTCTAGTATTTCGAAATTGAGTGCTCAACTAGATTTATTTATAAATGAATCCGAATATGCTGAAAAATCAGTTAAACACATGACCGCCAGACTAGAATTGTTTGACGCTAAGAAAATGGAGTCAAATGTCGATTCCGTATACGAAAGTATGGCAATGAATTGAAAATTATTGTTACTGGTGCGGCAGGTTTTGTGGGTGCTCATTTATCTGTTGACTTAATTAAAAAAAACCACGAGATAATCGGTATTGACAATTTCAATCGTTATTATAGTAGGGACCTTAAGCGTGACAGAATTGCTGCCCTTCTTGGGGAAGATGTAGGTTTAGTTGAAGAATGTAATATTCAAGATTATTCCTCAATGGAGAAGATATTCGATAAATTTAGACCTGAAGTTGTAATAAATTTGGCAGCGCAAGCTGGCGTGCGATTGCCTGAAACGCAATTCAACAAATACTATGAATCAAATATTGACGGTTTTATTGTAGTATCAAATTTAGTCCGCAAATTTGATGTACCAACTTTTTTGTATGCTTCATCTTCCAGTGTTTATGGAAATTCCAAGAATCTACCATTTAGTGAGAACGATTTATCTATTCGCCCAATTAGTGTGTACGGCAACACAAAGCTCTTTAATGAACTACACGCGAATGTTTTCTTGCATGATAATACGACTAAAGCTATCGGGATGCGATTTTTTACAGTTTATGGACCTTGGGGACGGCCAGATATGGCCTACTTCAGAATTCTGGAAAGCTTGATGAATGGATCTTCTTTTACTAAGTATGGGGATGGTCGATTAAAACGTGATTTTACTTATATCTCCGACACCGTAGAATCGATAGTTCGGTTAATTGCAAAGTCAAAAGATGACCCTAGTCGCGCCAATGAAATTTTTAACATAGGTGGAGGTAATCCCGTTTCTTTAAATGAGTTGATTGCTGGATTGGAATTAACAACTCAGTCAAAAATAAAAATTATTCAAAGCCCTGCTTCAATAGCCGATGTTGAAATAACTTTTGCTGATTACCAGAAGCTAGAAAAATACATAGACTTTAAGCCCCAGGTGAATGTGATAAAGGGTACTGAAAATTTACATGAGTGGGTTGCAAATATTGAAAAATCTAAATTAAGTAAATGGGTAAATGAATGAAGTTTATACTCGTAAGTGGAATCTACTTTCCCGATATTGGTGGACCTGCCACTTTTATTCCAAAACTTGCCGAAAACCTTGTCCGAAATGGTCACCAAGTTACGACCCTTGCTTTGGAAAATTCAAAGCAAATTAGGAGTTTCGAGCCGTGGGAGAGGTTTTTCATAAAAAGAAAGTTGCCGAGAATCCTTAGATTTCCCATAGTTGTTGGAATGTTGATTCTAAAAGGCAAGAATTGTTCTGTGGTTTTTGCTAATGGTTTACATGAGGAATCTGTAATAGCAAGTAAAATTTTAGGCAAGAAAGTCATACTTAAAGTGGTGGGTAATCCCATATGGGAAAGAGCAAAAAACAGAGGATTGACTACGTTAGATATAAAAACTTTCAGTGATTCGAAAATACCTAAAAAACTTTTTCTCGAAAAACAGCTTTTTCGATGGGCACTAGCATCCGCAGACAAAGTAATTACTCCAAGTAAGGAGCTAGAAACTTTGATGAAACAAATGTCTGCAAATTGCAAAACTCAAGTTATACCAAATGGAGTCAAAGTTAATAAAGTTACGACAAAACAAAAAAAATATGACGTCATATATTTTGGACGTTTAACCAAATGGAAAGAATTGGCAACCTTGATAGATGCTGTAGAAAAATGTCATGCAAGTTTAGTAATCGTTGGAGATGGACCAGAAAGATTTTCACTCGAAAAAAAAGCAAACGCCATAGGCGCAAATGTCTCTTTTAAAGGAGAACAGTCACAAGAAAATCTGAAAGAGCTAATTGATCAATCCAAGATATTTTGTCTACCATCCAGCTACGAAGGAATGTCTCACAGCCTACTCGAGGCAATGTCAAATGAAATCCCCGTAATAGTTTCAGATATAGAGCCGAATTTGGAGCTAATTGAAAATGAATTTAACGGACTTACTTTCACATTAAGAAACCCCCAAAACCTTTCTGAAAGAATTAAATTGCTACTCGGGTCAGCCGAATTACGAAAATATTTGTCTGAGAATGCAAAAAAAGATGTAATTGAAAAATACGAAGAATCTGAAATTCTTAAAAAGTATCTAAGTATTTTGGTCGCCGAATGAAGAACATTGTTATTTTTGATCCTAAAAATATAATCTTTTCGAGTAAATCTGCATTTGAGCGTCACCAATATTATGCACAAAAATTATATGAAGCTGATTCGGAAGCCTTGTTAACTGTGATGACTTTCCGAAATGTTAAAAATAATATTAGATTCAATTTGAGTAATGGAAAACTTAGAGTACATCAACTTGGGCTGAATATTTACAGCAAAAAGAATAGATTTTTTCTATCTAGAATTGATACTTTAATTTTTGGTGAACCTTTCATTTCTCCTACGCTTTTCAGATTTTTGTATTTATTTTATTTCTGTCCGAAAAATTTAAGAATTCAAATCCAATTTCATGGAGATTTCTTTCAATCCAAGTGGAGAAACTCATTTAAGAAGAGATTAAAATATTTTTTAATAAGAATAAATATAAACAAAGCCACCACAATCCGGCTTGTCTCACAAAAACAATTAAGTGGATTTAAAGAAGCCTTCCCAAAATACATAAATTATGTTGTAGCTCCAATAGTTGTAACAAAAAGTAACGAAATAATAGGAAAGTACGGATCGAATAGACCTAATGTAGTAGGTTTCTTGGGCCGAATTGATCATGAACGAGGAATTGATACTTTAGAATCCATAATAAGATTATTCAAGAACGAATCAAATATTAGATTCTTAATTGCAGGTAATGGGAAATTACTGGATCATTTAAGAAAAAATGTCGTAAATATTTATAATGCCAGAAACGTGGAGATTATTGGCTTTGTTGAACAGGAAAATTTAGAGGAGCTTTTTTGGAGCCGAATTGGCATCTTAATCAGTACCGCGCCAATGGAGTCGTATGGATTAACTATGCGCGAAGCCGTAATCCGGCAGATTCCAGTTTTGACTCTAAGAAATAGTGGTAGTTTGGAATTAGAGGCTGATTATCCTGATGCTTGTATTGAATTTTATGAGTCCGACAATATTAGTTACCTTGTTTCGAAAATCCCGGATTTGATAAAGCTTCAACTAAGCGCGGACTTTAGTTATCGCCAAACTACTATCGATAACGATAATTTAAGCAAATTATTCGGAAGCTGGTTAAGTACTTAGTATTTTTTGCCTTATAGTGCTCACATGTGTGGCATCTCAGGAGGCATTGGTAATGGAACATATGAGGCCGTCGAAGATTCATTAAGTTCGCTTAAAAGAAGAGGCCCTGATAGTCAGAATTTACACAGATTTCCAAATGGACTAACTTTAGGCGCGGCAAGACTGGCAATGACAGATCCGCATCCTAGAAGTAACCAACCATTTTTCAATTTAGAAACAGGTAATGCTCTAGTATTTAATGGTGAAATTTATAATTTCAAGAGCCTAAGATCTCAATTGCAGGAAAAGGGAATTGAGTTTATAACTGATTCTGATACTGAAGTTGTACTCAAAAGTTTAGAATATTATGGAACTGAAATCATCGCAAGGCTTGAGGGAATGTTTGCCTTTGCTTTTTTTGACTCTATGAAAAACGAACTTGTTTTGTCAAGAGATTTTTTAGGAAAAAAGCCCCTATATTATTCAATGAGAAATAGTAATATTTTTTTTTCATCTCAAATATCTGTAATAAAGAAATTTATTAACGCTAAAGAAATCGACAAACGGTCTCTAAGCAATTATCTGCAGCTAGGCTATCTATTAGACCCATTTACAATGTATTCAGATATATCTGCAGTTCAAGCTGGCGAAGTAATAAAGTTTGATTTATCAAAAAAAATTATTCATAGCAAATTTGTTGTGGCTCCTTTGAAATTGGGCTCAACCCCGAGTCGTTCTATTCGTGACGTGTTAGAGAATTCAATATTACAAAGAGTTGCTGGCCATGATAGTTTTGCAATATCGCTCTCGGGAGGAATTGACTCAACAATAATTTCAGTCGCGGCAAAAGCTTTGGGCCTTAATCCAATTGCATTTACTGCCAGATGGTCTTCAGCAGATAAGACAAAATACAACATTGATTCAAAGCTGGCATCTGAAATTGCAAATAGGCTTAATATGCCATTGAGAGTTATTGAAATGCCAGAAGCAAAGGAAATTACCGAGAACTTAAGAGACTTTGTTATTGCTATGGAAGAGCCAAATGCAAACCCAACGGGAGTTTCCATGATGAGGCTGTATGAATCAATATCCAAAGAGGGCTTACGCCTTGTTTTAACCGGTGATGGATCAGACGAAATCTTTGGTGGCTATTCGCGACATGAAAAAGTGAATAAACTGAAGTATTTTCCTCAGTTGGATTCCAATTGTCTGGAAAAATTTATGAAGAGTAATCAGGAAAAGACTAAATTAATTAAAATACTTTATCCCTTTATAAATGCAAACAAAGAATACGCTTGGCTATTTTGGCATTTGATTTCAAATAAGAAAGAATTAGCCGCTCTTTTTAAACAAACCATGCCAATGCCGGACATAGCAACAACCATTAATTTGCAGGAATTATATGATTTAAAACAAAATAGAGTCGCAAATTTAATGTTTAATGACTTACAACTTTGGCTTAATATGGAATCAAATCGAAAACTCGATAGGGTATCAATGTGGCATTCAATAGAGGCTCGAAGTCCATTTCAGTCGGAAGAACTTATTAACGCTGGATATTTGGAAATGAAAAGGCTAAAATTTGGCACTTTAAATAAAGAAGTCCTAAAAAAAGAATTTCCTGAATTGTCACAACTTGTAACTAGCCGGGAAAAAATAGGTTTCAGTAGTCCCATAGGTCATTGGCTGAGATCAAATCCTAAACTAATCAAGAGGACAGGAGAGCTTCTAATTGACGAATTTAGGATAAATGCAAAATCTTGGAATGCGCTTGCTAAAGCTCCAGCAAAAAGGGAATTTCATGGCATCACGCAACTCTGGAGTCTTGTTGTACTTGGCACATGGGTTGAACATGCAAAATAATTTAATTATTTATAATTTAGCTACCGATCTTGAGAGTGATGTTCTTTCTGCAGCACACGACTGGATATGTGAATTCTCGCTAATTTACGATTATGTTTTGGTGTTTTCGACAATAGTAGGAAAACACAATCTGCCGTCGAATTGTAAAGTTCATGCTATAGGCGGCAGGAGTACTACTGGGCTTTTTAGAACCCTCCAGAACCTGATTGAGAGTATTTTTAGTGTTTTGAAATTGCGCGGGAAGAAGCAAATCTTCTACCATATGAATCATAAAGCAGCAATTATTGTTGCGCCTATTTTTAAGTTATTAGGTATAAAGCAAATTCTGTGGTATTCACATAGCAAAAATTCAATTGGGCTCAAAATTGCCAGTCTTTTTGTAGATTACTGCGTAAGTACGAATTCAGAAACTTTCCCATTTAAAAGTAGAAAATTCGTATCAATTGGGCACGGAATAGATCAAAATAAATTCAATAACAAAATTCGTAGAAAGAATAATTCCGTCAATAGAACTCAAATTATTGCCTCAGGTAGAGTTGTTCCAATAAAGAAAATTGAAAAAATGATTGAAGAACTGAGTGGATTAAATGTAGAGTTAGTTTTACTGGGATCCCAACCAGATTCCGACTATTCAAAAAAACTCGAGTACGTCTCAAATTCAAGAAATGTAAAGATTAAATTCTTGAAATCAATTCCTTTTTTTCGCATTAATGATTTTTATTCTACATTTAATTTTGCTATAAATTGCACTCCAAAGTCAGTGGATAAGGCAATACTGGAAGCTTCCATGTGCGGTTGCATTCCAATATCAGATAACATAAATGTTTTAAAGGCGACAGGAATGTTTGACTATTGGGAAAAAGCATTAGGTTTCATTCCAACCATCCGAGATCAAGTTAAAATAATTTTCGAGTTGAAAAGTTCAGAAATCATAAAATTGGCTCTAGAGATTAGTACAGAAACGTCCAATAGAAATGCATTGCATAAGACAATTCAAAGGCTATCAAAGCTGTTTTAGTGAATTACCCCTATAATCTACTTGTGTCTAAGAAAAACCAAGAATTATCCACATCAATAAGAATTAGTTTTAATTTGCTGTCAAGAAAAGAGCGAATCAAATTCGTTGTTAATACTTTGGCTCAAGTTGGGTTAAGTTTCCTTGATTTAATTGGCGTGATTCTAATTGGTGCTATTGCAGCATTAGCTATAAATGGAATTTCCGGCAAAGGCGCCGGTAATAGAGTTAGCTACGTTCTTGATTTGTTTGGTCTTAGCGACTTTAATTTGCAGTTTCAGACGATAATCTTGGGTGCCATTAGCGCAACTTTATTGATTTTTAAAACAGTAATTGGATATCTTATTACAAAGAAAACTTCTCATTTTCTAAGTAGGAGATCCGCATTAATATCAAACTCTTTATTTGAGAAGTTAATATTTAAAGATCTTATCTATTTGAAGGCACGGTCGACTCAACAATATCTTTTCTCTTTAACTACTTCCGTACAAGCACTTGTGAATGGAATTCTAATAACAATGTCTACGGTGCTAGGAGACTTGGTGCTAACAATAACTTTAATTGCCGGAATGTCTATACTTGATTGGAAAATGTCATTATTTACGATATTTTTTTATGGTCTATTAGCTATTTTGCTTAATCGAAAAATTAAGAACAAATTTATAAGACTCGGTCAAGCTCAATCTCAATTAATTGTATCTAGTAATGCATTATTTTTAGATTCAATCAATAGTTATAGAGATCTAAAGGTAAGAAATGTGCAGCGAGAGGTGATTGCAGATTTCAGCGAAAAAAGAATTAAACTTGCAAGTTATGCTGCAGAGTTTGCTTTGTCAAATAACATATCAAAGTATTCAATGGAAGTGGCATTGG
>JACCDL010164030.1_pt1 | contig 12678 bp, 7 predicted proteins | sample 7441931 | NCBI WGS metagenome assembly JACCDL01 (sample SAMN15323437, study PRJNA562643) | freshwater metagenome | isolation source: river surface water | place: USA:Blue River Watershed | collected 2017-08-16 | reverse complement strand
TTCTGGGCGCCTGGCCCGATAAGATGCCGGACAGAGGTGTTGATATAACGCTTACGGACGTCGTCAGGCGCCACCTTTCCGACGAACTCAACGCGCCCCTTGATATCTTCAGGCGTAAGTGGTGGTCGTGTATCGTAACCCTCGGTTCCGGCGGGGCGCCAAAACTCAGGCTGGTAGACTTCACGCACAATACCTTCGAAGACCGCGAACACTAGCTGCACGCCGGCTAAACGTTCCAGGGAATGGTTCGCCCAGACTCCGCGGGTCGCCTCATAGAGTTCACGGGCGGTCATCCCGTTCCGATAAAGGCGGTTAATCGTGATTAGCATCACTGGATCAGGGACATTAGCGTCCGTCGGTGCGTAGAAGATCTCCAGGTCCTTCAGGCTCTTACGCCCATAGAGAAGGCTGTTATGGCCGACCACCATATTGGTCAGCTCTTTGAGGCCGATGAGGTCGATGGCCGCGGCCTCGACGAGGTAAGCCTCCGCCGACGTGGCCATACCATGGGCGAGAATCTCAATCTTTGGCTCCAGGCCGGCGGCGAAGATCTCCCTGATGCGCTTCACCTTCGGATGGTCATCATCCTCGTAAAGGTGGTCCAGACAACGCTCGCCCTTGCCCTTGCCGATGTAGAAGACCTTCTCATCCCGGGGATCGACGTAGAGGTACACATAATGCCCTAAAGCCTCTACCATGCCGGGCTTCAAGGATCGGAGATGAGGAGGAATGGTCATTTGTCGAGAGAGGTTGGGAGATGTTCGCCGAAGTACCCGATGACGAGCTTGGCACGGGCTTCATCCCAGAGGAAGTGGACCGACATGCATTCCTTAGGTAAGCCGCTACCAAGGGTGATGTGCTCAGAGAAGATCTGGCGGCGACCTTGGTATTCGAACCGGTAGTGGTCACCGTGCACCCGGACGACTGTCTCCGACACCATCGGTCGGTAGACGCTACCCAAGGCAGTGTCGCGGGCGAGGTTCGCGAGGCGATGCACAGGGATATTCTTCCCTACCCGTTTGGCGGCGAAGTTGCCTAGGTTGGTCAAGGCCTTGCCCAATTTGCCATCATGCTCGTACAGGCAACGCTCGGCATGGATAAGCGCGGCCGGCAGAATCTCGACATGTTTGGAAAAGTCGGGTTTGGCCAAATTCTGACGAAGAATGTCGATGGCCGGAGTGAAGGCTTTTCGCTCCACCGGAATCTCCGCGAGTTTTTCAAACGGCTTAAGCTTCTTCTTGCGAATTAGCTCGGCAAACAAGGCGGAAGCCTTTTCGCGCAGTACGTCGGGGACGCTGACGCTCACGCGAGTGCCAATCTTGGTCTTCGTGAAACGAACCCGGGCCACCCCGTCGAACCCGATGAAGTCGAGGTCGATTCCCTCCCCATTGAGCGCCACGCCGCCTCCCAGTTCCAGCACCTTGGTCCGGACATGGAAACGGACCGTGCTAAACGCCTGGTCGGGCGACTGGTGGCAAGTGTAGTCCCATGTCTCCATGGCGGGGTACCCGCTAACTTAGCGTCGGGCCCTCCGCTGGAAAGCGCATTCCCAGTTAACATATAATAGGTAGTCGACCTCTTCGGCTTTCTAGGGCTTCCTTGGCCGATAAAGGTATGCGGATGTAATCCACTCGGGACGCATGCTGACCAACTCATACCTTCGCGGGAAACTGACCAAGCCACCCGGACTTGTCCCATAAGGATAGAGGCGGCGGATCCCTAGGGCTACGATTTGCGGGACATTCAAACCGTATGTCCACAGGCTTCCCGCATTTTTCCAGGAAACGGGCTCGTCCAACCAACAAGAGGTCTCCCTCAGGCACGACTCGAGTTCGTCAGCGAAACCTTCGGAGAGTTTCCATTCATCTCCCCTGGTCCAACCAATCAGTTTCTCGTTCTCGAAGGATTGAATCGGGGTGCCATCGGCGCCTTTGCCGATGACCAGCAAAAGCAAATCGGATTGGGCGGGGCACGACAGATCCAGATTATCAAGCACTTGCATGTCACTGCTGTTTTCCACGCCCAGGACATCGCCGCCGCCGTCCACCCCGATTACCAAGTCGTAGGCCTTGCCCGTCCCCGCGCCCGTCTGGATGAAAAACTTCCAGGCAGGCGAACGCCCTGCGGCGAAGAAACGATTTCCGTTCGTCCAGCGCAAAGCGGCCGCAAGACGATTACCGCGGGACCTTATCCGCGAATCTTGGGCCGTGTTGGGCACCGTCCCTTTATAGACGAGGAAATCGTTCGGGGAGAAACCGGGCAGCTCCACGAGCGCAAGGTCTTCCTTGCACGCCTTGACGGTGTCATCGTCGAAAGCCTTCTGCGCCTTAGTCTGCACGATATCCACTTTTTGTGCGCCACCCCGCAAGAGATTCATGGCGATTGCCTTGGCCAGAACGATATCCGCGCCACCTCCGACGGAAACGACCAAAGCGGTCTTTCCATGGGGGCTGGTCGCTGCTAACAGTTTTTCCACTACTTTACTGTGTAATACAGAGACCTCTCGTCAACTAGGGACAGCTCGCGCGTTGCCCCCTACCCGACAGACGCGAAATGGGGCGTAGGCCAAGCCTCCCTCCTGAGTGGGCGCCGAGGTCAGCCAATGGCACGATGCCTTTTGTCGTACTTTCCCAGAAGGTCATCGACCAGCGTCACTGCCTCCCAGGGACTGCCGGCCTTCCAGATTTGATCCTCCGGAAATCCCTTGTACCGGACACGATCATCGAGCTTTTGGCCAGCCAATCTCGCACCCCAGCCTTCTTGAGGTAACGCAACGATCAACCGGCGGTAGATCCAGGCTAGCGCGATCTCGCTGAGCGTGCCGGCTCCACCACCCACAACGATCACCGCGTCCGCATGGGCGACGATCGAGTTCCTGAGGTGATCCATCCCCGTGGCGATGACCACATCCACGAAGGGATTGGCCGTCGAGGGATCGCTGCTTGGGATGACTCCGATGATGTCTCCGTCCCGCCACGCCGGGCATGCGCGGGCTCCCGCGGAAGCTTCCCGCATCACGCCTCCCAGCCCACCCGTAACCAGCCGCCAACGTCGCTCGATGATCAATGCGCCGAGCTCCCGGGCGCACCGGGCTTTATCGCCGCTTGCATCAACCGATGCGTCTCCGATTACGGCGACCATGGGCCTCCGGCTCTTATCGTTCGGGATTTCAGGCTCCATAAGCTTTGAGCAAATATCGAGCGTCGGCGTAATCAAGATAAACGCCCGCCAAGGTTGGGATTCCGCTTCCGCTCCATTTCCTGCGGCCGGACATCATTTCCAAGAGCGCATGGACATAGAAATCATGCGTGATTGCGATAGTTAGACCCTCTTGCGCAATACCATCAGGAGCCATGAGTTCCCTCAAGGCACCCATGACGGATGCGTGCGAAGACAAGACTGAGGTGGAGTCGCCGAGGGAACCGTCAATCCATGCGTCAACAAAAGCCTTCCACCCCAATCTCTTCTTATGGTCTTCGTACCGCACCCGATCGGCCTCGGAAGCGGAAAGGCGACAGAGCGACTTGAAAGTTCGGAGCGAACCCGGCGCACGCCCCAGAGCCATCATGATTTCCTGGGCAGTCTGCCGGGCACGAAGAACCCCACTGGAGACTACCGCGGTCGCCTGACCGACGGCTTGGCCCAACGCGCGACTTTCCAGGCGACCCTTTTCCGTGATTGCCACCTCGTCGGCGCGCTCGCCAAGCCCCTTGAGCGATGGCCGATCCGCATGCCTCAGTATCAGCAGCCCATTGCGTCCGTTCCAATCGCGTTCCATGATCTCTTCCTTCGTCAAAAGACCGCTGGAGTTTGCGCAAGGGCCACCCTGCATGTGCCTCACCATAAGACGGGTGATGCATGCTTCCCGCACGCGACGCTGGTCGGCTTTGCCAAGACCCGAAGTCTCGTAGTAATAGTGCTTGGCCTTAAGGTAGCGAGGCGAGCTTGCTCGCTCAGCGATTGGCACCATGAACGCCCAGTCGACGCATATCTCGACATAGTTTCCGTCCAACCTCAGCCTCCAATCGGGAATCGCGTCGAAAAGGCTCTTGCGGAAGCTACGCAGGTGCTGCCAGACAGCCCCGCCTCTGGACGCATGGAGGTCCCCGAATGACGCTGGATAATCGGCGGGCTTATCCGTCCGGACCATCGACCCAACCGTGAGGTCGGCACCTGCTTCATACTCCTTCGCAAGCGCTTGCAGGACTCCATCGCCGATCAGGCCATCATCCATGTCCAGGGTGATGATGACGGTCGATGGATCGGTGCACAAATCCCTGATCGCCGTGACCGTATTCGCCAATTGCCCCCGCCGCCGTCGCGGTTGCAGCAATGTAATGTTCGGGAAGTCGCCGAACACGCGATGACATGCCTCCCTGCACAGTTCCCCAGAGCCATCGTCAATCACGACCGCGCCCCACTCAGGTCCGCGCTGACGGCGCATCGACTCGAAGCACCTGAGCATTTTTCCGAATGGAACATTCCGTCCAGTGACCACGAAGACAAAGGGCTCCCTCCGAGGGGGCGGCAACCACTGCAAGGCCCCGCCTACAAGGTCGACCTTGCCCAGCTGCCCTTCGAATACGGCATTTTGCTCGATGGAGGCCATCACTAGGTTCCACTCGTCGGCTGACCGCTTGAAGGGGTTCTCCGGATGCACGAAACCGGTGGACTTCGCGCCGCCACGCAAGCTGAGCAACCTCCCCCCGAGACATGCCTGATCCATGGAACGATGCCAAGAGAGTTCAAGCTGCCCGTCTGAGTCCACGTTGTTCGGGAAAGGGGCGGCGGCCAGCAAGGCCTGCCTATCGAACAGGCACCCGCGACATTCCACGCGATAGGGGCGGCCATCGGTATGGTTGCCGGTAAATGGTCCGTCCTCCTTGTTCAATATATTCAAGCTGACCGTGAACGTTCCGGGCCGCTCTTTGATCGCCTGAATCGCCTCTCCGATGTAGTCGTGGTACCGGTCTGCACGTCGGATGAGAAGATCGGCGTCAACCTGCAGGATATAATCTCCGCGAGATTGCTCGAATGCACCCAATGGAGACGCCAGGGGGGCTCCCTTGGCCGTGTGGGAGCGAGGAATCTGATGCCCGAACCAACGTTGGTTGATATGGGCGCATTGCTCCGAGCCATCGACGGGGGCGCGCACGATATGGTCAACATAGCCCCTCGTCTTCAGGCGTTCCGCGGCGGCGAGGACTCCGGACAAATCGGGGTTTCCATGTTCGCGGACAAAACCGCCGGCCCGCGAGTCTATCGCCAGCACTTTTTCGAAGAACGTGCGGGGAGACTCCAGTTGGTCGACCAGATGCTCGACCTGGGATTCCAACGTGTCCGCTTCAAGGGCCGAAGCCTTGATGACCAGCGACACCCTGGCCGACGAATGCGGCAACGTGACCGTGTCGCACTCCCAGGCGAGGAAATCGGTCGACGGCAACCCGCTCGACAAATCGAAGGTGAGCCTATGCCTCTGCCTACGAACCATCAAGCCAACCTCCATGAGAGCACGCTTCAAGGCCCTGATCGGCCTGTGGCGCTCGGAACGTTCGCGTCCCGATTCGGCTACCTCTTGGTAATCAAAGAGCGCCGAGTAGTCGGCTTTCGGCGGAAGTCGTCTCAAACGATGGATCGCCGTCGGCGCGCCGAACGTGCCGACCGGATCACAGATGATCACAACCACCTTGCCGTCCGGTCGTACTGCGGCGGACAAGTCCTCGACCACCTGCGTAAATGCTTTCTCATCGCGCAGCTCGCACAAGACGAGCGAGCACACGACGACGTCATAGGGCCCGTTCGCCATCGCTATCTCTCGCTTGTCGGTCAAAACCAGCCGTTGGTCTGGCACGATGTCGCTCTCCCATCGCTTAACGACCCCCGAACCCGGATCGTAACCCACGACTTTTTTGCCGGCATCTCGATACCTGCGGGCAGTTAGCGCCTGCTTGCCGCACCCGTAATCAAGCAAGGTCTCGAAAGGATGGTCCGCCAGAGACTCATCGACCAGTCCGTCGCAGATTGCGGTGGCTGATTCCTTCCCACTATTATACCTTCTCCAAAAATCGGCAAATCCATCCATCTCCGGAGCTTCCGGTTCGTGCAGAGAGCGAGTGAGCAAACTTCCGAGATCCGGACGTTCCCAAAAACGGGCACACAACCAGGCCTTCCTTGCCATCGATTCGTAGTCGGCCTGATTGAAGAGCCTGAAATCGAGCCCATAGTCCAGGATCGTGATTTTCCCATCCTCGATCATGATGTTGGCCGGACTGAGATTGCGGAAGACGACTCCGCACATCCGACAATCTTCCAATAACCGTGCCAATGCCCCGATACCGGGGCGCTCCTTTACGTTTCTGGGAAGATATGGTCGTTTAATGATGGGCAAACCTTCGTCGCTACAACTCAAGTTAAGGGCACAAAGTCCCCCCACAGCCCCAGAAAGTTGTTCGAGCCGTTGAAGCGCCGGCCACGCGGCAGCCAGCCTCGCTGGCCTTGCGATATCGATCAATTTGACCGCTGCATCTCCGACACGGAACACCGCCCCCTCCCAGCCGACGCCCAGCAACTCGGCCTCATTTCCAAGTGCCAGAATCTTTCGTGCACGCTCAGCCCGTTGTAGCACAAGTTGCTCCGTGCGTAAGTGCTTGAATCGTGACTGCATTACGACCGCCTCGATTTCAAGTTTCCGGTAACTTGACGCAAACTCCTGACCATCGCCGATACGGTCCAATAACTGATGCGTGAGTCGTCGGACTTCCCTCGGAGCTAGCAAAACTGCCACTTTACGGAGCTCTTCACGTAGCGTTTCGAAAGCTTCCCGCTCCTCACAGCCAACCGATCGCAGCTCGTCCAGATGCCGTAGACATGAGCCAACCAGGCCTTGGACGCGCCAGGCGGAAAGTTCCATGGAAGCCAGTCTTTCGCGGATGGCCTTCTTGGCCGACACGGTCGCCGTCAGATTGTTAATCGGCTCATAAAAGAAGCCGCAGATACCGCGGGTGCGGGGCAAGTCCGCCTGGGAAAGCGCCTCTTGGGCCCCCCGATAAAGACCATAACCCAGAATGTCCTGACTCATGGTATCAGTCAGCTTGTCGACGGGGCGCGAAAATTCCCTGCCATGGCGAACAGCGACCGCCGCATGCATGACAATCTTTGCCCCGTAAAGCCTTGAAATGATGAGGCTATGCAACATGTCAGAGCGCCTGACCCACGTCGGACCCACCTTAGCCGAATATTGGGTGAAGAGCATCAACTGCTCGGGCTTGAAGAAAAGGGTCGAGCCTCCACGCATGATTGACTCCCGGGCAGCTTCCAACGGAAGGCTTGCTTCATCGACCATCAGCGGCCTGGTCACCGACTCCCCGGCGCGTATTCGACGGCATACCCCAATCGCCTTCTCGATGAGGTCCGTCCCCGAGAGACCGTTGAAAATTGCTGAGTCCAAGGGAGTTTCAAGGTATCGGGTTTCCCTCGATAGATCGTAGTAACCGGCGGCGTCCCTCGCTACGGACTCGGGGATTTTCTGCGCCGCACCTGCAAGTTGACGTCGGAGGGCTTGCTCCAAATCGAGCATCTGCAGCCGAATGGTCGCCTCAAACGGCAAGGGTGCGGCGGCCGAGTCTTGACCGATGACCACATCGACGCCCTGTTCCCGCAGGGCGAGAAGTTGACCGACGTTGGGTGAACGGCGGCAAGACGCCGGATCACCGTCGTCTCCACGTATTTCGAACGTGAAAGTCTTGTCGTCGTCGAGTATCCATGCGACCGCTCCCGGACGTCCCTGGCATTCCTTGTAAACATGGTAGTTGAGTATCGAACGGGTGATGGCGATCGGGAGTCGGCATTGACGCGCGTCCGGAATGATGACCGCCTGCTCCCGCGACCATTGGTCAGCGATCTCCCCGGGCGTAATCCAACGAACCTCGACGCCTGAGGCTTTCAGGGCCCCTACGGCCTCCCCCCACTTCGTCTCGGCTGAAGGTTCGGCCGGGCCGTTTTCAAGCAATACGGCGGCCACGCCGCGGACACCGGGGTGAGACGTCAGCTTTGCGATTTCACCGAACAATCGTAGCGCCTGCGGGGGCAAGGCCGAATCGGTGGTCACGCCAATGACAAAATATAGCCCGTCCCTGGGAGATTCAACGCCCTCAGGAAGCGCCGACCTCTCCTTGATCCGGGGCGGCGGCGTTTCCCGGAAATGACCGGGTCCGAAGGAGAAGCGCTCCTGAGCGACCCGTAAAAATTCCGCCTGCAGTTGACCGGCGAAATCACCCGCGTGCTTCTCGAAGAACCTCCTCAGCCCCTTTCCTTTAGTTTCACGATCGAGCGTGAGACGGTCCAGCCGGAGATCTGCGTAGTGATGCACGCCGTGGCTAGCCAACGAGTGGGTGACAAACCCTTGGAGCCGCGCCAACCTGATGCAGAGGTCGCGGTCCGTGCAACTTAGCAGGTTTTCGTCGAACCCCCCGACTTCCAGTAGCCTCGCCAGCCTGACAAAGAGGTTCGAACCTTGGATGTGCGGATTCTTCACGAAGATTTCCGCCGCCGTCAACCCTGCCGGGATCGCCTGTAACCGGCCAACGTCGTCGGCGTCCTGGTGACGGATGATTCCCGAGATGACCATGTCGGCTTCTTGGGCGATGGCCGCCTGCTCGCATTCCGCCAGATACTCGGGGCTCCAAGCATCATCATCATCCAAGACTGCAACGAACCAGCTCCCAGCGTCATCTCCGTACCTACGGCATAACTCATCCAGCCCGCTGTTCCATGCCCCCGACGCACTCTTCTGCGTCCGTCGGTTCCTGAGTGCGATGGTCGCCGTGTCGACACCATCATCCGGCCATAGTGCGGACAGCATCCTGGCGCACTCCCCATCGCGGCGACCTTCGGCTTGCGAGTCGTCCACGAGGACGACGGTGTCCGGCTGACGCGTCTGATTTCTGACCGAAGGCAGCGAGCGTGCGGCGAGCAATTCTTGCCGACCTGAGGTCGCGATCAGCACGGCTATCTTGAGCCGCGGACTCATGCGGGCATCATTTTTCTTCATCATATTCTTGTGAAACATACCATTTGCCGAAGTCGCGCACAGCCTCGGCAAACGGCAACCGGGGCCGCCAATCGAGGAGGCGAAGCGCGCCGGAACTGTCAGCGCATGTGGAGGTGGGCAAGTAGTCTGGCTTGGCCAACACCTTGGTCTTAAGGGGCCGACCCATCGAATCCGCCAGCAATTGCGCCAAGCTCACGACGGGGTGGCACTCGCCACTCCCGACGTTGATAGTCTCCAGTCCGGACCAAGGCCGCTCCACGGACGCGACAAAGGCTCGCGCCAGATCATGAACAGGCGTGAAGTCCCGACTGGCATCTTGATGTAGAGTTACCGGCATCCCGGCGCGGATTTGTTCCGCAAATTTCCAGGCGGCCATATCCGGTCGACCCAATGGCCCTATGACAGTGAAGGGGCGAAGAATTCGGGCGCTTAAACCATGCTCGCAGCAAGCTTGTTCAATATATCGCTCCCCAAGTAACTTCGTACGGCCGTAGTGGCCGACCGGGGCGGGTTCGTGTTCCTCCTTTAACATGCCGGACCTGTTGCCGTAAACGGATGACGAGGAAGCGTGCACCAGATGCCGGACGCCGCCGCGTCGACAAGCCTCGAGTAGTCTTACGACGCCTACCACGTTGACTTCATCGAAGGGGGCCGGGTTTTGCTCGGCTTCACCTACGCCTGGTTTCGCCGCAAGGTTGATCACCATATCGGGGCTGTACTTCGTGATCGTTCCAAGCAAGCGGGGGAGGTCCAGCAGGTCCCCCTTCGTAATAGGTACGCCCGCATAACGCACCCTGGCATCCTTAAGCCAGTCTGGCGCGTTGGCTGAGCCTTGATCATAGGCGTGCAAATCATGCCCTGCCTCTCTCAAATGCGCGCACACGTGTGAGCCAATGAAGCCGGCCCCTCCGACCACCAAGATTCTCATTTCGCCGCTCCCCCTAGACTTGCGCAGCCGCGACTTCTCCGCAGGCCCGCCGGGACGACCCCTTGCGCATCGTAAACCTTCAAACCGGAGGCGACAAAACGCCCCCAATCCAGTTTCTGGAAAGCTTTGTCGTCGGTTAGCACCGCCAACACGCTTGCACCTGCGATCGCCAGCTCCGGCGTCGCCTTAATCGTCAACCCTTTGTGACGCTTCACCAAAGTGTCATAAACGACGACCTCATGACCCGCCATTTCGAGTCCCTTGACGACGCGCAACGCTGTCGAATTACGAAGGTCTTTGACGCCGCCTTTGAAGGCCACCCCGAATACGGCGACCTTGCCCGCCCTGCCGGCGGCCAGCCCAATCTCGCGGATTACCCGTTCAACATGGCCCTCGTTCATGTCTATGATGGCCTGCCAATATCGGGCGACTTCTGGATGCCCCAAGGAACGCGCCAAGCTGCAGAGCAGGCGAATATCCTTCTCTAGGCACGAGCCTCCGAACCCCGTCGAAGCATTCAGGAAGTGCGGGCCGATTCGTGGGTCGAGCCCGACGGCCCGGGCGACCGAGCGGACATCTCCACCGGCACGCTCGCAGAGTGCGGTCATGGAGTTGATTGAGCTTACCCTCTGGGCAAGCATGGCGTTGGCCAGTAGTTTGGCTAGTTGGGCGGACCAGGCGTCCATACGGATGATCTTCCGCGAGGGTACCCATTGACGATAGAGCCTGATGACCGATTCCACAGCTGCCGGGTCGGAACCTCCGACGAGCACGCGATGGGGATGAAGGATATCTCGCTCCGCCGTTCCTTCCGACATGAACTCAGGGCAGACTACCACCCGGCGGCGTGTCAGCTTTTCGAGTTCGGCGACGTCCCCTGGCACCAAGGTGGATTTGATGACCAAAATGGCTTCCGCTTTTGCATGGAGCCGGAGTTGCGCGGCCAGTTTACGCCAGCCAGGTCCTGCCACCCCTTGGCCTTGGAGATGAGAAGGGACACACAGGAAGATCCAGTCGGCCCCAGCCACTGCCTTGGGCAAGTTTTTCTCGATCCGGACTTTTCCCGCCCGACCTGGACGCAACTTCGGATCATTGGCCACGACTTTCGCGCCGCGTACCCTGGCAGCGAGGACGTCGCCCAAGGCGCGACCGACGACGCCATAGCCTATGAGCGCGATATGGGGCATTCTCTTATTGAATAGCCCTTTAAGCTTTTTGCTGAAGCCCAAAACAGCCGCTGATTGGCCGTTCCGGTTGGGCCGCTTGTCCGAGACGTGCTGGCAAGAAGCGAGGCGGACTTGGGAGAGGGTGGGCATTCTAGTGGAATGGGCGGTTTTGCTGTTGCTCGAGGCTCTCAAGCCGCTCGTCGGAGATCCTCGCCAAAGTCGGTGGACCTGACATCGGCCAAGGCCTCGCAAATCTCGATCAACTGGAGCGGCGAAAGCTGATGCTTGCGGCCCATGGCGACTTCGAGGGCGACGTGGAACTTCCGGCAACCCAGCTCTCCCAAGTGACGCCAAAGCACGGTTTCGTGACGGACCTCATCCGAGACCGCATCGAGCCAAGTCAAAGAGGGAGGCGGGCCGACGATGTCCGCGGCGCGGTAGACTTCCTCGACGATCTCGAGAAGTCTGGCGTGGATTCGTCGCAAATGCCCCCAGGATCCGACCAGATATTGGGCAAGCTTAACCCCGCGGAAGCACCAGCCGATTTCGTCGGCACTCATCATCTCCTTGGCCGACCCGTGGGCCAAGTAATTGCGCAAGCGGAGGGCCTGCTGAAGGCAAACACCCAGTCCCGTCAGCGCGATGAGGGCGCGGTTGGCTGGCTCGTCCTTGAACAGATGAACGGCCTCGCCCAGGCAACCATGGTCCTTCTTCTTGTTGCCAACCTTGGAAACTTTGCGCGGCAGCGCGGAGACCTGCTGTCGGATAATGTGCTCGAACCGGATACACTCAACCAGGCACACTCCCAGAGCCTTGCTGTCTTCATCCTGGGCTTCCCAAAGCGGCCGCAACAAGTCCAAGGGAAATGACTGTAGTGACTTACCCTCTCCCTGGTCGTCGCGCTCGCCGCAAACCGCCAGACCGGCATGCGTAACGTCGACCCGCTGCAGCTTGGCCTTTTCAAGGACAGGCAAGAGCGCCTCGAAAGCCTGGACGGCGTCATCGCCGTATGTAACGCGTACGAATGACCTTTCCGCGTTGGGGTGGAAAATAAGCCGGACGCGCTGAAGCGGATCGCCTGAGTTCCAGGTCAGCGTACCCGCTTTACTGGAAAGCTTCTCAGGAGCGAAGTCGGGACGTGCCCGGATCGCCTGCATGCAATGGTTCTGGGTATCGCAGGCTCGGTACGACGAGATGAACGTGGCGGTGTTGGTGTGTGCCATGGTTAGGACTGATTACACCCCGCATCTTGTCTTAAGTTTCCACTTATCAAGCGCGCTACGTACCCGCTAGATGCATCGCGTTGTCGCACGAATAACCAAGAAATACCAAGTAAACGGGCGGAAGTTGCCCTGGCAGCTTGTCGCATGAAAACGCGATTCAGCTCGATGGTTATAACGGCAGGCGATGTTTATACCGCCACGGCATCTCCGGCGGTCCTAAAGCCTTAAAGCGTCATTGGTTTCCCAACACGCCCCCTCTGGCAACGCCATGCCAAGTCGGCGAGATTGGCCAAGCCGATGTTTCGGGGTTTT
>JACCDL010517320.1_pt1 | contig 12681 bp, 13 predicted proteins | sample 7441931 | NCBI WGS metagenome assembly JACCDL01 (sample SAMN15323437, study PRJNA562643) | freshwater metagenome | isolation source: river surface water | place: USA:Blue River Watershed | collected 2017-08-16 | reverse complement strand
GTCCCGCTCCAACCATTGTCGAAAATTCAGGGCCACAGTTTCACGCTTTCGTGTCAGGGGGTTGCATGATTCAGAACCAGCGTTCCAGCCAGCTCTTGCGCTTGGGCGCACTCAGGTGCCAGGCTTGCGTGATGAATTGACGCAGCGCCTGCACCAGTGGGCTGTTGCCGTTCAGGCTCATCAGGGGCAGCCCCTGGTTGATCGCCTGCAGCGCGGTGGCGGGGTCGCTTGGCAGGGTGTGGGACACGGGAAGTCCGAGAGCTCCCTCGATGAGCGTGATGTCCACCTCGCTCCCTGGGTGGATCTTGTTGAGCACCACACGCAGTTTGGCATCTGCATATCCCAACGATCGCAGCATCACCAGCCAGCGTTTGGCGTTTCGCACGTGCGCCACGGTATTGCCCATGACCAGCACCACTTCATCGGCCAGGTCCAGGGCCTTCACGCTGATGGCGTCCAGGGCATCGGGAATGTCCAGCAGCACCATGCCGTACTGTTGACGTGCCAGTTGCAGCACCTGCTCGAGTTGTGGAGCCGTGAGCGGTGAGGTCAGTTCGCTCACATTCGGTGCGGCCAACAGGTAGAGGTGAGGAATGACCGAATGCAGGCTGCTGTGGAACAAATGCGCATCCAAACGCTCGGTGTGACGGGTCAAGTCCAACAGGCTGTTGCGGTGATCATCACTGGACAGGTAATACGAAGCATCGGCCCCGTGCAGATCCAGATCGATCAGCAGGGTGTCGCACGCCATCTCCTTGGCGAGCAGGTAGGCCGTGTTGGTCGCCAGGAAGGTGGCGCCACAGCCGCCCTTGGTCGGAACAAAGGCAATCAACCTGCCTGGGGTGCCATGATCCGCCTGATCCAACCGGCTCACCGGTGACAGGGATTGCGCATGCCGGCGCAAGCGGTTCAGGGCCTGGGTAAATTCTGCCGCGTCTGGATGCAAGGGCAGCACCTCACGCACGCCGCTGCGCATGGCTTGCAGCAAGAAGGCGGGGTCGATGTCGTGGGTCAGCCACAACACGCCCAACAACGGGTGCCGGGTGACGCATTGCCCCAGCCAGGCCAGATCTTGGTCCCGCTCTTGCGTGGAAGTATCCAATGGGCTGTCCAGAATCAAAATGTCCAAGGACTGCACGGGCATGTCGCGCAAACTGTCGGGGTCGTGCTCGCGCACCTTCGTGGTTAACTCAATGCCCTCCAGCGGTCCGATCCAGGCCAGCAATGCATCCCGCCGGGTTGGGGTGGCAGCAATCAATCCCATTTGCATGATGGTCCTTATCTCGCAACAGGTGCCGTGAGGGAGGTGCCTACACCAATGTTCAGCACATTGCCCGGTGCTGGAGGAGATTCATAACTCTTGTAGTAACGTTCGATGGCGGCCTTGCCACTGACTGCATCCGACACCAGGGGTGGGTAAGCCGGTGGCATGTTGTGCGGGTGAATCGACTGCGCTTGCTGCGTGCGCTGAATGGCTTGGCCGAAGTTGCGGTCGACGGCGGTGGGCAGCTCGGCGCAACCCAGCACCGTGCAAAGGGTGATGCTCGCGGTCAGGCGGATGATGAGGGTGTGCAGCAGTGGGCGTGAATCAGTCATGGGGTTTCTCCCGAGGTGGGGGTGTCGCGAGCCTCCAGGCGGCCTTCCATCACGCGCTCGATGCGTGAAGGCGGCTTGTAGGCGTCGGTGGGCAAGGCTTGCACCGTGCTCATCGGTTTGGCCAGTCGTGGCGTGACCACGAACAGCAACTCGGATTTTTCGGACTGGAAAGCCGTGCTTCGAAACAGCGGGCCGAGGATGGGAATGTCCCCCAGCAAGGGCACGGATTTCACGGTTTGCGAGACATTGCTCTTGATCAGGCCACCGATGGCAAAGCTTTCACCGTCTCGCAGTTGCACTGTGGTGGAGGCGCGTCGCGTGGTGATCGAGGGCAGCAGGCTGGTTTGTCCGGTGAGACCGGTGATCGTGGTGCCCACCTGTGACAGCTCCGAAACTTCCGGCGTGACGCGCAGGTTGATCACGCCGTCCTCCAGGACCGTGGGGAAAAAGCGCAACCCAACCCCAAACTCCTTTTCTTCCAGGGTGATGACGGTGCCGCCAGAGGAACTGCTTTGGGGAACCGGAATAAAAATCTTGCCCCCCGCCAGAAACGAACCTTCCTGACCGCTGATGGCGGTGATGGTGGGCTCGGCCAGCACCTTGACCAAGCCTCGCTTCATGTCGGCGGTCACGGTCACATTGGTGCGTCCATCCGCTCGCGTGAAATTCAGCGAACTCGACCCGGTGGACAGCAGTTGCGACAGCAGTTGAATAGACGTTCCCCCCACAGTGCGTGTGGCATCCATGTTCACGCCCAACTGCTCGAGCAAGGTCTTGGAGACCTCGGCCACCTTGACTTCCAGCATCACCTGCTGCCCTCCCATCACGCGCAGCAGGTTGACCACCTTGCGTCCGCCATTGAAGGCTTCGCTCAGCTGCACCAGTCGTTGGGCCTTCATGGCGTCCCCGATCTGGCCGCTCAGCACCACGTGGTCGGCCAGGGCCTGAACCTGCACCGTCTCGGCTTCGGGCACCAGCTGTCGCAAGCGCTGGTGCAGGTTTTCCACATCCACCTGCACTTCAACATTGCGCAGGGTGGTCTTGCCCTGGGCGGACCACACGAACAAGTTGGTGGTACCTGGCTTTTTGCCCAGCAAGTACACCTCGCGCGGGTTGATCATCAACACATCGGCCACCTCCGGATTACCAATCGACAGCCGGGTGGCCGTTTCGGGCAATGCCAGCACCTGCGATTTGCCCAAGGTGAGATGCACCCCGGGTGCTGTGAGGATCTCGCTGTCGGGTAGTGAAGCAGTGTTGATGGAAGCAGCGCTGACTGAGGCTGCGCTGCGCACTGGGCTGGCTACCGGGGCAGGGGCCTTGACTGCGCCGACGGGAACGTCCTGCGAATTCGCGGCATCGCCGATCAACATGACCAGTGGCAACAGCAAGGTGGGTGAGAGACCTCCAGTTCGAGCCACCCGGTCCGCTGGACCATGCGGGTGCGAATAAGTTGCGTCACCTGGCCTGCGCAATGGGTTTCGGGACAAGGTGCGGGTCAGGGTGTTGGAGACGGCATTGGAAAGGAAGCGAGCGAACGTGCGGGAGGATGACAAGGGCATGTCTGTCTTTCTCGGAGGAATCAAGCGGGTTATTGCGCGGACACGGACAGGCCACGAATCACGGGAGTAGGAGCTTGGGCGGGTGCCGTGAAAGCCGAAGGCACGGGACTGGGTACACGCGGTGTGCGTGACGCGCCGTCGGGTCGGGCACCGGGTGAGCTCAGTGTGTGAGCGGTGCGCCACAAATCTTCCTTGCGTGCCCCCGGTGTCTGCATGCCCGCAGGATCGCGTTGATTGCGCAGCACCAATGACAGCGTGCCGATGCTGCGCGCCAGGTCAATGGTTTCGGCTTGCGCAGGCGTGACTTCCAGCGTCACGGCATTGACCACCTTGGGTTTGCCCTCGGGTGTGGCTACATCCTGTGCCACGGCCAGCACTTGAATGCGTTCCAGCACAATTTTTGAAACCGGATGGTTGCCCTGGTCGGTGGCGTTGACCATCACGTCGACGTAATTGCCGGGCAAGGCAAATCCGGCCACGCCAATCACTTCATTGACCTTCACGGTGACAGCGCGCTGTCCGTCACCCAGCTGCGAGGACAGCCCCCCTTTTTCGCCACTGGGGGCCAACTTGGCCTTCAGCAGGGGCTCATCTTGGAAGATTCCCACGTTGGCCACACGTCCCACGGCTTCCTCAACCGTTGAGAGAGCGTCTCGCAAGGGGGTGGTGCCTGGCCAGCGAGCCGTTTTGAGCATCGATGCGCTCAGTCGCGTGCCAATGGGGATGTCCTGAGCGGCGACCACCACGTCCAGACTGCCGGCAGCCATTTGTTGTTGCATCCAGCGTGAGAGCAAGCCCACGGCGCCCAAACCGAGCAGCAAGGACACCAGCAAGGCCAGCAGCGATCGATATTTATTCATCCAGAAGACTTTCCATTCATAAACCGGCTTGACGCCATACGTGCCATGCCGTACCCAGTGCAATGGCAACGCCGTAGGGCATGGGCGACAGCAACGCTGTGCGAGATGTGAATCGCCACATCAACGCCACCACGCCCCCAGCGATCAAAATCGTCAGGCACAGGATGAGTGCGTGTGATGGGCTGAAGTACAGACCGGTGGCGCCGGCGAGCTTGACATCGCCGGCGCCCACCCAGCCCAAGCCGTGCAAGACCAAAAACAGGAGAAAGGCCACCATGCCGCCCAGGAGCGACATGGCCAGGCCTACACCGGCGGGGCTTAGCGCCCACACCACGGCAGCGCCCGAACCCCACAACACGATGGCATTTGGAATACGCCGGCATTTCACATCGGTCCAGGCTGCCGTCAGCAGCATCAAGCCCAATGCGCAGATGCCCAGCGCATACCAGATCGAAAGCGTCGGGGTGGTCATCCTCTTGACTGGTCAAGCATCAGGACAAGAGGCTGTCAAATTTTGGCGGTCGTTGCCGTCAGCTTGGTGCCGATTGCCGTGAACATGGCATTCAGATCCGTGCCAATGGCCGTGGCGCCCGTCACGATGGCCAAGGCCACCAAGGCGGCGATCAGGCCATATTCGATGGCGGAGACGCCAGATTCATCGCGCCAGAAGCGACGGAAGGAGTGAAGCAAAGTTGCAGTCATGAATTACCTCTTGAGAGAGTTGATGGTGTGTGGTTGTGGCGCGAATGCCTCGGGTGCATGCCGATGCCACAACCTCAATGCCGGTTCAGCGCGAGCTGCACAGACACGGGAGCGACCTTAAATGGAGAGGCAAGTCGTGACCGTCTGGCGGCGTACATTCGCGAGTGCTCGCAGCATCTTGCGTTTTCATGTGTTGCAGCGCACGTGGTGCGCAACGCCCTGTGACCTACAGTGCTCGCTGCCATCTCTGCACAAGCACTACCTCATGAGAATTGAATCGACTCATCGCCCGCAAGCGCAGGCAGCTACCCCATCGCCCAGGCGCTCATCGTTCTCGAGGTTTTCACAGCGCGGCACCACCATCGTGGAACTCGCGCTGGTGTTGCCGTTGTTTCTGTTGTTGGTGTTTGGGTTGATCGAATTCAGTCTGGCCCTGTACGATCAGGCGGTGCTGGTCAATGCCAGCCGGGAAGGGGCTCGAGCGGGCGTTGTGCTGCGCAACCCCAAACTCACCACCGCCGAAATTGAGCAGGTGGTTCTGAATTACACCAACGGCAGCCTGATCACGTTCGGAGCTGCTGTGACACCCGTGGTGACGGTCACCCAGTCCACGCCGCCAGCCTTTCCCAATCCGCTCCAGGTAAAAGTAGACTACACCTTCACCGGTCTGGGCTTGGGCAGCGTGATGAGTGCTGTGACACAACCGCTGGTGCTAAGTGCCACTGCCACCATGATCCATGAGTAGGGTGAGCGTCAGACGGCATCGTCGCGTGGTTCGCCTTCGTTGTAGAGCAAGCCTTTGCCCAGGCGGTCCAGGCAGATTTCTGCGGTCCAGGGCAGCATCAGCGCACCGCAGCGGCTGTCGCGAAACAGTCGCTCGAGTGCGAAGGTCTTGAGCATGGCCTGACCGCCACACACTTTCACCGCCGACGAGCAAATCTCGGCGCAATACTCCATGACCGTGTACTGGCAGGCCAGAGCCCGCATACGTTCGCTGCGTGATGGATCCAGCTTGAACTCGGAGGTGGTGCGATGAAACAGCGACCATGCCTGCTGCAGCTTGATGTACATATCAGCAATGGCGATCTGCTTGGTGGGGTACATGCGCCGCTTGACGTTCACCCCGGGCATGTCGGCACGCAAATAGGCCACGGCAAAGTCATAGGCTGCCTGCGCCACGCCCATGTACGTGGGCGTGAGGGTCATGAACATGTGAGGGTAGCGGCTGGCAGCTTGCGCGTAAATGCCGCGCGGCATGAGGGCGGCTTCGTCGCTCAGTTCGACGTTGTTGAGTAACAAGGTGCGCGAAACCGTGCCCCGCATGCCCAGCGGGTCCCAGTCCCCGACGATGCTCAGTCCAGGCGAGTCGGCCGGGATGGCCATGAACAGTGTGTGGGCCATGGTGGGGTTGGGGACATCCTCGGTGCACAGCACGCCGTAGTACTGGGCAGATCCCGAGAGCGAGGCGAAGATCTTCTTGCCATTGAGCACCCAGCCGCCGTCACGCCGCACGGCGGAGGTGCCAAAGGGATGACGCCCAGCAGCCGCACCACTGCCTTCTGAAAACGGTTGTGCATAAATGGAGCCAGCCAGCATGCGGGCGTAGTGCACCGAGCGGTTGTGCTCGTGTTGCGCACGTTGCTCTGGCGTCATGTCCAAGGCGTCCACCATGCTGGAGGTCCACAGGGCATTGGCGTTGTGCATGTTGAAGGTGTTGGCGGTGGCGCCACAGTAGTAGCCAATACGGGTGGCCACCAGCATGTAGGTGCGGTAGTCGGCGCCGATGCCGCCCAGCCGCTCGGGCACGCACAGCCCGAAAAACCCCATCTTGTGCAGGTCGTTGAAGTTGTCTTGCGGAAAGCTGGCCTCGCGGTCGTGGGCAAACGCGCGCTCAGCCCATGCCACGCCCATCTCGTCCACCTGGCCCATGAGCTTCTTTTGTAAGGGCGTGAGCGGCAGGCCGTCAGCCAGCGCGTTGGCATCGGCCGAGGCAGCGTAGTCGCGCAGGTAATCACTGTTCATGAAGGGTCCTGGTTTCAGGCAAAAGCCTCGGTGCACAGACGCCCCGCCTCCACCACGACCACGTCGTCGAGCTGGACGGTGCAGTGACGCATGGGCAGATCAAAGTGGCCCAGGGTATGACGACCCGCGTTGTCGTTGGCGCCGGTGGAGTAGAGAAAGTTGCCGGCAAAGGCGCGCAACTCCGTGCCGTTGACGTCGTTTTTGTCAAACATCTGCAAGGCGTCCCAACGTGCATGAGGATTCATGCCCCAGCCCAGGTGGCTGACGGCATAGGCCTCACGGTCCTCCCAGGCTGCCATGTAGCTGCGCATGAGTTCAGCGTCCAACCCCTGGCCTTCGATCGCCACCACGTAGTCATTCTCTATACGCAATGTGACGGGGGTTTCCAGATAGCGCTTGAAGGTCAGGTTGACATCGCCCACCTTCATCACCAAGGTGCCATTCACCGAACCCGCCGGGGGAAAAGCCAGGCATAACCCCCCCGGCCAGTGTTGGACCAAGCCCGGTTTGTCGGCGCCGCCACAAACGGCGCCCAGCTTGGCGCCCACCAGATTCGCGGTGAGGTGGGTGCCTGCGTCTGAGGTCACCCGCATCGTGCGTGTTTTGGCCAGCCGTCTCACGCCTTGTTTGACAGCCGCCGTGAGATCGACGTCTACGGTCAGTCGCTCCAGGATATCGGGGTGTTCATTGCTGATCATCATGACTCGAGCGCCTGTGACCAGGATGTGTGCCAACTCGGGGGCGTGCAACAGGCCTTCCACCGTCAGGTCCACAACCAGACCCGCACCCGACAGGGCGCTCATCACGGGCGCCATGTGCTGGATCACATGCGATGCCCCGGTGGATCGCACCGGCACAGGCGTGTTGATGCGCAGGGTGGGGACCACGATGTGGATCGGCGTGGCACCCATGCGTGCCAGCGCCAACTCGGCCAGCTTGACATTGACAGCGCGACTGTCGGTTTCCGACAGCAACCGGACCACTTCGCCGGGTTGAACGGCGCAGCGCTGAAAAATGCGCACAAAGGTTTCGATCCAGCGTTCTTGGAGGTGCATGGTGATGGGGCGTTCAGCAGGGCGGGGAGACGTCAACAAGGCGTTCGCATTATGTGACAGGCCCCTGGGCTGTCAATCGTGGCTTGATGCGCGATGGGTGTGCACATTCAACGAACTCCTTTTGGCAAAACTGTGTGATTTTGTACATAAAAGTAATATTAAATAAATAAAAATACTATATAAATAGATCCTATAGGATGGAGTCATGAGTCTTTCCTGAGACAGGCGTTGAATACCTTGAGGCGCATGATCGCCGCACATCTTTTACCCCAAAAACTCAATTCCCATGCATGCTCCCGGCCACGTGTCCAACCATTACCTGCGCTTTCTGCATCAAGTTCATCGCATGACGGTGGCGGGGCGGCTGGCAGACCTAGAACCCGAGTGCAGCCGATTGCTGGATGAGATTGCCATGGAGGATCACAGCGCATCGCCCCTCACGGTCACGGCCTTGATGGGCTTGTCGCACATCGCCTCACCGGCCACCTTGCACCGCAAGATGCAGCGCCTGCTGCAGGACGGGTTGATCGAACTCTCCATCGACGCGAACAACAAGCGCTCCAAGTTTGTGGTGCTGTCCAAAAAAGGGCAACGTCGCTACCAGACGCTGTCAACGCTGATGGCTGACGCCATCACCGCCTGATTCCAGCTTGAAACGTGGTGTCTGCCACGGCGTGCGTCGCAGATGGCACCCGCAGAACCCAAGAGGTGTTGACTCAGGCCACTGGATTCAACAAAGTGGCACGAACGCTTGCCGGCACTGGCGTGGGTTTGCGTGTGGCCAGATCAAGCAGTACGCAAGTGGCTTGGGCGCGTGCCACCTCGTGTTCGCCCGAGCGCAGCGTCTGCTCGAATTTGAATGACGTACGACCGATGTCGCAGACCCGAGACCCCACGCGTACCAGGCCCGGATAAAACAACTCGCGTTTGTAGTCGATCTCCACACGAACAATCACGAAGAGGCTGCTGGCCCTGAATGGATCCAGCGCCGGTTGTGCGAACACTTCCATCCGCCCTGCCTCGAAGAACGACGCGATCACGGCGTTGTTGATGTGTCCTTGTTGATCGGTGTCGGCGTTGCGAAGCTTCTCCTCGCACCAGAAGGGGTAGTCCTGAACCGGTGGCATGCCACTGCTCATGCGGCAACTCCTGAAACTCGTGCGCCTGGGGGTCTCCCGCGCACCCTTGAAAACTCCCCCGGGTTGGGCGCGTTGTCCATCTCAGAACCCCATGGGGTAGCCGTCCTTGCGGTGGTCTGACGCGGCCAGGTAGCCATGCGCCATCACCTGGGCCATTTGGGCGCTCCCGAATTCGAGGTCCATGCGTGGCGCCACTTTGACGGGGTGTCCGCGTTGCTTGAGGCCTTCAATCGTCTCGGGCGGGCAATTGTGTTCGACCGCCACGCCCACGTTGTCGTCCATCACGCGCCAGCGTGGGGCGTCGCTGGCCGCTTGCGGGTTTTGCCCGAAATCAGCCAGGCGACTGGTGACCTGCAAATGCCCTTGCGCCTGCATGGATCCGCCCATCAGGCCAAAGCTCATGAACGGACGACCGCCGCGCGTGAGAAAGCCCGGGATGATGGTGTGGAAGGGGCGCTTGCCCGGGGCCACTTGGTTGGGATGACCGGCCTGGAGGGAAAAGCCGGCACCGCGGTTTTGCAGTGCAATGCCGGTGTTGGGCACGACCACGCCCGAGCCAAAGCCCTTGTAGTTGGACTGGATGAACGAAATCATCATGCCGTTTTCATCGGCCGCGGTGAGATACACCGTGCCGCCGCTGTGGGGCTGACCGGCGGTGGGCGTGCTGGCCCGGTTGGGGTCGATCAGCTTGGCGCGCGAGGCCAGGTAGGCGCGGTCAAGCAAGTCGTCTGCGGTGACTTTTGTCATGTGGGCCGGGTCTGCCACGTAGGCCGCCAGATCGCTGAACGCCAGCTTCATGGCCTCGATCTGCAAGTGCCAGGTGAGGGCGGTGTCGCAGCCGCTGCCGGCCACGTCAAAGTGTTCGAGCATGCCCAGCGCCATCAGTGCCCCGATGCCTTGACCGTTGGGGCCGATTTCGTGCAGCTCCAGGTCGCGGTAGTGCATGGAGATGGGGTCGACCCAGTCGGCCTGGTGGGCGGCCAAGTCTTGCTCGGTCAGCGCACCGCCCGTGTTGCGTGCGTGCTGGGCCATGGCAGCGGCCAGTTGCCCGTGATAGAAGTCATCGCCCTTGCTGGCGGCGATGCGCTCGAGGGTGGCGGCCTGGCCGGGGCACACAAATCGATCCCCCATCGCCGGCGCACCACCATTGGGGGCAAAGGCTTCACGGTAGCCGGGTTGTGGCAACAGTTCCGAGACTTGCGAGGCCCATTGACGTTGCACGGTGGGAGACACCATGTAGCCATCCCGAGCGTAGCGCAGTGCCGGTTCGAACAAATCGCCAAACGGCAGTTTGCCGTAGCGGTCGGAAAGCGCCCGCCACGCCGATACGGCCCCGGGTACCGTGACCGTGTCCCAGCCGCGGTTGGGCATCGCGCTGTACTTGGCGAAGTAATCGGGAGTCCAGGCCTGGGGGGCCCGACCGCTGGCGTTCAGGCCTTGCAGCTGTTTGCCATCCCACAAAATCGCAAAGGCATCGGCACCAATGCCGTTCATGCAGGGCTCAACCACCGTGAGCGCGATGGCCGTGGCCAACGCTGCGTCCACGGCGTTTCCGCCCCGGGCGAACATTTGCAGGCCGGCGGCACTGGCCAAGGGTTGGGAGGTGCTGACCACGTTACGGGCCAGCAGAGGCATGCGTTGCGAGGGATAGGGGAAATCCCAGAAGGTGGAGGAGTTCATGCCGGGCAGTCTACCCGGGACTGTTTGCCCGACTGTTTCGCATGGGACATTCCGCCCACAAGTGTGATGCCCTACAATCGAAATTGCTCCGGGGTGTTAGGCCGCCTGAAGAGGCGGACAGCTGAGATGGTGGTACCGAACCCGCGAACTTGAATCGGATCATGCCGACGTAAGGAGAGCTGCCAGGCCCCACCTGGTTCACTTTTCGGAGCCCTGTAGTCTGCCACCCGAAAAGGTTTCCTGTGATCCACGATCCTGCTGCCGAAGTTCTGGCCTTCATGGCCCGACCCGACGCCGATGAAGCTGCGTTTGAAGCACTGGCGCTGCAGCTTTTTGCGCACCAGGTGGCGCACAACGCCCCCTACCGCCGCTTTTGTCAGGACCGAGGCCGACTCCCCCGCACGGTTCGCGGCTGGCGCGACATTCCCGCCGTGCCGATTCAGGCCTTCAAGGACCTCACCCTGAGTTGCGTGCCCCCCGAGCAATGCGACCGCGTGTTCATGACCAGCGGCACCACCCGGGGTGACGTGCGTGGGCGTCATCACCACCCGGCCTTGGCGGTGTATGACGATTCGATGCGACGTGGCTTTCAGCAGTTTTTCATGCGCGAGCACACGCGCTTGCCCATGCTGGTGCTGTTTCCCACCGAAGCCATGATGCCCCACTCTTCATTGGCGCATTACCTGGCCCTGGCGTTGCAAACCTTTGGCACGCCGGGTAGCCAGTACGGCATTGACGAGAGCGGTTTGCAACTCGAGGCGGTTGTGCACTGGCTTGAACAAGCACAGTCCAACGGTCAGCCCGTGGCCATCGTCGGGGCCTCTTACAGCTGGGTCCACCTGATCGACGCCTTGCAGGCCCGCGGGCAGACCTTTGCCTTGCCATCGGGCAGTCGTTTGCTCGACACCGGCGGCTTCAAGGGGCAGTCGCGCGACATTCCCATGCGCGAGTTTTATGACTTGCTGACCGCCACCTTCGGGGTGCCTGCGCAAGACTGCATCAACATGTACGGCATGACCGAGCTCAGCACGCAGTGGTATGACGCGGGCAATGCGACCCTGCCGTCCATCAAGCAGGGCCCCCATTGGATTCGCTGGCGCTTGATCGATCCTGTCACGGGGCGCGATGTCCCGGCAGGTGAAGAGGGCATCGTGGTGCATTGCGATCTGGCCAACTACAACGCGGTGACCACCATCCTGACCGAAGATGTGGGCGTGGCAGCCGGCGATGGCTTCAAGCTGTTGGGCCGTGCCCAGGGCTCGCAGGCCAAGGGGTGTTCGATCGCAGTCGATCAATTTCTGAAAGCCACCCAGCCATGAACGAGGGGCTGTTGCGCGCGGGTTACCTGCCAGGGTTTTCCGAGCAGGAGCTGAATTGGGAAACGCTGTCTGTGGGAAGCTCAGCGGATCCGCTTCAGGTTCAGATGCCTCGCTTGATGCCCGCCCAATGGGATGCGCTGTCAGCCCGGGTCCGGCGGGCAGCACGTGAGCAACTCAAGACGCTGCCGGTGACGGACATCATCCAGGCGATTGACCGCGCTGTGCAGCGTTGGCTCGATCCACAGGAGCCAATACGCCAACGGGCGGATCTCTGCATGGCTCGCCTCACGGGGTGGGACGCCGAGATGGTGCGGCAAGGGCTCAATGCCACCTTCAAAACCTACCGATCCATGCAGCTGCACCGTTTTGTGGCCGAGGACCTGGACAACCCCAAGATGCTGGATGAGTTTCAGCCCCGGCCCAGCGGCGGGTGGGCGCGAGCCCTGGGGCCCGACTTGCTGGTGCATGTGTGGGCAGGCAATGTGCCGGGTCTGCCGCTGTGGAGTTTGATCAGCAGCTTGTTGGTCAAGGCCGGCAGCGTGGGCAAGGTGGCCCGTGCCGAGCCCCTGCTGGCGGGCTGGTTTGCCCAGACGCTGGCCGAGGTGGAACCGCGGTTGAAAGACTGCATGGCCATTGTGTGGTGGCCCGGCGGTGAAGTGGCGACCGAACAGCAGGTGCTGGGCCAGGCGGACCATGTGCTGGCCTATGGGTCGGATGCCACCATGGCCGATTTGCGCACCCGCGTG
>JACCDL010842798.1_pt1 | contig 12687 bp, 4 predicted proteins | sample 7441931 | NCBI WGS metagenome assembly JACCDL01 (sample SAMN15323437, study PRJNA562643) | freshwater metagenome | isolation source: river surface water | place: USA:Blue River Watershed | collected 2017-08-16 | reverse complement strand
TAGTTGCAGACCTTAAATTAAAGTCAAAATCACCTCCTAAATTGACAATCACTTTATCATTAAAAAAGCTACGACCTAATTTTAGATTCACCCTTTGACGATCAATTGAATTGGAATTGATCGCAATACCAGCCCCAGTAGGATCTAATAAATTGCCACTATTGTATACATTAGAGCCAATATCAAATCGTAGACTTTGATCGCCTGTCACTTTGTTTAATAAATTAGTAACAGATTTATTGATTTCCTTTGTTAATAATTGAGAAATGGAATTAATGCCAAGTGTCGTCACATTATAGGCATTATTACTATTGCCAGAATTAAAACCTACTGGCGCAAATGAATTGAATACAATTAAGAAAGAAACTTGTTTGATAATTTCATTGTCATCACGTTCTAGTCTTGAAATGAATTGAGAGAATTCATTATCTGTGCTGATTGGATTGCCAGGAGGGAAGGCTAAGGTGAATTGAATATCAGGTCTTGCTAATTTATTTCTCAGTGCTGCAATCACATAGACATTGCCACGGTATGATTTTACTGCATTACTAAAATTGGCGTTTCCAACCAATTCGTTTAAACTAACTCTTTCTGCAGTATATCTTGCGTCAATATGGATATTGGCTTCGTAGGGGTTGCCTGTCCATTCAATAAAGTTGCCAGCTTCTGGAATAAGATCAAATGGTTTTTTGATAATTGATTGGAAGTTGAAATCATATTTTCCTTTTTCAATATTGTATTTACCACGCATGGTCAATGGCTCTATATTACCAGCCCTAATTTTTAATCTTCCATTTCCTACAGCTTTAATGACATCACCTGTTAAATCATCTAAAATGACATCTATCTGAGTTTTATTATCGGCACTCACATCAAGATCAACTACAAGATTAAAAGTTGGTGTCTCTGCATTACTGATGATTGACTTACCTATTTTCTTAAAGACGATGAATTCGGATTGACCAGTTTCTTTACTTGTTGCATTTGGCAAATAGATATGTGAACTATCATTGACCTCTGCAACAATAGACATTTTAATATTTTCTTCTGGTCCGCTTATGGTCATGGATGCTTTACCCACTGCTTGTCCGTAAAAGCTACTATTATCTATGACATCGGTATTCAAGAGTTCAATTTTTGAACTTTGCATATCCATATCGTATACAAGGTGCTTAAATCTTTGGTGTAGGATTTTGCCTTTAAACTGTGCTACTCTGTTTAATTTATCTTTGACTTGAATCGTGCCAAAGTCTATGCCTTCATCTGTGAAAGCTATAGTAGCAGAAGGTAAGAAGTAGTTCACTTTTGTGTAGTCTACTTTGAATGCAGCATCTTTGATGGTGGCTATGCCTCGTAAATCTGGATTTTCTATGCGTCCGCCAAAATGAATGGCACCTGTCGCTTTTCCTTTTAAGTCTGTTAACACGCCTCCGATAAATTCTTGAATCAATCCAAATTCTGATTCTTGAAGGGTGAGCGTTGCATCTAATGGGTTGAGGCTATCTTTGATCGCATAACTTCCTTTTGCAGCCAAGTGATAGCTACTGTTAGGACAGTTTAAATCAAAAGGTACGATGCCTGTTTTGTCATCATATGCCGCATTCACTGTGGTATTGCCAAGTAGGGTTGAGTTAAAACTAAATTGATTAATTGTACTATTAATATTCAAAGAAAATTGGTCATTAATTTTATTTAAATTGACCGTAGCATTTGTAATACCTTCTAATGTTGGGTAACTAAAAAATAGATTGGTAATATCTCCTAAAATCACTTCTTCGAGTTTTACTTGTAATCCATTCACATCATTTGGGTGATTTTGAACTGAAATTTTTTGTAATCCTTGGGAGATGCTAAATTGCTTGGCATAGGTATTGTTCTTTCTGATCGAAATTTCGCCTCGATTTTGAATCGTCCATTTTTTTTCATTTAAAATGAAATAAGAAGGGGCCCATTGAACACTTAATCCATCTGTATAGGTAGTCACCTTGCCTTCAAAAGAAATATAAGAAAGGGCGGATTTGCTTTCGGCATTTAAATTAAATAGAGATTGGTCTTTCGAAGTGGTGATACGTAATTTTGGACTAATTAATTTCAAGCTATCAGTCAAATTAAATGCACTAGCGATTAAGTCCAATTTTAAACTGTCTTTATTGCCAGTGCCACCAATGATCCCATTTGCAATGGCATAATTATTCCATTGCAAATACGGTATTGTTGCTTCTAATTGTAGGGCCTGTTTATCTGTATTAATATTCCCTTTCAAGAACATATTATTGAATCCAGAAAACTCGTCTCTAAAAATTCGAATATATGGTTCAAAGTAGGCAGTGTTCACTTGAAATGAAAATTGTTGATTAACTGGAGCTTCTTTTAAATTTTTGATATAATTAGGGAAATAACCTTGTAAAAAATATTGAACACTATTTGGTAATTGATCGATATTGAATTTGCCAGATATACTTGCTTGTATATCGTCGCTTGACAATATAATTTGCTTATTGCCATTTGCAATGGTAGACTTTAGAGATACAGAATCAAAATTGATTGTATTTTTGGCACTCTTTAATTTTCCATTGTAAAATTTAGCAGAGCCAATAAAGTTATCGATATTGGAACCCGAAAAATTCACATCCAATAAGCCAGTTAATTGAATTTGATTATTTGAAAATTGCAGGGCACTTAAATTGGCATTTGTCAAATCTCCCACTGCATTAAAAGTAGGGGTATTCTGTTTAAAATCAACTTCCAAATTGCTAATGAAATTAATATTTGGGTCTTTTATTTTAATTGAACCGTTGTATGCCTGCTTTTGTAAGACACCATTGGTTTGTATCTGTGCATAGGTATATCCATTGAACTGTATAGAGTCAATCTGACCATCTATATTGGTTTTAATCTTATCTAGTTTAAAAGAACTACCTGCGATTTTTCCAGTAAAATTTAAAAGTCCTAAAGAAGGCATTTTAAATAATTTGCCGGCATTCAATTTTGTTGCAACAAGATTGCCCTCATAGATTGGTTCACTGTTAGTTGGAAATTGCAATCGTATCGATGTGACTGCTGATCCAATATCTGTAGCAATACTGCCTTTAGTAATAAAATCATAGATGGTTCCAGATAAATCACCTTGGAAGTAAAGGTTGCCAAATGTTTCTAGAGGCAGATTGTTTAAATCTTTGATTCCCGGTATCCAGCTGCCTAGATCTTGTATATTGGTTTTAGCATTAAATTGATTCACTTGAATCATTGTTTGCTTCATGTCTGGGAGTCCTTTCATTGAAAAATCTCCTTTTACAAAAGACTGACCATACTGCGCACCTAGTTCTTCCACTTTAAAGTCGTCCACTGTTCCATTAAAACGAAAATTTGCCGCAATTTTCTGGTCTATATTATTGAGTGCTGGTGCAAAAAAGGCAATATCATCAGAAGCCACGATAGACTTAGTAATAGTTGCTTTCATGTTTACCTTATGCATGTATTCCCTAAAGTCTGGAATAAAATCCTTGTATTCCATGGCATAATAATTCCCAATGCTGCTATGATTAGTTTTCAATGACAAAGCAGCAAATTCCATAATTTCTGGGGTCATTCTAAATTTAGTAGACAATTTTTTGATCACAAAACCAGATCTTTCCTTTAAGGACAATCGAACATTTGCACTGATTGTGTCTGCCAAAAAATTAGCATTATCAATTGTGGCATTTAAGTTTTGAATTCTTATATGCTCTTCATCAAAATAAGGAACAGGATTTCCAAATCCATATTCAATCCATATTTTTCCTTGTACAATTTCTATTTTTTTAGCAAGTATATTCAAGCCATTTTCGCTAAAGTACATTTCATTTTTTCGAGGCTTATACTTTTTTTCTTTTCTTTTTGGAGCTAATCCAGGCTTGTCTAAATAGAAATAAAATGGTTTATCCAATATGACTTTTTCAATGTCTATTGCTTTGCCTTTAAATTGATTGAAATTAGCAATTAGGTGTTTTGATTCTAATTTTGTTGTAGTACCTATCCACTCATCGTCTTGGATGAACTGAAAATTGGAGAAATCTATTTTCTTTAAATCAAATTGTTGGGTGGATGACTTACTTGTATCATTTGATTTAAAATGGTCCACTATAAACTGGTAATTCCATACAGGCGTTTTTCTGTGTAAATAGATTTTTGCTTTTTCTAAACCAATATATCCAAGTACAGGATCTTTGCTGGAAAAAAGCAAGTCGGATACCCTTAACTTAAGCGTTTGTGCATATAACAAAGTATCTTTTTGTTGATCTCTGATGAGCACATTTTTGATATCGACCCTATTTAATAATGAAAAACTTAAACCCTCTAATTTAAATTCAGTGCCCAATGACTGGCTAAAATTTGCTGCAATTCTTTGACCAATTTTTTCCTGCACGATAGGCAAAAGCAATAGCAAGTAGGAGAGCAATAGCAATCCTACAAAACTGGCTACCAGCACACGAATATAAATGAGCTTATTTTTGAGCAAGGGGGTTTTATTTTTAATTTTTAATATCCAGCGACACTATCATCACCTCTTTTATCACCAGCTGCAATCCTGTTTCCATTAGGCAATATCATGACGCCATCCATTCTACCAAATGCACCCCTTTTAGTAATAGTGTATCCTTTTTCTTTTAAGGCATTGATTGTTGCTTCTGGGAAATCTGCTTCAACGGAAACTACATCAGGCATATGTTGATGGTGAAATCTTGGTGCATCAATAGCGGCCTTTATGGACATTTTATGGTCAATGATATTCACTAAGCCTTCATATACCTGATTTGGAATGGTGGTGCCACCTGGAGTTCCAATGGTAATATAGGGTTGGTTGTTTTTAGTCACAAGGGTAGGTGTCATTGAACTCAACATTCTTTTGCCTGGTTGAATGGCATTGGCTTCTCCACCTAATGCACCATACATATTAGGAACACCTGGCTTGATACTAAAGTCATCCATTTCATTGTTCAATAGGAAACCTGCACCGCCTACAATTGTTTTATTTCCATAAGTATCATTTAATGTGGTGGTCACAGATACCATATTCCCAGCTTCGTCAATCACACTAAAATGGGTTGTTTGCTCACTTTCTTTTGCAACACCAGCTTGAATCATTTTACTATTTCCTGCAACGCCAGCTTGGTAGTCTTTCATGCGTTCCTGAGCATAAGCATTACTTGTTAGCGTCTTAGTAGGTACTTTCCAGAAATCTGGATCACCCATATGTTCTGCTCTATCTGCATAAGCCCTTCTTTGAGCCTCTACCATTAAACTCACAGATTCAAATGTGTTTGCACCCATTGCAGTTACAGGATAAGGGGCAATCATTTGCATCATTTGTGCAATTAAAATTCCGCCACTTGATGGGGGCGCAAAACTGATGATATGATGTCCTCTATAATCAAATTCAATGGGCTTTCTAAATTTAGGAGTATACTTTTTTAAATCTTCTAAACTAATCACACCTCTACTATTTTTCATTTCTTCTACAATCATTGCAGCTGTTTCACCTTCATAAAATCCTGCTTTACCCTTTTGTTGAATTCGAAGAATCGTTGCGGCTAATTCTGGTTGATACAATGTGTCTCCTGCTTTCCAATTTTCTTTTCTTGTAAAGGCAGATGCTTGGGCACTATTTTTTATAAAATTCTTACGTTCTGCATTCAAGCCTCTTGCTTCTCTTTCTGTTATCACAAAGCCATTGGCAGCTAATTCATAGGCCGGTTGTAAAAGTTGCTTCATGGACATTTTTGCATAGGGTAGTGTGCTAAACATACCTGCAACGCTACCCGGTACTCCAGATGCAGATGCCCCAATTCTAGACATACCTTCTATAGGATTGCCATTTTCATCTAAATACATATCTCTATGTGCTTTACTAGGAGCTGCTTCACGGAAGTCGATACCCATCAAAACACCTTCTTTGTTTCTAGACAATAAAAATCCGCCACCTCCAATATTACCTGCTCCTGGAAAGACCACTGCTAGGGTAAATTGAACCGCAATGGCAGCATCATATGCATTGCCACCATCTTTCATAATTGCAGCACCGACCATACTTGCTAAAGGGTGTGCCGAAGTGACTGCTGCTTTTTGAAAAGATTGCTCTTTAACAACAGTATATTGATATGGATTGATCTGAGGATGTTGTTTGAAAAATTGCTGTGCATTTCCAGTGATGCTCAATTGAAAAAGGGCTAAAGCAATAAGGCTAAAAACCTGAAATTTCTGTTTCATAGTAGGTAGATTGAACTGTTAAATTACTTAATTATTTAGGTATCAACAAGTCATGCGTAGGGTTGTGTAAAACTATCTACCATTGTGGCCTAAAAGCCCCCCTAAAAAGCCTATTTTTAAGACCTATTAATATCCAATTTATGCATCAAAAATCTTTCTTTAAATCCATTTTGTGGGTAAGTATATTTATCCTTCCAATTTCATTATTTGCTCAAGTACTAAGTCCAGAACAATTTTTGGGCTATAAAGTGGGTACACGCTTTACCAGACACCATCAAATTGTCAGTTATTTTACAGCCATTGCAGCTGCAAAACCTGATATGGTAAAACTCATTCCATATGGTAAAACCAATGAAGGGAGAGATTTAATGGTAGCGGCAATTGGAACCCCAGAAAATATAAAAAACTTAGAACAAATTAGAAAACACAATCTTGGACTAGTACAAGGAACCGTGCAGGATTTGAACCAACCTGGCATTGTTTGGATGAGTTATAATGTACATGGCAATGAACCAGCATCTTCTGAAGCAGCAATGTTGACTTTATTTGCTTTAGTAGATCCAAACAACAACGAGACAAAAAATTGGTTAAAAAATACCGTGGTGATGATTGATCCTTGTATCAATCCTGATGGTCGTGACAGGTATGTGAACTGGTATAACAATGCAGTTGGATCTAACTACAATACAGATCCTGCAGCAAGAGAACATATGGAACCTTGGCCAGCGGGAAGAACCAATCATTATAATTTTGATTTGAATAGAGATTGGGCATGGCAAACGCAAATAGAGACACAGCAACGAATCCCACTTTATCAAAGTTGGTACCCACAAGTGCATGTGGATTTTCATGAGCAAGGATACAACGAGCCTTATTATTTTGCACCAGCTGCAGAACCTTTACATGATGTATTGACGCCATGGCAAAAATCTTTCCAAGATCAAATTGGAAAAAATCATGCAAAATATTTTGATAAAAACAATTGGTTATTCTTTACAAAAGAAAGATTTGACCTTTTGTACCCATCTTATGGAGACACTTATCCAATGTACAATGGTGCTATTGGGATGACTTATGAGCAGGGGGGCATTAGTGCGGGCTTAGGTGTAGAAGACAATAGTTATGATACAGTTACTTTAGTAGCAAGAGCGACACACCATTTCACAACAAGTTTATCAACCATAGAGATTAGTTCAGTGAATAGAACACCGCTTTTAGAGAATTTTAAAAAATATTTTGATAACAGTCGTCAAGGTGCTGTTTCTGAATACAAAACTTTTATCATGACTGCTAAAAATGCAAGTCAATTAGAAGGGTTAGCGAACTTATTAAAGAAGAACAATATTCAATATGGTACTTTAAAAAATGGGGACACAAAATTCAGGGCATTTGATTATTACACTAAGAAAGAAGCTGATTTTGTGAATGAAGGTTATACATTGGCGGTGAATGTAAATCAAGAACATGGTGTTTTAGCGCGCGTTTTATTAGAACCAGTTACGCAAGTGAATGACTCAAATACCTACGATATCACTGCATGGGCATTGCCTTATGCATATGGCGTTCATGGATTTGCTACAAAGCAACCTATGGCTATTGAGCCTGGATTCAATGTGGTTGCTCCAGCAATGACAACAAGCGCTTATGGTTATATCATTCCTTATCATTCTTTTGCAACTGCTAAAGCATTGGCACAATTGCTAAAAAATAAAGTAAAAGTGCGTTATGCCGAAAAACCATTTACAATGAATGGTAGAAATTACGAGATTGGCACATTGATCGTACTTAAAACGAGTAACTTGGATAACTGGAGTGATATTACAAAAGCTGTTTGTAGCAGTTTAAATATTGAAGCGGTTGCAGTGAATACAGGTTATGCAGAAAAAGGGGCTGACTTTGGTTCACCAGATGTTCCAGTTATCAATCACGCTCCAAGAGTAGCGATGTTGACTGGTGAATATGTCGCTGCTTTGTCTGCTGGAGAAGTATGGAACTTTTTTGATCAACAATTAAACTATCCAATTACACAATTGACCTATACACAATTAAGTAGAATTGATTTAGATAGATACGATGTATTGATTGCACCAGATGGACAATACAGAGATTTGAATTCAAAACCAATTACGGATAAGCTTCAGGCATTTGTGCGAAAAGGTGGTGTATTGATTGCTTTAGAAAATGCTGCCAGCACATTGGCTTCCAATGCTGATTGGGGCATTCGTATCAAAGAAAATGCAAAAGAAGAAAAAGCATCAGTACAAAATCTTTTAAAGTATGAAGACAGAGAAAAAGAATCCTTAAAGAGTTCAATCCCAGGGGCGATTTATAAAACCTATATGGACGAAACACATCCTTTGGGTTTTGGTACCAATGGAACTTATTTTAGTTTAAAGCAAGATGTTGTTTTATATGAACCATCTAATAGTGCATGGAATGTAGGAAGCTTTAAGAAGGACAGCTATATCACAGGCTTTGCTGGTGTGAAAGCGAAAGCTGCATTGGAGGAAGGCGTACTATTGGGTGTAAAACAAATTGGTGCAGGTAAAGTTATTTATATGGCGGATGATCCAATTTTCAGAAATTTCTGGGAGGGTGGAAAATTGATTTTAACCAATGCTGTTTTTTTTCATGGCAAATAAATAAAGCTAATTATCATTGACACATGCGTAAATTCTCTTTGCTTCTATTTAGTATGACTTGTTTTGTTCAAATACATTTTGGACAAAACAATAGTGCAACTATTTTCACTCAAATAAAACAAATGGAAGTGCTTGGGTCTGTATTATATATTGCAGCACATCCTGATGATGAGAACAATGCTTTTTTGCCTTATCTCACCAAAGAACGTCGATATCGTACTGCCTATCTAAGTTTAACAAGAGGGGATGGAGGACAGAATTTAATTGGTAAAGAACAGGGTGTAGAATTGGGTTTGATTAGAACCCAAGAATTATTGGCTGCTAGAATACAAGATGGTGCAGAGCAATATTTTTCGACAGCCTATGAATTTGGGTATAGTAAATCAGCAAAAGAAGCATTAGCCATTTGGGATCATCAAAAAGTATTGAGTGATGTGGTATGGGTGATTCGTAAATTCCAACCAGACATCATCATTACAAGATTCCCAGGGGATGCACGAGCAGGGCATGGTCATCATGCAGCATCATCTATTATTGCACAAGAAGCCTATTTAGCTGCAGCAGATCCAAATCAATTTAAGGAACAATTTAAACATGGTGTACAACCATGGAAAGCAAAACGCATTTTATGGAATACTTTTAATTTTGGCACAGTCAATACCACCAATGACAATCAATTGAAGATAGAAGTAGGTGGTTACAATCCTATCATTGGTAAAAGCTATGGAGAGATTGGTGCCGAAGCAAGAACAATGCATAAAAGCCAAGGAGAAGGTAGGCCAAGAAGAAGAGGTTCCTACTTTGAGTTCTTCCAGCATTTAAATGGGGATACTGCAAAAACAGATATCATGGATGGGGTAGTGACCAATTGGTCAAGACTGAATGCGCCCAAAATTCAATCTACAATCCAACAAATTATCAGCGCCTATAAAATAGATCAACCTGCTGCTTCAGTACCGAGTTTAGTTGCATTGTATCAAGCAGTAAATAAATTGCCAGAGAGTCAATGGAAGGTATACCAACTTAATTTAATTCAGTCAACCATAGAATCTGCAAGTGGATTATTAGTAGAAGCCACTACTACAAAACAACAAGTGGTTCCAGAAGGGGATCTTACGGTACAAGTATTAGTGAATCAAAGAGCTAATGTAAATACAAGTTTGCTGAAAATGCGCTGCATTTCTAATCAGTCCACAATCAAAGATTCTTCACTACAAATTAATTTAGTAGCCAATCAGAATCAGCAATTTACTTATGCGCTTAAAGTACCTGTAACACAACCCTTCACTCAACCTTATTGGTTGGTCAACCCAAAGACCGAAGGTATGTTTGTGGTGCAGGATCAAACCCTGATTGGTAAAGCAGAAAATGATGCACCATTTTCGGTTGTATTGAATTACACCATAGAAGGTCAAGCATTTGAAAAACAATTTCCAGTACAATATAAATATTTGGATCTCACCAAAGGGGATGTTTATCAGCCCATTGTGGTCTTGCCTAAAAAAGAAGTGGCACCAATCAAATCGGTGGTATTGGTTCCTACAAATAGCAATACACCATTACCAAAATTCGAAGAAGGAATCTTTCATAAAACCATTCAATATGACCATATACCTGCTCAAACCTATTTTCAAGATGCAAGTATTCAAGTAGTGAAAGTAGATATTAAGAAGCAAGGTCAAAAAGTAGGGTATATCGATGGTGCAGGAGATGCAATACCAGATGCGTTAGAACAATTAGGCTATGAAGTCGTGTATCTTAAGGAGGCAGATTTAACACCAGTCCATCTAAAAGGTTTAGATGCAATTGTAGTGGGTATTCGCGCTTTTAATATGTATGCTTACTTATCCGATAAGCAAGCCGTATTCAATGAGTATATCGCAAATGGCGGCAATTTGATTGTTCAATATCTAAAAAGCAATCAAGTTGGTACACAAAATATTAAAGTAGGGCCATATCCTTTGACTGTCAATTCAGGAAGACGTGTAACGGAAGAAAATGCAAATGTCAAATTTGTATTGCCAAATCATCCGGTACTTAATTTTCCAAATACGATCAACGCAGAAGATTTTAATGATTGGGTGCAAGAGAGAAGTACTTATCAGGCCGAAAATATAGATACGCGTTTTCAAACACCATTAGAAATGAGTGATACCGGTGAAGCACCAAGTAGGGGTAGTTTGTTGATTGCACCGTTTGGTAAAGGTAATTTTGCTTATGTAAGTTTGGCATTGTTTAGACAATTGCCAGCAGGGAATCCTGGAGCTTATAAATTATTTGCCAACTTATTATCGCTTCCAAAAAATCAATAGGCCATGAAACAACGAAGAAGAATTAGCTTTTTTATGCTGCTGGTCATTGGACTTGGGATTGGTTGGATGCTCAAAAATGTAAAAATTGGTTTGATCATTGGGATCGTGATGGGCTTACTCCTCACTAGTTTTGTGAATCCATCCAAAACGCGTAGCAAGGGCAAAAGCGATTAAGCCTAATGCGGTTACAATCAATCCACTTAACATCATCTTAGGCCCTGTAGAATAAAAGATAGCTACCCATATTGCAATTGCTAAAAACAATGGAATAGGGAAGAAAGGCATTTTCCAAGGGAAAAATCCACTGCCTTTTCTTTTATATAAAATCAATAAACCAATGGCCTGACCAATAAACTGGATCATGATACGCATGGCTAGAATGCCGTCAATCACTTCCTTCAATCTAAAGAGTAAACTAAACACAAATGCAATCGCACCTAATACTAAAAGAGAGCGATGCGGGAAATGTAATCTTGGATGTACTTTGGCAAAAAAGGCGAAAAAAGATTTATCCTGTGCTGCAGCATAAGGGATCCTGCTATAACCAAGTGTGGCCGAAAAAACAGATGCAAAAGCCACCATTAAAATAAGTACAGTAGCTATTGCGCCAGCATTTTGTCCGTACAATGTTTTGATATAATCACTCACCACAAACTTACTATTCACAATAGTTTCAAAGGGCAATACACTTGCCACACTTACATTCATGGCCAAATATAAAATAGAGATACCTGTGATAGAAATAAACATACTTCTTGGAATGTTCTTGGTTGGATTTTTAATCTCCGCACCTAAATGACATACGTTATAATAACCTAAATAACTATAGACTGTTTTGACACTCGCAAATCCTAAAGCAGCAACCAATCCGTATTCTATTTTAAGTCCATCATTGATATGCAAAATAGGCTCCATAAAATTGCCATGCGCAATTCCTCCAAAAATGATCCATAGAAGTGTCGTGATGACGCCCACCCATAATAGCACAGATATCCTTCCAATAGATTCAATATTTCGGTACAACAAACTTATCACTAAAATCACCACAGATCCGCTTACTAATTCTCTTGAATAAAACTTAAATGAAAAAAGTAATTCGCATATTGGGAGAATCCGATAGCAGCTGATGCAATCACTAATGGAGCTTGAATCATTGTTTGCCAAACAAATAAGAAGCTCATTAATTTACCCCATTTGCCACCATAACCTTCCTTCAAAAAATGAAAACTACCACCTGCTTTTGGCAAGGCAGCACCTAGTTGACTCCATACCATCGCATCGACATAAGATAAAATAGCACCTGCAATCCATGCATATAAAAAATAGGGGCCACCCATGATCTGTGCTACCACACTCAATACGACAAAGGGTCCAATGCCAACCATATCAATCATATTGATGGCAGTTGCATGTAAAAGGCTTAATTTGCGATCTAATTTAGGATTCATCTTAGCAACAAGATAATAAAAAAAGGCTATAATTATGAT
>JACCDL010083252.1_pt1 | contig 12691 bp, 8 predicted proteins | sample 7441931 | NCBI WGS metagenome assembly JACCDL01 (sample SAMN15323437, study PRJNA562643) | freshwater metagenome | isolation source: river surface water | place: USA:Blue River Watershed | collected 2017-08-16 | reverse complement strand
ATAACCTCTACCGCTAAATGTTGTGTCGTTCCAGGTCCGGCAGTAGCGTAGTTCAATTTACCAGGATTGGCGCGAATGGCATCAATCCAATCTTTCATGGTTTTATACGGGGCGTCGGGCTTCACCACACAAACCACGGGATTGAAATCCAATAAAGAGCTCCTTGTGAAATCATTCCACTTGTAAGGCGTATTGCTATCAAGTGCAGGCGTAATTGCTTGTGAGCCTCCGCGTGAGACCAGCAAGGTGTATCCATCTGGTGGCGAGGTACGAACTCTCTGCGAACCAATCGTTCCAGAGGCGCCAACCACGTTTTGCACGACCACCGGCTGACCAATCATTTTGCTCGCTACGGCAGCAAGATTGCGTCCAGAGAAATCGCTATCACCTCCAGCCGCATAAGGCGCAATTAAGGTGATACTTTTATTCGGATAGTTTTGTGCAAGTGCTGGGCTAACACCAAATGCAATTGATATAAGGCCTGCAAGCAATGATTTGCCAAGCAGCCGTTTCGATACCTGAATCATGTTGATCTCCTCCACATTGGGATATTTTTATGAATACAGCAGACCATATTACAAGCGGGTTAGAGCTAAACCAATCAGGGTATTAACTAGGTATTTGGGGCTAAACGCTGAGTTCAACCGATAGCTTGGTCCCTGGGACAATAATCCCACCCCGATCTCCAGGTGTCGTTGTGCCCCATCGTGATGCAAAGTAATCGGGCAAGGGTCTACCGGTGGGTGGTGCAATCCAAAGTCGGAGTAAATGGCGCTGCCGTTCGGGTTCGGGCCAGTTCTCAAAATCATTTCTGGAGTGAAGAATTTGATGGTTGTGGAGCAACTGAATATCGCCGGGCTCAAACGCCATTTGCAATGGGAAACCAGGCTCTTGCAAAATCTCATCGATGAGATCCATCACTTCAACCTGCTCTTTCGAGAGCCTAGGTGCTTTCGGGTAACGGCGTTGTGCTTCTTCGATGTAATGACGTAAGTAAACGCAGGAGAGCTGGCCACAATACCAATTAAAGATCGGAATCTCAAACCAAGGGTCACGACCCTCAGGTACCTCGCCACGGCGATCGGTGGGATACGGAGTAAACATAGCAGGTATTAGATCCGGGCGACGTTTAACCAGTTCGTTATAGACTGCCATCGAGCTGGCAATAAATGATTCGCCACCCTGCTTTGCCTTTTGCAAGCAAAGTAATCCAACAATATCAGCAGAGTCAGTGTGATAGTCGAGTTTTTTATTGGTTTGATAAAAACGCGCACCGGCTTCGACCTTAGCGCCTTGATCACGTACATGACCCAATAGATGACCTTTACCATTAGAGCTTCGCAGGCTACCCATATGACGACCGATACCCATATAAATAGTGGCTGCTTTCTCAATACTCCAATCCTGAATTGGTAAACCACGCAGCATCACAAAGCCACGACCGTTTAGCAATTGATTCAGTTGCTCATGAATAAAAGCTTGAAGAGTTGGTAGAGGAAAACTCTCGGGCGTGATGTTCTCCAGTGATAAACCCGAGTTGGCAAAATGTTTGGCTGCAGATTCGAGTTCAGTAATTTGGGCTGAGGTCCAATGAACAATCCAACTTGAGTTACCTTGTAACTCTTTTCCTTGCCAAGCGCATGCACCAGAGATCGCTTTGGGAATACTTCCAACAGCATTGGCAGGCAGGCTTGCGTTCATAACTCCCCTCTAAGATTCGGTCGCATTATGAAATTAGTCTATTACAAAAAAGGGAGAAATTTAAGTAAAAAGGAGGTAAATCAGATCAATTTATTTGGTTTCACCAATACTTCATTACAGAAAGACGTGTATGAGTCTGTATGACCTCGGGCTAGTACTAAGTTAGTCCTTGGGGCTTTTGGGATCGGATTTGTTCAAAATGGATTTCAATAATGGATTTAATTTTTGGGAGGATCGTGTCTTACTTTGCTTCTCAGAAAGGTTAGCTTGATTGGCGTTTTTCATGCGCAGGGCAATTTTTAATCCCTGTCGTTTTGCCAGATCGGTTTTCTTGAGGGTCATGATGTAAAAAACCCGTCAAGCAATTTGCAAGACGGGTTGATTGGTTATTACCGAATTACTTCTTTGGTGCAGTTACTTCAACGGCAATGATCTCGGTCACAGTTGCCTCAACCTGAGTACCAACTTTCACACCCTTCAGGATTTTTGGATCTTTTACTTTTAGATCCAAAGTGCGGGTTGCGCCACGTAAGGTCAAAGTACCTTTTTTCTCATCAACCGCAGTCACGTCGGCAACCACTTTGACTTGACGCTCAATTGCAGCGGCTGGCTTTTCTCCTAACTTCGCACGCACGGCCTTTTCAGTTTCGATGCGCTCACGAATCTCTACTTTGCTGGGCTTCTTGATATCAGCAACCAAGATCTCAACATGGGTCAAGGTGACTAGATCACCTACTTTAATTTGGTTGAAGTTCTTGACTTCATCACCCAACACGGTCTTAAACTCGTTGCCATTTGGGCCAACAATCACAACCTCACGGGTTTTTGGATCCACTGATTTGAACTTACCCTGAAATTGAACACCTTCTGCAACTTTTAGCACGCCGGGTGCAGTCTCCACAGCAACGACAGCTTGTGGTTTATTTTGTGCCATTACAGCAGCGCTACCCATCATCAACAAGGCTGCGCTTACTAGTGCGATTTTTTTCATGCAATCCCTCAATTTAGTTTATTTAACAAAAGTATCTCAAGTGAAAACTTGTTAATGATAGTGGGTTTTGAGGATGATCAAAGAAAAAACCACCCGTAGGTGGTTTCTAGAAATTGGCGGAGCGGACGGGACTCGAACCCGCGACCCTCGGCGTGACAGGCCGATATTCTAACCAACTGAACTACCGCTCCATATGCAACATCATGCGTGTCATAACATGACTGGCGTCCCCAGGGGGATTCGAACCCCCGTACTCACCGTGAAAGGGTGATGTCCTAGGCCTCTAGACGATGGGGACCTTGGACTACAACTTCATTGTTTTGTTGGTGGAGATAAGCGGGATCGAACCGCTGACCTCTTGCATGCCATGCAAGCGCTCTCCCAGCTGAGCTATACCCCCTCGTGTTTCTGCACTTTCAAAACAATCCGAGATTTTAGCCTATTTTTGCAAGCCGCTCGGCGACTTCCTCCTGCCCAAGCACTGCAATGACGGCATCAAGGGCAGGCGTTTGGGTGGTTGCAAATAATGCATACCGAATTGGCATCGCCAAAGCCGGCATTTTGAGCTTGTGTTTCTCCAACGTTGCCTTGAGTAATGCTGCAACCCCCTCTTTAGATTTAGCACCCTCCTTTGCAAGAAGTTCTCTAAAGTCACGAATCGCAGGAACCACTGCGGTTGGGATATTGGCAGAGATTTGGTCTGCATTCAACGTCGGTCGATCCTGATAAAAGAGCTTTGCACCTTCCACAATTTCCAATAAGGTATTAGCTCGATCTTTCAACAAATTAACCACTGCTACAAAATCTGGTCCACGATTGGTATTGATACCCTGTTGGTCCATCAGTGGTCGACATAGTTCTGCCAATCGTTTGGGACCACCGTTCTGAATATAGTGATGATTGAGCCATAAAAGCTTCTCAGGGTTATGTTGCGCTGGAGAGCGCCCTAAATGCTCAAGATCAAACCATTGAACAAACTGGTCTCGAGTAAAGATCTCAGCATCACCATGCGACCAGCCCAAACGCGCTAGGTAATTCAGAACTGCCTCGGGTAAGTAACCCATCTTTTGATAATCGCGCACGCTTAATGCGCCATTACGCTTACTCATCTTCTCGCCACTCTCGTCAAGCACAGTCGGCAGGTGCGCGTACACAGGGGGTGTGCCGCCTAATGCTTTCATGATGTTAATCTGGCGTGGCGTATTGTTCACGTGATCGTCACCCCGAATCACATGGGTAATTTTCATATCCAAATCATCAACCACGACGCAAAAGTTATACGTAGGGGTACCATCGGGTCTTGCAATGATTAAGTCATCAAGCTCATCGTTACTAATCTCGATGGTGCCTTTTACAGCATCGTTCCAAATCACCGATCCACCAATCGGATTCTTAAAACGAATCACCGGATTTACACCACTAGGTGGAGTTGGCAATGTCTTGCCAGGTTCAGGACGCCAATAGCCGTTATAGCGAGGCTTCTCTTTATTAGCCATCTGCTGATCACGCAAACGATTGAGTTCATCCTCGCTCATATAGCAGTAATAGGCGGTGCCATCAGCCAACATCTGCTTGAGCACTTCTTGGTATCGATCCATCCGTTGCATCTGATAAACGGGTCCCTCATCCGGATCCAATCCAAGCCAATGCATTCCTTCAAGAATGACCTCAACCGCTTCCAAAGAGGAGCGCTCTTGATCAGTGTCTTCAATCCGCAGAATGAAGTCACCACCCTTGCTACGGGCAAACGCCCACGGATAGAGGGCGCTACGGAGGTTACCAAGATGAATGAAGCCAGTTGGGCTAGGAGCAAAACGAGTTCGAATACGCATGGGCAGTATTATCTCAGGTCAGAGTACCTTGGGATAGTTTGAATGAATCAGCTTTTAGTCTTTGTCTGCGATGGCGCACCCGTTCGTGGTGAATTTGTATCGCTTGGTAGTGCCTGGCAGAACATGATTGAGCGTCGCAATGATCCGCCCATCGTTCAAAAGATCATGGGCGAATTTGTAGCAGCTGCCACCTTACTAACTGCAAGCATAAAATTGGATGGCACTTTGATCATTCAGGCGCAGAGCAAAGGTCCAATTCAGTTACTGGTGGTGGAATGCACGTCCAATTTAGAAATCCGTGCAACCGTTACCTTAAATCCGGATTTTTCTGAGATACCCGATAACGCCACCTTGGCAGAGCTTCTTGATGCAGAGGGCTCAGGTCGCTTGGCAATTACTCTGGATCCAGTTGATCGCAAACCATCGCAAACCCCCTATCAAGGCATTGTCTCCCTGAAGCGCCCTTCTGCCACGCATCCCGGACTCTTCGAACCGATTGAGACCGTCAGTGATGCCATCATGCAATACATGCAAAGCTCTGAACAAGTGGATACACGTATTTGGTTAGCCTCCAGCTCTGAATCACTGGGTGGATTTTTGTTACAACGTTTACCAGATACTGGTGGCGCAACCCAGTACGATCCGAAGATGATGGCTGAAGGTTGGGAACGTATTCAGATGTTGGGTAATACGATTACCAAAGAGGAGCTATTAGAGGTATCGCCCGAGACACTCCTGCGACGTTTGTTCTTAGAAGAATCCGAACGTTTTGGTGTGCGCAGCTTTCCGATCCGGTTAGTGAGGTTTGCTTGTCGATGCTCCCGCAAACGCGTTGCGGATGTGATTCGGATGCTTGGCCAAGAAGAAGTCGATAGCATCTTGGCTGAACTCGGTGCGGTTGAGACCCGCTGCGATTTCTGCGGGATGCAATACCGTTTTGATGCAGTGGATTGCAAACAAGCCTTTAGTAGTTCTACCTTAAGTGATGCGGTGCGTCCGCCATCGAAGGGCCATTAAGTCGATAGTGCTCGTCTTATTGCTTTGGTTGTGAGGAGTTCGGGTTTGGGGGGCTACTATCTCTGGGCACAATTTGCACGAAATACTCACCCTCTTTAATCATGCCGTGTTCAGAGCGGGCACGTTCTTCAATCGCGCGCGTGCCCTCTTTAAGATCTTTTACATCACCTGCTAATTTATTGTTCCGCATCTCAAGAGCTTTATTCTTCTCAAGTTGCGCATCTAGCTGTCGCTCCAGCTCATAAGCTTTTAACCAACCGCCCTGACCAAACCACAATGGGTACTGAATAATGATCAGCAATCCCAACATGGAATAAATGATCAGGCGCATATCTAGCCAGACAAATAATTACTTCAGATTACGTAAGTTATAAAACGCTGCCTTACCGGGGTAGGTTGCGACATCGCCGAGATCTTCCTCAATCCGCAGTAACTGGTTGTACTTGGCAATTCGGTCGGAGCGCGAGAGAGATCCGGTTTTAATTTGACCCGCATTGGTACCTACTGCAATGTCAGCGATCGTACTATCTTCGGTTTCACCCGAGCGATGCGAGATCACTGCAGTGTAATTAGCGCGTTTAGCCATCTCAATTGCAGCAAAGGTCTCAGTCAGAGTGCCAATTTGATTAATCTTGATCAAGATTGAATTTGCAATACCCTTCTCAATCCCTTCTTTGAGAATGCGGGTGTTGGTTACAAATAAATCATCGCCAACTAGCTGAATCTTTTGTCCAAGCTTTTGGGTGAGTGTTGCCCAACCGTCCCAATCGCTCTCATGCATGCCATCTTCAATCGAAACGATGGGGAATTGATCAGCTAGGTTCGCTAAGTAGTCGGCAAACTCGATCGAACTTAATTGCAGTCCTTCGCCCGATAAATGGTATTTACCGTCTTTGTAAAACTCACTGGCTGCACAATCGAGTGCCAAGAGCACATCTTCACCCGCTTTGTAACCTGCTTTCTCAATAGCGCTCAGAATGGTTTGTAAGCATTCTTGGTTGCTAGTGAAATTGGGAGCAAAGCCACCCTCATCGCCCACTGACGTTGGCATGTTTTTATCATGCAAGATTTTCTTGAGCGCATGAAACACCTCGGCGCCACAGCGCAGCGCTTCTCGGAAACTCTCCGCACCCACTGGCATGATCATGAACTCTTGGATATCTAAACTATTATTTGCATGGGCACCACCGTTCACGATGTTCATCATCGGTACTGGTAATTGCATTGCACCAGAACCACCGAAGTAACGGTATAGAGGTAAGCCTGCCTCTTCAGCCGCCGCACGAGCCACGGCCATCGATACCGCTAAGGTTGCATTTGCACCTAAGCCCGCTTTATTGTGGGTACCATCAAGGTCATTGAGGGTTCGATCCAAGAATGCTTGCTCGCTGGCATCCAATCCCATAATGGTCTCTGCGATTTTGGTATTAATGTTCTCAACGGCTCGCAATACCCCTTTACCAAGATAGCGTTCGGTATCACCGTCACGCAGTTCGATTGCTTCGCGAGATCCAGTCGATGCGCCTGAGGGTACAGCTGCCCGCGCCATCACTCCGGACTCTAATAAAACATCGCACTCGACCGTTGGATTACCTCTTGAATCCAAGATCTCACGTCCAATGATGTCAACTATTGCACTCATGCACTCTCCTCAATATCAATACTTGCTTTGGAACTCAATCGGTAGCTATTAAATTCCTGCGAATTGGTTCTCTAAATAGGGTTTACTTTGTTTTACGACCTGATCAAGACTTTGCAGCGATACCAATAACTCTTTGAGATGATTTAGTGGCACCGCATTAGGTCCATCCGACATAGCTTTTGCAGGATCAGGATGAGTCTCCATAAATAGGCCACTAATACCAACAGCAATAGCAGCGCGTGCCAAGACTGGTACAAACTCACGTTGTCCACCGCTGCTATTGCCTTGTCCACCCGGTAATTGCACGGAGTGGGTTGCATCAAATACAACTGGTGCTTTGGTGTTACGCATGATTGCCAGACTGCGCATATCAGACACTAAATTGTTATAGCCAAAGCTTGCGCCGCGCTCGCACACCATAAACTGATCCGGAAGATTCTTTTCCTTTGCAGCGCTGCGTGCCTTATCAACCACATTGCTCATCTCATACGGAGATAGGAACTGGCCTTTCTTAATATTGACGGGTTTACCGCTTTGCGCGACTGCGGCAATGAAATCAGTTTGCCGACACAGAAAAGCGGGGGTTTGCAACACATCAACCACTGCAGCAACACTTGCGATATCAGCGATGTCATGCACATCGGTTAACACCGGTACCCCAATTTGTTTTTTGACCTTCTCCAGAATCGCAAGACCCTTGTCCATTCCAAGACCTCGAAACGAGCTTCCTGATGAACGGTTGGCTTTGTCATAAGACGATTTGTAGATCAACGGGATCTTCAGTTCCGAACAGATCGCTTTAATTTGTCCTGCGGTATCGATGGAGAACTGTTCGGACTCAATGACGCATGGGCCAGCAATTAAAAAGAAGGGTTGATCCAAACCAATTGGATAGCCGCATAAACGATTAAACATAATGATTGACTCGCCTTAAGCAGCAACTGCTGTCTTTGAGTTCTGGCGCGCTAACGCTGCACGAATATACGCTAGGAATAATGGATGTCCTGCGCGTGGCGTTGAGGTGAACTCGGGGTGAAACTGAACACCAAAGAACCATGGGTGCATCGATTTGGGCAACTCCATCATCTCGGGTAAATCTTCATTGGGAGTGCGTGCCGAGATAATCAAACCGGCTTTCTCAAGTTTGGGTGCGTAGATATTATTCACCTCATAGCGATGACGATGCCGCTCGTTCACCTCGCTGCCATAAATGCTATGCGCAAGTGTGTTTGGTTTGACTGGGCACTTTTGTGATCCCAAACGCATCGTGCCGCCTAAATCAGAATCAGCAGCGCGTTTCTCAATCTTGCCCTCACGATCAAGCCACTCGGTAATCAGAGCAACAACAGGGTTTGGGGTCTCAGGGTCAAACTCAGTACTGTTGGCTGCTTCGATCTTGGCAACGTGACGTGCAAACTCAATCACTGCAAGTTGCATCCCCAAACAAATGCCAAGATACGGCACACCATTCTCACGAGCGTATTCAATGGCTTTGATCTTACCTTCGGTGCCGCGCTTACCAAAGCCACCGGGTACCAAGATTGCATCGAGGTCATGTAAGCACTCCAGATTGCCTTGTTCCAAACGCTCAGAATCAATATATCGAATATTGATCTTCGTGTGATTATGAATTCCTGCATGACGCAGAGCTTCAATGAGTGATTTGTAGGACTCGGTGAGATCCACATACTTACCCACCATACCGATCATCACCTCATGCTGAGGGTGCTCTAACTCATAAACTAATTTATCCCACATCGATAAATCGGCTGGCTTAGCTTGCACGTTCAGTTCGCGACATAGCAACTCATCCATCCCTTGCTCGTGCAACATCTTGGGGATCTTATAAATCGTATCGACATCCCATACTGAGATCACGGCTTCTTCACGAACGTTGGAGAACAAAGAGATCTTGGCACGCTCGTCTTCGGGAATACGACGATCTGCGCGGCAGAGCAAAATGGTTGGCAAGATACCAATCTCACGCAGTTTTTGTACGGAATGTTGGGTTGGTTTAGTTTTTAACTCACCCGCACTCTGAATCCATGGCACCAAAGTGAGATGCACGAATGCGCAATCACCTTTCGGTAGTCGCAAGCTCATCTGACGCGCGGCCTCCAAGAAAGGTAAGGACTCAATGTCGCCGACGGTGCCGCCAATCTCGCAGATTGCAATATCGGCTTTTCCGTCATGGCTTGCTTTTGCACCCTTCTCCACAAATGCCTGAATCTCATTTGTGATGTGAGGGATGACCTGAACAGTTTTACCAAGATACTCGCCGCGTCGTTCCTTCCGAATCACCGACTCATAGATTTGGCCAGTAGTGAAGTTATTGCTCTTGCGCATCTTTGCGCTCACAAAACGCTCGTAGTGACCCAGATCTAAATCGGTCTCTGCGCCGTCCTCGGTCACAAAGACCTCGCCATGCTGAAACGGACTCATCGTTCCAGGGTCAACGTTGATGTAGGGGTCTAATTTGAGGAGGGTGACTTTCAGGCCGCGGGATTCAAGAATCGCGGCAAGCGAGGCGGCTGCAATTCCTTTCCCTAGGGAAGAAACCACACCACCAGTGACAAAAACGTATTTAGTCATCGCTTAACGTCTGTTGGTAATACGTAATTATAGCGATAGCAAGGGTTTTGTTGAAAAAATCCAGCTACGGGCTTGCCCTAAGTAAAATAGGGTGTGCGCTTATTTGTTGCTGTTCTGATCACCATCCTCTCGCTGTTCTACTTTCTACCAGTAGCGATTGCCTTCTACCGTAAGCGTGTCAATACGGGTGCCATATTTGCCCTGAACCTGTTTTTGGGGTGGTCACTGATTGGCTGGGTCATTGCCCTCGTTTGGGCCCTCAAGGAAGAAAACGTCCTTTAACTATATGGCTACATAGGGGTATTTTGGCTAGATCCCCTGTCAGTAAAGTTTTACAATATAGCCTGTTCTTTTGGCTCACTTCTGATCAGGAATCCTATGTTAGACGCATACCAATCCCATGTTGCCGAACGTGCTGCACTTGGCATCCCCGCCCTTCCACTGAGTAAAGATCAAACCGCTGAGTTGGTCAAAATGCTTGTTCAACGTCCTAAAGGCTTGGAGGACAAACTCCTTGATCTCATTACTTACCGTGTACCCGCCGGGGTTGATGAAGCGGCGAAGGTAAAGGCGGAGTTTTTAGATGGAGTTGCCAAAGGCAAGATCCGGTCTCCAGTTATTTCTAAGGTCAAAGCAACCGAGCTTTTAGGCACCATGCTTGGTGGCTACAACATCAAACCACTAGTGGAATTGCTTGAAGATAAAGAATGCGGGGCGGCAGCCACTGAAGCCCTGAAGAAGACCTTATTGATGTTTGATTATTTCAATGACGTCAACGACTTAGCTGAGAAAGGTAATGCAAATGCTAAGGCAGTCATCCAGAGTTGGGCCAATGCCGAATGGTTTACGAGTCGCCCAGCCGTACCTGAGTCAATGACCTTAACCGTCTTTAAGGTAACTGGCGAGACCAATACCGATGACCTCTCCCCCGCTCCTGATGCGTGGAGCCGCCCAGATATACCTTTGCATGCCACGGTAATGCTTAAAAATCCCCGCCCCGGAATCGAGCCAGATGAGGTCGGTGTGCGTGGTCCCATGAAACAGATTGAAGCCCTCAAACAAAAAGGTCATCAGATTGCTTATGTGGGCGATGTAGTTGGAACTGGATCATCGCGAAAGTCAGCCACTAACTCAGTGTTGTGGTGGACCGGTCAAGACATTCCGTTTGTTCCAAATAAACGCTTCGGTGGTGTTTGCTTAGGCGGCAAGATTGCACCCATCTTCTTTAATACCATGGAAGATGCTGGCGCCCTACCCATTGAGCTTGATGTCAATCAAATGAATATGGGTGATGTGATTGAGCTTCGCCCCTACGAAGGCAAAGTTCTGAAAGATGGCAAGGTAATTTCTGAGTTCACTCTTAAATCTCCTGTGATCCTAGATGAAGTTCGTGCTGGTGGTCGCATTCCTCTCATCATTGGTCGCGGTCTTACCGCCAAAGCACGTGCATCTCTTGGTCTGCCCGCCTCCACCGAGTTCAGGGTTCCGATTAGTCCGCCCGATAACAAAAAAGGGTTTAGCTTGGCGCAGAAGATTGTGGGTCGCGCTTGTGGTTTACCGGAGGGGCAAGGCGTTCGTCCAGGTACCTATTGCGAACCCCATATGACCACCGTTGGTTCACAAGACACTACTGGTCCAATGACACGCGATGAGCTCAAAGATTTAGCATGCCTTGGATTCTCAGCAGATCTGGTGATGCAATCCTTCTGTCACACATCGGCTTATCCAAAGCCCGTTGATATTCGTACGCATCATGAGCTGCCCTCATTCATGACCAACCGCGGTGGCGTTTCTTTACGTCCTGGTGATGGCGTGATCCACAGTTGGTTAAATCGTTTATTACTTCCTGATACCTGTGGTACCGGGGGTGATAGCCACACACGTTTTCCGATTGGTATCTCTTTCCCTGCTGGCTCAGGTCTGGTTGCATTTGCGGCAGCAACCGGTGTGATGCCGCTTGATATGCCCGAGTCTGTTTTAGTTCGTTTCAAAGGCCAGATGCAACCGGGTATTACCTTGCGCGATCTAGTCAATGCAATTCCGTTGTTTGCAATCAAGCGTGGCTTACTCACGGTTGAGAAAAAAGGGAAGAAGAATGTGTTCTCAGGTCGCATTCTTGAGATCGAAGGTTTGCCTGATCTCAAAGTTGAGCAAGCGTTTGAGCTCTCCGACGCATCTGCTGAGCGCTCCGCTGGCGGTTGCACTGTGCATCTCAACAAAGAACCCATCATCGAGTACATGCGTTCCAACATCACCTTGATGAAGTGGATGATTGCGAATGGCTACGAAGACAAGCGCACCGTGACACGTCGTATTAAGGCAATGGAGAGCTGGATTGCTAATCCGCAATTACTCAAAGCCGATACCAATGCTGACTATGCTGAGATCATCGAGATCGACATGAACGAGATCAAAGAGCCGATCTTAGCCTGCCCTAACGATCCTGATGATGTGAAGTATTTATCTGAAGTTCAGGGTGACAAGATCGATGAAGTGTTTATTGGTTCTTGCATGACCAATATTGGTCACTTCCGTGCAGCCGGTAAGATTCTTGAGGGTAAGACCGATATCCCCACCCGTTTGTGGATTGCTCCTCCAACTAAGATGGATGCGATGATTTTGACCGAGGAAGGCTACTACGGCATCTTAGGTCGCACCGGTGCGCGTATGGAATCTCCGGGTTGTTCACTATGTATGGGTAACCAAGCACAAATGCGTAAAGGCGCTTCTGCAGTATCAACCTCTACACGGAACTTCCCCAATCGTTTGGGGATTGATACGCGGGTTTATTTGGCCTCTGCTGAACTTGCAGCAGTCGCTGCTCTACTTGGCAGAATTCCAACCATGGCGGAGTACCTTGAGCAGTTCCAAGCGGTTAATGCCAAAGCCAATGATGTTTACCGCTACATGAACTTT
>JACCDL010493181.1_pt1 | contig 12696 bp, 12 predicted proteins | sample 7441931 | NCBI WGS metagenome assembly JACCDL01 (sample SAMN15323437, study PRJNA562643) | freshwater metagenome | isolation source: river surface water | place: USA:Blue River Watershed | collected 2017-08-16 | reverse complement strand
TAGTTGATGGTAAAACAATATTACTTAGGGATTCATGGGTTACATCAAAAACCCTATCAGATGTATACCAGATTCAATTGGGTATTCGATACATTTTTAATAATTAAGATTTTTTGTTAGTTATCTCAGGTGCAGTTAGATCCCCCATTTTTATGGGGGATTTTTTTAATACTAGAGTAATATTGAGTTAACACTAAATCTGCAACTTGTGCTAAATCAGTATTTATGTACATCATCAAAAATAAAAATGAGCAGGTAGTTGCAGTAATTCAAAATAATATAGTTTTTACCCCACAAGATCATCTGGTTGTAGGTATTTTAATTGGTGATTGTTTATATGGAAAGTCTTTTAAGATGGTAGGTAAAATATTTAATTCAACTGTCTATCTTTTAAATGGGAGTATTGCGGGTACAGTAGAGGCTAACAATGCTCATAATGTGAGAGTTATTAAAAAAGAGCATATGGTTGAAGCATGGGCAATTTTATCAGGCGTTAAAGAACACACCAGTCAGTGGATAATAGAGAAAAAGAATTGGGCTCAGAAGGGGCTGATTGATTATTTAGGTTAACTTTTGTTTGCATTTATTTAATCAACACTTAATATTAACTTAACCAGCAGTTTACATTGGTTAAGCAACTTTATACCAGTTATGTTTAGGCTGTAAGGCTCAAAACAGGCTTTTAATTGCAACGCCCCGGCATTCTTGTCGGGGTTCTTTTTTGAATAATCTTGTTTGAATTAGTTTCTGCTTAATGTAAACCCAAAAGTTGTTCCAACACCAGGTGTACTTCTAACATGAATAATTTGTCCGTGTGCTTCAATGATGTGTTTGCAAATGGCTAATCCAAGTCCTGTGCCACCAATATTTCTACTTCTTCCATAATCAGTTCTATAGAACCTTTCAAAAATTCTTGGTAAATGCTCTTCTGCAATCCCTATTCCATCATCACTTATTTCAAATAATACACTTTGATTATCTGTTTTATAGACGCTGGCTTCTACATGACCATCTTGGTTACCATATTTAATTGCATTGTCAACCAGGTTGGTGATTACTTGCCTAATTTTTTCTTTATCTGCATACACTGTAATGGGCTGCTCACATCCCTTCTTTATTCTACACTGTATATTTTTAGATTCTGTTTTTATCATCAAGGCATCAAACACCTCAGTCACTAAATCTTGAATAACAAAATGTTGTAAATGCATTTGTTGTTTACCGCTTTCAAGTCTAGTAATTTCATCTAAATCTGAAATTAGATTAATCAGTCGCTCTGTATTATGATAGGCATTGTTTAAAAACTTTTTACTTACTTCGGGATTGTCCATAGCCCCTGATATCAAGGTTTCAAGATAACCTTGTATAGCAAAAGCAGGGGTCTTAAATTCATGTGAAAGATTTTGGAGAAATTCTTTTCTAAAGGCTTCATTTCTTTCAAGTATCTCCATTTCGTCTTTTCTTTGATCGGCCCACTGCAAAACCTCTTCGCCTACTTCATCTAAATTTTTTTGTGGTAAGACTTTGCTCTGGTAGAATTCTTCTCTTTTTGAAGCTTTGGTTTGATAAATAAACTTATAAATGAGTTTTATTTTTCTATTGATGAATTCTTCTATGATATAACGTGAGAAAAAATAAGTGAGCAATAAGATAGATAGTGTTGAAATGGATATAATGATTTTATTCACTGATAAAGAAATCAGTAGAATTGCAACTGCAAAGGCTGCAACTATTGCTATGTAGAAAGAAATTCTGTTTGTTGAGGGACTTTTAGTTTCGAACATACTGCAATGTACGAAATCAGATCTCGAATTTATAACCTACACCCTTGACTGTTGTGATACAATCGATGCCTAATTTTTGGCGGATTTTTCTGATGTGAACGTCAATGGTTCTGTCACCCACAATAACCTCACTTCCCCAAATCCTGTTCAAAATTTCATTTCTGAGGAATACCCTTCCAGGTTTTGAAGCCAGATAATTCAAGAGTTCGAATTCTTTTTTGGCTAAATTGATGGGTTGGTCTTTGTAATACACCATGTACTCATCAGGGACAATCTTGATATCACCAAGTTCAATAGCGTTGGTGGTTTCTGGTTTATTAATCCTTCTAAAAAAGGAATTCACCTTGGAGACCATGATTTTAGGGGAAATAGGCTTGCTGATAAAATCATCTGCTCCATATTCTAAGCCCTTTACATGAGAAAGTTCGTCGTTCAGGGCAGTCAAGAATACAATAATTGTTTCGTTGAATTCTGCCTGCGATCTAAGAATTTTACAAACTTCGATGCCGTTTTTTTTGGGCATCATAATGTCTAAAATGATAAGATCAGGTTGGTTTTGCTTGGCTTTTAGGATAGCTTGGTCGCCATCCTTGGCAGTAATTACCTCATAGCCGTGGAGTTGCAGGTTATAACTGATGATTTCCAGGATATCTGGTTCGTCATCTGCTATTAAAATCTTTTTGCCTGCCGATACCATTTTAAAGGTTTTTACAAAGTTACATTTCGTTTAGGGGATAGTAATGGTATTCATCATTACCAAATTGTTAACACCCCAAAATGAGTTGCCTGAATTAGTGCTAAATTTACACCATGTTGCGTTGGGGTACTCTTTTTTTGGCTTTCTTATTTATTAGTTTATCCTCGTTTGCTTTGTCTAAGGCAGATACGGGTAGGTTGGCCATAGACATTAGAAGGGTTCAACTGCATGAAGACATCGACGCACTGCAAGTGAAACTTTATGGGGTAGATGGCAAACAAGATAAAATCATAGCTGCTAGCAGGGATATTGATTTAAATCTTTTACTCACTGATGTATACACCAGACAGGTAGATCTATTACAAAATGAAATTGAAATAGATACTGCTTTGGATCACCGTGCAAAAATCAAGTATTTAACTGGATTGAAAATAGTATTAGATGGGGGCTATGGTGCATTAAGGTCAAGTCAATTGTCAGCTGAAGCTGCTATACAATTATTTGAGGCTTATAAGGTTTATTACACGAAAGATAAAGCAGGAATTGGTTTAGGAAAATCAGTGGCGCAGTTTGCATATCCCATTAATAAAATTTTATTAGGGGATAATACTGTTTTCTTTGAAAACCCTGGTCTCAACCTTGCCAAAGTAGTGATGTTTCAGCAATTTGCCGATTTACATCCAGGTGAGGTTTTGGTTAAAATTGAACCATATTTAGACCAGCCCTTTGCTGATAGTTTATTGATTGGTTGTGCCTATGTTTTCCCTGATAAATTCTACAATTATGCAGCAGCGTCAGAGACAAGAGTTGGTAAGCAAATTCGAAACATCAAGGATCCATTTGTTCAACTGATTGTAAAAATATCTGACGAACGTTCTGGCAGATTGATCTTCCCTTTTTTACATGCTATTCAAAAAGGTAGGCTGACCATCGACAGCGTTAAGCAAATTGCGAAAGACAATTTAAAATACTACAGGCTACTTGTCAAAACACAATTAGATTACATTGATGAGTTGAGGAGAAAAGACACACCTGTCTTGTATAAAGAATTGGGTGCAATGATCAAAAGAAAAGCGGAAGAACTTTATATCAATGAAATCAATGCATTACATGATTTGCCAGATGATAAAAGGTTCAAGGTTTTACAACCGCTAAGTGCAACTGAGCTTTACTACATTATAGTAACAGGTGAGGATGTTATCTATACATCAAGTTATGTAGGAGTCTACAACCGTATGATGGCAAAAGCTCCTCAGCGCAATGGCGACAGCCTCTTGATGCAGGTTAAATTTGATCGTTTTAAAAAGTTCATTAGAATGGCAGCCAGTTATAATAAACTGGATGCTTTTCTTTCCACCATGCAGCCTGGCAACGCGCAGTTGTTGATGAAAGCCTTTGTACGCGGACTTGAAAAAACAAATAATTTGGAAGATGCGGTTGACGTGGCCGACTCCTATGGTAGTATAGTCAATCCAGCGATTGTCCAACTGATGAAACAAGAAATCCTGGTCAACCTCAATCAGAATATATTGTACAACAACAGCAGGGGTGAAGCAATTTATGACATATTGAATCTGCTTATACTATCTGCAGAAGACAGCAGTGGGCAGCTTACTTCTAAATATAATGTACCCCCAGTATATCAAATTCCTACAGAGCTTTTGAAGGATACTGCTGGAAGAGTTGTGCAACAAGTATTTTTCTATGGGGATAAAGATGGAATTCAATCATTTCAAAATTTTCTAGGTTTATTTAAAGGGAAGAAAGAGTGGAAAATTTTACAAAATGAAAATTGGGTTGAAATTCAATCTCAAGTTGGAAAACCAGTTTCGATTTTCGCCAATAAACCGCTTGATAATTCAAAAGGGGATGATCCAGATGCCAAAGCACAAAAAATGCTTATTGAATACATGAAGCAAAATGGAATTCAGCCAACAATCGTGATTCACAGAGGGCACAGTTATCATTTAAAGTATACAATTGCACAGCTTCCTTCAACAGCTAGAATAATTTTACTTGGTTCTTGTGGCAGCTATCAAAACCTGACTTCTGTGCTGCAGATTTGTCCAGATGCCCAAATTATCTCTTCCAAAGAAGTAGGATCTCGTTTGGTAAATGAACCAGTGCTTAAACTGATCAATGAATCTCTTCTTTATCAGGATGATATTGATTGGATTAACATGTGGAACACATTAGGTAAACAATTTGAGGGCAGTGTAGCTGAGGAACGTTTTGAAAATTATATTCCACCGCATAAAAATCTTGGTGCACTTTTTATAAAAGCATTTAACAACAGAGAGCTTTGAAGCAATAGCAATGGGTGGACCAGTTGAAAAAGATAAACAGAAAAAAATTTTTGATCTTCAGCTTTTGCTGAAAATATTTGCATTTGCAAGGCCTTACGCTGGAAAGTTTTATTTATCAACACTGCTTGCAGTGCTATTGGCAATTCTTGCTCCTATCCGTCCAATGTTGATCAATGAAACGCTTAAAAAAACGAATGAGGTCAATGATTCTTCTGTTGAAATTGTTACCCGTTTTCTATTGGTTATTACTTTGATTCAAGTAGGATTACTGTTGCTGGAATCTGTCTTGAGATTTCTGTTTACCTATCTTACTTCGTGGCTTGGACACAAGGTGGTGAAAGATATCAGGGTTCAAGTGTATGATAAAATTTTGTCGCTCAATCTAAAGCAGTTTGATAAAACGCCTATTGGTACCTTAACAACCAGGACCATAAACGACATTGAAGCAGTCAATGATATTTTTGCAGAGGGATTGGTTCCAATTTTAGCCGACTTCCTTTCTATTATTGCGATTCTAATTGCTATGTTTTATACGGATTGGCAATTGGCACTGGTTTGCATAATTCCTTTCCCTTTTTTGATAGTAGCTACCTACTTTTTTAAAGAAAGTGTAAATAAATCTTTCATCAGTGTTAGAAATGCCATTGCTGCTTTAAATGCTTTTGTTCAAGAGCATATTTCTGGTATGCAAATCATTCAATCGTTTACAGCAGAGAAGCGGGAGCAAGAAAAATTTATGGGCATCAATCAGCAACACCGTGATGCAAATATTAAAGCCATTTTTGCCTACTCTGTTTTTTTTCCGGTTGTTGAAATTGTATTGGCATTTTCTATGGGTATACTGGTTTGGTATGCTGCAACTGAAACGAATAGCTTAGGTTCAGGCCAGGCTATGGAAATGGCCGGCAAGGTTGTCTCCTTTACTTTATTGTTGAACCTCCTTTTTCGTCCCCTTAGGGTAATTGCAGATAAATTTAATGTCTTGCAGATGGGGATGGTTGCTGGTGAAAGAATTTTGGTGGTTTTGAACAACCAAGATGTATTGCCCGAGCAGTCCAAAACAAAAACCATACAATTGAAAGGGGAGGTAAAGTTTGAGGATGTAAGTTTTGCTTATGTTGAGGGCCATCCAGTCCTGAAAAACATCAGTTTTGAAGTCCCGGTTGGTAAAACATTGGCCATCGTGGGACATACAGGAAGTGGAAAATCGACAATCATTAATCTAATCAACCGCCTCTACCAACACCAATCAGGGCGCATTTTAATAGACGGAATACCTGTAGAAGATATTGAAATACAATCACTTAGATCTGGAGTAGCAGTTGTTTTGCAAGATGTTTTTCTCTTTTCTGGAACCATATTGGATAATGTGACCCTCAGAAATCCGGCAATTACGAAGGCTGAAGTAATTGCTGCGGCACAGATGATGGGTATCCATGATTTTATCATGCAGTTGCCTAATGGGTATGATTATAATGTAATGGAAAGGGGCGCTACTTTGTCACTTGGGCAACGCCAACTGCTCTCTTTCATCCGTGCACTATTGTATAAGCCAGCTTTACTCATCTTGGATGAAGCCACCTCCTCAGTAGATGCCCATACTGAAGGGTTGATTCAGCGCGCCATTGAGTTGCTTACCACCGGCAGGACCTCCATTGTAATAGCCCATAGGTTATCCACCATCCAAAAAGCCCATCAAATTCTAGTGCTGGATAAAGGTCAAATTTTAGAGGCGGGTAACCACCAGGAACTGCTCCAAAAGGGGGGCGCCTATTCCAGATTGATCGAACTCCAGCGACAGTCGAAAATTGACTGATATTTTTTGCCCTAACCTAGCTTTATTAGGCATTTGGGCACTATCTTTGCGCAAAATTTGAGTGCAATTATGCGTCTGAATGGCCTAAAATCTTTGCTGGTAGCGTGTTTCAGCCTTTTTGGGGTGCTGATTTCCCTGCCTGCAGCAGCAAATGAGGAAGTCGCTGGAGAGAAGCTCAACCCAGCAAAGGTGATCATGGAGCACATTCAGGATTCACATGAATTCCATTTCTTCACTTTGAAAAAAGCTGACGGTTCTGAATTTCATGCAACCATCCCGCTTCCTATTATTTTGTATTCAAAGGAAAAGGGTCTTTCTGTGTTTTCATCTTCAAAGTTCCATCACGGACATGAAGCCTATAATGGCTATAAAATGGAGCATGATAAAATTCATGCTGAAGATCCTAATGAACATGTGTACGACTTATCCATCACCAAGAATGTAGTGCAAATGTTTTTAGCACTTACTTTACTTGTTGTATTGATGCTTAACATAGCAGCTAAGTACAAAAAAGGGCAGGGTGTTAATTCTGCACCAAAAGGTTGGCAGAACGCAATTGAGCCTGTTATCACTTTTGTTAGAGATGAAGTAGCTAAGCCTAATCTTGGTGGTAAGTACAAGAAGTATCTTCCTTACTTGCTGACTGTCTTCTTTTTTATCTTGATCAATAACTTATTTGGATTGCTTCCAGGTTCAGCAAACGTAACGGGTAACATTGCCTTCACTGTTGTTCTTGGTGTGATTTCTTTCTTTGTGATTTTATTCAGCACCAACAAGCATTTCTGGGGTCATATTTTTTGGTTCCCAGGTGTTCCAACGCCAGTAAGAATCTTCATTATGTTGCCTGTTGAATTGCTCGGTGTATTTACCAAGCCATTCGCGCTTATTGTCCGTCTTTTTGCCAACATGGTTGCTGGTCACATCATCATTTTAAGTTTCATAACATTGATATTTATTTTCGGAGAAATGAGCGGTATTGCCGGATGGGGTTTCTCACCACTTTCTGTTGGCTTTGCTGTATTCATTTATCTGATTGAAATAATGGTTGCTTTCATTCAAGCTTTCATCTTCACTAACCTGACTGCTGTATTTATCGGACAGGCTTTTGAAGGTAGTCACGATGAAGGTCACCACTAAACGCTTTTTTCATTTTTAAAAACAAGTATCATGAGTCTGATGAACATTCTGCTCGACGTTAGCGTATCCCACCTTGGTGGTGCTATCGGTGCAGGTCTCGCTGCTATCGGTGCCGGTATCGGTATTGGTCAGATTGGTAAAGGTGCAGTTGAATCAATTGCACGTCAACCAGAGGCTGCTAATGACATTCGTGCGAACATGATCCTGACAGCAGCTTTCGTTGAGGGTGTTGCCCTTTTCGCGGTTATTGCAGGTCTTCTTGCTGTATTGAAGTAATCAATCAGCATTTCGCCAAAATCATACTGCATCCAATGCACAGGGCGGAGGATGCAGTACTTTAAAAACAAGTCTTTTAAAATATAAAACATGGATCTTTTATTACCTGGTTTAGGTCTTTTGGTGTGGACCCTTGTTGCATTTCTCTTAGTATTCTTTATTCTAAAGAAGTTCGCTTGGGGTATCATCATTAAATCATTATCGGAGCGCGAAACTGGTATCGCTGAGTCATTGGCTTCTGCTCAAAAGGTAAAAGCAGAAATGGCACAGTTGAAAAGTGAGAATGAAGCTTTAATGGCTCAAGCACGTGAAGAGCGTTCTCAGATGTTGAAAGAAGCAAAGGAAACCAAGGATCGCATTGTAAATGAAGCAAAGGATCAAGCTAAAGCTGAAGCTGCAAAAATAATTGCGGATGCACAGGCTGCTATCCAAACACAGAAAATGGCTGCACTAACTGATGTGAAAAATCAGATTGGTAACATGGTTATTGAAGTTGCTGAAAAGGTTATCCGTAAGCAACTTGATAATAAAGCAGAACAGGAAAAATATATTCAGCAAATGGCTGGTGAACTTCACCAGTTCGGAAACTAATTATAGAAAAGCATGGGTCATTCTAAAGTTGCATATCGTTACGCAAAAGCTTTGTTTGATCTTGCACTGGAAACAGGCAAGGTTGATCAGGTTCATGCAGATTTGAACACTATTCAACAGGCTAACCACAAGGAGTTGAGTACTTTGCTAGGTTCTCCTGTAATTGGAAGTGACAAAAAAACTTCAATATTTGAAGCAGTATTTGCACAACATGTCCAGCCCATCACTGTATCCTTCTTCAAGTTGATTTTTCACAAAGGAAGAGCAGTTGCCATCAAAGACATTATTGAAGCTTATTTTGATAAGTATCGTCTACACAAGGGAATCAAAGTTGTTGAAATGACTACCGCAGTAGCTGTTTCTGACGAAGTAAGGCAATCAATTGTGAAGGAATTGGAAAACAACAAGATGCTTACTGGTAAGCGTATTGAACTAAAAGAGAAAGTAGATCCTTCAATCATTGGTGGATTGGTGATGCAGGTAGATGATAAATTATTTGATGCTAGTATTAAGCATGATCTTCAATTTATCAAGAAGCAGTTTATCAACAACATGTACGTTAGTCAAATTAAATAATCACAAGAATCATTTTTTAAATCATCAGATATGATAGACATTAAGCCCGATGAGATTTCAGCGATACTTCGTCAGCAGCTGAGCAATTTCAATACCTCTGCTGAATTAGAAGAAGTGGGCACCGTTCTTCAAGTAGGTGACGGTATTGCTCGTGTTTACGGATTGAACAATGTAAAATCCGGTGAACTTGTTGAGTTTGAAAATGGAGTAAAAGCCATTGCCTTGAACCTTGAAGAAGATAACGTGGGTGTGGTATTGATGGGTGAGGGTACTGGTATCAAAGAAGGATCTAAAGTAAAAAGAACGGGTATGATTGCTTCTATCAAAGCCGGTATGGGTTTGGTAGGACGTGTAATCAATACATTGGGTGAACCAATAGATGGTAAAGGTCCAATTGCAGGTGATCTTTATGAAATGCCTATCGAGCGTAAAGCACCTGGTGTAATTTTCCGTGAGCCGGTTAAAGAACCGCTACAAACTGGTCTTAAGGCTATTGATGCCATGATTCCTATCGGAAGAGGTCAGCGTGAGTTGATCATCGGCGACCGTCAGACTGGTAAAACTGCTATTGCAATTGATACCATCATCAATCAGAAAGAATTCTACAAAGCAGGTAAGCCTGTTTATTGTATCTATGTTGCGATTGGTCAGAAAGCCTCTACTATCGCAGGTGTAATGAAAACATTAGAGGATAATGGCGCGATGGATTATACCATCATCGTTGCTGCTCCAGCTGCTGATCCAGCACCTCTTCAATTCTATGCACCATTTGCTGGTGCTGCGATTGGTGAGTTCCTTCGCGATACAGGAAATGCTGCTTTGATCATTTATGATGATCTATCTAAGCAAGCAGTTGCTTACCGTGAGGTTTCATTGTTGTTGCGTCGCCCTCCTGGACGTGAAGCATATCCTGGTGACGTATTCTATTTGCACAGTCGTTTATTGGAGCGTGCTGCTAAGGTGATTGCAAAAGATGAAGTTGCTGCTAAAATGAATGATTTGCCTGATTCAATTAAGCATCTTGTAAAAGGTGGTGGTTCGTTGACTGCTTTGCCAATCATCGAAACACAAGCGGGTGACGTTTCTGCTTATATCCCAACCAACGTAATTTCAATTACAGACGGACAAATATTCTTGGAATCTAACTTGTTCAACGCTGGTATTCGTCCTGCTATTAACGTAGGTATCTCTGTAAGTCGTGTGGGTGGTAACGCACAGATCAAGTCGATGAAAAAAGTATCTGGTACTTTGAAACTCGACCAAGCACTTTACCGTGAGTTGGAGGCCTTCTCTAAATTTGGTGGTGATCTTGATGCTGCTACAAAGTCGGTTATCGATAAAGGTGCTCGTAACGTGGAAATCCTTAAACAAGGTCAATACCAACCAGTGCCAGTAGAAAAGCAAGTTGCTATCATCTATTTGGGTACCCAAGGTTTGCTTCAACAAGTTCCGGTTAAATCTGTGAAAGAATTTGAAGAGCAATTCTTGTCTGAGTTGGAAGCTAAACATCCAGAAATTTTGGCTGAATTCAAGAAAGGAAATCTTCCTGAAGATGGTTTAAAAACCATGGTTGAGTTTGCTAAAACAATTGCTGCTCAGTACAAATAAATCAAGTAGTACAATACTTTTAAAGCGCTGGTAATAACCAGCGCTTTTTTATTGAACTTATAGCAGCATTTTATTGTTTAAATTGTGCTTATTCACTTCGTTTCTAATCAATAAAGCCATCATGATCCTTGAGGTTGAGCATTTAAAAAAACACTTTGGGAATTTTGTAGCAGTCGATGACTTATCTTTTTCTGTTCAACAAGGAGAAGTATATGGTTTCCTCGGACAAAATGGTGCGGGAAAGTCGACAACCATCAGGATGCTGCTATCACTCATTGCACCTACAAGTGGTTCTATTCAATTGTTTGGAAAATCAATTACAGCGCACCGAGAAGCTATACTCAATCAAATGGGTGCTGTTGTTGAAAAACCAGATCTCTATAAATATCTAACTGGTTATGAGAACCTCAGCCTGTTTGCAAAAATGAGCGGTAAGCACATTTCAAAAGAAACAATCAACCAAACACTTGCATTGGTTGGTTTGGAAAAGAGATGTCATGACCCAGTAAGGGTTTATTCACAAGGGATGAAACAAAGATTGGGAATTGCTGTGGCTTTGGTCCATGATCCAGCCTTCATTATTTTGGATGAACCTACCAATGGCCTCGATCCACAGGGCATTGCAGATATTCGTAACCTGATTTTGTATTTGAGTAAAGAAAGAAAAAAAACAGTACTGGTTTCATCGCATCTTTTGTCTGAGATTGAACAGGTAGCTGATAGTATGCTGATTATAAATAAAGGAAAGAAAATTGTAGAGGGAAAAGTAAATGAATTGTTGAATCCCAACCACGTCAGATTAGAGATAACAGTGGATGATAGTCTTGCGGCAAAACAATTGATTGAGAACAGCAGTTGGTCAAAAGGATTGAAGCATGCTCCAGAAGGTAAATTGATTGTTGAGACGGAAGCACAAGCTGTCGGTCAGTTGAATAAGCTACTAGTTGAAAGTAACATAAACGTAACCAGCCTTCGTTCGATGAACTCATTGGAGGCGTATTTCCTATCCTTAACTACCGGAAATGAAGTTTAGTACAATAGTATATTTAGAGCTGTATAAGATTTTTAGAAAACCTAGAACCTATATCGCATTTGGGGCTATTGCTGCAATAGTGGGACTTATTCAGCTGGGTTTTTATGCTGATGGAAAAAGTTATATGCAGTTCGGTCTTCAATCATTTACCGATTCTTTTGATATCAATGGCAACATCATGAATGGGTACCTGTTGGCCTATATCATTTTACAGTTGATGCTGGTGCATGTTCCTTTGTTGATCTCCCTTGTAGCAGGTGATATGATTTCTGGAGAGGCTGCACAAGGTACACTGAGGGTCTTGCTGACCAAGCCCATCAGTAGGGCAAAATTGATTGCGGCTAAATTCAGCGCGACAGCCATCTATACAATGGCTATATTGATTTGGATGGCAATTTGGGCCCTAGGAATTTCTATGATTGTTTTTGGTGTTGATGATATGTTGATTTTGAAAAGTGACTTGGTTACTCAAATTGTTAAGACTGATATACTATGGCGTTATGCTGCAGCTTTTGGTTTTGCTGCTTTGGCCATGACAACTGTTGCAGCTTTAAGCTTTTTCCTAAGTCTATTTGCAGAAAACTCTATTGGTCCCATAATGGCCACAATGAGCATCATTATAGTATTTACCATTCTCAACACACTTGACCTTCCAATTTTCGATAATGTCAAACCTTTCCTCTTTACCAGTCACATGTTGGGCTGGAAAGGTTTCTTCGATGTTCAAATCAATGAAAACAACGAACAGATTGTAGGTTCAATCGAGAACCTCACAGCAGTCATGATTTCTGCAGGCATTCTGTTGCTGCACATCATTGGCTTCCTGATTGCCTCTGTGGTAGTATTCAGAAAAAAGGATATCCTATCCTAAT
>JACCDL010414389.1_pt1 | contig 12704 bp, 9 predicted proteins | sample 7441931 | NCBI WGS metagenome assembly JACCDL01 (sample SAMN15323437, study PRJNA562643) | freshwater metagenome | isolation source: river surface water | place: USA:Blue River Watershed | collected 2017-08-16 | reverse complement strand
TACGACGAATAATTCCATCGAGCACGATAGAACCAGCGATATTTCCAGCCTTAGATGATTTGAAGATATCGCGTACTTCAGCGTTACCAAGAATTGCCTCTTCGTATTCCGGCTTGAGCAGACCCTTGAGTGAAAGTTCGATTTCTTCAATCGCGTTATAAATAACGCTGTAGAAACGAACTTCTACTCCTTCTTGATCAGCAAATATTGCAGTTTGTGGTTCAGGCTTGACGTTAAAGCCAATGACCACTGCAGTAGATGCAGATGCCAAAGTGATGTCGCTCTTGGTAATTGCACCAACACCACGGTGAATAACGCGAAGGTCAACTTCCGCTCCGACATCAAGCTGCATCAGCGCATCTTCCAGCGCTTCTACAGAACCAGATACGTCTCCCTTGAGAATGAGGTTGAGGGTTGTGATCTTGGATTGCTCCATAAAGTCTTCGAGCGAAACCTTCTTGCGAGCCTTAGCAAGTTGCGCATTACGTTCTGCTGCCTGACGCTTTTCCGCAATCTGTCGTGCAGTGCGATCTTCATCAGCAACAAGGAAGGTATCTCCTGCATTTGGAACAGAAGTAAAGCCAAGTACCTGCACCGGACGAGATGGTCCAGCTTCTTCAACGTTTCCACCGTGTTCATCAAGCATCGCACGAACGCGACCAAATGAGCCACCAGCAACAATTGCATCACCCACGCGCAGGGTTCCGCGCTGAACTAGGACAGTTGCAACTGGACCACGTCCACGATCGAGGTGGGCTTCAATTGCAACACCACGAGCATCATCTGCAGCAATTGCACGTAGATCTATAGCTGCATCTGCAGTCAGAAGAATGGAATCAATTAATTGATCAATTCCAACCCCTGATTTAGCTGAAACATTAACGAAGAGGGTATCTCCGCCGTATTCCTCAGCAATCAAGTTGTACTCAGTCAACTGTTGGCGGACCTTATCTGGGTTTGCGCCTTCTTTATCAATCTTGTTCACCGCAACAACAATTGGAACATCTGCTGCTTGCGCGTGATTGAGCGCTTCAATTGTCTGCGGCATAATGCCGTCGTCTGCAGCCACAACAAGGACTGCAATATCGGTTACCTTTGCACCACGCGCACGCATAGCGGTAAATGCTTCGTGACCTGGTGTATCGATGAAGGTAATCGCTCGATCCGAGCCTTCGTGGTTGTGGTGAATTTGGTATGCGCCAATATGCTGTGTAATTCCACCTGCTTCACCTTTAATAACCTCTGTTTTGCGGATGGCATCGAGCAGAGAAGTTTTACCGTGATCGACGTGTCCCATCACGGTGACTACCGGTGGGCGCGCGACAAGTTCATCAGGATTGACATCAGCTAGCTCTTGCGACAGGTCGATATCAAAGTCCTGCAGAAGTTCACGGTCCTCTTCTTCTGGAGATACAACTTCAATTACGTACCCCAGTTGTGCTCCAAGAATTTCAAAGGTATCTGCATCCACAGATTGCGTTGCAGTAACCATTTCACCTAAATGAAAGAGTGCAGATACAAGCGCTGCTGGATCTGCGCCAATTCTTTCGGCGAAATCTGCAAGAGATGAACCGCGACGCATACGAATTTTTGTTGTTCCATCACCGTGTGGAATTACTGCGCCACCCAACTGTGGCGCTTGCATATTGTCGAACTCATCGCGCAAGGCCTTACGTGATTTTTGCTTACGCTTTGAAGATTTACTTGCATTCTTGCCAAATGCTCCTGCAGCGCCACCACGACCTTGACCACGATTTGGACCGCCGCCTGGACGACCTGGGCCTCCTGGTGCTCCACCAGTTCCAGCTCCTTGTGAACGATATGGACCTTGTGAAGTTGGTGCACCACCAGTACGTGGAGGGAAATTTCCTGAACCGGTTGCACCTGTACGAGGTGCACCAGGACGAGCTGCAAATCCAGGACGAACAGAACCTGGACGTGCACCAGTCATACCTGGGCGAGGTGCACCTGGACGCGGAGCGCCTGCACCTTGCGGACGTTGTGGTGGACGAGGAACTACGCCACCAGTTGAAAATGGATTATTACCTGGGCGAGGTGTAGCAGGACGTGGCGGACGTGGAACTGCACCGCCAGTAGAAAATGGATTATTACCAGGGCGAGGTGCTGCAGGCGTTGTAGGTGTTACCGGTGCTGCAGGTGCCGCTTTCGCTTCTTCTTGTGCAATCTTTTCAGCATCGCGTGTTGCTTTAAGTGCTGCCAGATCTACGCCTAGTTCGGCAGCGAGTTCGGCAGCGAGTTCTGGATTTACTTCAGCAGACTTCTTAGATGCAGCAGCTTTCTTAGTTGCTGCCTTCTTTACTGGCTTCTTCTCTTCCGCTGGCTTTGCGTCTGGATACAAAGCAATTAATTTGCGGACCACCGGCGCTTCAACGGTAGATGATGCAGAGCGAACGAATTCACCCATTTCTTGGAGTTTGGCAAGGACTTCCTTGCTCTCCATACCGAGTTGTTTTGCCAACTCATGTACGCGGACCTTTGACACATTTCTCCTGTCTTGGCCCGCATTAAATTTTGTGGGATGCGAGCCCTAGTTGTTCGACCTCATGATGTAAACGAGCTCATTTGAGTTTCATATCTTTCGCATCCATTTCATAAGCGGCTTTGATAATCCATTACCGAAGCCGGTGTAGTGCAGGAGTCTATCGAAAATGCTCGAAAATCCCTATTCCTTCTCGGTATTAGGCGGATGGAATGGGGTTATCTGGATGGATATCGATACGCCACCCGGTAAGTCGAGCCGCCAGGCGGGCATTTTGCCCATCTTTACCTATTGCAAGAGAGAGTTGGTAATCAGGAACTATCACCTTGGCAGAGCGCGAAGCTGCATCAACTATTTCAACTTTCGAAACTTTTGCTGGCGCAAGTGCACTTGCAACAAATTTAGCGGGATCTTCATCGTAATCGACGATATCAATCTTTTCTCCGTTGAGCTCTTCTGTCACAGCGCGCGAACGAGCACCCATCGGACCTATGAGAGATCCTTTTGGTGAGACACCTGCACGATGTGAGCGCACTGCAATCTTGGTGCGATGTCCAGCTTCACGAGCAACAGCCATAATCTCAACAATCCGATCGTTGATTTCGGGAACTTCGAGTGCGAAGAGTTGTTTCACAAACGCTGGGTGGCTACGCGACAACATAATCTCGGGACCCTTTGGACCTTGCTTTACCTCAACTACAAAACATTTAATGCGATTGCCATGCCTATAAACCTCACCAGGTACTTGTTCCTGTGGTGGTATACGACCCTCGATTCGACCCAAATTAACGTGAATCATTTTGGGATCGCGGCCCTGTTGAATAACTCCAGAGACAATATCGCCCACGCTTGTTGTGAATTCTCCAACGATTTCAGCATCGTTACTGGCGCGCATTTGTTGCTTAATAATTTGTCGCGCGGTCGAAGTAATGGTGCGCGAGAAGCCCTCAGGGGAATCAACTTCTTCTGCTATACGTTCACCCAATTCATTAAAAATTGGGATGATGATTTGAATTTCTCCTGTTTCGCGATTGAGCCTTGCTTGGGCATAGCGATTTGGTGTTGCTGTTTCGTTATATGCGGCAAGTACTCCGTCTTCGATGGCTTTGATGAGCGGCTCAAGCGGCATTGCTTTCTCTGTCGCTAAATGAGCAAGTGCAACCATGTCGACATGCATTAGTTGTCACCATCTTTACGGTTAAATTCAATCTCAACTGTCGCGCGTTTGATCTCGGTAAACTGGATTTCAATACGCTTTTCTTCTCTCTTCTCTGTATAACTCAGAGTGACGCTATTTTCAGTAGATTCTTCGATGCGACCAGTAACGGTTACCCCGTCTACCTTCACAATTTTTAAGAGTCGCCCCTGGTTCTTCACGAAGTGGCGCGGCGCTGTGAGTGGGCGGTCCACACCTGGAGATGTAACCTCAAGGGTGAATGGGGTTTCTCCCATGAATGGCGCCTCATCAAGCAACTCTGAAATTGCTCGCGAAACAGCGGTGACCTGATCTAAATTCAAAGTCGCCGGGCCATCTACGATGCAAGTAATGATTCGGTGTTTTCCTGGTGATGTGACAAGCACATCTTCAAGAAATAGATTTTGAGCTTCAACTGCAGGTGTAACCAGTTGAGCAATCTGATCTTTGAGCGCCATTTACAGCCTTTCGTATTTAATTGTTATTGAGTTTTAGAAGACGTCAAATAATACCCTGACAATCAAGGCAAAGGTAACCGCGAGATAGAACTTTCGAACAAAGTCAGAACCGCGACGAATTGCAACATGTGAGCCGATGAGGCCACCTGCCAAATTACATAGCCCCACGGCAACACCGACAACCCACATAATGGATCCAGATATTCCGAAAACAAGGATTGATGCAAAGTTTGTTGAGACATTAACCACTTTAGCAATCGCGGATGCACCTACAAATGCAAATCCGAGGGCAGCAACCAGAACAATCATCAGCAGCGTGCCTGTGCCAGGTCCAATAAATCCATCATAGAAACCGATTACCAAACCTGCACAGGCACCCACAACTCGTTGTTGTTTAGCCGCTCCCTTAAGAATTTGCACTTTCCCCAAATCTGGTTTTGCCAGAGTGTAGAGAAAAACTGCTATCAACATAATAACGATTGCCAATTTAAGTTGGTCTGTTGAAATTTGGGTGGCAAGCAGCGATCCCGCCCCAGAACCAAAGAATGCTGGAATGACCATGGCTAGAAGTAGTTTGGTATCGGTCTTGATGTTGCGTCGATAATTTAAGGCTGCTGCCGAAGTGCCAAAGATGGAACCCAATTTATTTGTGCCAGAAACTGCAGCCACTTCACGATCTGGAAATGCGATAAGCAGAGCTGGTAGCTGAATGAGTCCACCACCACCGGCAATTGCATCGACAAAACCAGCGGAGAAGGCAGCAAGCAAAACGAAGACGACTGTCAGCGTCGAGACATCGCTGAGCATTTATGGCAAAGTTGGAAGTAGGCTAGAAATAGCGGAGAGCGCCTGTGCCAGCGCCACTTCAGACTTTTCGCCCGTGCGGCGCACCCGCACTTCTACATTTCCTTGCTCCAGCGCTTTGCCAACAACCACGATGACTGGAATTCCGATGAGTTCAGCGTCTTTGAATTTAACTCCTGGAGATGTGCCACGCCGGTCATCAATCATTACGCTGATACCTGCAGTTTCTAAATCTGCAGCTAACTTCTCGGCTGCCGCGAAGACATTATCTTCTTTTCCGGTTGCAACAATATGCACTTTGGCAGGAGCAACTTCGACGGGCCAAGAAAGACCAAGTTCATCATTGCTCTGTTCTGCAATCGCAGCAACCGCACGTGATACGCCAATTCCATAAGAACCCATAGTGACCACTTGGGATTTGCCGTTCTGATCAAGCACAGTCAATCCAAGTGCATCTGCATATTTACGACCCAACTGGAAGATATGGCCAATCTCGATAGCGCGATCGATAATGACCGCAGTTGCGCACTTAGGGCAAGCATCGCCTTCTTTAATTTGAGCAGATTCGACATAAGCATCGACTGTGAAGTCACGTCCATTTACAACATTTCTCGCGTGCTTGTCTTTTGCATTCGCGCCGGTAACCCAGGCTGTTCCTGGCGCAATTCTCGGATCTGCATACACAGTAATACCGTTTTTCTTTGCATCTTGAGGGCCGATGTAACCCTTGACCAACCCGGGATACTTAGCAAAATCCGCATCTTCAAATACTCGAATATCGCTGACACCCGACAGGTTTGCCTCTAAACGTTTGATATCAACTTCGCGATCACCTGGGACTAAGACAGAGATTGGCTTTTCATCAGCCATCAACATCACATTCTTCAAGGTCTTTGAGCCATCGTATCCCCCACCAAACTTGGCATTAATGAGTTCAACCAAAGTATCGATGGTGGGTGTGTTTGGTGAATCAAAAACTTCGAGCGCAGGCACACTTGATGCATCTGCTTCGGGCACAACAGTTGTCATCGCTTCAACATTTGCTGCATATCCGCATTTTTGGCAGAGCACATAGGTATCTTCGCCAGTCTCACAAGGAGCTAAGAATTCTTCAGAAGCAGAGCCACCCATCGCTCCCGACATGGCGCTTACGATGTTGTACTTAAGGCGCAGGCGGTCAAAAGTTTTGATGTAAGCCTCTCGATGGCGCATGTAGGACTGCACTAAACCGTCATCGGTTAAATCGAAAGAGTAAGAATCCTTCATGACGAACTCGCGACCGCGAATAATTCCAGAACGTGGTCGGGCCTCATCGCGATACTTTGTTTGAATCTGATAGAGCGCAAGTGGCAGATCTTTATACGATGAATATTCACCCTTTACCATCAAGGTAAACATCTCTTCATGGGTTGGACCTAAGAGATAGTCACTGCCCTTACGGTCTTGCAAGCGAAATAAATCAGGGCCGTAATCGGTCCATCGCCCAGTTTCTTCATACGCATCGCGCGGTAGAAGCGCTGGAAAGTGCACTTCTTGGAATCCTGCGCGATCCATTTCTTGTCGAACAATGTTTTCGATAATGCGAAGTGTGATGACCCCGAGCGGCAACCACGAGTAAATTCCAGCTGCTATCCGGCGAATATATCCAGCTCGAACTAGAAGGCGATGGCTAGGGACTTCAGCATCTGCCGGATCATCGCGCAGCGTGCGTAGAAAGAGCGTAGACATTCGCAACATAACGCGAACCCTACTAGAGGATTACGAAGTTGTGACGGAAGGTTCTCCTGATGCAACGCCAGCGGCTTCCATTTCCTCAGCAAGACGCATCGCTTCTTCAATGAGAGTTTCAACAATCTGTGCCTCAGGAACTGTTTTTATCACTTGACCCTTAACGAATATCTGACCTTTGCCATTTCCAGATGCAACGCCAAGATCAGCTTCGCGTGCTTCACCCGGTCCATTAACAACACATCCCATTACCGCTACGCGTAGTGGAACTGTCATTCCTTGTAGGCCCGCTTGCACCTTTTCGGCGAGAGTGTAGACATCAACTTGTGCACGGCCGCAGGATGGACATGAAACGATTTCCAGTTTGCGTTGACGCAAATTAAGCGATTCTAGAATTGAAATTCCCACCTTGACTTCTTCAACAGGTGGCGCAGAAAGCGAGACGCGAATTGTGTCGCCGATTCCCTCTGAAAGAAGAATTCCAAATGCAGTCGCGGACTTAATCGTTCCTTGGAAGATAGGACCTGCCTCGGTGACGCCAAGGTGCAATGGGTAATCAGTCTTTTCTGCCAATAAACGGTAGGCGTTTACCATGGTTACCGGATCGTGGTGCTTTACGGAAATTTTAAAATTACCAAAGCCGTGTTCTTCAAAGAGGGATGCTTCCCAAATCGCAGATTCCACCAACGCTTCTGGTGTTGCCTTACCGTATTTGGCAAGTAGACGTGGATCAAGTGAGCCAGCGTTAACTCCGATGCGAATAGGAATCCCAGCATCACCTGCTGCCTTTGCAACTTCTTTAACCTTGTCATCAAATTGCTTGATATTTCCAGGATTAACACGCACAGCAGCGCAACCAGCATCAATTGCTGCAAAGATATATTTCGGTTGGAAATGGATATCTGCAATAACTGGAATCTGTGATTTTTTGGCAATCTGTGCCAACGCATCAGCATCATCTTGAGATGGAACTGCCACACGCACAATCTGGCAACCTGATGCAGTGAGTTCTGCAATTTGTTGCAATGTTGCATTCACATCAGAAGTGAGCGTTGTACACATGGATTGAACGCTGACTGGAAAATCTGAACCTACCCCCACGCCGCCAACGTTGAGCTGGCGTGTCTTGCGACGAGGATGAAGAACTGGAGGTGGGGCGCTTGGGATTCCGAGATCAACCATGCGCCTTATTCTGCCTTATCTCTAGAAATTCAGCGATATGGGATTAATGATGTCAGCGATTAAGAGAATCACAGTGAGAACTGCTAGCACCGCAAAGACTCCAAGTGTGATGGGTGTAAGTACATTCACATCAATACCGGCTGGTCTTGGGCGACCCCGAAGACGCGCAATAAATGCGCGAATTTCATCTGCGATTGCCACTGCCATATGTCCACCGTCAAGCGGCAAAATCGGCAGCAAGTTGAAGAGCCCAACAAAAATATTAAGGCTGGCAACGATTAATAGGAATGTACCAAGGCGTTCGGTGTTATCAAGCTTCTCGCTGCTTACTGCATCTCCAGAAACCCTAGCTGCACCGACAACTCCTACAAGTCCATTTGGATCACGTTCTTCTCCCCCAAAAGTTTGGCGAATCAGATCAGGAACCTTTGCCGGAAGCGTAAAGAGAGATTTCACAGATTCACGAAGCAATATCACAGTTGCTTGAGCCGATTCAGAAATTGCCGGAAAGAAACTTTCCCGCTTAATTCCTATTTTGGTGACAATTCCTAGGATGTGACGTTTAGCTTCGGCGTCATAACGAGCTGAGGCTGCGATTTCGACTTGTTGTCCATCTCGTTCGACTAGGAATTCCATCTCCTTGCCTTGTGATTTCGCAATCTTCTGCGAATCAATAAACCAATCATCGACTATTTCGCCATCCACTTTGAGAATTTTGTCTCCAGGAAGAAATCCAGCAGCCGCCGCGGCTGAATTCGGAGTGACCTTACTGATTTCTGACAACAGGGCGTTGGTGCCGACGCCGAAAAAGATAACGAATATAAGTAAAAAACCGATTGCAAAGTGTGCGAATGAACCGGCACCTAAAACGATGAGTTTCTTGCCTGACGATGCGGTAAAGAAAGCGCGATGTTCTTCGCCAGGCGGCATTTCATCTTTAGGGGTCATGCCCTCTATGCGGCAGTAACCACCTGCGGGAATCGCTTTAATACCAAATTCAGTTTCACCTTTGGTAAATGACCAAATCCGTTTTCCGAAACCGAGAAAGAATTCGCTTACCCTCATTCCGAAACGTCGTGCAGTCAGATAATGGCCAAATTCATGAACCATTACCGAAAGCAGAAGCGCAATTGCGAATGCGAGAATTCCAAGAATTTCCATCTACCGTCCCTCGTTAGCGAGCCCGCGCAACTTCAGAGGAAGCCACGTAGCGGGCATCCTTCTCGATAGCACTGACATCATCAATATCCCGCGGAGATGAAAGTGATGCTGTATCTAATTTCTCGATGACAGCTGATACCGTCTTAACGATATCGGTAAATGAAATATTCCCATCTACAAAAGCTTGTACAGCTACCTCGTTTGCTGCATTGAAGATTGCCGGCAATCCCTTGCCCTTTTCACCGCAGTGCAGTGCTAAGCCAACAGCTGGGAAGCGATTGAGATCGATAGGTGAAAATTCCCACGAATGTGAAGTAGTCCAATCGACTGGTGACATTGAACCCACAACTCGATTTGGATAACCCAAAGCAAAGGAAATTGGGCCTTTCATATTTGGCGGAGAAGCTTGAGCCAGCGTTGAACCATCATCAAACTCAACTAAGGAATGTACAACTGACTGGGGATGAATCACTGCCTCAATTTTTGAATATGGAACTCCGAAGAGATAGTGCGCTTCTATTATCTCTAATCCTTTATTCATTAAGGTAGCAGAGTTGATAGTGACGACTGGACCCATCACCCATGTTGGATGACTGAGCGCTTCTGCAACTGTGACCGATGAGAGATCCACGCGATTTCGAAATGGACCTCCACTGGCAGTCAAAATCAACTTGGAGATGCTCGATCTATCTTCACCTATCAGCGCTTGCCAGAGTGCGGAGTGTTCGGAATCAACTGGTAGTAATTGATCAGGCTTTGCGCGAGACATCACAATATCGCCACCCGCAACCAGAGATTCTTTATTGGCGAGTGCCACTCGATTTCCAGCATCGATAGCAGCCAATGTTGGAGCGAGCCCAATAGACCCAGTAATTGCATTAAGAACTACGTCACAAGATATCGCCGCTATCTCAGTTGAAGCGCTAAGCCCGTCTAGTACTTCAACCCCCGGAAGCGCTATACGAATTTGTTCGGCATTTTTGGTAACACCAACATATTTCACGCCAAATTTCTTAGCTTGTTCTATGACTTTTTCTGGGTGTGAACCTGCAGATGTGATGGCAAGAACTGAGAAGCGAGTTGGGTTGGCGGCAACTATTTCAAGAGCTTGAACTCCAATAGATCCAGTTGAGCCAAGAATGACAAGCTGGCGTGTCATGAAACTTTGCGCTTGCGGCTTACAACTTGTCCGATGATGACTATTGCCAAAGCAAGGAAGAACATAGCCGAACCAATGACATTAGCTTGTGCAGGAATACCGCGAGCTGCAGATGTATAAACAAACTTAGGGAACGTTGTCATTGTGCCCGAGTTGAAGTTGGTAATAATGAAGTCATCAAATGACAGGCTGAAGGCAAGCAGCGCCGCTGCGGCGATTCCAGGTGCAACTAAAGGCAGGGTAACGCGGCGGAAAGTTTCGCGTTCGTTGGCATAAAGGTCCATAGCTGCCTGTTCAAGGCGAGGATCAAGAGTTGCGATTCGTGCTTTCACAGTAACTACAACAAATGAGACGCAGAAGAGGACATGAGCGATAACTGTTGGCCAAAAACCTGGATTAATTTGGAAAACCAAGAAGAGTGAAAGTAGAGAAGCACCTAACACGATTTCTGGCGTTGCCATCGGCAAGAAGATTAATAAGTTGGTAGTTGAGCGGCCTTTGAAGTGATAGCGCCCAAGAGCAAAAGCGATCATGGTTCCTAAAATTGTGGAGAAGAAAGTCGCCAAGAAACCAATTTTGATGGAATTACCAAGTGCCGAACACACCTCTGGTGCACCACATGGATTCATCCAATTTTCGAGGGTAAAGCCCTGCCACACCAGATTACTCTTTCGTGAATCATTAAATGAGAAGGCAAAAGTGTAGGCAACCGGAATGAAGAGATAGGTAAATGCCACTACGGCATAGATGCGGATGAGGTTGCGCTGGAACCAACGCGATACTTTTCTCATACCAGCTCCTCTGTCCCTGCTTTACGAACATAGAGAGTTACCAGAATCAAAATAGAGATCATCAAGGTAAAGGAGAGCGCTGCAGCGGTTGGATAGTCAACGATGCGGAAGTAGCGAGACTCAATAACATTTCCAAGCATTTTAGTCGTTGGGCTACCCAAAATCGCTGCATTAACGTAATCACCAGCTGCCGGGATGAATGTCAACAAGGTACCCGCAACGACGCCTGGCATCGAAAGTGGCAACGTAACTTTGCGAAAAGTTGTGAAGCCATTTGCATAAAGATCACCCGATGCTTCAAGAGTGCGTGGATCGATGCGATCGATGGATGCGTAGAGCGGCAAGGTCATAAATGGAAGGAAGTTATAAGTCATACCAGCAACGACGGCAAAAGCGCTGGAAGTGAGCGTTGTACTTTCAGAAATGATGCCTAACGCTCGAAGAGGTGGAACTACAAATCCTTCTTCACCAAGAATTTGCTTCCAAGCTACGGTACGAAGAAGGAATGAGGTAAAGAAGGGCGCGACAACCAGCACCAACATCACATTTTTAAGCCTGCCTCCCTTAAAAGCAATGGCATAGGCAAGCGGATAAGCGATCAACAGAGCTAAAGCTGTTGCGATAATTGCATAAAGGAATGAACGCCCAAATTGTTCTTTATTCTCTATAAAAGCATCTACATAATTCTGAAAACGCAGCGTTTGTTCGTATTGGCCAGTATCTCCCCCGCCAACTGGGCTTTGTGTTGAAGTTTGCGCCAAATTTATGAGTGGCAAAATAAAGAAAGTAAGGAGAAACCCCATTCCTGGCAGTAACAGGAGATAGGGAGTTTTAATCTTTCTCATTACTCGTCTAGATCCTCGTCAGGACTAACTTCAGTTCCAGCCTCAGCATCTTCATCGCCACGTAGGCCGAAGGTGAAGTTAGGTTCCCAAGAGATATTGACGCTTTCACCCACGCTAAATGGCGCTACTCCATCGTCATTTTGTTCAAAGACCATGAGTTCTTGACCCCAAGGCATCATGACTTGATACTGAGTTGAAACTCCGATGTAAGAAACATCTTCAACTTTTCCACCGGTGAGGATGTTGCCCGATGTTGCTGTTTCAAGGCGGGAAATGCGGAATTTTTCAGGACGAATACCTGCATATATTGAGTTATCTACTGCATGTGAACGATCTTTGCGAAGAGAAATCTTTTGACCAAAGAGATCAATAATCTGATTTTCTCCATCGCTGCCAGTGACAGTTCCCTTGATGAGATTTGATTGGCCCAAGAAGTTGGCAACAAATGCTGTTCTTGGGTTGTCATAGAGGTCAGCAGGTGATCCCATCTGCTCGATTTCGCCCTCGTTCATAACAGCAATTGTGTCTGCCATAGTCATAGCTTCTTCTTGATCGTGGGTAACGTGAACGAAGGTAATACCTACCTCTTTCTGAATCCACTTAAGTTCAATCTGCATCTGACGACGGAGTTTGAGATCAAGTGCGCCGAGCGGTTCATCAAGAAGCAAGAGAGCCGGGCGGTTAACAATTGCACGAGCCAAAGCGATGCGCTGTTGCTGTCCACCAGATAACTGGGTGGGTTTACGTTGTGCAAGATGAGGAAGCTCGACCAAGTTGAGCGCTTTATTTACTGCTTCATCCACATCTTTAATGCCACGACGGCGTAGACCAAATGCGATGTTCTCGAAGATAGTCAGGTGCGGAAAGAGTGCGTAGTTTTG
>JACCDL011452824.1_pt1 | contig 12705 bp, 11 predicted proteins | sample 7441931 | NCBI WGS metagenome assembly JACCDL01 (sample SAMN15323437, study PRJNA562643) | freshwater metagenome | isolation source: river surface water | place: USA:Blue River Watershed | collected 2017-08-16 | reverse complement strand
GATCGAGCGCGTCTATCTCGAGCCGGCCGAAGTGACGGTCGCAGCCGAGGTGTCATCGTGAGCGTCTATGTGCTGATGCTGCCGCTCGTGCTGGTCGTCGCGGTGCTCACCGGGGCGGCGACGGCGCTGCGGTCGGTCAGCCGGCTCTGGCTTCGGCATTGGGCGGAGCAGCGGCTGGCGGGGGCGTCGACGGCCACGTTGTACCTCGAACGGCCGCATCAGCTCCTCGTCGCCGCCGGCACGGGGATCGTCGGCACGGTCTTCGCGCTCGGCGCGATCATCGGCGTCCACGTCGGCGCGGGCGCGCTCGCGACGTTGAACGCGCTGCTGACGGCGACGCTGCTTCTTTTGGTCGTCGGACAGCTCATCCCGCGGGCGCTCGCACGGCGCTGGCCGGCGCAGGCGCTGGCCCTCCTGCTTCCACCGTTGCAGATGGTTGAGCGCCTCACGGCGCCGCTCGTCGCCGTCGCCTCGCGGATGGTCGCGCGACGCCGGCCGCTCGTCCCCGTGCCGACGGCGCAGGAGACCGTCGAGGACCTTCTTCGGGAAGGGGAGGTGGAGGGGGTCGGTGCCGCGGCGGAGCGGGCGATCATCAGCGGGGTCCTCGAGTTCGGCACGCGGCAGGTCCGTGACGTGATGACCCGGCGTGCCGACGTCGTCGCCGTGGATCGCGCGCTTCCCGGCCCGGAGGCGGCGGCGTTCGTCGCACAGGCGCAGTTCAGTCGCGTCCCCGTCTTCGAGGGGACCGTCGATCACGTCGCCGGGCTCGTCACGAGCTGGGACGTCATCGCCCGCCCGGCTGCGCCGCTCGCGACCGTCCGCCCGGTGGCGGTGGCGGCGCCGGAGGAGCTCTGCCAGTCCTTGATGCGCCGGATGCTGCGCGAACGTCGGCACCTCGCGGTGGTGCAGGGGCCCGCTGGCGAAACGCTGGGGATCGTCACCTTGGAGGACCTCGTCGAGGAAGTGGTCGGCGAGATCCAGGACGAGCACGACGAGATCGGGGGAGACCGATGACGGACGCCCTGCACGCCCTCCTCGACGGATTCGACGCCGGCCGGAAGGCGGCGTTGGCGCGCGCCGTGAGCATCGTGGAGGACCAACGGCCAGGGTGCGAGGCACTCGCGGCGCGACTGCATGCGCGCGTCGGTCGCGCCCGCCGGATCGGCATCACGGGGCCGCCGGGGGCGGGGAAGAGCACGCTCACCACGCTGCTGGCCGAGACGTACCTGGACGCCGGCCTGCGCGTGGGGGTGGTCGCGGTCGACCCGACCTCGCCCTTCACCGGCGGGGCGCTCCTCGGCGACCGCGTCCGCATGGAGCGCGTGGCCCTCCACCCGCAGGTCTTCATCCGGTCGATGGCGACCCGCGGGTCGCTCGGCGGGCTCGCCGCGATGACGCGGGATGTCTGCGACGTGCTCGACGCGTTCGGGATGGACCGCATCCTCGTGGAGACCGTCGGGGTCGGGCAGAGTGAGCTCGACATCGCGCGCTTGGCCGACACGAGCGCGGTGGTCCTCGTGCCGGAGTCCGGCGACGCGATCCAGACCCTCAAGGCGGGGGTGATGGAGATCGCCGACTGCTTCGTGGTGACCAAGGCGGACCGCCCCGGGGCGGATCGCTTGCGCAACGATATCGAGGTGATGCTGGGGCTCCGCGGCGGCGCCGCCGCGGCCGAGCATCCCGCCCACCACGGGGTGGACCTCAAGGCGCTCAATCCGAAGCGGGTCGCGCGGGAGGCCGCCGCACGCGACGCGGACACCTGGACGCCGCCCGTGCTGCGCACCATCGGCGCGACGGGCGAGGGGCTCCCCGAGTTCGTCGCCGCGTTGGATCGGCACTTCGCCTATCTTGAGCGGAGCGGCACGTTGCAGGCGCGGCGCCGCGCCCGTCTGCGGGACCGCGTGATGGACCTGGTGGACCGTCTCGTCCGGCGGCGGCTCTGGCAGGATGCCGCGACGGCCGCGTGGCTGGATGGACAGCTCCCCGCGCTCGAGCGGGGAGAGAGCACGCCGCAGGCGGTGGCCACCGCGCTCCTGACGCGGAGCGTGGCGGCCGGCACCCTCAGTGGAGTGGACGCATGACGACCCCGACCGACCTCGATCCCACCGTCGCCGCGATGCAGCAGGAGCTCGCCGAGCTCCGCCGCGAAGTGGAGGCCTGGCGCGCCCGGTACGCCGCCGGTGCGGTACGTGATCTCGCCTACACCAACTCAGCCGCCGAGGTCGCGCCGCTGTACACCGCGCTCGATCTCGAAGGGTCGGCCGGGACGGCGTTCGAGGTGCCCGGCGAGTATCCCTACACGCGTGGCATCCATCCGACGGGGTACCGCGGCAAGCTCTGGACGATGCGGCAGTTCGCCGGGTTCGGGTCGGCGGCGGAGACGAACGCACGCTACAAGTTCCTGCTGAAGAACGGGACGACCGGGCTCTCGGTCGCCTTCGACTTTCCGACGCTGATGGGCTACGACTCCGACCACCCCCGCTCCGAGGGGGAGGTGGGAAAGTGCGGCGTGGCCATCTCGTCGCTGGCGGATATGGAGCGGCTCTTCGAGGGGATTCCGCTGGACCAGGTCTCGACATCGATGACCATCAACGGGCCGGCGATCATCCTCTGGTGCTTCTACCTCGCGGCGGCGGAGAAGCAGGGCGTGGCGCCGGCGCAGCTCCGGGGGACGATCCAGAACGACATCCTCAAGGAGTACATGGCGCAGCACGCGTGGTGCTTCCCGATTGAGCCGGCGCTCCGGCTCATCGTGGACATGTTCGAGTACGGCGCGCGCCACGTCCCCCAGTGGAACACGATCTCCATCTCCGGCTACCACATCCGCGAGGCGGGGTCGACGGCGGCGCAGGAGCTCGCCTTCACGTTGGCCGATGGCTTCACGTATGTGGAGCGCGGGATCGCGCGGGGCCTGGACGTCGACGAGTTCGCCCCGCGCCTCTCATTCTTCTGGGACGTGCACAACGACTTCTTCGAGGAGATCGCGAAGCTGCGGGCCGCCCGGCGGATCTGGGCGCGGCACCTGCGGACGCGGTACGGTGCCAAGAGCCCGCGGTCGTGGGTGATGCGCTTCCACTCGCAGACGGCCGGGGTGACCCTCACCGCGCAGCAGCCGATGAACAACGTCGTGCGCGTGGCCTATCAGGCGCTCGCGGCCGTCCTCGGCGGCACGCAGTCGTTGCACACCAACTCGATGGACGAGACGCTGGCACTCCCCACGGAGCAGGCCGTCGAGGTCGCCCTGCGCACGCAGCAGGTGCTGGCCTATGAGACCGGGGTGCCCAATGTGATCGACCCGCTCGGCGGCTCGTACTATGTCGAGCGGCTGACCGACCAGCTCGAGGCGGAAGCTGAGGCGCTCTTCGAGGAGATCGCCGGCCAGGGTGGCGTGGTGGCCGGGCTCGAGACCGGTTGGTTCCAGAAGCGCATCGCGGAGTCCGCGGCCCGGCAGCAGTGGGAGATCGAACAGGAGCGCCGCCTGATCGTTGGCGTGAACGCGTTCTCGACCGAGGAACAGGCACTCGAGATCCCCTTGCTCAAGATCGACGAGCAGGCCGCGCGGGATCAGGCGGCGGCGCTCGGACGGCTCCGCGCCACGCGGGATGAGGCAGCGTGTCAGGCCCACCTCGACCGGCTTCGCGCCGCGGCTCGGGGCACCGAGAACGTGGTGCCGTTCATCCTGGAGTGCGCGCGGAGCTACTGCACGCTGTACGAAATCCGCGCGGCGCTCGAGGATGTCTTCGGCGCGTATCGGGAGCCGGTGTTCTTCTAGTGGCGGGTCGGCCGACGCGCCGTGGGGCCGAGGCGTCCGCGTGGTGGGCGACGTACTTCGACGCGGGATATCTGCGTGAGTACGCACCCCTCTTCGACGCGGGGGAGGCCCGCGCACAGGTCGGGCGCCTGCTCGAGCTGTTGGCGCTCCCCACTGGAGCGCGGGTGCTCGATCTCGCCTGCGGGCAGGGGCGCCATGCCCAACTGCTCGCGGAGGCTGGGCTGCGGGTGGATGGGCTCGATCTGTCACGAGACTTGCTCGCGGTGGCGACGCGCGAGGCGGCCGGGCGGTCGGTGCGCTATACCCGCGGCGACATGCGGCGTCTCCCCGCCCGTTGGTCGGGCCGATTCGACGCCGTCGTGAACCTCTTCACGAGCTTCGGCTTCTTCGATGAACCCGCAGACGATGCCGCCGTGATCCACGGGGTGGCCCGGGTGCTGCGACCCGGGGGGACCTTCGTCTGGCAGGGTGGGAGTCGGGACGGCGTGATGTCGCGATTCGTCGCCCGCGATGCCTGGGTGTCCATCGGGGGCATGACCGTTGAGCAAGAGCGCGACTTTGACCCCAGCTCCGGGTTCCTGACGATTCGCTCGGTCTGGACGCGGGGCCAGCGCGTGGAACGCCGCGCGCACCGGATCCGACTGTATTCCGCGGATCGACTCGCGGAGTTGTGCCGGTCGGCTGGGCTGCGCGTCGTGGCGGTTTATGACGGATTCTCCGACGAGGCGCTGCATCGCCGGTCGGCGGAGATGCTGCTCGTCTGCCGGAAGGCCTGACGCATTGGCGTGAAGCATCCCCAAGCGGTTCGGGGGCGACTGCCGTGCCGGGGCGGAGGTCGCTCTGATCGCAGGCTCGCGTTGTAGCGCCCGTGACCGCGCCTTACTTTTCCCCTATGTCCCGTCCAATTCGCGTGCTCGTCGCCAAGCCCGGTCTTGATGGCCATGATCGCGGCGCGAAAGTCGTCGCCGCCGCCCTCCGTGACGCCGGGATGGAGGTCATCTACACCGGCCTCCACCAGACGCCCGAGATGATCGCGTCGGCCGCCGTGCAGGAGGATGTTGATGTCGTCGGACTCTCCATCCTGTCCGGTGCGCACATGACCCTATTCCCCCGGGTGCGGCAGCTCCTCGCGGAGCAGGGCCGTGACGACATCCTGATCACGGGCGGTGGCATCATCCCCGCGGAGGATATGGCGGCACTCGAGGCGCTGGGGGTCGGCAAGCTCTTCGGTCCGGGAACACCGACCACCGCCCTCATCGACTACATCCGGAGCTGGTTCGCGGCTCAGGAACCGCAGGGCGCGTGAGCGCGAAGCCGTCCCGCCTGCGGGAGCTCGCGGAGGCGGCCCGGTCCCTCGAGGCGACCCTCCGTCTCGGAGGGGGGGCCGAAAAGGCAGCCAAGCAGCACGCGCAGGGAAAGCTCACCGCGCGTGAGCGCATTGCCGCGCTGCAGGACCCTGGTACGGCGTTCCTCGAGTTCGGTCTCTTGGTCGCGCACGATCGGTATGAGGGCGAGGCGCCTGCCGCTGGCGTCGTGACGGGGCTCATCGAGGTCGCTGGCCGCGAGTGCGTGGTGGTCGCGAATGACGCGACGGTGAAGGCAGGGTCCTGGTGGCCGGAGACGATTCCGAAGATCCTGCGAGCGCAGGAATGCGCGATGCGCTGTCGCATCCCGATCCTGTACCTCGTCGATTCCTCCGGCGTGAACCTCCCGTATCAGGGTGGCGTCTTCCCGGGGCAGTACGGCGCGGCGCGCATCTTCTACTACAACTCGCTGATGCGGCGCTATCTGCGTGTGCCGCAGCTCGCGGCCGTGATGGGGCCGTGCATCGCGGGCGGCGCCTACCTGCCCGCGTTGAGCGACGTGATCGTGATGGTCGAGGGGACCTCCTTCATGGGCCTGGGCGGACCCAACCTCGTGAAGGGGGCGACGGGGCAGAGCGTCGACGCGGAGACGTTGGGTGGCGCGCGGATGCACACCACGGTGAGCGGGGTCGCGCATCACGCCGTGCCCGATGATCGCGCCTGTCTCGCCCTGCTGCGCGAGGAGGTGGCACGCCTCTCGCCGCCCTCGCGTCGAGCCCCGTTCGTCTCGGAGGCGGCTTCGGCCACTCCGGCGGACCGTCTCTACGAGCTGCTCCCCGCCGACCATCGCATGCCGTACGACATGTCGGCTGTCCTTGACGCGGTCGTCGATGCGGGATCCCTCGAGCCGTTTCAGCCTGATCGCGCGCGCGAGATGCTGTGCGCCGACGCGCGCATCCACGGAATCCCGGTCGGGGTTATCGCCAACGCGCGTGGGCTTTTCAAGGGTGCGCCCGACACGCCGCCCCGGTTCGGTGGGATCATCTACCCGGAGAGCGCCGAGAAGGTGGCGTTCTTCATCGATCGGTGCGACCGGCAGGGCATCCCGCTCCTCTTTGTGCAGGATGTCTCCGGGTTCATGGTCGGCGTCGAGGCGGAGCAGGCGGGGATCATCCGCGCGGGTGCGCGCTGGGTGGAGGCGATGGCGACGGCCACCGTTCCCAAACTCGTCCTGACGATCAATCACGCCTCGGGCGCCGGCTACTACGCGATGGCGGGGCAGGGGTTCGATCCCGATTTCATCTTCTCGTGGCCCACCGGCCGGATGGGGGTGATGGAGGGCGAGTCCGCCGTCGCTGCCGTGCACGGGCCGGCCGTGGCGGCCGCGAAGGCGAAGGGGGAGGCGCCCGCGCCGGCCGTGCAGGCGGCGATCGCGGAGATGCGCGCCGATTACGAGACCCAACTCGATGCCCGGTTCGCCGGGGCGCGCGGGTACATCGACGCGATCCTCTACCCCGAGGACACCCGCGCCAGCCTCGCCTTCGCCCTGCGCGCCGCGTCGCAGCACGATGGTCCTCACCTTGGCCCTTACGTCCTCCCATGTCGCTCCTGATCTACGGCGCCAACGGCTATACCGGTCGCCTCATCGTGGCGGAGGCCGTCTCCCGTGGGCTTCGCCCGATCCTCTCCGGTCGGAGCGAATCGGCGGTGCGCGCCCTGGCGGAAACGCACGGGCTTGAGGCGCGACCGGCCTCCCTGGATGACCCGCGGGCGATGGATCAGGCCCTGCGCGGCGTCACGGTCGTCCTGCATTGCGCGGGGCCGTTCCACCGCACGGTGGAGGCGATGACGGAGGCCTGTCTTCGCAACGGCGCGAGCTACCTCGACATCACCGGGGAGATCGCGGTCTTCGAGCGGGTCTCGCGCCTCGACACGCGGGCGAAGGCACGTGGCATCACGAGGCTCCCCGGTGTCGGGTTCGACGTCGTCCCGACGGACTGCCTCGCGGCGCATCTGCACGCCCGGCTCCCCTCGGCGACGCATCTCGAGCTCGCGTTCTCCGGCGGGACGGGGCCCTCCCACGGGACCGCCCTCACCGTCATCGACGGGCTCGGCCTCCCGGGGGCGATCCGGCGAGACGGGCGCATCGTCCCGGTGCCGACGGCGTGGCGGACCCGGACGGTCGGGTTCTTCGACAAGGCGCGGCTCTGCGTCAGCATCCCGTGGGGTGACGTCTCGACCTCGTTCCACAGCACGAGAATCCCGAACATCGTCACGTACATGTCCAGCAGCGCCGGGGCGATCCGCTCCCTCCGATGGTCGCGGTGGCTCGCCCCGCTGCTTCGGACCGAGTTCGTACGCGGGTTCGCCCGCGCCCGGGTGCGGCAGGCACCGGCCGGGCCGAGCGCTGAGGCGCTCGCGCGGACGCGGAGCCAGGTCTGGGGCGAGGCGCGCGATGCGCAGGGTCGAACGGTCAGTGCGCGGCTGGAGGCACCCACGGGGTATGTGCTGACGGCGCAGGCCGCGGTGCGTGCCGCGGAGCGCGTGCTCGCCGGTGGTGTGCCATCCGGGTTCCTCACCCCCTCGAAGGCGTTCGGCGCGGAGTTCATCCTCTCGCTTCCGGATACCCGACGCGAGGATCTCGCGTGAGGGGTCAGCCGCTGCTGAAGTTGGGCCTCGCGGGTATCGGCGCCATCCTCTTCCTCGCCGGCGTCCGCCGGGACGATGCGACGCTCCGCTGGGTGGGAATCGGGTGGTTCGCGGCGGCGTTTCTGACTCGGTTTCTCGATCGGTCGTCACGCCGCGACGTGCGCCCAGGCGTCGCGGCCACGTCTACGACGATCGGGACCGAGGAGACCTCCGCCGATGGGTGAGTCGAAAGTGTCAGCACAGGGGACGTTGCGCTACACCGTCCACAATCGCTTCCCGGGCGAGCAGCTCCTGCGCAGCCGCGGCAACCTGCTGCGCTCCGTGGAGCTCATGGCCGCCACGGATCGCGACCTCGCCGTGGCGAAGACGATCGTCGGTCGGACCGTGCTCGTGGCCTCACATCCCGACCTCGTGAAGGAGGTGCTCACGGGGCAGGCGCGCAGTCTCCGGAAGGGGTTGGGGCTCCAGCGCACACGATTCGTCCTCGGGAACGGGCTCCTCACGAGCGAGGGAGAATTCCATCTCCGGCAGCGCCGGCTCGCCCAACCGGCGTTCCATCGCGAGCGCATCGCGCGGTACGCGGATGTGATGGTGGCCCGTACCCTCGCGATGGTGGCGGGGTGGTCCGATGGGCAGCGCCTCGACATCGCCCGGGCGATGCACCACCTCACCCTTGATATCGTCGGGCGAACCCTCTTCGACGTCGACCTGCAGGGGAAAGCCGCCGTGATGGGGAAGGCGCTCACCGAGGTGCTCGGCTCCTTCTCGATCTGGCTCATCCTGCTCGGTGACCGGATGTACGACTGGCCGCTCCCGAGCATGCGTCGCGCGCGTCGCGCGCTGCCGGTCCTCGATGCGGCGATCTACGAGATCATCGCCGAACATCGGCGTGACGGACGCGATCGCGGCGACCTGCTCTCGATGCTGATGAGCGCGCGCGACGAAGAGGGTGATGGCTCCGGGATGTCCGACCAGCAGCTCCGTGACGAAGTGATGACTCTGGTCCTCGCCGGCCACGAGACGACGGCCAATGCGCTGGCCTGGACCTGGTGGTTCCTCGCCCAGCATCCCGAGGTGGACGCCCGCCTCGCCGCCGAGGTTCGCGGCCTCTGTGGGGATCGTCCGCCGACGATGGCCGACCTGCCGCAGTTGCCGTACGCCCGGGCGGTCTTCAGTGAGGCGATGCGGCTCCGGCCGCCGGCCTACGCGACTTCGCGTGAGGTGGTGGCCCCGATCACCCTCGGCGGGCAGACGGTCCCCGTCGGCGCGCAGGTCATCGTCAGCCCCTGGGTCACGCAGCGCGATCCCCGATGGTGGGATGATCCGCTGCGCTTCGATCCGGACCGCTGGCTCTCGCCGCGGAGCGAGCCGCGGCACAAGCAGGCCTACTTTCCGTTCGGCGGCGGGACGCGCCTCTGCATCGGCGAGCAGTTCGCCTGGACCGAGGGGATCCTCCTCATCGCCACGCTTGCGCGCGACTGGCGCTTCTCACTCGGCGTCCCGGCCGATGCCATTCGGCCGGAGGCGGCGGTCACGCTCCGTCCCTCCCCGGGTGTTCCTGTCGTCTGTCACCGCCGTCCCTGACCGTCGAGGCCTGCATGACCATCCCCGTCTTCCGTGATCCCCGCGTCGCCTCGCTCGAAGCCGAGCTGGGTCGCGTGATGGCCGCCTTCGACGCCGTGCTCGACGCGTTGCCTGCGGCGATGATTGACGCGGCGCCTGAGGGGCAGTGGAGCCCCGTGCAAATCGTCTGGCACCTGTCGAAGGTCCAGCACTGGGCGGTCGGGAAGCTGACGGCCGGCGCTGCGGCGCTCTCGCCGATGTCGACTGTGCCGCCCGGTCCGGCGCCCGCGACGATCCTGACGCTCCTCGACGCGTTCCCCATCCGGGATCGAAGCCGCCGCGTGCAGGCGCCGGAGGCAGTCCGTCCACCCCGGGGGCTCGATCTGGATGCCGAGCGCGCGCGCTGGCAAGACGGACGTGCCGCCCTGCTGGAGGTGCTGCAGCGGATCGGACCGAATCTCACCAACGTGCGGGGCGATCACCCCATCTTCGGGACGCTCACCGGCTGGCAGTGGGCGCTCTGGGTGGCACAGCACGAGGAGCGGCATCTGGAGCAGCTCCGCGAGGTCATTTCCACGACCCGCTAGTTTCAGAGGATGCCAGCGCGCCAGATCCCCGAGCTCCTCGCCCCCGCCGGTTCCCTCGAGGCAGTCCGTGCCGCCGTGGCCAATGGCGCCGACGCGGTCTACTGCGGGGCCTCGCGCTTCAACGCGCGCGACGACGGGGCGCAGCTCTCGCTCGACGACCTTGAACAGGCCTGCCTCCTCGCGCACGAGCGCGGCGCGCGCATCTACCTGACCCTCAACGTACTGATCAAGCCCCAGGAGCTGGTCGACGCGCTGCTGTACCTCGGGGAGTGCATTGAGCGTGGCATCGACGCCGCGATCGTGCAGGACGTGGGCCTCATCCGGCTCATCGCGAAGGCGTATCCGGGCTTCGAGGTCCACGGCTCCACACAGATGACGGTGCACGACGTCGCAGGCGCCCGGGTGATGCAGCATCTCGGGATCGACCGCATCGTGCTCGCGCGCGAGAACTCGCTCGACGACATCCGAGAGATCCGCGCCGCGGTGCCGGGGCTCGGGCTCGAGACCTTCGTGCACGGCGCCCTGTGCATCTCGTACTCCGGTCAGTGCTACATGTCGGGGATGATCTCCGAGCGGTCGGCGAACCGGGGCTCCTGCGCCCAGTCGTGCCGCAAGGATTATCTCCTCCACGACGCGGTGACCGGCGCCGAGCTCGACCGGGGCTACCTCATCTCCGCCAAGGATCTCGGGTCGTGGGAGCATCTCGATGCCATCGCCGACGCGGGGGTCGGCTGCCTCAAGATTGAGGGGCGGAAGAAGAAGCCCGAATTCGTCGCCACCGTCACCAAGGGCTACCGGGAGTTCCTCGGGCAGGTGCGCGACGGTGTGTTCGCGCCCCCAACGTTCGAGGCGGTGCAGCCCCTCGTGCAGATCTTCTCGCGCGGATCGACCGGTGGTATGTATGGCGGCCGTGAGGGCCGGGACTACATCACGCGGACGCAGCCGGACAACCGGGGCGTCGAGCTCGGTACCGTCGTTGGCTTCGAGGATGGCGCGGTTGTCGTCGAGGTACGTGCGCCGATTGCCGAGCGCGATGGGCTCGGGTTCGAGCCCCCGGGGGGTGGTCACCTCGAGAGTGTCGGGTTCGCCGCCGGCGCGGTCCGGACCCTGCGGCACGCCGATGGGATCTGGCGTCAGTCGATTGTGGCCCGGCAGCGCGTCCCGGTGGGGTGGACGGTCGTCCGCTCCTCGCAGGCGGCGCTGCTTGAGGCAGCACGGGCGAGTTTCGCCGAGGTCGGGCGTGTGGCTCGGCGGCGGCGGGTCCCGCTCTCCGTGCGGTGCTTCGGTGCCTCCGGCGCCCCGCTCAAGGCGATCCTGCGGGCGGGTGATCACGACGTGACGGTCCGGAGTGATGTGCCGCTCGCTCCGGCGACGGCACGGAGCCTCGACGTCGCGCAGCTGCGCGAGCAGTGGGGACGCCTCGGTGAGACCCCGTTCGTGCTGGGCGAGGTCGACGCGGCGGGGTTGGCGGCCGGGTGCTTCCTTCCCGTCCGCGAGCTGAATCGGATGCGTCAGGCTGCGGTCGAGGAGTTGCTGAATCTGCGGCAGTGGGATGCCGAGGCCGCCCTCGGGACACGGCAGCTCCTCGCCGAGGAGGTCGTGCGCGCCGTGCCGCGGCTGGATTCGGGCCCGTCCGTCGGCGATGTCGATGCGCGCGCGGCGCGCGGGGTCGACGCGGTGATTGCTGCCGATGCGGCGGTCGGAGCGGCCGCGGCGGCGGGACAGGGAACGCTCGTCGCCGAGGTCTGGCGCCTCGCTGATGGCTACGCCGCGCTGGAGGCGGGTGCCCAGGAGATTGTCTTTGACCCTTTCCTCCGGCACCCGTTCCCCTCGCTGAGCGCCGTCCGCGAGCTCGCCGCAGCGGTCGAGGAGGCCGGTGCGCGGTTCCGGCTGCGGACGCCGACCATCTGCCGGCCGGAGGACCGCCGGAAGCTCGACAAGTGGCTCGCGCTCGGGACGCCGATCCTGACGGGGCATCTCGGGCACCTGTACGAGCTCGCGTCGGCGGGGCGGGACGTAACCGCGGATTACGCCGTGAACTGTTTCAACCCGCACACCGCCGCCGAGCTCTTCGCGCTGGGCGCCCGGCGGATCACGCCGTCCATCGAGCTCACCGTCGATGAGCTCGCCGCGGTGACAGCGCCCTGGGACGGAGTCGGATTCGAGGTCGTTGTGTTCGGCCGGCCCGAGGGGATGACCCTGGAGCACTGTGTGCTGAACGCGGCCTTCGGGCGCACGCCGACGCATTGCCGTGATCTTTGCACCCAGAAGCACCGCGATACACGGCTGACCGATCCCGCGGGTTACGTCTTCCCGGTCGCCACGGACTACGCCTGTCGGAACCGGCTCCTCCATTCGCGTCCGATCGACGGAACGGAGTTCCTGCCGCGTCTGTGGGCCGCGGGCCTCCGTCGCCATCGTCTGCTGTTCAACATGCCGGATGATGATGTGGCGTCGGTGACGCGGGCGTTTCGTGCCGCGCTCGACGGCGTGGCGGTCGGTGCCGCACCCGGGCGCGCGGTCCGCGAGCTCCTCGACGGCGTGTTCACCCGCGGCCACTTCGCCCGAGCGGTCTGACGCTGACGACGGCAGGTCGGTGGTGATGCCACCGCCCGCCGTGTACGCGATCCTGCCCGATGCCTCAATTCACCCCGACCCTCGATGACGCGCGCCTCGTGTTGCGCGACCAGTTCGGGTACCCTGAGTTCCGGGCGGGGCAGGCCGATGCGGTCGCGTCCGTGCTCGCCGGGCGCGATACGGTCGTTGTCCTTCCGACCGGAGGGGGGAAGTCGCTCTGTTTCCAGGTGCCGGCGCTCGCCCTCGGCGGGCT
>JACCDL010009010.1_pt1 | contig 12707 bp, 11 predicted proteins | sample 7441931 | NCBI WGS metagenome assembly JACCDL01 (sample SAMN15323437, study PRJNA562643) | freshwater metagenome | isolation source: river surface water | place: USA:Blue River Watershed | collected 2017-08-16 | reverse complement strand
AGTTCGGATCAGGAATAACGGTAAATCAGTTTTGTTACTGGTGTTACTCAAGTGAATCATTAGTGGCTAGCGAAAGTTACAACTTGGTGACGATTTGCCAACACTAGACCGCCACGCAGTGCACAAAAGAGCCCTGATTTACAATGAATTTTAGACAATGTGACATTCACAAAGTTGCTTAAGAGAGGAGCCCATCTGTGAAGAAGGGTTTAAAAATTGCTTCAGTTATGGCTGCAGCAGCACTTGTACTAAGTGCTTGCGGTGGCGGTAGCGATGAAGCCGCTGCAACTGCTGAGCCTACAAGTGCAGCAAGCAGCGTAAAAGTTGGTCTTGCATATGATGTCGGTGGTCGTGGCGATGGTTCATTCAACGACGCTGCTTACGCTGGTCTAACTCGCGCTCAGTCTGAACTTGGCGTAGAAGTCAAGGAAGTTGAAGCTGGTGCAGATGAAACTGATGCAAGCCGTGAAGAACGTCTACGTCTTCTAGCTTCTGAAGGTTACAACCCAGTTATTGCAGTTGGCTTTGCTTACTCTGCAGCTGTTGGTGCTGTAGCTGCTGAATTCCCAGAAACTAGCTTCGCCATCGTTGACTCAGTAGTCGAAGGTGCAAATGTTGCTAGCTTGGTATTCGCAGCTGAACAAGGTTCATACCTAGTTGGCGCAATTGCAGCTACTGCAAGCAAGTCAGGCAAGATTGGCTTCATTGGTGGTATGGAAATTCCACTAATCAAGGCTTTCGAAGCTGGTTACGTCCAAGGTGCAAAATCAGTTAACCCAGATATCGAAGTTCTTTCTGAATACATGGGTCCAGCTGGTGACAACACTGCATGGAACGTTCCAGACAAGGCAAAGACTGCAACTGCAGCAATGATCGACAAGGGTGTTGACATCGCTTACGCAGCTGCTGGTGGTTCAGGTCTTGGTATGTTCCAAGCAATCCAAGCTGCTGGTGGACCAGAAGCTGGTCTATGGGCAATTGGTGTTGACTCAGATCAGTACACAGTTCCATCACTTGCTGATGTAAAGGATGTAATCCTTACTTCGATGCTAAAGCGTGTTGACACAGCCGTATTCGAAGTGATCAAGGGCGTAGTAGATGGCGCACCATTAACTGGTGTCCAGAACTTTGACCTTGCTCGCGACGGTGTTGGCTATGCCACATCAAACGCTGCCGTTAATGATTTCAAGGCTGCTGCAGATGCTGCTGCCGAAGCAATCAAGAGCGGTTCAGTAACAGTTGCTACTGAATAATTAAGTAGCAAACTAAAAGGCGTTGGCCCGGGTAGAAATATCTACCCGGGCCACACTTTTATCCATAGATAGTCGTAAGTTTGGGTTAATAAAACTAAATAGGTCCCTACGAGAAGTGGCTAGGAATTATGGCAAATTCAGAAAATGCCGTTGAGTTAACTGGAATCTGGAAACGATTTCCAGGTGTTATTGCAAATAGCAACGTTAATTTAAAAGTTCGCCGTGGAAGCGCTCATGCCATCGTAGGTGAAAATGGCGCTGGCAAATCAACTTTGATGAAAATCCTTTACGGCATGCAAAAGCCAGATGAGGGACAAATTTTAGTTAATGGTGCAGCACAAGATTTTGATTCGCCATCTGATGCCATTGAAGTTGGTATTGGTATGGTGCATCAACACTTTATGCTGGCCGACAATTTAACTGTTTTAGAAAACATTATTTTAGGTAGTGAAGTTAAAAAAGGTATCAGACTAGATACTGCATCTGCAGAAGAAAAAATTTCCAGCATCGCAAAAAAGTATCGACTTGAATTGCCACTTAATGAATTTGTGTCAGAGCTTGGTGTGGGAGATCGTCAAAGAATCGAAATTCTAAAAGTTTTATATCGCGGTGCCAACATCTTGATTTTGGATGAACCTACTGCTGTTTTAGTACCGCATGAAGTTGATGAGTTATTTAAAGCACTTAATGACCTAAAAGCAGAAGGCATCACAATTATTTTCATCAGTCACAAACTTGATGAAGTTTTAGAAATTGCTGATGAAATTACTGTAATTAGAGCTGGATCGACCGTTGGAACAGTAAATCCAAAAACCCAAAAAGTTACGGCTGAAGACTTAGCCGAGATGATGGTTGGCAGTGAATTGCCAACTCCAGCAACTACTGAAAGTACTGTTACTGACAAAGTTGTGTTGGAAGTAAGTGATTTAACAGTTCTTGCTGAAGGTGGCAAGGCGCTGGTTGATCATGCCAATTTCAAAATACATGCTGGAGAAATTCTAGGAATTGCCGGTGTTGAAGGTAATGGTCAATCAGAACTGCTCAATGCTCTACTGGGAATCGAAAAGTCAACTGGCACCGTCAAGTACGAGGGTATTGATATTTCAAACTGGCCAACACGGAGGCGCCGCGAACACGGTATTGCTTACATTCCTGAGGATCGGTCACGCCAAGCATTACTCCTTGAAGCACCACTTTGGGAAAATCGCATGTTGGGCCATCAAACACTTGCCCCAAATTCCAAAGGTATGTGGTTAACACCCAAAGCAGCTAAAGCAGATACTGCTCGAATTGTTGCCGAATACGACGTTCGCACCCCAAGTATTGATGTATTCGCAAGTGCGCTGTCTGGTGGAAATCAGCAGAAATTAATTGTGGGTCGTGAAATGTCTGGCGAACCAAAGTTGCTAATTGCAGCGCACCCAACTCGTGGAGTTGATGTCGGTGCACAAGCTGCAATTTGGGATCATTTGCGAGCTGCTCGAGCAGCAGGCTTAGCAGTGCTTTTAATCAGTGCTGATTTAGATGAACTAATCGGATTGAGTGATTCACTCAAAGTTATTCTGCGTGGAAAATTTGTTGCTGATGCAGATCCTGCAACTGTCACGCCACAACAACTGGGTAATGCAATGACTGGTGCAGGAGCGGCTGCGTAATGAAACTTAAAAAACTCACTGAGGTTTTGACTGCGCCACTTTTGGCAATTGTGTTTTCGCTAATCGTTACTGGCATTATTTTGGCAACATTTGGCGCAAACATAGTTGAGGTATTCAGCCGAATGTTTGATTACGGAACTTCAACTCGGTCACTTACCTTGATCGTTAATACGGCAACTACTTATTACTTAAGCGCGGTAGCAGTTGCTATCGGTTTCAAAATGAACCTATTCAACATTGGTGTTAATGGACAGTATCGATTGGCTGCAATGACAGCGGGCGCCATAGCTGGTTGGGTAGTTTTACCCGGGCCACTTACTGTGATTGCCGCAATTTTGGCAGCGATGGTAGTTGGCGCACTTTGGGCTGGAATAGCAGCTTGGTTAAAAATTGTGCGCGGCATTAGCGAAGTGATTTCAACCATCATGTTGAACTTCATCGCCATCGGTGTAATTAGTTACATAATTGTGCAAACAAATGTTGGTAGTGAAGTAAAGCTAAATGTGCGCGGAACTCCAGTAATTCCAGAAGGTGCACGACTTGCTGGATTTAATTTAATCGATCCAAAAGTGAAAGTTTATGGATTTTTCTTTATTGCAATTTTGGTTGGCATTATTTATTGGATAGTACTTAACCGAACTCGTTTTGGATACGACTTGCGAGCCAGTGGATTATCTCCTTCCGCAGCAAAGGCCAGTGGCGTAAATAGTAAGCGAATGATCGTTTATGCGATGTTGGCTTCTGGATCAGTTGCTGGACTTGTTGGTTTACCAGATTTACTTGGCAAAGAATTTTCATACACACTTACTTTTCCGGCGAACTATGGATTTACTGGTATTGCAATTGCACTCTTAGGTCGTAACAATCCCGTTGGTATCGCATTCGGTGCACTGCTTTGGGCTTTCTTAGATGTCTCAAGTCAGATTCTTGATTTAGAGGGTGTACCAAGAGAAATTGTGACAATTATGCAAGGTGTGATTGTGCTATCAGTTGTAGTTGCATATGAACTAGTAAGACGACGCAAAGTTATCACCCAGCAACGAAATGTAGGCAAAGCCTTGGCTGCCGCTGGTGCAAGTGAAGGTGGTAAATAATGTCACGCATCGCCTTACCTAAAACAAAGTTAATTCGTGTTGCCTTGTTACTGCTTGCTGCACTATTTGCACTCTCGCTAGCTCGAACATTTGCTGACACTGCTGATTTAACTAGTACCGGAACTATTGCTGCTGCAGTTGGCTTAGCTGTGCCAATTGGTTTAGCTGGTTTAGGTGGAATTTGGTCAGAACGTTCTGGCGTAGCAAACATCGGTCTTGAAGGCATGATGATTCTAGGTACATTCGGTGCTGGCTGGGCTGGTTGGCAATATGGACCATGGGTTGGGATTGCCTCTGCAGTTATTTATGGCGCGTTAGGTGCATTCATTTTTGCGATTGCTACAGTTTCGTTTGGTGTTGATCAAATAATTGCAGGTACCGCAATTAACATTCTGGGATTTGGTTCCACTCAATTTTTAGCCAAGCTAGCTTTTGCAAACGCTCCAGGTGGTGGTCAAACTCAATCACCCCCAGTTTCCAACTTGCCTAGTTTCACTATCGAAGCGATAGCAGAGCCACTTTCTGCGTTTCAGAAAAAAGGTATTTTCTTATTAAGTGACGCAGCTGGTTTGCTTTCTGGTTTCTTTTATCAAATTTCAATCATTACTGTTCTTGCGGTTGCGTTATTCATGTTGACCTCATTCATTATGTGGCGCACATCTTTTGGGTTAAGGCTGCGCAGCTCTGGAGAAAATCCATGGGCCGCTGAAACTCTTGGTGTGAATGTTTATAAGTACAAATACATTGCAGTGACAGTGTCTGGCGCACTTGCTGGTTTAGCTGGCGCTTACTTAGCAATGGTTGGTACGAACGTTTACCGCGAGGGACAGACTGCTGGGCGTGGTTACATTGGTTTAGCAACAATGATTTTTGGTAACTGGCGGCCAGGCGGTACTGCTGTTGGTGCAGCAATTTTTGGTTACATCGATGCGCTTCAACTTCGCGATAAATCAAACATTAATGGTCTGACGCTACTTGGTGCACTCGTGCTGATTGCAATAGCCATCATGATGTTGATCCGTGGCATGCGTGGAACGGGTATGGCACTTGGTTTTCTTGGTGCTGCGCTATTAAGTGCGTTTTTATTAACGACAAAAATGCCAACTGAAGTTGCTTTAGTTGCACCATACGTAACAACCTTGTTAGTTCTAGCGACTGCCTCACAAAGTTTGCGGCCACCAGCTGCTGATGGAATACCTTATCGACGAGGCGAAGCACACTAAATGGAAATTGACTGGAATAACTTGCGCGAACATGCGCGAGCAGCAATGAAAAATGCCTACGCTCCTTATTCTGATTTTCCGGTTGGTGTAGCCGCACTTGTAAATGATGGGCGAATCATTACTGGATGCAATGTTGAAAATGCATCATACGGAGTCGGCCTCTGTGCAGAATGTGGTTTAGTTTCAAACTTAATTAACTCAGGTGGCGGTCGTTTAGTCGCGGTAGCCTGTGTTGATCGCCACGGCAATGCTTTGATGCCATGTGGTCGTTGTCGCCAATTGCTGTGGGAACATGGCGGTGCCGACTGTTTACTTGATTCAGTTTCAGGAATTAAGCCAATGCGCGAAATTTTGCCTGACGCATTTGGCCCGGATGATTTAGTGAATCGTAAGTAAAAACACACTAATCACTAAACACGCATTTTGCGTGGCAAGATGGGTTTAATGAACAGCAACAAACCAGAACCTTTTTCTGCGCCCGAAGTTATCGCAATAAAGCGCGATCGAGGTGAGTTAACTGACGCGCAAATCGATTGGTTTGTAGATGCATATGTACGAAATGTAATTGCTGAAGAACAAATGTCAGCCATGGCGATGGCAATTTTGCTCAATGGCATGAATCGTCGTGAAATTGTTCGTTGGACCCAAAGCTATATTAATTCTGGCGAAACAATGGATTGGTCTAAGTTGGGTAGACCAACTGCAGATAAACATTCAACAGGTGGGGTCGGCGACAAAATAACTTTGCCACTTGCGCCGCTAGTTGCTGCGTGTGGCGTCAGCGTGCCACAACTATCTGGACGTGGACTTGGTCATACTGGTGGAACTTTAGACAAACTTGAATCAATCTCAGGTTGGCGAGCCAAACTTTCTAATCAAGAGATGTTTGATGTACTAGCTCAAACTGGTGCGGTTATCTGTGCCGCAAGTGAAACACTTGCCCCTGCAGACCGCCGTATTTATGCCTTGCGTGATGTGACTGCCACAGTCGAGTCGATTCCACTAATTTCAGCATCGATAATGAGCAAAAAAATTGCTGAGGGAACAGGTGCATTGGTTCTTGACGTGAAAGTTGGTTCAGGTGCATTTATGAAAACGGTTGAGCAAGCTACTGAGTTAGCGAGCACAATGGTGACAATCGGTAATGACGCCGGTGTTAAAACTCGTGCCCTACTGACTGCAATGGATGTTCCTCTAGGTCGCACGGCAGGCAACGCACTCGAAGTTCAAGAAGCTCTTGATGTTTTAGCCGGTGGCGGCCCGAGCGATGTTGTTGAACTAACTGTTTTATTAGCAAATGAAATGATTGATGCTGCAGGTATTAAGCCAACTAAAGAACCACAAACTGCATTAACTGATGGCAGCGCCATGGATGTCTGGCGCAAAATGATTTCACAACAAGGTGGCGATGTTAATGCACCGCTTCCCAAATCAAAAGAAAGTCATACAGTTGTCGCGCAAAGCGATGGCTACTTAACTAAATTGGATGCGCTAAGTGTTGGTATTGCGGCTTGGCGATTAGGTGCTGGACGTGCGCGCAAAGAAGATTCTGTTCAAGCAGGTGCAGGCGTAACGTGGTCAGCAACTCAAGGTGATCGAGTAACTAAAGGTCAAGAATTATTTACTTTGCACACAGATGATCCGGCAAGGATTGAACTAGCACTTGAAACATTGATGAATGGGTTTGAAATTGGTGAACAGTCTGAAATTAAAGACAGATTCCCGTTAGTAATAGATCGAATTGTTTAATTTTTGAATAACGTAGAGTTAGTACATGCCTGAACTTATTGAAGAACCAACACTAATTCCAGTACCTGGTGGAAAATCGATCGCTGAATTTATCGGGCGAGTAAACAGTAATGACGAAAAAATTTCTGTTGCGGTGATGCAGGCACCTGCTGGATGGAGCGAGCCAGCCCAAACACCTGAATTTGATGAATTCACAATCGTGTTAAGCGGTTCAATTGAAGTTGAGCATGCTGGTGGTTCGACTTTAGTTAAAGCAAATCAGGCAATTGTTACCCGAGCCGGAGAACGGGTTAGATACTTAACCAAAGAAGCTGCACAATACGTGGCAATTTGTTTACCAGCTTTTGATATTGACTTAGTAAATAGAGAAGATGAGTAATGCTTACCCAAGAAATCTTAAAACGCGTTCCAAAAGCTGTACTTCATGATCATCTTGACGGCGGACTTCGAGTTAAAACAATTTTGGATTTAGCTAAAGAAACTGGTTATGACAAACTGCCATTTGATAATGAACCTGAACTAACAAAATGGTTCCACACAGCCGTTCAAGGATCGCTTGAAGTTTATTTAGAAACCTTTGCCCATACTGTTGGCGTGATGCAAACTCCAGCGGCGATAACTCGTGTTGCTCGTGAATGTATCGAAGATTTAGCGAATGAGGGCGTGGTTTATGCCGAGATCAGATTCGCCCCCGAACTACACACGGCAAAAGGTTTAACTTATGAACAAGTTATTGATGCAGTACTTGATGGGTTTAATCAAGGAAGTGAATTAAGCGCCAAAGCAGGTAAGCCGATTCGCGTTGGTGCATTACTTACTGCAATGCGAATGGCTGATGTTTCGCTGGAAATTGCAAAATTAGTAGTCCAGTATCGCCATAAAGGTGTTGTTGGTTTCGATATCGCAGGTAAAGAAAAGGGTTACCCACCAACAGAACATCTAGATGCATTCCAATACTTACAACGGGAAAATGCGCATTTCACAATTCATGCTGGTGAAGCTTTTGGTTTAAAAAGTATCTGGGAAGCAATTCAGTTTTGTGGCACCGAACGACTTGGTCATGGAGTGCGAATTATTGATGACATCACAGTAAATCCAGATGGTTCGGTAACTATTGGTGACTTAGCTGCATATGTTCGCGACCGCCGCATTCCACTTGAACTATGTCCGAAATCAAATGTAGATACTGGAGCGGCTGAAAGTATCGCTAAACATCCAATTGGTTTACTTCGTAAGCTAAATTTCCGCGTTACATTGAATACTGATAATCGACTTATGTCTGATACTTCAATGACCAAGGAAATGTTTTGGCTTGCGCAGGCATTTGATTACACACTTAAAGATTTTGAATGGCTCACTATCAATAGCTTGAAAAGTTCATTCATTCCGTTTGATGATCGCCTTGCCATTATTAATAATGTGGTTAAACCTGGCTATCAAAAAATCCGAACTGAACTTGGTCTTTAGTAGTTATCAGTTGCAGTAACACCGTCCAGAACTGCCCGAGTTCCAGAAAGCCCTAATCGAGTTGCACCCGCCTGAATCAATTCCAACGCAAATTCAGCAGTTCTAATTCCACCGCTTGCCTTGATCCCTAGACGTCCACCAACTGTTTTTTGCATTATTTCGATTGCTCTTAACTCGGCCCCACCTGCAGGATGAAATCCAGTCGAGGTTTTAACAAAATCTGCTCCACCAAAATCACTAGCTAAACAAGCATTTTTAATTTGATCGTCGTTCAAAGCAGCGGTTTCTAAAATTACTTTTAATACTTTGCCTTGCGTTACTTTTCGCACCGCGGTTATTTGGCTTTGTACATAATCCCAATCACCCATAATTCCGCGACCTACGTCAATGACCATGTCTACTTCGTCGACACCTTGAGCAACAGACAACGCAGCTTCAGCTACTTTAATTTCAGTTTCATGTTTTCCGCTTGGAAAACCACAAACTGTTGCAACCGCTACTCCTGAAGAAACAGTTGTTTTAGCCAGAGATACAAAGCTTGGTGATACACAAACCGAAAAAACACCTAACTCGTTTGCTTCATTGCAAAGCGCAATTACATCGTCCGCAGTAGCTTCAGGTTTAAGCAAGGTGTGATCAACGTACTTAGCTAGTGTTGCGCGATCCATTAATTTCCTCCGGTTAGCAACGGCTTGGCATCTCTTGCAATTTTTTCAATTTCTTCTTGTGCAGCTTGTCGACTTTTAATTAAATCAGTTGATTGCACAACGACTTCAAGGTAGCACTTAATTTTTGGCTCTGTTCCACTTGGCCTAACAATGACTCGGCCTTTTGTAACCTGTCCTTTACCAGTTAAGTAAAAAACAACTCCGTCTGTTGGCGGTAAACCACTTTCGGGTTTTGCTAAATCTAAAACAGCACTTACAGCCATTGAACCGAAATGTTTTGGTGGATTCACGCGAAGAGAATTCATTACTTGTGGCACCACCGTTAGATCTGTAACTCGAACAGAAACCTGATCACTTAAATACAGTCCATGTTCAAGAGCCAGATCATCTAATTGTTGCCAAACTGTTTGATTCTGTGACTTTAGATAAGCAGCTAATTCAACAAACATGGCAGCGGCTGAAATACCATCTTTATCGCCAACACTAATAGGATCAACACAATATCCAAGTGCTTCCTCATAACCGTAGATTAAATTTGGCACTCGGCTAACCCACTTAAATCCAGTTAACGTGTGCTCATAATTTAAATCGGCTGACTTCGCTACAGCTTCTAACATCATTGAAGAAACTATTGAACTAGCAAAAGTCCCAGTTAATTTTTGTCCCAAAAGTTTCGCTCGTTGGATAACCCACCAGCCAAGCAAAATACCAACTTGGTCACCACGCAACATTTGAAATTCACCGGATGCAACAGGTAGCGCAACTGCTAACCGATCAGCATCTGGATCATTAGCCAATAACAAATCTGAACTTTCTGCTTTCGATTTTTCAATCGCCAAGTCCAGCGCACCTTTTTCCTCTGGATTTGGAAAATTAACAGTTGGAAACGCAGGATCTGGGTCTCGCTGTTCAACAACAGGAACAGGTTCGGTGAAACCGCAGACATTGAAAACTTGAGCTAACGTTGCCCAACCAACACCATGCATGGCGGTATAGACAGTACTAATACTTTGTTTTACTGCTAATGAAAGTGGTCCATTTTCAATAATTTGCTTAACTGAATTTACGTAGTCAATTTCACAACTTGGCGGTGCAGTTTCAATTTGAATACCACGCGGAAGTTTACGAACATCCAAAATTTTTCTAATTTGCGCAGCGATTTCTTGATCGGCTGGTGGAACTATTTGTCGTCCATCGCCTAAGTAAACCTTATAACCATTATCTTGCGGTGGATTATGACTTGCCGTCACCATAATTCCAGCACAAGCTGATAGATTTCTAACCGCAAAAGCTAGTACTGGTGTTGGTACAACATGATCAAAAATAATTGGTTTAAATCCGTAACCAGCTAAAACTTCTGCCGAATCTTTCGCAAAAACATCACTGTTATATCTAGCATCGAAACCGATTACAACTTTTTGTCCAGCAAAATTATTTGCCTTTAGATATTCAGCAAGGCCACCAACTGCCTGCAAGACGGTGACTCGATTCATTCGATTAGGTCCAGCACCTAGAGCACCGCGTAAACCTGCAGTGCCAAATTCCAATGGTGCGCGAAATGCATCACTTAGTTCTAAAACTGCACCCGGTTCATTTTCTTTTGCGGCAGTAACTAATTCCGTAAGTTGCTTTTTTGTTATTGAGTCAGGATCTTGTTCCAGCCAACGATTAACTTGCTCAATTAGCTTTTGATCAATCGGCACAACTAAAGCCTACGTGGTTAATGATTTCGACAGTAAACTGTTAAAGGTGAAAACCGCGCAAATTATTGATACTGCACCTTTGGTATTAGATATTGGCGTCGTTTTACTTTTAGCGGCCTCACTTGGCCTACTCGCCCGCAAACTTGGTTTGCCAGCAATTATTGGGTACTTACTAACTGGTTTATTAGTTTCACCATTTACACCTGGATATGTTGCAGGTTCAGAGCAATTAATAATTTTGGCCGACATCGGCGTAATTCTGCTGTTATTTGAAGTTGGAATCGAAATCGATTTACGCAGATTGCGCTCGGAACAGCGAGCAATTTTTTGGGCAGCTCCATCACAAATTATTTTAGGGTTATTAATCAGCGCTCCAATTTTTATCTGGTTTGGTCTGCCATTTTGGGGTGCAGTACTTATTGGCTTGAGTGTGGCAATGTCCTCGAGTGTTGTGATTGTCAACATAGTTCGAAGTCGGCGGCGAACAACAAATCCTGCGACTGAAACTGCGCTACTTGGTTGGAGCATCGTGCAAGATATCACTGGTGTTGCGATAGCTGCAGTTGTGCTAACAATTATCGGTGTTGGTGATCGCCCACTTCCGTTAGCTCTGCTTGGATTAATTGGATTTGGTGTGCTGGCTTATTTAGCCTCTAAGGCACTTCCCAAATTGCTTAGGTTTGTTAAATGGGAAGGCGATCTATTTTTAATTTACTCGGTTTCGATTGGTTTAACTCTTGCAGCAATCGGCACAGTTGTTTTCGGAATTCCAATGGCACTGGCTGCATTCGTAGCTGGCTTAGCATTAAACCAAGGCCGTGAAACTGATGAAGTGCGAAGAGTTTTACTTCCTTTCCGAGATTTATTCGCAGTTTTATTTTTTGTTGTAATGGGTAGTTTGATTTCCTTCAAGAATTTAGATCAATCGATTCCATTCGCGCTGGCAATTATTTTTTTACTGATAGTTGGAAAAACATTGCCAGCCTTTTTACTTACAAAATTCAGTAGAGTTAATGCCAGACCTGCACAACTTGCAGTGGGTTTAAGTCAGCTTGGTGAGTTTTCATTTGTGCTCGGAAGTGCGGCATTGGCAAAAGGACTAATTAGCGAAATTCAATTCACTGCTGTCTTGATGGTTGTTGTTGTTTCGATTGTTGCTTCGACATTAATAGTTCGAATGTTTAAACCTGCACAAAACAACAATCTGGCAATTTAATCGGTTAAATCCTTACTAATTCAAAGCAAATGCCTTGTCGATTGCCCAAGTAAACTTATATTTATTGAGCAAATTAGCGATTGGAGCTAGAGGATGGGTTTACTAGACAACCTTGAACAACGGCTAGATCGCATTGTTAACGGCTCTTTTTCCAAAGCTTTTAAGTCAGAAGTTCAACCAGTTGAACTTGGCGCTGCGCTACAACAAGAAATAGACACCCGGGCAGAAAATTTGGCCGGTCAGATGATGGTGCCTAATGCATTCGTTATTGAATTGAGTCAAGCTGATTACGATCGACTCGCTCCATACTTTGGAACATTAGTTTCTGAGTTGACTCAATTAGCTAATAACTATATTTCTGAGCAGCGATACCAAGTTTTGCATCGAGTTGAGATCTCTTTTGGACTAGATCCGGTATTTGAAACTGGGGTATTTCGAATTAAAAGTGCCAGCCAAGCCCCTTCAAATTTGGTAACCCCAAGTTCTAGCCAATCCGCCATGAACTCACAAATTCCCGTTGCCGCAATGAGTGCCAGAGAAATTCCACGCTTGACTGATATTTCTGGAAATGAATATCCGCTAACAAAATCAGTTACAAATATTGGTCGTGGTGTTGACGCTGACATTCAAATAGCTGACAGCGGAGCTAGCCGATTACATTGTGCAATAGTTCTTGGTT
>JACCDL011445580.1_pt1 | contig 12722 bp, 32 predicted proteins | sample 7441931 | NCBI WGS metagenome assembly JACCDL01 (sample SAMN15323437, study PRJNA562643) | freshwater metagenome | isolation source: river surface water | place: USA:Blue River Watershed | collected 2017-08-16 | reverse complement strand
TGAAAAAGCGGCTGACTGAAATCTATGTGCATCACAACACTGCTGGCAAAACTTACGAGCAGTTTGAAAAGGACATGGATCGCGACACTTTCATGTCAGCGCAACAAGCCTTGGAATACGGGCTTGTAGATAAAATTATTGATCAGCGTCAATAAAAGTGGCCATACTTCATGGCTATCTTGGCGCGGTGCTCGCCCCAGGCTTGAAAAAAGTCCCAAAGTGCTGACATAAACTTTTTCATAGATAGCTTCCGTTTTGCTGTTTTTGGTAGAACTGACGTTCTAAGAATTCTACATCACCGGCTGACTTGGGGTAATGTGTTGAGATGTATTGTTCTAAACGGGATTGGTAATCCTGCTTGGGAAACATCTCTGCCAATCTTTTTAAGATTTCAATAAACATGGTACTGTTTCCTTTCTCAGTATTTACCATGAGTGTCTCATGGTTTCTACTGATATGCCCTAGATTAGTACTAAAGTACTAATTTTTGGGTTGCATTTTTTGGTTGACCAAAAATGCCCAATTTGCTATAATATACACATAGAGACACAAAAGGAGCCCGGATGGATCAATGCACTAGTATTCCAAAGAAAGCGTATATCGTTCAATTTGATTGGGGTCGCGAAGGCAATTGGAAGCGGGCAGTTGTTATGGCACACAGTAAAGAAGCCGCTGTGGAATTGGTTAAACAAAAGTATACAGGTTGTCGCCTAGGCGATTATATTGGCGGGGCAGTTGAAGCAGATTTTGTGTTAGAAACACAATGAAATTGGTTGACCAAAAATGCCCGATTTGCTATAATATACACATAGACACACAAAAGGAGCCTGAAATGTTCGTAGTTTACAACTTTTCCTATCCCAACTACAAGCCCCGTTATTTTGAAACCGAACGCGGCGCTCGTATTGCACAAGGTCGCAACAATAAAAACCCCAAGAACTTCCAGTGTGGTGTGCTCAGTTTCAAAGCATTTGACGAACTGTTTGGCGACAAAAAAGTGCAAGTTAAAAATTTGATGACTGGTGAGATGGTTGAGATCCGCGAAGCAGATCGCGGCACAGCCTGCGACCCCAGCCAAGAACGCTTCTGGAGCATGTGATGATACAAGACGCAATCGGTCGTGAAATCACCATCGGTAGCCTTGTTTTTTACAATGCAAGAGTTTATCGAGTGAAAAAAATTGCCACAGATGGCAGGCGTGTGATGTTGAACAACGCTACTGGTTGGCAACTGGCTAGTGAAAAATTACGCAACGGCAATGAGTGTTGCCTAATCGAAGACAGCCCGGCCATAACTGCATGGCTCCTTAAAGGAACAAAATGAGAGACGAAAAACTTTACACCGTGCAGTGGACCCAGGCCTATGAGGCTTGGCCCAAGCCTGAAGAACCACAAGAAGAATCTAACTTGTTGGACCTCACCGAAGCCCGCGAAGTGTTGGCAAGGATTATGGCAAAATGAACGAACGAATTCTTAAAATCGAATCCAAGGCATGGGAACAGGTAAAACGCACCAATGGTCTGGTGCGGACTGAAGACTTTAATCAAAAGTTCGCCGAGTTGATTGTTCGGGAATGTGGTCAATGGTGGACCAACCGTTTGGTTGTAGAGCCCGACTATGGTCTGCCGCATCGCATTGAACGCAACCGAGCAGTGCCAGGTGTGATAAAAGAATTCAAACAACATTTCGGAGTTGAAGAATGAAATGGTTTGCCGAGACAACTGATTGGAAGGACTCTGTGCCCAACGGCATTTACTTGCTGGATGATTCAAAGAGCAAGATGTATGCGTTCAAACCATTTGGTACCGGCGCCATCAAAGTTTTTAAAAACCCCATCCGCATCGATGTGCGTGGCCGCAAGTTTGTGGTGAACCCTGTGCAGTTCAAAACAGGATTAAAAGAGCCAGAACCCGAAGGTCGCGTTTGGGAAGTTAAAGGAAGCAAGGGCGATGTCTACAAAGTTTCAGAATCAAATGGCGAATACTCCTGCACCTGCTCGGGATTTCGCTTTCGGGCGAAATGCAAACACGTCGAAAGTGTATCAGTGGCAGTATAATGGCCGAGCACCGTTTGGCGACATAGTTGAATGGTGCTACGAACATCTCTACCACGGGGGCTATTATGAACCCAATTGGTATACTAACGAACGCGAAACCATTTACTTCCGGGACGAGAAAGAATACACTATGTTCTTGTTGAGGTGGGCATGAGAGTTTATCAAGTCGTTGGCTATCCAAACAATCATTATTTTGTAAGAGACTTTCAAGAGTTTCTGAACATAATGAGTTGGATGAAACAACACGATGTAGATTATCTGCACGAATCCAGTAGCCAACATGGATATGGATTCAGCATTCGAAAAAATCTTGAGTGGTTCTTGCTGAGGTGGGCATGATGTTAAAAACAGTGAAAAAAATCTCAGACCGATATCGTGCTGGAATTCAAGCTCGCCGCCCACTGATGAATTACACTGGCTACAGTGATCGTTGGACAAGTGTGGAAATTGATGATCAATATGCTAGCAATTGGCAGTGGGGACAAGGTCCTTACTATGACTGGTGCGATGACAACTGCACTGACTGTTACAACATTGTCAAGTATGATCGCAACAAAATCTGGGGTCGTTTCCGCAGTGCCAAAGATGCTATGATGTTTAAGTTGAGGTGGGCATGAAATACTGGAACAAAGATAAAAGGATTCGCCAACTACGCTGGCACAAAGTTAGCGTTTCCGATATGCATGATCGTTTTGAGCGAAACCTTAAGCGTGAATTACAACTGTATGACAGTCCCGGTAAGTTCTATCTGTATTATGCTGGTCGCTATGTTTGGTTTGAGCGTGAGCAGGATGCTATGTGGTTTAGATTAAAATGGCTATAGAAGATTTTACACAAGTTAAAATTAGTCACCAGGTCCGGCACGACTATAGTGGACCTAACGGCACCAATGCTTGTTGGGCCTGGGCCGGTGAGCAGTTTGGTCTTCCAGGACAAACGTATAGTGGTTTCCGTTGGCAGTGGAACACCATTGATACTTTTTATTTTAGAGATGAGGCAGATGCAGTATTGTTTGCACTGAAGTGGTCATGACCGGAACTGTTGATTACGGTGATCGTGTAGAAGAGTTTAAGTATGGTGTTCGCACACATATTACTAAACGGGCAGAGCACTTTGAGTTTTGCAATCAAAATTTCAAGCGTAAGCACTGGCATTACTACAACTTCGGCAATGAAATTTGGTTCAAGCGCGAAAAAGATTTAGTGTGGTTTAAATTGAGGTTTGGGATATGAAACCCTGCGAATTAGAGAACATATTAGCAAAAGCCATACTTGATCTGGGGCGGGATAGACCATGGATTCCTCCTCCGGAAGCACCATTTGTCACAGGGAATCCAAACTATGACGCACAACTGCACTATGTGTTGGTTGAGTTTGGGGTGGAGGTTGAGTTAGACCGACATCACGATATGGAAGATTACCGTGTGGTTGATGAAAAAAAGTTTACAATGTTCTTGTTGAGGTGGGCATGAGAGTAGATATACAACCGCAGTGGAAGAAGTTGGCCGAATGGTATTGGGACAATGCTGGCGGTTACGAAGGCGTGGGCATGAGCATCTGGGAAATGCTGGAGCGTGACTACGGTGCTGTCAAAGTTCGTCACGGTGTAAACGGTGGCCGGTATGGCATGAAGAAAGAATCAATTGTTAAATTTCCAGATGAAAAAACTTATATAATGTTCTTATTGAGGTTCGGATGAAATATTTTATAATCTTGTCTTTGGTAGGGCTATTTGGATGTGCTAGTTCGCAACCTGTTACTTCCAAAAGCCAATACGATTTAGAGTTTACTGCACAAACTGATCACGTTCCAAAACGAGTTGAGTGGATTGTTGTAGACAATATTGATGCGGTATGCCAAGGATTTGCACCTGTCATGAACGGTCGTCATTATCTTGGATGCACCAAATTCAATGCCACTTCGTGCAGAGTATACACTGCTAGGAACACTTCGTTGAGTATATTAGGACACGAGATACGTCACTGCTTTGAAGGACACTGGCACAGATGAATTCTAAACAACGAAGACAAGATGAAAGAAAATGGAAGTACCATGTCCGATTAGACTACGACAAAGTAGATCAAAACGGATATGACAACATGTTTGACTGGTGCCGCGACACGTTTGGTAATGGTGTGCGAAATCACACCTGGCGGGAAAAACATCAAGAAATCGGCACCTGGTGGCAATTTACTGATAGCAAAGCCGCTATGCTGTTTGCCATGAGGTGGTCATAAGAAAGCCCCTTTCGGGGCTTTCATTTTTACGCCTGGTCTACAAACTTCTTGAGTTCTTCGGCCTTGGCCACAATGTCTGTGCTAGACGGAAAATCTGGTAAAGTTGGAAACGGATGCGTTCCTCGATTGGCATCGGTTAGCTTGGAATGATATTCCTGTAACTTAGCATCGCGAGTTTGGAAGACTGGCGTCACGAGGATTTCGTTGGCCATTTTGAGAAGTTCGAGACGGATCTCGTAAGGTGTTTTGCTCATGTTTTTCTCCTGTGTAATGTGTGTGTAATATTGCCCTGCCCCTTGCAGGACAAGATTGCTACACGAGCAAAATTACTTATAGATGTAATTCACAGTGGTAGAATTTTCACGGTAAACACCAGCGCCATTCTTCAAGTGGAAGCGGCGAGCCATCTCGGTCTTTGGGCTCAAAGTCACATAGGTTTGGATTCCCGGAAACTCTTCTTCGATTGACTTCTGTGCTTCTTGGATCAAAGTACGGCCAGCACCTGCGGTGTAACTCCAAATAGTGTAAAATACCGCAGTTGTGGCACTCTCCACCAAACCAACCATGTCATCCACTGCCGCAGGTATAGCATCCAAAAACTTCACGCAGGTAACTGCTTGAGTTTTGTCCCCGTCCTTGAGCATGTAGATTCGACTGTTTTGGTTAACACGTTCAGTCACAGGTATCTCAGGACGAACTGGGTCGTCCTTGATCAAATTTTCTAAATCTTCAGTGATAGTTGTGATGGTGTGTAACATATCTACGCTCTTGTATGCTTGTAAACCTATTTATCAAATACACGCAGAAAAAGAAAATAGGGCCGTTCAGCCCTGATTTTCTTGATACTTTTGTAAAGCCCGTAACCTGGCTATGAGCAATCTAGTTTTGACGTAGTCAGAAAGTTCTTCATCATCCTCATCCAAGTCAGGTTGGAACTTGGGAACCCACTGCCTACGCCAAACCGGGTATAGGTCCTCGTCATCAATTACATCTGCTGGATCAAGCCCGGCAAATCTAATAGCTGTGAACCTATATGGATTACTTCTTAGCAGCTTCGGCTTTTTTATCGCCGGCTTTTTCGCTTTTGACATCAGCCTTGGCTGGTGCTGGTGTACTGGCTGCAGGGGCAGTGACAGCAGGCTTGGCTTCGGCTTTCTTCTCCTCTTTCTTTGCAGGCTCGGCTGCAAAAGCGGTTACTGCAAAGGCAGCGGCAATGATAGCGATAAATTGTTTCATAGTAATCTCCTTTGATTTGAAACGTTGTACCAAGAACCTTCCTGGTACATATATACAACGCCATAGTTGGTGCAGTTGTTGACACATTTTGGATAGCCTAGCCAAATATATTTGCTTTGGCAAAGTATGTTGCCAAAGTGCTTGATTTTGTCGCACGGACCTTATACAATAGTGAAATGCTGACGCAACAGCTACACTTATAGGAGATCAAAAAATGCGAATTAATGAAAACACCAAAACTTTCAAACTGTTCAACGCCATGATCAATGGTGAGGCAGTGTCTGCTAGCCAAGCTGAAAAGCGTTTTGGCATCAAGAACATCAGTGCTGAAGTAAGCCGTGTTCGTCAAGCTGGTTTTGCAGTTTATGCAAACCAACGCAAAGCAGGCAACGGCGTCCAAGTCACTGAGTATGTGATTGGCAAGCCAAGCCGCAAGTTGGTGGCTGCTGGCTACAAAGCAATGGCTCTTGGTTTGGCCTAATCCCCCTCGCTGAGCTGATCAAACAGCTCACATTTGGTAAAGCCCTATGCAATATAGGGCTTTTCTATTTGACCTATAATGCAAATTATTGTATAATATGGGCATAAGGAGTTATTATGTTCTCAAAATTTCTAAAGTTTCTTGAGGCCCGTGGACGTAAGCGTATTGTTTACGATCGCATTGACAACGAACCCTATCTTGAACGCTACTATTTGTTTCTCAAGGATCGTGGAGAACACTTTCCGTTTAACATTTTCCTGCACAAGTTTTTGAAGTCAGACATTGACGACTTGCATGACCATCCTTGGCCCTATGCTACACTTATACTCAAAGGTGGCTACTGGGAATGGCGCCCACAGTTCAACTCCCGAGGCGAAAAGGTTGGTGAGATTGCCAAATGGTGCGGGCCTGGTAGCTTTCGAGTCGCTCCGGCCAACAGCTATCACCGAGTGGAATTGGATCCCAATGTAACTTGCTGGACATTGTTTATGCCCGGTGCCAAACAACGTGACTGGGGCTTCTTGGTCAAAAACAAATGGGTGCAGTGGGAACAGTACCTGGCAAATAGAAAGGCAAATGTATGAAATGGTTAGGACGTTGGTTACTCAAAATTGCCCAACAAGCAAATCAAGATGAGCGCTATGGCACAATTTCGCCCAGTACCAAAGTTGCTCGTGGCGGTGATATTGAAGCAGACGAAGGACTCAACATTGTAGTTCGCAAGGCCATGGGCGGTAAGATTGTTACATTCCGCACATACGATCACAAAACAGATCGCAATAATCACAAGCTCTACGTCATACCCGATGACCATGACTTTGAACGTGAACTTGGAAAGCTAATTACATTAGAATCAATGAGGTTGTGATATGGAACAGTTAGTGGATTTCTTGGTTTGGTTTTTGATTGCATACATGTTGACGCGAGTGGTAACTTCGTGGCTGTTGGAACGTGTCACTAGAGAACTACGCGGCGAGCTTGAAGAGTTTGCTACTCGACTTGAGTCTGGCAAACTGATTCCGGTCACTGTGGAAGTTGACCAAGAACAGTATTTCTGCTATAATGCTATTACAAAGGATTTTGTTTGTCAGGGTTACAGTCTCAAAGAACTAGCTGATCGCTTTTCTGCAAGATTTCCCGAAAGCAAATTGGCAATTTACAACGGCGATGAAAATGCTGTAAAAGTTCTCAAAGAACAACTGGAAAAACTCTATGAAGATCGCAATAGCATCGGACGTGCATCTTGAATTTGGTGACTTGGATATTGTCAACAACAACAATGCCGACGTCTTGATCTTGTCAGGCGACATCTGTGTTGCGGCTGACTTGGACATGCGTGATCGCCGCCAAACTGAAATGGGCTTTGCTCGTTATCGTTCAGAACGATTCCATGACTTCTTTGAACGCTGTGCCGCAAATTTCCCACATGTGATCTATGTCATGGGCAATCACGAATACTATCACAGTGACTTTGCCACTGCCTTGGGCGAAATGCGCCGTAAACTTGCGCACCTATCTAACTTATACATCCTTGAGCGTGAAGTCAAAGTAATTGACGATGTAACATTTATCGGCGGCACGTTGTGGACTGACATGAATAACATGGACAGTTTGACACTATATCACATGCGCACCATGATGAACGACTTCCGTGTGATTCAAAACAGCGGGACACCAGTAAACTTCCGTGACCAAGATGGCAAGTTCCATACCCGTGTGGGCCGGTTCATGCCCGAAGACGCTGTCACAGAACATGTAAAAATGAAACAATACATTGAAGTGGTAACTGCTATGCTTGGCAAGAATCCCAACAAGTATGTTGTGGTGGGGCATCATGCACCTAGTCGTCGTAGCACTCATGAAATGTATGCACATGATACTATCATGAATGGTGGATACAGTTCAGACCTGGATGAGTTTATCATGGACCATCCAGAAATCAAATTGTGGACACATGGGCATACCCATCATGTGTTTGACTACATGATTGGTGAAACCCGCGTTGTATGCAACCCACGTGGTTATCATGGACACGAAGCTCGTGCAGACGAGTTTGAATTATTAACAGTTGAAGTATGAATAACCACCAAGAAACCAGAGCAATTGGACAGCGAGGATTTTTAATCCGCGGTGTTGAGGATACAGTATGGTTCCGTGTATACGACGAGAAGCATGAATTTGTTGATTATGAAATTACCAATCATGATTGCGAAGTCGTGATCATTGATCCAGACGCAGCCTTTATCCGTAACGAAGCTGGCGACTTTTTAGATTACACAACAGAAAGCATGAGGATTGCAAAATGAAAGTTTATATTGGCAAATATCGAGATCACTGGATCTCACCCTACACCATGTTGGATTATGCGTTCTTTTGGACTGATTGGAGCAAGTGCAGTCGTTGGAAGCTGAGTCAAACTCTAGAAGACGAAGCGGCAATGTTGAAAGGCGCCAAAAGTCGATATGTGGAGCGCCCTGAGTGGGCAGAGCGTTGGTCAGATCGACTCACTCCCATTAGCCGAGCTATTCAATGGGTATGGGATCGTGTGCATCCTCCCATCAACTATGTCAAGATCGACTACTGGGATACCTGGAGCATGGACCATACTTTGAGTCCCATCATCCTGCCCATGCTCAAACAGCTTAAAGAGAAAAAGCACGGTGCTCCTTTTGTGGATGACGAGGATGTGCCCGACGAACTCAAAAGCACTGCGGCACCTCCCAAGAAGAACGAGTGGGACACAGATGACAACCACTTTGCTCGTTGGGATTGGGCCATGGGCGAAATGATCTTTGCGTTTGAATGCAAAGTGGATGACAGTTGGGAAGATGCTTTCCGTGAAGGTGAACATGACATTGTTTGGATTCCTGTAGATGCAGCCGGTAATGAAGTGCCCAAAGGTGAACACAAGTACTACCAAATGGGGCACGGTCCCAATGACACCTACAAGTGCGATTACGAAGGAATGAAAGCAGTACAGAAGCGCATTGACAATGGCTTCCGACTGTTTGGCAAATATTACCAAGCACTGTGGGACTGATATGATGCTACAAAATGATCTAATAGTTGAAGAGTGGGAGAACTCTTTTAAGTACGAGGAACCACCACTGCCAACAATTAAACTACCAGCAGATCCAGTGGTCTGTGCCTGTGCTAGCTATCGTGTGTGGAAAGAGAATCCTGGGCGACGTTGGGAAGATATTACAACTGTGGTTGTTTGGCAGGATGACATTGAAGAAGCTGAACGTCTTAAAAAATACTATCGTGAACGCATGGTACTGCAAGCACTGACATCTAAACAAAGCAGTGGATTGTCTCCTTTTAGAACCAAACTGTCAAAGTTAATTGTTGACCAATTGCCTATTACCAAGAAGGAAATAGGACTGTTGATGCGACTGCCTTACTTCTATGAAGAAGATCGCGACTTGGATTTTATTGTAGAAAACACCAACTGCAACTTAGCTGATGTTCCAAGTACAGTGCCAGTGACCAATCGCACACTTGAACCTGTACGACGAGTGCTAAGAAGCAGGGCCATGGGCGATTATTATCACTATTGGTTCCGTGATACTATATACAATACCGCACATAATTTAGTAGTAAGACACGACAATCCATTGCGGGCCATGGTTGATGGTCTTTTTGCACTTCCACAAATACACATAAACAGCACTCTGTTCAAGAAGCAGTTTAGAGGATACCATCAATCAAAACAGTATTACCAATTGGCAGACGTCACATTGGTTAGTTAATTTTAAAAAGGAAAATATGAGTTATTTGTTCACAAGTGAAAGTGTGTCTGAAGGACACCCGGACAAAATCGCGGATGCTATTAGCGATGCAGTGCTAGACATTGTAATGGCTAAACAAGATCCCGCTCTACGTTGCGCATGCGAGACGTTGGTCACAACAAACATGGTCACTGTTGCAGGTGAGTACAAGGGCGTACTACACAAAGAAGAAGTAGAATCTGCTGTTCGCAAGACAATCAAAGACATTGGGTATGAACAACCAGGATTTGATTGGCGCACAGTAAAGATTTACAATGAGTTACATGGGCAATCGGCAGACATTGCACTGGGTACTGATAACTTTGGTGCAGGTGACCAGGGACTAATGTTTGGATATGCCACAAACGAAACTGATGCACACATGCCCAGTGCCATTTACTGGAGCCATCGCATTGTTGAAACCTTGGCCAAAGTGAGAAAATCTGGTGCTCTGCGCTGGCTCGGACCGGACGCCAAGAGCCAAGTTACGTTTGAATATGGTGATGACAACAAGCCCAAGCGCATTGCCAAAGTTGTTTGTTCAACTCAACATCACGAAGACAAAGACATTGTAGATGTTCGACGTGCAGTGGAAGCAGTTATTCGAGATGTATTACCGGAGAAGTATGTAGATGTCAACACTGAGTTTTATATCAATCCTACTGGGCGTTTTGTTATTGGTGGTCCTGATGGAGATTGCGGGCTCACGGGCCGGAAGATTATTGTGGACACTTATGGTGGAAGTTGCCAACATGGTGGTGGTGCGTTCAGTGGCAAGGATCCTACAAAGGTTGACCGGTCGGCCGCTTACATGATGCGCTGGATTGCCAAGAACATCGTGGCCGCAGGCAAAGCAGATTCAGTGGTTTGCCAAGTCAGTTATGCTATTGGTCTTGAGCAACCCATGAGCTTTATGCTAAGGTCAAATGGCGACAACGCCGCGCTGACAAAGTGGGTGCAAGACAACATAGACTTGACACCACGTGGTATTATCAAACGTTTTGATTTGTTCCGTCCAATCTACAGTTCTACAACGAACTATGGACACTTTGGCAAAGCTGATTTGCCTTGGGAACAAATTAACATGTACAATTGATACTATGAACTTTTCCAGCATTGTTGAGCAACTTAATCAGCCCACAACTCTTGGTGTTCCAAATTCTATTCTAGTAACAAAATATCGTGAATGGCAAAAACGCTATACCTGGGACGCACTTTGTGGCACCGGGTATGGTAAAAGTTTTTGCAAACATTTTGACGTCATAGACAATAGATTGCTATACGAAAGAGACTGGCGACGTTGTGATGCATTGATACAACGCGAATGGCTGGCACAACAGTAACTCTATTGCATGTTGGTGCGCCCCAGGGCATTGAGTACAAGTATGAACTCATTGCGGCTGGCCTTGTTCTTGACCAAGATTTTACATGGAAGTATAATCAAGCAACATACAACAATGACGGATACACCGCAGTAACACCAAGATCTGTAACATTTAATTTTCAAAACCCTGCCCTGGCAACTTTTTACAAACTCAAATGGCAAAAAGAGAACGGTTCATCATAGTACCAGCATCACTGCTCCATGATGATGGATGCATGGTGTTTTTGACCGATGTTCATTACTGGGCCGAACGCGAGCAGGAGTTGAAAAAATGGTGCTTGAAACACGACTGTGTGTTTGCTGGTATGACTGTGACCTTTCCTGATCAACAAACATTAACAACCTTTGTGCTGAGGTGGCAATGACCAACTATTTTGTTCTCAATGATTTGCCCAATGGTGAGTGGTCAGTGTGCTGGCCTGGCCATGAACACAATGTAGTAAACAATCCTAGTAAAGTTCTCAAGCTATTGGAGATCATGTTTGAACACGTGGGTGTGGATGAAGCCATGATTGGTGTGCAACAACCAGGCCGTGACAACGACTGGGCCACCACGCATATTTCAGCTTCGTTGTGGTATGATAGCGACCAGGCACGTGAGCACATGGCAAAACGACTCGCTGAATATGTCATACCTGGAGTAAAGTTTCGAGACCAGTACGAAGCAGAAAAATTCAAACTGCACATGGAACAACGACTGGCCTGGAAACGCCTGGGCGGAGCATGGAAATGAACGTTGAAGCAGAAAACACGTTTAGAGCCTTGAAGGATGAACCACTGTTGATCACATCATGGCTGTGTAGATTTGGCTGGCATCGTTGGACGCAGTGGTCAGAAGTGTATTTGCCCAAGGGCGGCCGCAACAACGTTCAACATGGTCATTGCGGGCACTGTAATAAAATGCGAGTTCGCAAAGTGATAGGACCCGGAATATGAAAGCAGGCATTTGGTATGAAGTGGATGAAAAGATTCCGCCACGCACAGGCTACTATCTTGCGTTTAAAGGCTTGAGCATGGGTGACGATGAACTCGACACAGGCTATTACTACTGGAATGCTAAAACAGCAGAGTGGAAAGACAGTAGTCTAAGCACAGCATACTCAGCTAATGTGGTTTATTGGACTGAAGCAGACCCCGATACTTGGTATCAACAGTATAGCATGCGACGTAGAGATGAAGTAACTGCGGCAGAGAAAGACGCTTGGGCCGCAGTGGAACACGCATTGGAACAATATGAAATTGTAAGACAACTAGCGAGAAAATCATGAACTACAACGCAATGACTCTGCCGGAGATGATCCACTACTTGGATCTCTACAACAATGACCCTGTGGTCCAACGCCTGATCCAACGCCTGGATCACAGTGACCTTATGGTTGAACTTGAAGAAGCAGGCATGGATCCTGTGACTGGAATGTTCAAGGATGATTATGATCGCTACTCTCCTGGAGAGTATATTGAGCACCTTCGTAGAGATCGAGACGAAGCCGAGTCTGAACTTGCAAGTACCAAATACGAGTTTGGAGACCTTGAAGAAAAATACAACCAACTCAAGACTCG
>JACCDL010556982.1_pt1 | contig 12723 bp, 12 predicted proteins | sample 7441931 | NCBI WGS metagenome assembly JACCDL01 (sample SAMN15323437, study PRJNA562643) | freshwater metagenome | isolation source: river surface water | place: USA:Blue River Watershed | collected 2017-08-16 | reverse complement strand
GTTACGCGCAGATTATTCTTTGGCACAGAAATGGCGACGAAACGCGCAAACACGAAACGCTCCGTTCACACTGTGGCCCTTCCACCACTCGTCGCCGAGCGCATCACCTGCACCCTGTCGAAGTGGACGGGAGAACTCGGTCGTTGTCAGTGGTGCGACACGTCGATCGACTCTCCCCGTCGTCGCACGTGGTGTTCGGACAAATGTGGTCGGGCCTGGCAGCGCGAGCACATCTGGCGATTCGCCCGCTCGACGGCAAAACGTCGCGCGAAGTACCGCTGCATCCGCCCCGGATGCACGGCTGCACGGCGCGACTGCGAGGTCAACCACATCACTCCCCGCAACGGGGATGGCTATGGTCCTGGTTGCCATCATCACCTCCTGCCCGATGCGAGCGGCAACGGTGGTCTCGAGGTGCTCTGTCGTGCGCATCACGCCGAGATCACCAAGGCGCAGGCGACCGCGCGTGCCGAGGCACGGCGAGCGGCCAAGTTGGCCAGTGAAACTACGCTCTAGTCGTGGCGTTTCGTGACGGCGATGGTTGGGTGTACTGCACCTGCGGACATCGTCACTGGGGTCTCCACGGCGCAGCAGGACTGCTGTTGATTCGTCTCGACATGAACGAGCCACACGTACTCCTCCAGTTGCGCGCTGCGTGGACTCATGGCGGCGGCACGTGGGCACTGCCGGGTGGCGCGCTCGATTCGCACGAAGACTCGATCGCCGCGGCCAAGCGAGAAGCACAGGAGGAAGCCGGAATCGACCCGTCGAAGTTCCTCGTGCGCGACGTGTTCAGCGACGATCACGGTCCGTGGCGTTACGACACCGTGATCGCCCACGCTCAGGGCGAGATCGGCGCCTTCGAGGCGAACGCCGAGTCCGATGACCTCCAGTGGGTGGCGCTCAGCAGCGTGGAGACCTTCGAACTCCACGCAGGGCTCGCCGGTGCGTGGCCACAACTGCACGAGCGGGTGCGGTCAACGTTGTAGATCGGGCGCTCCCTCTACGGGAAGCCTCAGTAACATGGTCGAATGACGATCGAAGCAACCCAGACCAAGGCATACCTCGACGACCGCGCCCACGTGTTTCACTCGTGGTCGGCCCAAGGAACGCTCAATCCCGTCGAGATCACCGGTGGTGAGGGTTCCTACTTCTGGGACTCGACCGGCAAGAAGTATCTCGACTTCTCCAGTCAGCTCGTCAACCTGAACATCGGACACCAGCACCCGAAGTTGATCGCCGCGATCCAGGAACAGGCCGCCAAGCTGTGCACCGTCGCACCGGCGTTCGCCAACGACGCACGCAGCGAGGCTGCGCGACTCATCACCGAACTCGCCCCTGGCGATCTGAACATGGTGTTCTTCACCAACGGTGGCGCCGAGGCAGCAGAGAATGCAGTGCGCATGTCGCGCCTGCACACCGGCCGTCACAAGATCCTCACGATGTATCGCTCGTACCACGGCTCCACCGCTGGCGCGATCGCCCTCACCGGTGACCCACGCCGCTGGCCGAACGAGACCGGCGCATCGGGTGCCGTCAAGTTCTGGGGACCGTACGCATACCGCAGTGCGTTCCATTCGACGAGCGAGAAGGAAGAGTGCGAGCGCGCACTGCAGCACCTCGAAGACGTGTTGATGGTCGAAGGCCCACACACCGTCGCAATGATCGGCATGGAGACCGTCGTTGGCACGAACGGCATCCTCGTTCCACCGGACGGCTACCTGAAGGGCGTGCGCGAGATCTGCGACCGCTACGGCATCGTCATGATGTGCGACGAGGTCATGGCCGGCTTCGGCCGTTGCGGTGAATGGTTCGCCGTCAACAAGTGGAACGTCACTCCAGACCTCATCTGCTTCGCCAAGGGCGTCAACTCGGGTTACGTCCCGCTCGGTGGTGTCGTCATCAGCCAGAAGATCGCGGACTCGTTCAAGGACCGCGTGTATCCCGGTGGACTCACCTACAGCGGCCACCCACTCGCATGCGCCGCAGCCGTCGCCTCGATCAACATCTTCAAGGAAGAAAAGATCATCGAGAACGCCCGCACGATCGGCGAAACGGTCATCAAGCCGGAACTCGCCAAGCTGAAGGAAAAGCACCCATCCGTCGGCGACGTCCGCGGTCTCGGCGTGTTCTGGGCCGTGGAGCTCGTGCGCGACCGCGCCACGCGCAAGCCGCTCGTTCCGTTCAACGCCGCAGGTGCCGACAACAAGCCGATGCTCGACTTCGCAGCAGCCTGCAAGAAGAACGGTCTGTGGCCATTCACGCACTTCAACCGCACCCACGTCGCACCTCCGTGCACCGTGAACGCTGACGAGATCCGCGAAGGCATCGCCATCCTCGACGAGGCGTTGACGGTCGCAGACTCGTACTACGAAGGAAAGTGACGACTACGTGCGGGCGATGACCCGCACGTCACCAACTCGTTGACCGTGACCAAACACGGGTGAGGAAAACGCCGCAGGGTTGACCCCTGAGACGTCCACCCCAAGGCGCTCGAGCGCCCACTTCATCAGTGGCGGACGGGCACGGTTCGCACCGTCGGCGACCTTCAGGGCAACTGCTCGTCCATCTGCGAGTCCGACGGCGAACACACCCTCTGCCCCGTCCTTGGCAACGAGACCACCTACACCCTCCATCAACAAGGTGACGTCGCGAGTAGGTCCACCCACCATCTTCGGATTCGCCCGCATCGCATCCCCGACGATCCGGGCTGGCGAACCCTCGGGTGCGGTGGCGGCAACACGAAACGCTCTCGCGAGTCCCGTCAACGAAATCGCATGCGCTGGTGCACCGCAACCATCGACTGCGATGTGCGCAGCTTCCTCGCCCGTCATCTCCGGCACCATCTCGGTGATTCGACGCTGAAGTGGATGGTCGACGTGGAGATAGCTCGCGTCATGTGCCCAACCGTTGTGTACGCACGTGGCGAGCATTCCGGAGTGTTTTCCCGAACAATTCATCTGCAACGGCGACTTCGCCAATCCCGAGGCGATGGCAACGTGTGCTGCATCGTCGTCGAGTGGATAGTCGGCAGTGTTCGCGAGTGCAGCTTCGGTGAGATTCGCCGATGCGAGAATCTCGCGCGCACCTGCGAGGTGCTCTGCCCTCCCGTCGTGACTCGCGCACACGAGCGCGAGGAGGCGTGGTGGCAATGTGAGTCCGCTTGCGACCATCGCAGTCGCTTGGATCGGCTTGGTCGATGACCGAGGAAAGATGGGAAGACTCGGGTCTCCCGCAGCAAAGGCAATCGATCCATCCTGATTCAGCGCGACGACCGCACCGTGGTGAATCGATTCGTCGCGACCGCTACGGGTCGTGACAGCCAGTTCGACGAATCCCCCAGAGAGGATGGATTCGCTCACGACACCGCTTCGGCCAACATCGCCATGAACCGACCATGATCACCCTTGGTCACCACCAGGGCGTTCGGTTCACGGTGGGTCACACCGAGAGTGTCCATCACGACCATTCCCCGCGCAGGACCATCTGCGGTCACCGCTTCGAGATACATCTCGCGCGTCGAGATGGCAATCGTGGAGTCGATCGCATAGGCCATCGCAATCGGATCGGGCAGATCAAAACCCGCCAGCTTGGTCTCGGTCGCACAGAACTCCGCCACCGCACGCTGAATGTCGATGGAGAATTCTGCAAGCGGTGTGCCGAGCGCGCGGATTCGCGCAGACTCTTCGGGCAGGATGCATGCGTCGGAGCGGGAGATGTCCCAACCGACGAATTCGAGCTTCATCCCACTGCGCAAGACGACATCGACTGCCTCTGGGTCGACCCACATGTTGAACTCGGCCACTGGAGTCACGTTGCCGATGTGGTCGGAGACCGCACCCATCACCACGCATCGCTTGATGTGGCGAACGATGGTTGGATCCTTCTGGACGGCAAGTGCAATGTTCGTGAGCGGACCAAGCGTCACGAGTTCCAGTTCGCCCGAGTTGGTGTGCGCTGCATCGATGAGCGCATCGATGGCAGACCCTGGATCAGGCGTACGACCCGTGAGCGCGAGCCCGATGTCCCCCATGCCGTCGTTGCCGTGAACGTTCTGCGCCGTTCCGAGTGGCCGAGACAACGGCGCTGCGGCGCCAACATACACCGGCACGGACGACCCACATAGGTCGCGCGTGTACAGCGCGTTTTGGACACCCATCTCGAGTGGCACGTTGCCCGCCACGATTCCGATGCCCACGACGGAGACCTCTGGATGTCGAAGGGCGATGACGAGTGCAACCGCGTCGTCGCTCGCGGTGTCGGTGTCGATGAAGAACGTGCGCATCCCGAGCAATCACCGTAACACCCGTAGTATTGCCGCATGGGCAAGCGCCGCACGGTTCGCGAGGAGATCGCCGAACTCGAGCGCAGCGGAACGTTGACTGCACAGCAAGCATCCGTACTTCGTGAGGCACCTCGCTGGTCGATCGAAGCGAACGAACTCTTCGCATACCTGGGCGGACTGATCGCAGCCATCGGCGTGACATGGCTGACGATCGCTCTCGTGCAGGACACGAGCCAACTCGGCATTGCCGTCGGGATGCTGATCGCTGGCGCCGTGATCGGACTTGGCGCACGACTCGTGCATCGACCACACCATTGGCGCTCACGACTCGCAGAAGCACTCGCGGTCGTCGCAGTAGGTCTCATCACTGGTGCGATTGGAATCTTCCTGAACGTGGCAGGACTCGCGGGCGATCACGCAACCACCGTTGCGACGGGAGCTTGCGTCGTACTTGGGGTGCTCTCTTCACGACGTTCACAGTTCGCTGGAACGCTCATCTTCGTCATCGCCACGCAGGTGTTCGTTGCATCACTCATCGGCACGCTCAATCTGGAAGATTCGCTGATTGCCGCCCTCCTCTTCATCGTGAGTGGTGCGGTACTGATCGCAGCAGGGGTCTCCCGGATCGGCTTTGCCCTCAGCGCGAGAGTGGTCGGCACCGTCAGTTACGTGCTCGGCACATTCACCTTTGGCGTCATGCAGGACAACGTCAGCACATCGATCGGCGCACTCATCATTGCAGTCCTGCTCTTCGCGATGAGCACGAGATTGCTCCAGCTCGAAGTCATCGCCGGTGGGGCGATTGCCGTCACCCTCACCACGTCGATCCTCGTCTCACGCATCATCGACGACCAAGTAATCCAGGGACTCGCGATCGTGATCATCGGCATCGCCATGGTGATTGCGGCAGGTGCAGTCAACAAGAAACGTCGGTCCTCGTAGGTTCGACATGGGGGCACGGGTTCGCATCGCCGCGCTCGTGATCTCCTTCGTTGGTCTGTTCCCGCACACCGTCCACGCCGAAGGCGAACAACCCGTCACGGACCCCTCGACACCTCGATACGTCTTTCCCTTCTCTCGCGTCCCGGTTCGGTATGCCCGTGACCACCTCGACTATCCGGCAACCGACGTCTTCGGTTGCTACGCAAAGGTGCACGCTCCGACGTCGGGAACGATCGGCCAGGTTCGACGCAAGGACAAGTGGATCGAGTCCGTGGACGCACCTGGCACGAGAGGCGGTCTCACGATCACGCTCATTGGCGATGACACCGTGCGCTACTACTTCTCCCATCTCGGGCGCGTAAAAGTTCGCTTCGGACAGCGTGTCGAGGCTGGTCAGTGGATCGGCGTCATGGGCTCGTCAGGCAATGCACGACGAACGCTCTGCCACACGCACATCGGCATGTCGCGCATCTGCCCGAATGCCGAGGAACGCTTATTGCAAGGTGAGATCTGGCCGTGGAAGTACTTGGATGCGTGGCGCAGCGGCGAACAACTCTCCCCGAAGAAAGAAAAGAACGCACTCGTGAAGAAGACACCGACTGCGTGCAACGATGCGACGGCGATCTCGCGAGCGAGAACCGCCAACGAGCGACGAAACGACGGTTAGATCAGGCCGAGTTGCTTGACGGCGTCGCGCTCTTCCATCAGTTCTGCGACGGAGGCATCGATCTTCGAACGGCTGTACGCATCGATGTCGAGACCCTGCACGATCGAGTACTCGCCGTTGGAGCACACGCACGGGAACGACGAGATGAGGCCCTCGGGAACGCCGTAGCTGCCGTCTGACGGAACCGCCATCGACACCCAGTCCCCTTCCGGAGTGCCCTTGACCCACGAGCGAACGTGATCGATCGCGGCATTGGCTGCAGACGCTGCGGACGACGAGCCGCGCGCCTTGATCACCGCCGCACCGCGCTTGGCAACGGTTGGAATGTAGGTCTCATCGATCCACTTCTGGTCGTTCACGAGTTGCGCGGCATTCTTCCCGTCGACTTCGCAATGGAAGAGATCGGGATACTGCGTCGTGGAGTGGTTGCCCCAAATGGTCATCTTCTTCACCGACGTCACTGGGCGTTGGACACGTGCGGCGATCTGGGAAATGGCGCGGTTGTGGTCGAGGCGGGTCATCGCAGTGAACTGGCGCGGGGCGATATCCGACGCGTTGTGCATGGCGATCAGCGCATTGGTGTTGGCGGGATTGCCGACGACGAGCACCTTCACGTCCTTCTTGGCGTTCCTGCTGATGGCCTGCCCCTGGGGCTTGAAGATCCCACCATTTGCGCTCAGCAAGTCGCTGCGCTCCATGCCATCCTTGCGCGGCATCGCTCCGACGAGAAGCGCGATGTCGGCGTCACCGAAGGCGACGTTCGGGTCGTCAGTCGTGATCACGTCCACGAGCGGAGCGAATGCGCAGTCGTCGAGCTCCATCTTCACTCCCGACAACGCACCCATCGCGGGCGTGATTTCGAGCAATTGGAGGATCACTTTGGTCTCGGGTCCGAGCATCGCACCGAAGGCGATGCGGAAAAGCAGGCTGTAGCCGATTTGGCCGGCCGCTCCGGTCACTGCAACACGTACTGGTGAGGTCATGGGCACGACGCTACTTGCCGATGGCCTGCATGATGAGATCGGCGTAGACCGCCTGACCCTCCGGATTCAGGTGAATTTTGTCGCTGTAGAGGTATTCCGGGTGTTGCTGCGCGATCGTGTACCAGTCCAACACGGTGACGTTGCCGTAGCGGTTCGGCATCGCCCTGATGAGCTCATTGTTGGGGTCTTGCCACGGCTTCTTCGGCACGTGCGTGGTGAGCATCACCACCCGATCCACGTCGGTGAGCGGCACCATGATCTCATCCAGCGTCTTTTCATCCACGTAGTTGTTCGTGCCCAGGTGGATGATGACGAAGTCTCCGAGTCGGTTGATGGACTTGACGTAGTTGGCGATCTCGAGCGCCTGTCGGAACGGTCTGCTCTTCAACGCGTCGACGGTGATCCCCCGCTCGGTGAGCACGTTCGCGGCACCGAGCATCACCGAGTCACCGATGGCGAGGATCGGAATGATCTGTCCATCGAGCGTCGTCGTGGCCGTGGAGTCACCGGGACTTGCAGCAACCGTGGTCGGTGACACGAGATTCTGCACCGATTGCTCGTTCGCCTTCAGACTCTCGGCGACTTCCCCCTGCCCCGAACCAATCGCGACACTCACGAGACCGAAGAGTGGGAGCACCGATACGACGACGGCGATCGCGATGACGTTCTGGCGTTGCTTGCGATTCGCCTCGTTGCGTGGATGACGCATCGTGAACCACCACTGCGAGAACTCGCCGGTGCGAATCGGCATCTCGATGAATCGGTAGGACGCCTCGGTGATCGCCAGAATCACGAGTGCGAGAAGAATGAATTCGACGATCGACATCGGGTTCGGATCAGCACCGCGAGCGAAGCGGAACACCGGCCAGTGGTAGAGATACAGCCCGTAGGAGCGACGGCCGAGATAGGTGAAGATCGGATTGCCGAGCAGTTTGGTGCCGATCGGCGAATGCGGATGGACCGCGGCGGTGATCACCGCAATGCTCGCGAGACCGACGAGGAGGAAACCACCTTGGAAGAGCGGGTCATATCCGCGACGAACGACCTCGGTCGTCCCATCGGCGAGGTCCACCGTCGTCGAATAGACGTCTTGGAACCGCCACATCATCACACCGAGTGCGACCAGACCAACGGCACCAATGGCGCTGACGGCATGGCGATCACTCGAGGGGTATTGCTGGCTGAACATCGATGGTCGGTACCAGAACGCGAGCGCGGCTCCGAGGAAGAGCCCACCGGAACGGCCGAGCGTGCCGAGAAAGAGGAAGTCGAGCTTGAGTGCAGGCTGGCCGAAGATCGACACGTAGTGGTCCGGCGACCCGAGTGCAGTGGGTTCGGGGAAGCCCGGTGCGTACGTCGCCGCGACGTACCACGCGACGCCGACCGCGGTGACGAAGAAGATTCCACCGAGTGTGACGAGCCGCTTGCCGAAGATGCGCAGTACGGCTGCGATCAACAGCGGCCAGACGAGATAGAACTGCTCCTCCACCGCGAGCGACCACAGATGTCGTAGCGGATCGACTTGAGCAGAGTCGAAGTAGCTCGACTTCGACCAGATCTTGAACCAGTTGAATCCATACACGAACGCCGCGATGACGTCCCCGCGCAATTTGCCGAGCTCGTCGCGCATGAACAGCGATGCGTACGTGCACACGCCGAGCAACAGCGCCCACAGTGCGGGCAAGAGCCGGCGGGCCCGGCGCAACCAGAACTGTTTGAACGAGATCCTGTCGTTCTGCTCAGACTCGGTGATCAGAAGCAGCGTGATCAGATAGCCGCTGATCACGAAGAACACCTCGACGCCCAGGAATCCACCCGTCAGCCAGGACTTGTTGGCGTGATAGACGATGACGGCGACGACGGCCAGTGCGCGCAACCCGTCCAAGCCGGGCATGTAAGACAGCGAATTCTGGCGATTCATGAGGGCACATCAAGCGTAGTGATGCACCACTTGCCGAGGGCGGCGAGCGAGCGCGTTGCTAGCGAAGTTTCTTCACGATGTCGGCCATCAATGATCCAGCTTCGGTCGGATTGAGACCGATCTGCACCCCTGCGGCACGCAACGCATCCATCTTCCCTTGCGCGGTTCCCTTGCCTCCCGACACGATCGCTCCCGCGTGACCCATCTTCTTGCCTGCGGGTGCGGTGACTCCAGCGATATAGGCGCTCATCGGCTTCGTGACGTGATTGCTGATGAATTCCGCCGCCTCTTCCTCCGCCGAGCCGCCGATCTCACCGATCATGATGATCGCGTGCGTCTCGGGATCCGCTTGGAACTGTGCGAGGCAGTCGACGAACGACGTTCCTGGCACCGGGTCTCCACCGATTCCGACGCACGTGCTCACGCCGATGCCCTGCTGCTTGAGTTCATACAACGCCTGATACGTCAACGTGCCCGAACGCGACACGATGCCGACGTTCGGACCCTTCGCGCTCGGTAGCTCGGCGATCTCACCTGCAGTGATGCCGATGTTGCACTTCCCCGGCGAGATGATGCCCGGACAATTCGGTCCGAGCAGGCGCGTCGCTGGATAGTCGCGCTGCAGCGTCGAATACACGCGAGCTTCGTCTTGAGCAGGAATGCCCTCGGTGATGCAGACGATGAATTCGATGCCCGCACGTGCTGCTTCGAGGATCGCTGCCGGTGCCGCCTTCGGTGGAACGGCGATGAACGAGGCGGTCGCACCCGTTGCGCGAACGGCATCCTCGACGGTGTCGAATACGGGAATGCCCTCGACGTCCTGGCCCGCCTTCCCTGGCGTCACACCGCCGACGACCTTGGTGCCGTACGCGCGGTTGCGCAATCCGTGGAATCGACCCTGACCGCCGGTCAGACCCTGGACGATGACTTTCGTGTTCTCGTTGACGAAGATTGCCATGGCGCCCCCTACTTGGCCAGTTCCACGGCCGTGCGGGCCGCTTCCAACATGGTCGGTCGACTGGTGAGTTGAGAATCCGGGATACCCGCCTTGGCGAGGATCTCACGGCCCTCCTCGGCGTTCGTGCCATCGAGGCGGATCACGATCGGCGCGCGCAACTGCACGCGCTTGACGGCCTCGACGATTCCCTTGGCGACCTCTTCACCGCGGGTGATGCCACCGAAGATGTTGATGAAGATGCTGCGCACCTTGTTGTCCGAGTTGATCACTTCGAGTGCCGCGGTCATCAGCTCCGCATTCGCACCGCCACCGATGTCGAGGAAGTTCGCCGCCTTCCCACCGACTTGGTTGACGACATCCAGCGTGCTCATCGCGAGTCCCGCGCCGTTGGCGATGATGCCGACGGTGCCGTCGAGACCGATGTATTGCAGATCCTTCTCGCGGGCCAGCTGTTCACGCGCGTCGAGTTCCTCGGTGGCCGCATACTCGGCCCACTCGGGGTGACGGAAGGCTGCGTTGTTGTCGAGGCTCACCTTGGCGTCCAGTGCGTGCACCTCACCAGTCGGCTTCAGAATCAGCGGATTGATCTCCGCGAGATCGCAGTCACCCTTCGTGAAGCAGTCGTAGAGCTTGACGAGGATGTCGGCGACACCATCGAGTGCGCGCTCGGGGATCTTCGCCTCGACTGCAGCCTGACGTGCGCGAGCAGCGCTCAGACCATCGATCGGATTGATGTGCAACTTGACGATGGCGGTCGGATCCTTGGCCGCCACCTCCTCGATCTCGACACCACCCTGCGCCGACAGCATCAGCAGGTGCTGCTTGGCTGCGCGATCGAGCGTGAACGACGCGTAGTACTCCTCGGCGATGTCAGAGGCGTGTTCCACCCACACGCGCTTGACGACGTGGCCCTTGATGTCCATCCCGAGGATGTTGCCCGCGTGCAGTCGCACTTCGTCCGCGTTGGTCGCGAGCTTGATGCCGCCGGCCTTACCGCGACCGCCGACCTGCACCTGCGCCTTGACGACGACCGGATACTTCGCCTTCTCCGCCTCTGCGACCGCTTCGTCGACGGTGTGCGCGACACCACCTGCGGACACCGGGATGCCGAACTTCGCGAAGTATTGCTTGCCTTGATATTCGAAGAGGTCCATGTCTCTGCTTTCTATGCTTCGCGAGCATCGAGCGCTTGCTCGAGCCAGGTGGCGATGTCCTTGAGCGAGGATCCGGGACCGAAGATCTCCGAGACGCCCTGATTGCGCAGTTCGCGCGCATCCGCATCGGGGATCACGCCACCGCCGAACACGAGGACGTCACCGAGCTTGCGGGTTCGCAACTCTTCCATCACCCGTGGAAAGAGGGTGAGGTGTGCGCCCGACAACAGTGAGAGCCCGACGGCGTCGACGTCCTCCTGCAGTGCGGTCTCGGCGATCTGCTCAGGGGTTTGGTGGAGGCCGGTGTAGATGACCTCGAAACCGTGGTCACGCAGCGCCCGAGTGATGGTCTTTGCCCCGCGGTCGTGTCCATCCAGACCCGGCTTGGCCACGACAACGCGATACGGACGCTTCACGAGACATAAACCCTACGCCCTCGACCGTGACCCATACCAACCCGCCACGACCGTGCCTGTCGCCCACTCATCAGCCACACTTGTCCTATGTTTCGCCCCGAATTGCGCTCACCGGTCGCCCGTGCCGTGGCGCCGATCCTCGGCGGAATCCTGTTCTTTGCCGCACTCTTCGGAGTGACATGGCTGATGGCCGACCTCGCCACCGAACGAGCCGAAGTCAGCGTCCAGCCCGGTGACCGCACCTTCGTCGTCGGCAACGTGGAAGACATCGCCGAAGCGGTGAAGACCGATGGACCGATCCTGTATCCGGACCTGAGGGACGCGACGGGCAAGCGGTCGATCGTGATCGAACACAACGGCGAGGACCCCGCAAAGGGCTGGCAGGTCTACTACGCCTACCCGGCCGATCGTGACGAATCCTGTCTCGTCACACAGATCGCCCGCACGCACACCTTCACCGACTGTGAAGGCCGCACGCTCGCCGTCGAGGAATTGATGGCGCCCCTCGACGTGCGCCCGATCGTCGAGAACAAGACGACGCTCCTGATCGACCTGCGCGGAAACTAGACCGCCTTCAGCGGCGCCCAGGCGAGTGAAAGGTGCTTCGTCCCGACGAGTGAGAAGCGAATCGTCGCCTCCGCCTTCTCGCCTTCGCCACGAATGTCGATGATCACGCCTTCGCCGAACGTCGGATGCACGACATCGCTCCCCACGCGGAATCCGTGGTTGACCGGCTGCTGCACCGCACTGGTCGTGATTCGTCGATCGAGTCGTGGCAGGTTCGCGCGCGACGGCGTGGTGGTCGCGCGATAGCGACGAGAGTCCTCGCCAGTGTCGACGCTGCCTTCCTTGTGCACGAGTTCGTCTGGGATCTCGCTCAAGAATCGTGATGGTGGGTTGTACTGCGTGTTGCCCCACAACGTGCGGCTCCAGGAATGCGTGAGGACGAGTTGTTCTTCCGCACGCGTGATACCGACGTAGGCAAGTCGGCGCTCTTCTTCCAACTCGACGGGATCGTTCAACGCCCTCGAGTGTGGGAAGACTCCTTCTTCGACACCGACGATGAACACAACTGGGAATTCGAGGCCCTTCGCCGAGTGGAGGGTCATCAACGTGACGTGATTGTCCTCGGACAACTCGTCGGTGTCGGCGACCAGTGACACCTGCTCGAGGAACTCATCCACCACGGTGAACTCACTCGCCACACCGATGAGTTCCTGGATGTTTTCCTCACGACCGGCGGACTCGACCGTGCCCTCGGCGGCAAGTTCCGCGAGATAACCACTGCGTTCCATCGCGTGGCGCAAGACGACTCCCGGACCCTGGTCGATCAGTGCACCGCACTCGTCGATGAGTGCGTTGAATGCAACTATCCCCTTGGCCGCCGCGCCACCCAC
>JACCDL010014566.1_pt1 | contig 12727 bp, 8 predicted proteins | sample 7441931 | NCBI WGS metagenome assembly JACCDL01 (sample SAMN15323437, study PRJNA562643) | freshwater metagenome | isolation source: river surface water | place: USA:Blue River Watershed | collected 2017-08-16 | reverse complement strand
ACAGCATTTTTTGCGTCTGCGATTCTGCCCGCAGCATTGATTCGGGGTCCTAACTGAAATACCGCATCAGAAAGACTGTATTGCTCTTTTCGGCCCGAAATGTCCATGAGAGCGGCCATTCCAGGACATGGATTTTCATTGAGGCGTTTCAAGCCATACCAGGCTAAGGTTCTGTTTTCGCCGTTAACAGGTACTATATCGGCAGCAATACTCACCGCCACCAGGTCTAAATAAGCTACTAAATTGTCAAATGGTAGGTCATTTTTCTGGCTGTAAGCCTGAATGAGTTTAAATCCAATACCACAGCCAGCCAGTTCCTTGAATGGATAATCACAGTCGGGTCGTTTGGGATCCAGAACTGCCACTGCTTCCGGAAGTTGTTCGCCCGGCAAGTGGTGATCACAAATGATGAAATCAATTCCCTTAGCTTGGGCGTATGCCACTTTATCAATCGATTTAATACCACAGTCTAAAGCGATGATGAGGGAAAATCCATTTGCCTCCGCAAAATCGATTCCTTTAAAAGAAATACCATAGCCTTCTGCATAGCGGTCGGGGATGTAAAAGTCGATCTTCGAATGAATGGCTTTGAAAAACTGATAAACCAGCGCAACAGCAGTGGTTCCATCCACATCGTAATCGCCATAAATGAGAATTTTCTCGCCTTTAGCAATTGCTTTTTCAATCCGGAGAACGGCTTGTTCCATGTCTTTCATCAAGAAAGGATCATGGAGGTGTGCTAATTCGGGTCTGAAAAATTCGCGAGCTGTTTCAAAACTGCTAATTCCCCTGTTGACCAGTAATCGGCAGAGAACCTCATCAAGTTGTAGATCTTGTTGAAGTTTGCTAACCAGGTCAGCTTGTTTTAGGGGGATTTCTACCCATCTTTTTTGCATATCTTTGTGCAGGTTCTGAGCCTTAAATATACTTAAATGGCCATGCCTGACCAAGTTTTAAGCTCCTAAAGATTTTGAAAATATTTCCCTTATACGAAGGCTCCTACTCGGTAGATATCAGCAAGAAATTTATTCCTTTCGATACTGCCATTCATCAGGCTAAAGATCGCCCGGCTTCTTTATTTGTACATGTACGCCCATTCCTCATCCAAACCAGTAAAGACCTCATTCTGATAGATACCGGTTTGGGATATCACGATGCTTCCGGAGAACTTTTCTTGCATCAGCATATTCGAAAGGCCGGCTTCCAACCTGAGGAGGTTAGTTTGGTATTGATGTCGCACTTACACTTCGATCATTCGGGTGGGATGGTGAACTGCCGGGATACAAAAACGGACTTGAGTTTTCCCTATGCCGAATACATCATTCAAAGAGGTGAATGGGAGAGTGCCTACAGTAAACCTTCCAAGTCTTACCGGACAGATATTTTTGATGTTTTGCAGCGGAGCGGTTGTATCCGCTTTGTGGAGGGTAGTGGCCAATTGAACCCTCAAATCAGATTTGAATTATGTGGAGGACATACCGAGTTTCATCAGGTATTTTTAATTGAGGAGAATGGTGAGACCTGTTTTTTCGGGGGTGATGTGCTCCCGGAGCCGGAACAATTGATTCGTAAATTCTTGGCAAAATATGATTTTGATCCAAGGCAAACCATGCAATTAAGAGAGGATTATGGCAAGCGGGCTGCCAGCGAAAGCTGGACCTGTCTTTACTATCATGCCAAAACAAAAGCCATGAGCAAGGTGCTTTACGATGAGCAAGGCTTCCATCTGAAATAAAAAAACCCTGCCTTTTTTGAAGCAGGGTTCTCTCTAAAAATCTTTGATTTACTTAGTTGCTACTAAGTTGATATCGATGGTAAACTCATCATCAATCGCTTTGTCGCCAATGCTGTCGAAAAAGCTTTTTGAACCATAACGGATATCGTATTTGGTACGGTCTACCTTTACACCTTTTGCACTTGCAGTCAGGGTGTTGCCACTTACAGACATGCTGGCAGGGAAGCTAATCGCCTTGGTAATCCCTTTAATGGTTAAGTTACCACTGATGTTAACAGTTCCGGCAGATGCAGGGCTCACTTTAGTAATAACGAATGAAGAAGTAGGGAATTTCTCTACGCCGAAGAAATCGTCCGCTTTTAAGTGACCAACCAGTTTATCGGCCCACTCGCCCTGTAAATCAGTACAAGTGATGGAGTTCATGTTGATGCTGAAACTTCCGTTAGATAATTTGCCTTTGTTCAGGCTCAAAGTACCGCCACTTAATTTGATGTTGCCACTGTGCTGGCCTGCCACTTTTTTACCATTCCAGGCAATATTTGACTTTTGAACATCAACTTTAAAGCTGCTTTCCTTCACCGGATTGATGAATGACATCGATAAAAATGCAATGCTTACGATGCTTAAGGTTGAAATAATTCTTTTCATGTTTGATTAATTGATTAATGAACGAATATACAAGAAAATAAATAGATGTTTAAACATATATTTAGAATTGACTGGAAATTGACATAATTGAAATAAAAAAGGTGGCAGGAATTTCTGCCACCTAAAAGTGTCTATCATTTTTTTATTTTACGACACGCTTGCCTCTGCGTAGCTCTCAATAGATGGGCAAGCGCAAATGAGCGTACGATCGCCATGGGTATCGTTAACCCGGCCAACAGAAGGCCAGAACTTATGTTCGGCCACGTATTGAAGTGGGAAAGCCGCTTTTTGGCGGGTGTAAGGTTTGTCCCACTCATTGCCAGTCACCACGGCCGCAGTATGTGGGGCGTTTTTCAGTGGGTTGTTCTGACGATCTGATAATCCCTTCTCCACATCATCTATTTCGTATCTGATCGCAATCATGGCATCGCAAAAACGATCCAGTTCATGCTTAGGTTCAGATTCGGTTGGTTCTACCATCAGCGTTCCTGCTACCGGGAAGGAAACAGTTGGTGCATGGAATCCGTAATCCATTAGGCGTTTGGCAATATCAGTTACTTCAATTCCAAAATTTTTGAAAGAACGACAGTCTAAGATCATTTCGTGAGCACAGCGGCCGTTGGCGCCGGCATATAAAACCGGATAATGTGCCTCTAAACGTACTTTGATATAATTGGCATTCAATATTGCCATCTTGGTAGCATCTGTTAATCCATCGCCACCCATCATGGAAATATACGCATGAGAAATGAGCAAGATAGACGCAGAACCCCATGGTGCAGCAGAAACTGCCGGAATTGACTTTTCTCCACCAATCTGGACAACGCTGTGTCCTGGTAGGAAAGGTACCAAATGTTTGGCCACACCGATCGGACCCATACCAGGGCCGCCACCTCCGTGAGGAATGCAGAAAGTCTTATGTAAATTCAGGTGACACACATCGGCACCAATGGCAGCAGGGCTGGTTAAGCCAACCTGCGCATTCATATTTGCGCCGTCCATGTAAACCTGGCCACCATGCTGATGGATGGTATCGCAAATTTCGATGATCGATTCTTCAAATACGCCGTGAGTAGACGGATAAGTAACCATCAAACAGGATAGGTTTTTACTGTATTCTTCAGCCTTGGCTTTCAGGTCGGCTACATCAATATTTCCTTTTTCATCGCAAGCGACTACCACAATTTGCATACCAGCCATTGCAGCCGAAGCTGGATTGGTACCATGCGCCGATGATGGAATCAATGCAACGTTGCGATGACCTTCTCCACGATCAATGTGGTAAGCTCTGATGACCATCAAACCGGCATACTCGCCCTGGGCGCCCGCATTGGGCTGTAAACTCATTGCAGCAAAACCGGTAATTTCACTTAACCATCGGTTCAGCTCGTCAAAAATTTGCATATAGCCACCCACTTGGTCTGCAGGAGCAAAAGGGTGAATCTTGCCAAATTCAGCCCAGGTTACCGGAACCATTTCGGTAGTGGCATTTAGTTTCATGGTGCATGAACCCAAAGCGATCATCGAATGACATAAAGAAAGATCTTTGGCTTCTAGCGATTTGATGTAACGCAGCATCTCATGCTCAGAATGGTAAGAATTAAATACCTGATGAGTGAGATAAGCTGATTTACGGCTTAGTTCTGTAGGGTATTGTGGCTTTACATCAGCACTCAGACCCTGGATATTGATATCATGAGCCGTTTTACCTTTTACTTTGGCGAAAATTCTTGCCAAAGTCTCGATGTCTTCCAAACGGGTGGTTTCGTCGATGGTGATACTCACGCTCGAGCCACGGTAATGCAGGTTGATCTCGTGGTTCAATGCTTCCGCATGAATTGTATCCACCAATTCACCCAAATCTAAACTCAGTGTATCGAAATAGTGTTTGTTTTCTTGTTGATAGCCCAATTCTTTTAAGGCTTTGTCCAATACCACTGTTAAGCCATGAATACGTTCTGCAATCGCTTTTAATCCTTTCGGGCCATGATAGGCAGCGTACATGCCGGCCATGATGGCTAAAAGTGCTTGAGCAGTACAAATATTGGAAGTTGCTTTATCACGACGGATGTGCTGCTCACGTGTTTGTAGGGCCATACGCAAGGCATAATTTCCGGCAGAATCGATGGTTACCCCGATGATGCGGCCTGGCATGGAGCGCTTGTATTCTTCTTTTGTTGCGAAGAAAGCAGCATGAGGACCGCCAAATCCCATTGGAATTCCAAAACGCTGCGAGCTGCCCACCACGATATCTGCACCCCATTCTCCCGGAGGAGTGAGCAAGGTGAGGCTCATCAAGTCGGCTACAACGGTTAATTTGATATCTTTTTCTTGTGCTTTTTTAGCAAAATCACGGTAATCGTAAACGTTTCCGTTTCCGGCCGGGTATTGAATAATTGCTCCGAACATCTGCTCGTTCAATTCTACCTTGCGGTGATCACCAATTTCTAGTTGGATACCATACGGAGCAGATCGGGTGCGTAAAATATCAATGGTTTGAGGATAAACTTCTTCAGAAACAAAGAACACCTTGGCATCATCATTTTTTCGCAGGCTATACTGCATAAACATGGCTTCTGCCGCAGCAGTACCTTCATCTAACAAAGAAGCGTTTGCAATTTCCATCCCGGTGAGGTCAATTACCATGGTCTGGTAATTGAGCAGGGCTTGTAACCTGCCCTGAGCAATTTCAGCCTGATAGGGCGTGTATTGGGTATACCATCCCGGATTTTCAAGAATATTTCGCTGGATGACTCCCGGAACGATCACATCGGTATAACCTTGCCCGATAAAAGATTTGAAGACCTTATTTTTCGAAGCGGTTTGCTTCAAATTATTTAAATAATCGAATTCACTTTGTGGTTCAGGAAGCTGTAGGGCACGTTTCAAACGAATATTGGCTGGAACAGTTTGTTCGATCAATTCGTCGATGGTTTTTACGCCAACTGCCTTGAGCATGTCCTCGGTTGCTGCGGCATCGGGGGCAATGTGTCTGTTTTTAAATTCTTCCTGATAATTTACGTTGATACTCATGGAAATTGCGAAATTTTATGATGCAACAAAGTTAATATTTTAGGCGCTCAATGTGATGGTAACAAGCACCTAATTGTGCCCTTTGAAAGTAAAATTTTACACAATTTTTTAAGCTCTCAGCTGATACAAATAACGCTGTATGGTATTCTCCATTCCGAGGTAAAGGCAATCGCAAACCAGGGCATGCCCGATGCTTACTTCCTGTAAATCAACTATATTTTGAGCAAAATAACGCAGGTTGTTTAAATCGAGGTCATGACCTGCATTCAATCCGAGTCCGAATTGTTTGGCTAAAATGGCCGCATCCTGGTAAGGTTGAATTGCTGCTGTTTTATTTTGTTGAAAATTTTGGGCATAAGCTTCGGTGTATAACTCAATTCGGTCGGTGCCTGTTGAAGCAGCTCCTTCAACCATTTTCAGATCAGGATCGACAAAAATAGATACCCGAATTCCTGCAGATTTGAATTCGGCGATGATATCTTTTAAAAAGGCTTGATGTTGGATGGTGTCCCAGCCGTGATTGGAAGTTAACTGTCCGGTGGCATCGGGAACCAGGGTCACTTGTGTAGGTTTATTGTCTAAAACCAGTTTTACAAATTTCTCTTCCCTTGGATTTCCTTCAATATTAAATTCGGTGCTGATGATCTCCCGGAGTTCATACACATCGCTGTAGCGGATGTGCCGCTCATCGGGTCTGGGATGTACGGTAATTCCCTGTGCCCCGAAGCGCTCTGCATCTTTTGCAATCTGAACCAGATTTGGATTATTGCCTCCTCGTGCATTGCGGATGGTTGCAAACTTGTTGATGTTCACCGAAAGTTTTGTCATGTTTCAAAAATAACAAAGCTGCATTTTAATCGTGTAATTTTATGATAATAAAGCAAAAGGCCGCTCGGTTTTCCGAAACGGCCTTTCACACCACTAACCACCAACCATTAGTTCACCTTAAACTCAACCCTTCTGTTTTTCTGACGACCCTGAGGTGTTTTATTGCTTGCAATAGGTTTGGTACTTCCGTAACCAACTGCAGCGATACGACTCGGGTCGACACCCGCATCAGCTAAATAATTTTTTACCGCCTGAGCACGTTTCACACTCAAAATTTTATTGGAAGCCGGTTTTCCCACATTATCGGTATGACCGGATAGAATGAGCGTTAACTCCGGACGTTTTACCATCAATGCGGCCAGTTCATCCAAGCTGTCGAAAGAGTAAGCTTTGATCACTGATTTACCGGTTTCAAATTGTAGATCGGCAACCGCGGTAAAGATGATTTTCTCTTCTACTTTGCTCAATACAGGTTTTTCGGTAACCGGACATCCGCCATTGGATGCTGGTCCTACCTGGTCGATACATTTATCGTCTTTATCTGGTACGCCATCTCCATCTTTATCCGGACAGCCTTTGCTTGATAATGGACCAGGAATTTCAGGACAAGCATCTTCGCTGTCGCCAATACCGTCTCCATCTTTATCAGGGCAGCCTTTGAGAGCCAATGGTCCTGGAATGGTTGGACAAGCATCTTGGCTATCCAGAATGCCATCTTTATCGGTATCAGGACAACCTTTGGCCATGAGCGGTCCAGCTGCATCCGGACAAGCATCCTCCTGATCGGCAATACCATCGTTATCACGGTCAGGGCAACCCTTCAGTGCTAAACTACCTGCCAACTCAGGACAACGGTCTTCTGCATCGGTAATGCCATCTTTGTCTTTATCCGGACAACCTCTTAATGCAGCCGTACCAGCCAGGTCGGGACAAAGGTCATCGCGATCTGTAATGCCATCTGCATCTCTATCTGGGCAGCCTTTGGCATCGCGGCTCCCTGGCAGCGTAGGACATAAGTCTTCCTTGTCGGCAATGCCGTCCCCATCTGCATCAGGGCAACCCTGTGCCGCAATGGTTCCAGGAATTGTAGGGCAATTATCGCCGTTATCTGCTATGCCATCCCCGTCTGTGTCTGGGCATCCATGAGTTTTTTCAGGTCCGGCCAAAGTAGGGCAGGCATCGTCTTTATCAGGTATACCGTCTTTATCCACATCAGGCCAAGGACAGCCATCGTTTTCTTTTGGACCAGCTACTTTAGGACATTTATCTAACTTATCGCTGATATGGTCGCCATCACGGTCACTGATCCGTTTTTTACCAATCGATAAATTGATACCGGCATAGAGATTGATCGAAGTCCATTTGCCAATGCCAATGGCACCACCAATGTCATCAGTTCCTATGAAAAATCCTCCGGTTCGGGTAGCCAAACCAATGTTGGTTTTTTTGTATCGCGATGAATAGGTGATTGGGACCGCAATTTCATAGCCAGGTTTTTCTATCCTTGGGTGAATTCCTAAAAGCATCCCGTTTGGATCGATGGCATCTGTTTTTTTAGACATGCCATTCATATAATTGGCAGCCACGTAAAAATTCTTCGCAACTTTTACATCCAGGTTCATGTTGAGGCGTGTGGGCAATTTTGATCGGTAGTTGAGGCTGGAGCTTACCGAAGCTGGTCCGTAAACGTCGATCAGGGATTGTTCCAAATCTGCCGGATCGAAGCTTAATACATTTGCTTCCGACCACTCGTGATAAGCTGCATGATTTAAACCAATGGTTTTACCTTTGGAATAAGTGATAGAGCCCATATCTGTAATTGAAAAGCCAAATTTCAGGGCATATTGTGGTACGGAATTGTCACTCAGTACTTTGCCATCCACCTCGTATCGGTAATTGGCAAATTTGGGCCTGAATTCGTATTCAAAACCTAAATCGGCTCCAAAACCCTGACCTCTGCCATTTGCCAGGTTTCTCATGGTCAATGTATAGTTTGCAGGATCGAGCAGTTTGCCGTCAGATACTTTAGAGGTAACGTTTATTCCATCGGTGGCAACCGTCTTATAAGTCATATTGTTGATGACTGAAATATTGGTTTGATTGCTAGTCACCCGAGCATTGCCCACTCCCCACAAATATTTTCCGGTGGCTCCGGCTTTTAAAACGTGTTTTCCGGTATTCAGCAAATTGCGGGCATAAGTAAAACCTGCTTCACCAAACATATTGCCACTCAGATCGAAGGAAGCATCCGGAATGTTCTGAAATTGATCTGTGTTTTGCAGACCTTTGGTCAGGATGGGCATCAATGCTTCTGATACATTACCTGCATTGAACAACATCCTAACCCTGCTGCTAAACCCGAAACTTTGACTTTTCCCTAATGAAGCTACAAAAGAAGGCAATCGGGTTTCGATACCGAAGTCCAGATTTTTATTTTTTCCATTGAGTTGTATCTCCAGCAAATCGTCAAATTCTCCATTGTTTTGCACCACCTGAACAATTTTCGGAATGGATTTCAACTTACCATAGTCATTGGCCAAATACAGACTCCCGGACATCAGGTTGATTTGTAGCCGTTGTTTGGAATCGGCAATTTTTGCCGGATTAAAATAAATGGAATTGATCGGCGAATAATTACTGTTGTTAAGCAGGCTGTAACCCTGCCCGTAAGAAAATGTCTGGCTGAGGCATAGTAGCACCAAGACGGGATAGATCTTTTTCATAAATAATGTTATTTGGTTAATAAATAAGTATGAGCTATGTTTTATTAAGCAATAACGCAGGATAGATCTATTAAAGTATTTGACTAAAAAATAAAAAAGGGGTGGAACAAAAGTTCTACCCCTTTTTTAAAGAAAAAGTGATTTGTATTAGTAACGGTATTCGTCAGATTTGAATGGACCGTTAACAGCTACGCCAATGTATTCGGCTTGATGTGGTTGTAATACATCAAGTTCAACACCAATTTTTCCTAAGTGTAAACGAGCTACTTTTTCGTCTAACTCTTTAGGTAAGGTATAAACTTTGTTTTCGTATTTACCAGGGTTTTGCCACAATTCTAATTGTGCGATTGTTTGGTTGGTAAATGAAGCCGACATTACAAATGAAGGGTGACCAGTGGCACAACCTAAATTCACCAAACGACCTTCCGCTAACACAATCACATCTTTACCGTCGATGGTATATTTATCTACCTGTGGTTTAATCTCCACTTTGGTATGGCCATAATTCTTATTCAACCAAGCCATATCAATTTCATTATCAAAGTGGCCAATGTTGCAAACGATGGCTTTATCTTTCAAGCTTTTGAAGTGTTCGCCACGAACAATGTCGCAGTTGCCGGTGGCAGTTACCACGATATCGGCTTCTTTCACCGCATCAGCGAATTTTTTCACTTCATAACCTTCCATGGCAGCTTGTAAAGCGCAGATCGGGTCGATCTCGGTAACGATTACGCGAACACCTGAATTTCTTAAAGAATCTGCTGAACCCTTACCCACATCGCCATAACCAGCAACTACCGCAACTTTACCGGCCATCATTACGTCGGTTGCACGGCGAATGGCATCTACTAATGATTCGCGGCAGCCATATTTATTATCAAATTTTGATTTTGTAACCGAGTCGTTCACATTGATGGCAGGAAGGTGTAAGGTACCATTCTTCATGCGCTCATATAAACGTAACACTCCGGTGGTGGTTTCTTCAGATAAACCTTTGATGCCTGAAATCAATTCAGGGTAATTATCAAAAACCATATTGGTTAAATCGCCACCATCATCTAAAATCATATTTAATGGCTGACGATCGGCACCGAAGAACAAAGTTTGTTCAATGCACCAGTCGAATTCTTCTGCATTCATCCCCTTCCAGGCGTAAACTGAAATACCTGCAGCGGCAATAGCAGCAGCGGCATGATCCTGGGTAGAAAAAATATTACATGATGACCAGGTTACTTCTGCACCCAGTTCTACCAATGTTTCAATTAATACGGCAGTTTGGATGGTCATGTGCAAGCAGCCGGCAATGCGGGCACCTTTGAGTGGTTTAGCGGCTCCGTATTCTTTACGAAGGGCCATTAAACCTGGCATTTCTGCTTCTGCTAACTGAATTTCTTTACGACCCCATTCGGCCAGGGAGATGTCCTTTACTTTGAAAGGAACATAAGTTTTCGTCTCTACTGATGACATAGTTTTTTGTTTTTAAGTTTGAGGGACAAATTTACGTAATAATCAGCTAAAATTGAAGTCAAGGCTTTGTAAATTAAGCAACTGTTCTGCTCATTAGGTATGTTGAGCTGCTCATAATTTGTATTTTTGTGCAAATAATTAGTCCAAATATGTATCCAGAATATTTAGTAGCGCCCATGCGTGAAGAGTTAACCAAAGTAGGATTTAAAGAATTGAAAACTGCTGTTGAGGTAGATGATGCCATCAAAAGTGGAGGAACTGCCCTCGTGGTGGTCAATTCTGTTTGTGGATGTGCTGCAGCCAATGCAAGACCGGGTGTAAGAATGGCAGTGAACAATGCTAAAAAACCCGATCATTTATTGACTGTTTTTGCCGGTATGGAAAAAGATGCCGTGGATCAGGCTCGTGCACACATGTTGCCTTTCCCACCTTCATCGCCAGCGATTGCGTTATTTAAAAATGGTGAATTGGTTCATATGATTGAACGTCATCAAATTGAGGGTAGGAGTGCCGAACTCATAGCTGATAACCTGGCTGCTGCGTTCGAGCAGTACTGCTAATAGAAAAAGCTCCCAGAACGGGGGCTTTTTTTATAAATATCTCAAGAGTAAGCGCTCCAGTTCGGAGAAACTAACTTTCATTTTTGCCTTTCCTTGTCTGGCATAGGCTATTTCTCCACTTTCTTCAGAAATGATGACCGCCAGCACATCGCTCACCTCCGAAATGCCGATTCCTGCCCTGTGTCTGAGTCCGAAATGTGCAGGCAAACGGTCATTTTCAGTCAATGGTAAAATACAAGAAGCAGATTTGATCTTATTTTCGGCAATGATGACCGCACCATCATGTAATGGGCTGTTTTTTTGAAAAATACTTTCGAGCAATCGTTTGGAAATGCTGGCATTAAGGATCTCGCCACTGTTTTGAAAATGTTGTTCTTCAAAGTATTTGGAAAAGACGATCAATGCTCCGGTTTTAGATTTTTGCATGCTTCTGCAGGCATCTAAAATGGGTTTAATTCGATTGATATTTTGGTTGATTTCTTCTTTTTTACCAAACAGGAATAGCCACCAGGCCTTATTTCTTTGCAGAGAGGCATTTTTGCCGAGCAGCAATAAAAATCGCCTGATCTCCTGTTGAAAAACAATGATCAGGGCGATGAAACCCAAGCTGATGAATCCGCCTAAAATCTGACTCAACAAACGCATTTGAGCCTGTTGTACTAAAAAATAACCGATATAAATGATGCTGATTCCGAGCAAGATGTTTACCGCAATGGTCCCTCTGATGAGGCTGTACACATAATAAATGATGAGGGCCACCAAGAGGATGTCAATGGCATCGAGTAAACGAAATTGTAGAAAATTCAGATCCAGGTTATTCATGGTTTACTAAGATAGAGATTTTAGTTTTTACACTGTTTGCATAGCGCCCACCAGGCTGATGGCTTCCATGGCCGGTTTTACATCATGTACTCTCAATATTTTTGCTCCTTTTAATAAAGCGATGGTATTGCAAACCGTGGTGCCGTTCAAGGCCTCTGCTGGACTGGAATCCAACTGTTTATATATCATAGATTTACGAGAAAATCCGGCTAAAACAGGTAATTGGAGGATGTTTAAAGTGTCCAATTTGTTCAATAGCTCGTAGTTATGTTCTAAATTTTTGCCAAAACCAAAACCGGGATCGATGATGAGCTCGTATGCCCCTAAATCATTCAACTTTTTTACTTTTTGAATAAAATATTGCAATATTTCTGGTATCAGCGATTCGTAATGAGGGTTTTGCTGCATGGTTTGGGGTGTGCCTTTCATATGCATCAGGATGTAAGGCACCTTTAAACTGGCTACGGTCTCAAACATGTTTTGATCCAGTTCGCCTGCGGAGATATCGTTAATGAGCTGCGCTCCATGTTCCACTGCCTGTCTGGCAATAACCGACCGGAATGTATCAACCGAAATGATTGCTTCAGGAAATTCTTTCACCAATGCTTTTAATGCCGGTAACAGGCGCTCGCTCTCTGTTGTTTCGTTGATGTGTTCGGCGTTTGGCCTTGAAGAATAGGCACCCAGGTCGAGGAAACTTGCTCCCTCTTCTAACATCTGCTCTGCCTCTTTTAAGATTTGACTGATATCAGGCTGACCGTTTCTTCCTTCTGGCTGGAAAAATGAATCTGGAGTAAGGTTCAAGATTCCCATTACCCTTGGAATGGATAAGTCCATCAGTTTGCCGTTCAGTTTGAGGGTACTTTTTGGCTTGATTACAGCAGCATTTTGTTGACCTGCATCCGTAAATT
>JACCDL010529874.1_pt1 | contig 12733 bp, 8 predicted proteins | sample 7441931 | NCBI WGS metagenome assembly JACCDL01 (sample SAMN15323437, study PRJNA562643) | freshwater metagenome | isolation source: river surface water | place: USA:Blue River Watershed | collected 2017-08-16 | reverse complement strand
TCCGCAAGCTGCTCGATCAGGGTCAGGCGGGCGATAACGTTGGTATTTTGCTGCGTGGTACGAAGCGTGAAGAGGTAGAGCGTGGTCAGGTGCTGGCCAAGCCCGGTTCGATCACGCCGCACACGAAGTTTGAGGCAGAGGTCTATGTGCTCTCGAAGGATGAGGGTGGACGTCACACGCCGTTCTTTAACAACTATCGCCCCCAGTTTTACTTCCGTACGACGGATGTGACGGGTTCGGTGGAGCTGCCCTCGGGGACCGAGATGGTGATGCCTGGCGATAACTTGAAGATCACGGTGGCTTTGATTGCCCCGATCGCGATGGAGCAGGGTCTGCGGTTTGCTATCCGTGAGGGTGGCCGTACCGTCGGCGCAGGCGTCGTCGCTAAAGTGATTGAGTGAGTTAACGCAGGGGCATAGCTCAATTGGCAGAGCGTCGGTCTCCAAAACCGAAGGTTGGGGGTTCGATTCCCTCTGCCCCTGCCATTGAAGAACAAGGACGTCATGTCGCAGGTTGAACAAGGAACACCCTCTAGCGCAGTCGACAAAGTGATGTTGACTGTGTCGGTGCTCGTGCTGCTCGCCGGTATCGTAGGCTTTCATCAGCTGGCCGACGGTTCTGTCTGGGTGCGCGGTGGCGTACTCGCAGGCGGAATTGTTGTCGCCGTGGTGATTGCACTGGTCTCGCAGTCCGGCCGTCGCTTCATTGGGTTCTCGCAGCATGCGATTGATGAGACGCGCAAGGTGGTCTGGCCGACTCGTAAAGAGACGATTCAGACGACCTTGATCGTGTTTGCCTTTGTTCTCGTGATGGCGATCTTTCTTTGGCTCGCTGACAAGGTCCTTGAATGGGCTCTCTATGACTTGATTCTGGGGTGGAAGCGCTAATGTCAGCCAAACGGTGGTACGTCGTGCATGCCTTTTCAGGCATGGAAAAGAGTGTCGCGAAGGCGATTCAGGAGCGGATTGATCGTGCCGGCATGCAGCAGCACTTCGGTCAGATTCTGGTGCCCGTAGAAGAAGTGGTTGAAATTCGTGGCGGCCAGAAGGCGATCTCTGAGCGTCGCTTTTTCCCAGGCTATGTGCTGGTGGAAATGGAGATGAACGACGAGACCTGGCACCTGGTGAAGAACACCAACAAGGTCACGGGCTTTGTCGGCGGCTCGGGCAGCAAGCCCACGCCGATTTCACAGGCCGAGGTCGACAAGATCATGGCCCAGATGCAAGAAGGGGTTGAGAAGCCGCGTCCCAAAGTGTTGTTTGAAGTGGGCGAGGTGGTCCGTGTCAAAGAAGGTCCGTTCACTGATTTCAATGGCAGTGTGGAAGAAGTGAATTACGAAAAGAATCGTCTGCGGGTGTCGGTCACGATCTTTGGTCGTGCCACACCGGTGGAGCTGGAATTCGGTCAGGTCGAAAAGCTCTGATCGTTTGTTGATCGTGTGGCCGATGGCCATGCGGTGTGTTGATGTGAACTTGAGGAGCAGCTGAATAAAACGGCTGCGTTAGAACTCGCTAAGGAGCCCTTATGGCAAAGAAGATTGTTGGTTATATCAAACTGCAGGTCCCTGCAGGTAAAGCCAATCCGTCCCCACCGATTGGTCCCGCGCTTGGTCAGCGTGGTCTGAACATCATGGAATTCTGTAAGGCGTTCAATGCCCAGACACAGGGCATGGAACCTGGCCTGCCGATTCCGGTGGTCATCACGGCATTTGCCGACAAGACCTTCACCTTCATCATGAAGACACCGCCTGCGACGGTGTTGATCAAAAAGGCTGCAAAACTCGACAAAGGTTCTGCCAAGCCCCATACCGACAAAGTCGGCAAGATCACACGCGCCCAGGCAGAAGACATTGCCAAAACCAAAATGCCCGATCTCACCGCTGCGGATCTTGATGCAGCAGTGCGCACGATCGCTGGTAGTGCCCGCAGCATGGGCGTCACGGTAGAGGGAGTCTAATCATGGCAAAAGTTTCTAAACGCTATTCTGCGGTTCGCTCGAAAGTGGATCGCGCCAAGCTCTATCCTGCGCAAGAGGCGCTTGAGCTGGCCAAGGCCTGTGCCACCGCCAAGTTCAAAGAGTCTGTGGACGTCGCTGTCCAGCTCGGGATCGATGCCAAGAAATCCGATCAGCTCGTTCGTGGCTCGATCGTTCTGCCCGCAGGCACGGGCAAGACACAGCGCGTCGCTGTTTTCGCCCAGGGCGAAAAGGCCGAGCAGGCCAAGGCTGCAGGCGCTGACATCGTCGGTATGGAAGATCTGGCAGAGCAGATTAAAGGCGGCCAGATCAACTTTGATGTGTTGATCGCATCTCCCGACACCATGCGTATCGTCGGTACGTTGGGCCAGATCCTTGGTCCTCGTGGCCTGATGCCGAACCCGAAAGTGGGCACGGTGTCGGCGGACGTTGCACAGGCAGTGAAGAACGCCAAGGCTGGTCAGGTGCAGTATCGAACCGACAAAGCCGGCATCGTTCACTGCACGATTGGTCAGGCCTCGTTTGAAGTCGATGCGTTGAAGACGAATCTAGTCGCGCTGATTGATGCGTTGAATCGTGCCAAGCCGCAGTCATCGAAAGGTGTCTATCTGCGCAAGGTAGCGATCTCGACGACGATGGGCCCTGGCATTCGCGTCGACCAGACGTCGATTCTGCCTGCGCAGTAAACAAGACTTTGGGCTGCAGACAGGCCTGTTGGGCTGTCTGCAGGTTGTCAAAGACCGTTGGGGTCAGGGACTTAATGAGAAGGTTGTTCACTTCGACCCAACGCAGATGGCGATCCCCGAAAGAAGTCGGTGTTCAGTTGTAATGGTTGTTCATCGAATGCTCTAGAGGAACTCGCCGGTTTCAACCGTTTCAATTCCGTGAATGGAAGCGAAACATTGAGAAGGAGTGAAATGTGGCACTAAACCGCGAAGCGAAAGCCGTGGTGATTGATGAGGTCTCGGCAGAGTTAGCCCAGGCCCAGTCCGTCATCCTCGCAGAGTACCGTGGTCTTGATGTTGCCAACATCACCGATCTCCGCAAGAAGGCGCGACAGTCTGGTGTCTATCTGCGTGTGATGAAAAACACGCTGGTACGCCGTGCTGTTGCGGGAACGCCGTTCGAGGCGCTGGCTGACCGCATGGTTGGTCCGCTGATCTACGGTATTTCCAAGGATCCCGTTGCCGCTGCAAAGGTCATGAATGACTTTGCAAAAACCAACGAGCTCTTTGTCATCAAAGCGGGCGCAATGCCGAACTATCTCATGGACGCTGCTGGTGTGAAGGCCCTTGCCTCTATGCCGTCACGTGATGAGCTGCTCGCGACATTGGTCGGCACGATGCAGGCTCCGATTGTGAAGTTCGTTCGTACCCTCAACGAAGTACCGGCGTCGTTTGTTCGCACGGTCGATGCGCTGAGAGCACAACGAGAGTCCCAGTCGGCTTGATCACGATTGAAATAATTTAAATCCTGAAATCTGGAGTTTTTACGATGAATAAAGATCAACTGTTAGACGCTATTGCCGCCATGTCCGTTCTGGAGCTCTCCGAGCTGGTCAAGGCGATGGAAGAGAAGTTTGGCGTATCCGCTGCTGCTGCAGTCGCTGTTGCTGCTGCTCCCGCAGCAGGTGCTGCTGCTGGTGGCGCTGCCGCTGAAGAGAAGACTGACTTCACCGTTGTCCTGGCTGCTGCTGGTGACAAGAAGGTGGAAGTCATTAAGGTGGTTCGTGCAGCAACCGGTCTGGGCCTGAAAGAAGCCAAGGACCTGGTAGACGGTGCACCGAAGCCCATCAAAGAAGGGGTGAACAAGGCCGACGCCGAGGCGCTGAAGAAGCAGCTCGAAGAGGCTGGTGCAAAGGTCGAACTGAAGTAATTCAGCGAGACACCGTATCTCGTGACCCACGGATCTCGGTCCGTGTCACGCGAGATACGGGTTATGCAATGTCGATGCACTCGCCGTCGATATCGCATAGCCCGGAATGGTAAGCAGTGCAGTGGGCTTGAGCAGGTCTGATCGAAATGTTTCGAGGTTTTCCCAACAGGAGCCGTGATGGCATACAACTTCACCGAAAAAAAACGTATTCGTAAGAGCTTTGCCAAGCGCAAGCCCGTCTTAGATATTCCTTATCTGTTAGAGACCCAGCTGGCCTCTTATCGTGCTTTTCTTCAGGAAGACACCACGCCGACCCAGCGCAAGCTGCAGGGTCTCGAGGCCGCCTTCCAGTCGATCTTCCCGATCAAGAGCCACAACGGCATGGCCGAGCTGGACTTTCTGCATTACACCTTAGGCGCACCTGCATTTGATGTGCGCGAGTGCCAGCTCCGCGGCCAGACCTTCGAGGCACCGATCCGTGCCCAGGTTCGTCTGAAGATCTATGACCGCGAAGCCGCAAAGCCGACGGTCAAAGAGATTCGCGAAAAAGAAGTCTTCATGGGCAACATCCCCTTGATGACGGAGAACGGCTCGTTTGTGATCAACGGTACCGAGCGGGTTATTGTGAGCCAGCTCCATCGCTCCCCTGGCGTGTTCTTTGAGCACGATCGCGGCAAGACCCATAGCTCGGGCAAGCTGCTCTTCTCGGCTCGCGTGATTCCTTACCGTGGCTCGTGGCTCGATTTCGAGTTTGATCCCAAAGACATTTTGTATTTCCGTGTCGACCGTCGACGCAAGATGCCGGTCACGATTCTGCTCAAGGCCATTGGCCTAAACGTTGAGCAGATCCTGGCGCACTTCTTTGACTTCGACCATTTCTCGATCCTGCCCGAAGGGGCTCAGATGGAGCTCGTGGCCGACCGTTTACGGGGTGAGCAGGCGCGCTTTGACATCGTCGATAAGTCCGGCAACGTGATTGTGGGTCGCGATAAGCGGATCAACGCAAAACACATTCGTGACATTGAGAAGGCAGGCTTAAAGCGTATTAGCGTGCCCGATGACTACCTGCTGGGTCGTGTGTTGGCCCATGTGGTGGTTGACGGCGAGACCGGCGAGATCATCGCCAAGGCGAACGAAGAGATCACGGAAGAGCTGCTCACCAAACTGCGCGATGCCAAAGTTCGCGAGATCAAGACGCTCTACACCAACGATCTGGATCACGGTCCTTACATGTCGTCGACCCTGCGTGTCGATGAGACGCCGGATCAGATCTCGGCACGTGTGGCGATCTATCGCATGATGCGTCCTGGCGAGCCGCCCACTGAAGATGCGGTACAGATGCTGTTTGAGCGCCTGTTCTTCAGTGAAGACTCCTATGACCTGTCTGCGGTCGGCCGTATGAAGTTCAATCGTCGTCTTGGCCGTGAAGAAGTCTCGGGCCCGATGACGCTGACCAACGACGACATTCTTGACACGATCAAGCTACTCGTATCGCTGCGCAATGGCCGTGGTGAGATCGATGACATTGACCACCTGGGCAACCGTCGTGTGCGTTGCGTGGGCGAACTGGCCGAGAATCAGTTCCGTTCCGGACTCGTGCGCGTGGAGCGTGCGGTGCGTGAGCGTCTGGGCCAAGCAGAAGCCGATAACCTGCAGCCGTATGACCTGATCAACAGCAAGCCGATCACGGCAGCGATTCGCGAGTTCTTTGGTTCATCCCAGTTGTCGCAGTTTATGGACCAGACCAATCCGCTGTCCGAGATCACGCACAAGCGTCGTGTCTCGGCCCTCGGCCCTGGCGGTCTGACGCGTGAGCGTGCCGGCTTCGAAGTCCGTGACGTACACCCGACGCACTATGGTCGTGTCTGTCCGATTGAGACGCCTGAAGGCCCGAACATTGGTCTGATCAACTCACTGGCGCTCTATGCACGTCTGAATGAGTATGGATTCCTTGAGACGCCTTATCGCAAGGTCAACGACGGCAAGGTCACCGACACCATTGAATATCTCTCGGCGATCGAAGAAGGTCGTTATGTGATCGCGCAGGCCAACGCCGAGATTGATGCCAAGGGTAAGCTCACAGGCGATCTCATCTCGGTCCGTGTCAATGGGGAGACCACGCTGTCGACCGTTGATAAGGTCGAGTACATGGACGTTGCACCGTCACAGATCGTGTCCGTTGCTGCATCGCTGATTCCGTTCCTTGAGCATGACGATGCCAACCGCGCGCTGATGGGTTCGAACATGCAGCGTCAGGCCGTGCCTTGTCTGCGTCCCCAGAAGTCACTGGTCGGTACCGGTATCGAGCGCACCTGTGCGGTGGACTCGGGGACGGTCGTCCAGGCTCGCCGTGGTGGTTTCGTGGACTACGTGGACTCGCGTCGTGTCGTGATTCGTGTGAACGATAACGAAACGGTCGCTGGTGAATCTGGTGTGGATATCTATAACTTCACCAAGTACACCCGTTCCAACCAGAACACCAACATCAACCAGCGTCCGATCGTGAAGCGTGGCGATGTGGTGGGTCGTGGTGATGTGATCGCTGACGGTGCTTCCACCGATATGGGCGAACTCGCCCTCGGTCAGAACATGCTCGTCGCGTTCATGCCCTGGAATGGCTATAACTTCGAGGACTCAATCCTGATCTCCGAGCGTGTGGTGTCGGACGATCGTTATACCTCGGTGCACATTGAAGAGCTCTCCATCCTAGCGCGTGATACCAAGCTTGGACCGGAAGAGATCACACGCGATATTTCCAATCTGTCAGAAGGACAGCTTGGCCGTCTGGATGAATCCGGCATCGTCTATATCGGTGCAGAAGTCCAGGCCGGTGACGTGCTGGTCGGTAAGGTTACGCCGAAGGGCGAGACCCAGCTCACCCCAGAAGAGAAGCTGCTTCGCGCGATCTTCGGTGAGAAGGCCTCCGATGTGAAAGACACGTCGCTGCGCGTGCCGTCAGGCATGAGCGGTACCGTGATCGACGTTCAGGTCTTTACGCGGGAAGGCATTCAGCGTGACAAGCGGGCGCAGCAGATCATTGATGACGAACTGCGTCGCTTCCGTCTGGATCTGAATGACCAGCTGCGTATTGTTGAGACCGATACCTTCCAACGGATCGAGAAACTTCTGATCGGTAAGGCCGCCAACGGTGGCCCAAAGAAGATTGCCAAGGGCACGGCGATTGACGCCGCCTACCTGTCGGATCTGGATCGCTATCAGTGGTTCGATATTCGTCTCTCGGACGAGACGGCTGCCAAACAGCTGGAGAGTCTGAAAGAGTCGATTGACATGAAGCGTCACCAGTTCGATCTGGCTTATGAAGAAAAGCATAAGAAGCTGACGCAGGGCGATGAGCTGCTGCCGGGCGTCTTGAAGATGGTCAAGGTCTACCTGGCCGTGAAACGTCGTCTGCAGCCTGGCGACAAGATGGCCGGACGTCACGGAAACAAAGGCGTGGTCTCCCGTATTGTCCCTGTGGAAGACATGCCTTACATGGCCGATGGCACCCCGGTGGATATCGTGTTGAATCCGCTTGGCGTTCCGTCTCGAATGAACGTGGGTCAGATTCTGGAAACCCACTTGGGCTGGGCGGCCAAAGGCATTGGTCAGCGTATCGGCGACATGCTCCAGGCTGAGTCGTCTGCGAATGAGGTGCGAAAGTATCTCGAGAAGGTCTACAACACCAGTGGCCATCCCGAAGAGCTCAAGACCCTCTCCGACAAAGAAGTGATTGAGTTGGCGAGCAACCTGCGCGACGGCGTGCCGTTTGCAACCCCCGTGTTTGATGGTGCCTCCGAGCAGGAGATTCGCCAGATGCTCGAGCTTGCCTATCCGGATGATGTCGCAGCCCGTATCGGTCTGACACCAACGCGTACCCAGGTTCAGCTCTTTGACGGACGCAATGGCGAGGCGTTTGATCGCACGGTCACGGTCGGCTACATGCACATGCTGAAGCTGCACCACCTGGTCGACGACAAGATGCACGCGCGTTCAACCGGACCGTACTCGCTGGTGACCCAGCAGCCGTTGGGTGGTAAGGCCCAGTTCGGTGGACAGCGATTTGGTGAGATGGAGGTCTGGGCGCTTGAAGCTTATGGCGCGTCCTACGTCCTGCAGGAGATGCTCACCGTCAAGTCCGACGACGTCAGTGGTCGAACCAAAGTTTATGAAAACCTGGTCAAGGGTGAACACACGATTGATGCCGGCATGCCGGAGTCGTTCAACGTGCTGGTGAAAGAAATTCGTTCACTGGGCATCGACATTGACTTGGAACGCAACTAAAGAACAACGGAAAGAAGGTCGGCACAATGAAAGCGCTACTCGATCTATTCAAGCAGGTTCAGCAGGACCAGGTTTTCGACAAGATCAAAATTGGCCTCGCATCGCCCGAGAAGATTCGCTCGTGGTCGTATGGTGAGGTCAAAAAACCTGAAACGATTAACTACCGGACGTTTAAGCCCGAGCGTGACGGTCTGTTCTGCGCCAAGATCTTTGGCCCAGTCAAAGATTACGAGTGTCTCTGTGGCAAGTACAAGCGCCTGAAGCACCGTGGCGTTATCTGTGAAAAATGTAACGTTGAAGTCACGCTCACCAAGGTGCGTCGCGAGCGGATGGGCCATATTGATCTGGCCAGTCCGGTGGCGCACATCTGGTTTTTGAAGTCACTGCCCTCGCGTCTGGGCATGGTGCTCGATATGACCCTTCGGGATATCGAGCGCGTGCTCTACTTTGAAGCCTATGTGGTGATTCACCCCGATGCAACGCCTTTGAAGCGTGGTCAGATCATGACCGAAGACGACTTCCTGGCCAAGCAAGAGCAGTACGGCGATGGCTTTGTGGCCATGATGGGTGCCGAAGGTATTCGTGAAATGCTGCGCGAAATCGACCTCAAAAATGAGATCGAAAAGCTGCGTGCAGAACTCGCCGAGACCTCTTCTGAGGCGAAGATCAAAAAGATCGCCAAGCGTCTGAAGGTGCTCGAAGGATTTGAGAAGTCTGGTGTGAAGCCTGAGTGGATGATCCTGGAAGTGCTGCCCGTGCTGCCGCCCGAGCTGCGTCCGCTGGTGCCGCTGGATGGTGGCCGATTCGCCACGTCCGATCTCAACGACCTCTATCGTCGTGTGATCAACCGAAACAACCGCCTGCGTCGTCTGCTCGAGCTTAAAGCGCCCGACATCATCGTGCGTAACGAGAAGCGCATGCTCCAGGAAGCCGTGGACTCGCTGCTCGATAACGGTCGTCGCGGTAAGGCGATGACTGGCGCCAACAAGCGTCCGTTGAAATCGCTTGCCGACATGATCAAAGGTAAGGGCGGCCGTTTCCGTCAGAACCTGCTCGGTAAACGAGTCGACTACTCTGGTCGTTCGGTCATCGTGGTGGGTCCAACACTGAAACTGCATCAGTGCGGTCTGCCGAAACTGATGGCGTTAGAGCTCTTTAAGCCATTCATCTTCAATAAGCTTGAACTGCGTGGCATGGCCACCACGATCAAGGCGGCCAAGAAGCTCGTCGAGCAGCAGGTGCCTGAAGTCTGGGATATTCTGGAAGAAGTCATCCGTGAGCACCCTGTGATGCTCAACCGCGCACCCACGCTGCACCGTCTTGGTATTCAGGCCTTTGAGCCCGTGCTGATTGAAGGTAAAGCGATTCAGCTGCATCCGCTCGTCTGTGCTGCGTTTAACGCAGACTTCGACGGTGACCAGATGGCGGTCCACGTACCCCTATCGATTGAGGCACAGATGGAGGCGCGCACGCTGATGCTCGCCTCCAATAACGTGCTCTTCCCATCGAACGGCGAGCCGTCGATCGTGCCGTCCCAGGACATCGTGTTGGGCCTCTACGACACCACGCGTGAGCGGGTGAACGGCAAGGGCGAAGGCATGTTCTTCGCGGATGTTGCAGAGGTCGAACGGGCCTATGGCAACCGCGAAGTCGAACTCGGTACCAAGATCACCGTGCGGATCGCGGAAGTGGATATCGATCCTGTGACCAAGGCCAAGACGCCCAAGATGACCCGCTATGAGACAACGGTGGGTCGTGCGCTCTTGTCCAAGATTCTTCCTCCGGGACTGTCCTTTGTTCACATGAACAAGGCACTCAAGAAGAAAGAAATCTCTCGCCTGATTAACGTCTCGTTCCGTCGCTGTGGTCTACGCGACACCGTGATCCTGGCGGACAAGCTGCTGCAGTCTGGTTTTGCACTGGCCACCCGCGCAGGCATCTCGATCTGTGTGGACGATATGCTCGTGCCGCCGCAGAAAGTGGACATCCTGGCCAAGGCCGAAAAAGAAGTGAAAGAGATCGAGCAGCAGTACGCCTCGGGTCTCGTGACGCAGGGCGAGCGCTACAACAAGGTCGTGGATATCTGGGGCCGTGCGGGTGACGACGTGGGCAAGGCTATGATGACCCAGCTGGCCAGTGAGCCGGTGAAAGATCGTCACGGCAAAGATGCACGTCAAGAGTCGTTTAACTCCATCTACATGATGGCGGACTCTGGTGCCCGTGGCTCTGCAGCACAGATTCGACAGCTCGCCGGAATGCGTGGCCTGATGGCCAAACCGGACGGCTCGATCATTGAGACGCCGATTACCGCGAACTTCCGCGAAGGTCTGAACGTGCTTCAGTACTTCATCTCGACCCACGGCGCTCGTAAGGGTCTGGCGGACACCGCGTTAAAGACAGCGAACTCCGGTTACCTGACGCGTCGTCTCGTTGACGTGACCCAGGATCTGGTGGTGATCGAAGACGACTGCGGCACCTTAAACGGTATCAATATGAAGGCCCTGGTCGAGGGTGGTGAAGTCATCGAAGCGCTGCGTGATCGAATCCTCGGTCGCGTGACGGCCGCCGAGGTGGTGCATCCCGAGACACAGGCGACACTGTATGAAGCCGGCAAATTGCTGGACGAAGATGCGGTCGAAGAGATTGAGCGTCTGGGCATCGATGAAGTCCGCGTTCGTACCCCGTTAACCTGCGGCACCCGTTTTGGTCTGTGTGCTAAGTGTTATGGCCGCGATCTTGGCCGTGGCCACTTGGTGAACGTCGGTGAGGCCGTTGGGGTGATTGCGGCCCAGTCGATTGGTGAGCCGGGAACACAGCTGACCATGCGTACCTTCCACATCGGTGGCGCGGCATCGCGTACCGCTGCAGCCAGTGGCGTTGAGGCAAAGTCGAACGGTCTCGTTCGGTTTACGCCCACCATGCGCTACGTCACGAATGCCAAGGGCGAGCCCGTCGTGATCTCGCGATCCGGTGAAGTGCTGATTACGGACGACAACGGTCGTGAGCGTGAGCGTCACAAGGTGCCGTATGGCGCGACGTTGCTGTCGATGGATGGCAAGCCTGTGAAAGCAGGCGCGATGCTCGCGACATGGGATCCGCTGACACGACCCATCATTACCGAGTACGCCGGTCGCGTGAAATTCGAAAACGTCGAAGAGGGCGTGACCGTTGCGAAGCAGATCGATGAAGTCACCGGTCTGTCGACGCTCGTGGTGATCGATGCGAAACGTCGTGGTGGTGCTCAGGTCAAAGGCGTTCGTCCCCAGGTGAAGCTGATCGATGCCAAGGGCGAAGAAGTCAAGATCGCCGGTACCGATCACAGCGTGAACATTTCCTTCCCGGTCGGCGCGCTGATTACCGTGCGAGATGGTCAAGAGGTTGCGGTTGGTGAGGTGCTTGCGCGTATTCCGCAGGAATCTCAGAAGACCCGCGACATTACCGGTGGTCTGCCACGTGTTGCGGAACTCTTCGAGGCCCGCTCACCGAAAGACGCCGGCATGTTGGCCGAGGTCACGGGAACGGTCTCCTTCGGTAAGGATACGAAGGGCAAGCAGCGTCTGATCATTACCGATATGGACGGCGTACAGGTCGAGACCCTTATCTCAAAAGAGAAGAGCGTTCTGGTGCACGACGGTCAGATCGTTAACAAGGGCGAGCTGATTGTGGACGGCCCCGCAGATCCGCAGGATATTCTGCGTCTGCTCGGCGTCGAGGCCCTTGCGCGTTACATCGTGGATGAAGTGCAGGACGTCTATCGACTCCAGGGTGTGAAGATCAACGACAAACACATTGAGGTGATCGTGCGTCAGATGCTGCGTCGTGTCCGCGTGACCGATGCAGGCGATACACGGTTTATCAACGGTGAAGAAGTCGAGCGCTCCGAACTGCTGGACGAGAACGATCGCGCCACCGCAGAGAATAAGCGTCCCGCGATGTACGAGAACAAGCTCTTGGGAATTACCAAGGCATCGCTCTCGACCGATTCGTTCATCTCGGCGGCCTCCTTCCAGGAGACCACCCGAGTGCTGACCGAAGCAGCCATCATGGGTAAGCGCGACGAGCTCCGTGGCCTGAAGGAAAACGTGATCGTTGGCCGACTGATTCCTGCAGGAACCGGTCTTGCCTATCACAAGGCCCGCAAAGAGCGCGAAGCCATCGAGGCCGCAGAAGCCCAGACCGCTGCCCAACAGGCCGCGATCGAAGCCGAGGCGTTGTTCTCAAGCCCCGACAGCGAAGAGTCGGTCACGGAAGGGGATGCATCATCTGCAGCACCGTCTGGGGATGCAGGATCCGCACCAACCGAGTAACGCAAAGCAATTGACCCCGCTGCTCACAAGGTGGCGGGTGTCTTGAACCGCTGAGTCGTTTGGAAAACGGCACCTTTCGAAAGATCGGTGCCGTCTTTCTTCTGAAGGGCCGCGACATTCGTCTGGCCTTTGACATAATTTCACATTGTGAAATTATGGGATTGCTGCATTGCACACCTTTGGCGGATTTTGTTTGACAGTAAAGCTGTAAATCCTCGACAATCTAAGGCTTTTCGCCGTTTGGCGAATCCGAATTTATTTGTGTTTTAGTAAAGAAAGAGCAGAGAACAATGCCC
>JACCDL010242944.1_pt1 | contig 12738 bp, 10 predicted proteins | sample 7441931 | NCBI WGS metagenome assembly JACCDL01 (sample SAMN15323437, study PRJNA562643) | freshwater metagenome | isolation source: river surface water | place: USA:Blue River Watershed | collected 2017-08-16 | reverse complement strand
GCTCGATCCGAATTTCGCGCTGCCAGCCGCCTTGTCGTGTCTGCCGGCGCACACGGGTCTGATGGTGACGCTGGAGGATCATCGGTTCAAGGACACGCCGGGTGGTCGCTTGTCGCATTCGATTCCAGACTGGAGCGTCGAGAAGACCAAGCGCGCCGGTGCCGACGGGGTCAAGGTACTGGTCTGGTACCGGCCTGATGCGGCGCCCGAGGTGCGGGCTCACCAGCACGCCTATGTGCAGCAGGTGGGCGACGAATGCCGACGCCACGACATCCCGTACGTGCTGGAACTCCTGACCTATCCGTTTGCGCAGGGCGCGGGCATGACCGAGGCGCCCGAGCAGGGGGCGCAGCGGGTGATCGACAGCCTGCTTGAATTCGCCAAACCGGAATACGGCGTGGATCTGTTCAAGCTGGAAAGCCCGCTGCCCGGACCGAGTCTGCCGGCCACCGACGGTCTGTCGGCGCATCGCGCCGCGCAGCGCTGGTTCGACACGATGGGGCAGACCTGCCGCGAGGCGGGTGTGCCGTGGGTGATGCTGTCCGCAGGCGTGACGCCCGCACAGTTCTCGCGTGTGATGCGCTACGCCTATGCCGCGGGTGCGAATGGCTTTCTTGCCGGCCGCGCCATCTGGGCCAGCGCCCTGCAGCACTTCCCGGATCTGGCGGCGTGCCGCGAGGTCCTGGACACGGAAGGTCTCCAGACCCTGCAGGGCCTCGTGGAAGGCGCGCGCCATGCAGGCCGACCCTGGGTGCCTGACTTCAGCGGACTCGATGCGGTCCGCGCCGAAGGCGATCTCTGTGCGCGCTATGTCTGACCCGCCGGGGTCGGCAGACAACGCGCGTCAAAGCGTCTTCTGTACCTGCTCGTGGGCACGCGCCAGTTCATCGCGCGCCTGTTTCTGCTCGCGCTCGAAGCGCTCTTGCATCTGACGCTGCGCGTATTCGGCGCCGTGGTAACGGTGCAGCGCGATCGGACGCCCTTTGGCGTCAAACACATCATGGGCGTGCAGCTCGATGTGGGCGGTACGGGCCAGCAATCGCCGGTGGTGGTCTTGGCGCCAGTATTCATAGGCGCGCTTGCGTGCCAGCAGGCGGGTCAGGTAGGGCGCTGAGTAGATCGCCATCATCACCAGCACCAGCAGCCACGAGGCGCCAGGCGCCACGGCGAAGGCATGCTCCGCACGCGAGACCAGGCCGTCGGCGTACAGGTGGGTGCGCACCGTATCAAGCAGGCGCGTCGAATAGGCAGGATCGATCTCGGCGGCACCCGTGCCAGGGTTTGCAGCCGCCGCGTCGACCAGCGTCCGGCAAGCCCCCAGGCGCTGCGCCGCGTCCTCCAGGTTGTTGAACACCTGCGGTGTCATCAAAGGCTTGAGGCAGGCGTGGTGGGGTTTGTCGCTGACGATGGCGTGCTGCAGATGGACATTGAGCAGGGCGGGCCCCATGTCTTCCCAGTGCTTGACCACGGCGGCAAAGCGAATGTCGTCTGACAGGGCGGCCGTTTGCAGTGGGATCGCCGCCGCGAACCCCAGCGTCGGGAAGACCAGCCACACCGGCATCGAAAACAGCACGCGCTTGACCCGACCGAACCAGTCTTCATCGTGTTCGTAGCCGGTCTGGATGGTGAATCGCAATAGGCTGAAAAGCAGGGCGCTCCAGAACAGGGCGATCGGCAGGACGACCAGCACGATGTAGATCGGCGCACTCAAGATCTCGCGCAATTGGAGGAAGGCCTCGTGGATCCCCAACGCCGTGCAGATGAAGTTCACCAAGGTGACGCAGAGGATGCTGATGCCATAGGCACGCGCGACTCGGCGCTCGTCGGCGGCAATGTCGTCGTCGAGGTAGAAGTATTCCGGGTCGCCGCCCGACACCCAGCAAAACATGTCGTCCCAGGTAGATCCACTCAGGCTCATGGGGTGGGATCCTTCTTGGGGGTGGTCTGGAGCCAGTCCCACATATGTTGTTCTTCAATCGCCGAGAACCGCGTGTCCACCGCACGCGGGATCGCGGCGCGTGGCAGGGCCGCCGCATAGAAGTCGTGCTCGGTCGACCAGGGCGCGTAGCGCGGGATCGGGCTGTCGGTGTGATAGCCGGCCAGGGTGGCGTCGATCGAGTCCTGGAACGACGCGTGATGATTGCGAAGCAGATCGCGCAGGCTCTGGTGACGCAGCGCCTCGTAGGCGCGCAAGGCCGCCGGCCGCAGGAAGTCGCGCATGACGATGCCCGCCACCATCAGGACCGTCAGCAAGAGCGTGAGCAAGCCATTGACGACGTAGTTAGACCACATCAGCCGCACCCGCTCGCCAAAGAACACCGACTGCGAGAGCTCCTGTTTGAGCCAGGCGTTGGCATCGTCGGCGATCGTGCCAATCTGTTCTTCGATAAAGCCGACCTGTCGGTCACGCTGCGTAATCGCGCGGGCCAGGCAGCGCGCATAGGCCGCGGGGTCGGCGCCCTGCTCGGTCAGAGCGGCGCACTCGGGTGCGATGGCTTGCAGTTTGGCGCGCGTGGCTTGCACATTGCGCGCCTGCAGCGCCGGAGGAATCAGCTTGATCTCGAGTTCGACCACCGACTCCGAGATCCAAGGCGTCTGCGGGGGTTTGTTCTCCCGCTTCAGGGTCTCGGTGGTGTTTTCGATGACCTCGCGCGTGACGCGCCGAAATACCTTGCCCACGTCCTCGTCGCGTTCGAGGTTGCGCAAGAGCGCCGTGGTGAAGGGGCTGTTGCCGCCTTGCTGGCCGTAGAGGGAATCGAGTGCCTCCTGGCCCGGCGAGGCCGCCATCACCACGATCACGTTTTTGCTGGTGGTGCTTTGCATGCCCGCCAGTCCGCGGGGCGCCTGGTCCAGATCCGTGCGGCAGGCGTCCAGAACCAGGAGGTTCAGGCGCAGCTTGGCGCGGGTCAGGTCGTCGATCAGCGGCGTGAGAATCACACCGCGCGCGCGAAGCTCGCGTTCGGTGATGGGGCCGGGGCGCCGGTCGGTGAAGTCCTTGGGCAGGAAATAGTTATGCCCGTTCTGCTCCAAGCCGTGGCCGGAGAAATACAGCAGGCTGATGTCACCACTCTTGAGGGACAGGCTGTAGTTCTGGATTTTTTCTCGCACCACCTCGCGCGTGTCATCCAGCGAGAGGGTGACCTCAAAGCCCAGCGCAGTGAGCTTTTGCGACATCGCCAGCGCGTCGTTGCGCACGTTGGGCAAGCGGTTTTCCTTGCCGACGTATTCGGAGGCGCCCACCACCAGGGCCTTGCGGGTGGAGGAGGTCGCGCCGGCGGCCGGTGCGCCCGCCTTGGGCGACACGGTGCGCTGCACCTGTCGGAATTCATCTTCTAGGACCGCTTTTTCCAGCAACAGCGACTGCTGCCGGTCGACCAGACGATTGCGTTCCTGCCCCTCAAACTGCGAGATCACCCGAAACTCCAGGCGCTCGCGTGTCTGTGTGGTCAGACGCTCCCCCTGGGCCCACATCAATAGCGGCTGCGAGAGCACCGCCGCCAGGAAGGCAAACATCACCAATCGCAGCGGGTGGGGCCGCCAGCGTTCGAGCGCCGACAGGCTGGCGTGCAGGGGGTAGGCCCCCAGTGTGACGAACAACACATGCACCGACACCAGCACGGCGAAGAACAGGGCCGCGACGCCGGCGGCAAGCAGCGGCCGCCACCACCCGGGCGATGCGTACATCCACGCCATCAGGCCGACCGAGGCCGACATGAGGGTGAACGACAACATCACCAACAGGTTGGAGAGGGCGATCCATTGCCGGTCCTGGGGCCGCTCCAGCCGATTCAAGTGGCTGTCGTGGAAGCCCAGGATCGTGCCGATCCTGTCGATGGCGCGCATGCGAGCGTGTCCGTGCCGGTTCAGGCCTTGGGCGGCAGCCGGTCGATGTAGCGGCTCGGGTTGCTATGGATGTCGTCGGAGACGATGCGTGTGAACTCCTCTTGCACCTGCTCGGTCAGCTTGCGGTCGATCTCCAGCTTGCCGATGGTGCGCGTGGCCTCCAGGTCGGCCTCGTGGTATTGGGCGCTCTTGACGTCGAGGATGGCCTCGCCACGGGCATCGAGCGCATGACCCACCGCGATGCCGCGGCGGATGCGGGCCAGACGCTTTTGGTTTTCGGTCAGGTAATCGATGGAGCTGAGCGTGAGCATCATCTTGAAAAATAGCGGCGAGATCTCGATGAAGATCAGCATCGCGGTGAGGAACCACGAGGCGGTGGGCGAGATCTTGTGGGCGATTTCGATGCGTTTGACCAGGCCATTGAGCTTCTTGGCTTGCTCGTCGGCGTCCTTCATGTCGGCGTCGAGTTTCTGATTGGCCGCATCGATCTCGAGCTCTTTGGCCTTGATGCGCGCTTGTAGCTCGTTGAGCTCGGGCATGAGTCGGCCCGACCCTTCTTCGAGGGTGGCCTTGTTCTGATCGAGCAAGGCCTTCTTGGCGTCTGCGACCTCGCCCTTGCCGCCGCCGCGTTTGCCGGCCTTGCCGTCCATTTCGTCTTTGTAGTCCTTCTCGGACTTCACGACTTCCTGGCGCAGGGCTTCGAGGTCCTGGGTTTTCTTGTCTTTTTGCTTGGTGAGTTCGTCCTTGCTCGAGCGGATGTTGGTCACCACGAGCTCGTGATCGGCCTTGACCTTGCCCTGGAGTTTCTTGGCTTCTTCTTGCTGCTCGATCTTCAGCGCCGCATCGATCTCGGTCTTCATGATCCGGATCTCCAAGGGCTTGGAGAGCACAAAACCGATCAAGACGGCCATCAGCATCCGAGGCAGTGCGCGCAGGATCTCGCCGAAGGTCACGTTGTCGGTGCCGTCGCCGTGGCCGGTGGTGGAGACGATGAAGCGGTCCAGGTTGTAGATCACCGCGGACCAGACCAGGCCAAAGAAGCAGGACACCAGCATCCAGATCAGGCTCAATTCATCGGGCTTGTCGACCGAGTTCGGTCCGAACACCGTATAGAACGCGTAGGAGCCCGAGATGAAGGCCAGTACGGCGGTGGCCATCACCGTGCCGCCGATGCCCTGGAGCTTGACGCGGTCGTAGTTGGGGCAGTGTTTGAGCAACTGCACGTCGACGCCCGCCGAGTAATACAGGGCGCGGTTAAGCCAACTGAGGTTGAGGCTGTAGTCGTACTCGATGGCGGGTGCCGGATCGTACGAAGGGACGGGCCGTGGATCGGTCATGGGGACTCCTGGTTGCTCAAGACATCAAAAAATGGGCGGGACATGGACTTCATCGCGGGATCCGGGCTCGCGCCATGCGCGATTCCAGGTCTTCGATCGGGACGTGGACCGCCCCCGCTGGCAAGGCGGGGCGCGACGGGGCGGCTGGGGGCGCCTGCATCGAAGGCAGCGGCTGCAAGGTCAGTTCGGGGGGCGTGAGCGTAGCGGGAGCCGCGCGCAACTTGAACCCCGGCACCTGGCTCACAAGGCCAGCAGGCTGCAGGGGCTGCGGCAAGGGCACTGCCGAGAGGTCGACCTGCGCATAGGCGGGCTGCCTGTCATCGGGCGCGCGCCAAATCTCGTCGCGCACAGTGGCGGTGTCGATCGGGTAGCGGTGGCTGCCCCAGATGTTGCCGACCTTGAGTGTGAGCACGGCGCGCACCGGCACGGCCACTTGCAGCGTGCCGTCGGTGCCGAAAAACTGCCGCAGCTTGAAGCCTTCGCCGCCGGCGATCGCCAGCCAACCCCAGCCCCGGACCTGTACGTGCAGCACCAGCAGGTCCAGCGGCAGGACCTCGGAGAGCGTGGTGCAAGCCATGACCTGCGGTCGGGAGAAAACCCGGGAGAGTGCGTGGATCATCGACCCTCCTTGGGGCACTGCACGCGCACTTCGACGCGCCGGTTGCCGCGGAATTCGTCCTGGGTCTCGACCATCGGATAGCGGTCGCCCACGCCGAGCGCGGAGATTTTGTCGGCTTGCGCGTAGCCGTTCGCCACCAGCCAGTCGGCGACCGCGCTGGCGCGGTTCTCGCTGATGGTCAGATTGCCGCGCGGACCGTCCTTGTGCGGGGTCTTGTCGGCATGGCCGACGATGGTGATGTTGGCGTCGGGGTACTTGCGTATCAACTCGCCGAGCTTGACCAGCTGGTAGCGCGCATCGTCCTTGAGCGCCGCGTCATTGAGGTCGAACAGTGCGCCCTCGCCCATGTAGATCTGGTGGTTGCGACGCGGCTTGCCCGTCTCGCCCGTGCACTGAAAGACCTTCTCGGGTGTCTTGGCCGCCTCGTCGATGGACAAGGTGGGCAAGCGTCCGTCCTCCCGCGATTGGCCGGCGATGTCTTGTGCATCGCGGTCGGGTCGGAACACCTCGTTCATCTTCTGACGCGATTGGTCCACGCGGTCGCTCACATATTGGCCGACATCTGGCGCCTTGCCCAGGCTGCAGATCGCGGAATCACCCGGGCAGGACAGCAGCATGGCCACGGACCACAGCACGGCGGCGAGCGTCGGTATCCAGCAATGCACCCCACGGGCCGAGACCACGACGGCCAGCCCGAGCAGCCACAACCACAGCGGGTGTACGTTCTGGCAGTCGGCGATGGATTGGACCAGCAGCCCGATGAAGGCGCCCAGTGCCAGCAGCAGCACCGCGCCGCTGAGCGCCAGCTGCTTCCAGCGCGCCCGCGGCGGCAAGCCCACTTGGGCCAGCGCGCAGCGCCCGATAAAGGGGAGCACCCCCACCAGCGCCCAGGTCAGGCTGCACGTGAGCCACAGCAGCAGGAACACCACCAGCGGCCAGGCCCAGCCGCATAGCGCGCAGGGGCCCTCGGGGGTGTCGGGCGGCTCGGTCGGTGGCCACTCGGGGCCGGGCGGCACGGGTGTCGGCGCGGGCGAAGGACCGGGGCCGGGGGATGGCGAGGGACGGGGTACGTCGGGTCTGGGCTCGGGAGGGCGCGGCGGCAGGATCTTGGCCCAGGCCCAGCCGGCCAGACGACCGACCTCGCGGGGCGTGGATTCTTCGGCGCTGCCGGTGGTGACGCTGGTCCACTGCGGGATCTGCAGGTCGTAGACCTGGGTGATCCAGCCCTCGCTGCCCGGTTGATCCAGGTGGACCATGGGCACCGATCGCTGAAAGAGGGGCGTGCTTGCCGGGTCGGCGGGCGGCGGTCCGTCCACGCGCTCGATCGCGCTCAAGCGCCCGCGGGTGATGACCACCTGCTCGGAGGTTTTGTCACGCGAGATGTCGGAGCCGCTTGGGGCGACCGCTGTGAAGTCGCCATCGAACCAGCCCTTGACCCAGATGACGCCCTCGGTCGGTCTCATCGTCGGCCCGCAGGACCGGCGCGGCGACCCCTGTCACCTGCTTGCAGGAAATCGGAAATGCGCACGGCAGCGGCCTACTGGGTCAGTATCGTTCGACAGGGGGGAATTTGAGCCAGTCTAGCACCTGCGGAAACAAGCGAATTCCCCAGAGAATTCGTCTGAAATAACGATGCCGATTCGCCCCTGGGCGTGAGCCAGTCGTTTTGGATTTAGCGGTCGCTTCATCCGAGTCGTCCCGGAAAGGGTATTCACGCATGCGAAGGCGCATCCAGGCTGCCTAGACTGTCGCCGCATCACCTGACCTGGAGACTGTCTTGACTTCCTTGCCCCGTATCTTCAAAGCCGTCATCGCCACCAGCGTGTCGGCCCTCACCTTGTTGGCCGTCCCGCAGGCGATGGCGCAGGCCTACCCCTCCAAGCCGATTCGGATGGTGGTGCCCTTTGCGGCAGGCGGCACGACCGACGTGGTGGCGCGCATCGTCGCCCAGCGTATGAGTGAGTCCATGGGACAGCCGGTCACGGTGGACAACCGCGCCGGTGCGGGTGGCGCGATCGGCGCCGACGTGGTGGCCAAGGCCGCACCCGATGGCTACACCATCTTGATGCATAACCTGACCTTCCCGCTGTCCTCGGTGGCCCAGACCCTGGCCAAGCGCTCGCCGTTCAACCCCGACACGGACTTCGCAGGCATCTCGATCGCCGTGTACGTGCCGTTCATGCTGACCGCCAATCCGAGCGTGCCGGCCAAGGACCTCAAGGAGTTGGCGGCGCTGCTGCGAAGCCGCAAGGACCTGCAATACAACTATGGATCGACCGGCCCCGGGTCCGCCGTGCACGTGCTGGGCGAAGCGTTCAAGCGCGAGGCCAAGGTGGATATGCAGCACGTCGGCTTCAAGGGCGCGGCGCCTCTGAAGCAGGAGATGCTGGCTGGGCGCATCCAGATTGGCGGCGACCAGCTGGCCACCTCGCTGGCCGAGATCCGCGCGGGCACGCTGCGCGCGATCGCGACCACCGCGTCCAAGCGCGTTGCCGGCCTGCCCGATGTCCCGACGGTGCGCGAGTTGGGCTTCCCCACGCTCGAACTGGAAGGTTGGAACGGGCTGTTCGCGCCCGCCAAGACCCCCAAGGACATCATCGATCGCCTGAACCGCGAAGTGATCGCCGCCGTGCGTCACCCGGACGTGGTGCGCCGCTTGGCCGAACTCGGTGCCGAGGCCGTGGGCTCGACCCCCGCCGAACAGGATGCGATCTTCCGGCGTCAGATGGACCAGTTCCGCCCCGTGATCCAGGAGATGAAGATCACCGACTGAGCGGGGACGTTCAGCCGCGTCGCGCCAGCCACCACACCGGGTATTGGGCGCAGTCGGCGCCGTCCAGGCCACTGGCGGCGGCTGCGTCCAGTTGCTGCAAGGCCAGCGCAGTCAAGGGCATGGCGCGCCCGGTGGACTGGCCCTGATCGAGCATGGTGCGCACGTCCTTGCGCATGGTGGCGACATTGACGGTCACGGGGCCGTTTTTGTCGCCGGACAGGGCCTGTGCCATCAGCGGGCCCCGCACCTTGAGCATATTGGGCCCGCCCGAAGAATCCGAGAAGATGTCGATCACCCGCTGCGGGTCCAGGCCCAGGGGTTCGATCAGTGACAGGGCTTCGGAGAATGTCTGCCAATACACCATGAGCGGCAGATTGATCGCCAGCTTCATGGTCGATCCGGCGCCATGCGCGCCCACGTGCTCGACCCGTTTGCACAGTTGCTCCAGCACGGGCTTGACGCGTTCGAGTACCTGCGCGTCGCCCCCCGCAAACCCGATCAGCTTGCCCTCCTTGGCAGGGCCCACGCTGCCCCCGACCGGGCACTCGAGGTAGGAAGCGCCGGCCTGGGCGGCCCGCTGGGCCATGTCGGCCTGCTTGGCCGGCTTGACGGTGCTCATTTCGATGAAGACGCAGGCACCGCCGGCGGCGAACAGGCCCTGCGGCGAGAGGTAGACCTCGTCGAGTGCCTGCTCGTTGGTCAGGAGGCTGATCACGACATCACGGTCGGTGGCCAGCGCCTGAGGCGAGTCCGCCCAGGCCAGGCCGGCGTCCAGCAGGGGCTGGGCGCGCGCGCGGGTGCGGTTCCAGACCGTGACCTCGTGGCCTAGGGAGGCCAGTCGCGTCGCGATGACGCTGCCCATTTTGCCGGTGCCGGCGATGCCGATGCGCATGTTGGTCTCCTGATTCGGTGTTGTGCGCGGGACTTTATCCCAAGCGCGCAAGCCGCTGCGCGGGCAGGGGCCCTGAGCCCCTGTGCGATCAAGGATTCCACCAGTTGCCCGATGCGACGATCAGCGGGATCAACTGCAACTCCGAGTCGTAGTAGTCGGTGGTGAAGTTGTCGGAGTTGGCGGTCCACAGCGTATTCAGGAAGGCCTGGTGCGCCGCGTCGACCATGCAACCCACTGTCAGCGGCCCCACCACGATCTCGGCAAAGTAGCGCCCGGCGGCGGTCGTGCCATTGAGGTTGTACAAGCCGCCCATGTTGAAGGGATTGCCGCTGCAGTCGTTCTTCAGGAAGGTGGTCATGTCGTTGACGATCGTCTTCCAGCGCGTATCGCCCGAGTAGATGTAATCCGTTCCCCAGCGCCAGGGGTTACGCACCGCATTGCCGTCGTAGATGCCTTCGTAAGGTCCTTCGATCACGTTGCCCGGCGAGGGCACAGGCTGACTCATGCAATCCATGATGAAGCCCGGTTGCAGCTTGGCCACCGGCGAGTAGCGGCTGATGATGCCGGTGATCAGCGCGTAGCAGCGGTCGATGGCCCGGTCCCAGAACGTGTCGCCTGTGGCTTTTTTGAAGGCCCGGAAGTGACCGATCATGTGATCCGAGGTGCGGGTGTTTTCGCGTTGCGGACCGCGCGGCTCGCCTGAGGGTGCGAAGTTGATGGCCTTCATCGCTTCGATGGTGAGGATCGCCTGTTGCCGGTAGTCGACCGCGCCGCCCGATCCCCACTGTCGATGCGCCATCAGCAGCGCCATGGCGATGTCCAGGTCGCCGTCGGTGGCGTTCCAGCCGTCGCCCGCGCTGCCCATGTTCATCGCCAGCCGCCATTCGTGCAGGTAAGCGCCGGCCGCTCGGCCTGCATTCATGTGGCCGTAGGCGGGACGTCCGCGCGCCGTCTTGAACAGGCCATCGAAATACGTGCGCGCCTGCGGATCGTGGCCCGCCATCAGCACGGTGATCAGCATGCCGTAGCCCACGCCCTCCGACACGGTGGCAAAGGCGGTTCCAGGGAACTGCACATGCCAGGCGTCCGCGATCGTGCGGCCGCTGTAGATCCCGGTGTTGGCCGTGAAGGTGGGGGATTTCTTCAGGTTGGCCGCCTTCCAGGCGGCATAGCAGGCCGTGACACGCGCGTCCATCGCCGCAGGCGTCGCCACGGTGGGCGCGATGCCGTAGGGGTAGCGCGCGCTCGCCAGGTCCTTGCGCGAACCAAACGGGTAGCCGTCGCCACCTTGGGTCACCACAGGGTCAGAGGTCGGGGCCGCGGTCGGGATACGGGCAGTGAGCGCGATGGCCGAGTCGGCGCTCGCTGTGGGGGTACTCCCGCCGCCACCACCCCCGCAGCCAGCCAGCGAGAGCAAGGCCGTGGCCGAGCCACCCTGAAGAAAAATTCGTCGTTTCATGTGCAACATCCAGAAAGTTAACGGTCTCCGCTTAGCGCTCAGCCAGGGGCCTTGCATGCTCAGCGGGAGGCGCGACTCTAGTAGGCGATGTCCGACAGCGATGTAGGAATGCGCGTGCGAACGTAAGCAAAAACTGAGCGAGATGTCACAGGCAGATCGCAGTCGCGCACGGCTGTGCTCGTGACGCGCGCGGGCCCTGGCGCGTGCGAGGCTGACGTCGCGCCATGGCAAACTCTGCCGCAATAGTTACGTCTGGCTGTCCCTGATCCGCCTGCCCTATGCCGATTGATTCGCCTGTCGACCCTGTTCGAGCCTTCTTCGTCTACGGCACGCTGATGCGGGGCGAGTCCAACCACGCGGTCGCCGCCCGCCATGGCCTGGCCGATGTGCGCACGGGCTCGGTCAGGGGTGATCTGTTTGATACGGGTGCGGGCTACCCCGCGATGCGCCCGACGACGGGCCCGGGCCGCGTCTATGGGGAGCTGCTGATTCCGATCGACTTCGAATCGGCCTTGCAGGCCATGGACGCCCTGGAGGGCTACGAGGGCGAGGACGACCCGGACAATCTGTACGACCGCCGGCTGATCGAGGTCACGCTCGATGACGACGGCAGCACCTGCCTGGCTTGGATCTATGTGTATGCCCAGGACCTGGCGCCGCAAGTGCAGATCGTCTCAGGGCGCTGGCGGCCGACGCGGGGCGGTGGCTAGACGCAGCTGCGGTGACGCGCCATGCAGGTGTCCAGCACCTCGTCGCCCGGGCGCAGCCACCAGTCTTTTTCGGAGAAGATTTCTACCTCGGCGAACCCGGCGTAGCCGGCGTCCTCCATCCAGCCGCGGATCTTGCGCAGCTCGATCACGCCATCGCCCATCATCCCGCGGTCGCTCAGAAGATCCCGGGTGGGCGTGAGCCAGTCACATACATGCCAGGCCAGTAGCCGCTTCACGCCGGCGCGCGCGATCTGCGAGGCCAGCTTGGGATCCCACCACACATGGTAAGCATCGACCGCCACACCCAGCATGCCGGTACGCGCGGGGTCAATGGCATCGCACAGGTCCAGCGCCTGCTCCATGGTGTTCACGCAGGCGCGATCGGCGGCCTGCATGGGATGCAAAGGTTCGATGGCCAAAGGCATGCCCACCTCGCGCGCGTAGTCCATTGTTGCGGCGATGCCATCTTGCACCTGGCTGCGTGCCAGGCTGATGTCCTTGTATTCGGCCTTGCCCGCCAAGGCACCCGGCAGCGCGCCCACCACGAGTACGGTGCACGGCGCGTTCAAGGTCTTGGCTTCGTCGATGGCGCGTCGGTTGTCGTCCAGTGCGTCGCGCAGGCCTTGCGCGGTGCTGGCTGGAAAGAAGCCGCCCCGGCAATAGCCACTCAAGCCGATGCCGGTTTCTTTCAGTAGGCGCGCCGTGGTGTCCAGCCCGATCGCGGCCACCTGGTCACGCCAGGGGCTGATCGCGCGGATCCCGCGCCGCGCGCAGCCTTCGATGATCTGATCGAGCGTCCACTGCTTGCGCACCGTGGCGGTGTTGATCGACAGCCACTGGATGTCGCCGGTGAAGTCACGCATGGTCAGCTCACGCCATGCACGGCTAGCAGGGTCTGCATGCGGTGCGTGGCCAGATCAGGTTGTTCCAGCAAATGCGCCTGGTCCGCCAGGCGGAAGATCTCGCACAGGTGCGGCACGCTGCGCGTGCTGTGTTGACCGCCCACCATGCTGAAGTGGCTCTGGTGCCCATTGAGCCAGGCCATGAAGACCACGCCGGTTTTGTAGAACCGGGTGGGCGCACGAAAGATGTGGCGCGAGAGCGG
>JACCDL011173455.1_pt1 | contig 12743 bp, 9 predicted proteins | sample 7441931 | NCBI WGS metagenome assembly JACCDL01 (sample SAMN15323437, study PRJNA562643) | freshwater metagenome | isolation source: river surface water | place: USA:Blue River Watershed | collected 2017-08-16 | reverse complement strand
GAGTTCATCGCGCGAGCGGCCAGCGGCCAGCGCCTCAAAGGCGGCTTCGGCAGCCAGCATGCCGGTTTTGATGGCGGCGTGCGAGCCCTTGATACGGCTGGCATTCAGGTATCCCGCGTCGCAACCGACGAGTGCGCCGCCCGGGAACACCGTCTTGGGCAAGCTCAGCAAGCCGCCCGCCGTGATGGCGCGCGCGCCATAGGCCAGGCGTTTGCCCGGCTTCACCCCGCGCGCTTCATCGCCCTCCAGGTACCAGCGGATGTTGGGGTGGGTTTTGAAGCGTTGGAATTCCTCGAAGGGGCTGAGCCAGGGGTTGCTGTAATCGAGTCCAACCACGAAGCCAATCACCAACTGGTGATTGGGCATGTGGTACACAAACGAACCGCCGTAGGTGTCGGCATCGAGGGGCCAGCCGGCACTGTGCAGGGCCAAGCCAGCTTGGTGGCGCGATGGGTCGATTTCCCACACTTCCTTGATGCCGATGCCATAGCTTTGCGGGTCACGTCCCGCATCCAGGTGAAAGCGCGAGATGAGCTGTTTGCCCAGGTGACCCCGCGCGCCTTCGGCAAACACGGTGTACTTGGCGTGCAGCTCCATGCCCAGCTGGAAGTTCTCGGTGGGTTCACCATCCTTGCCCACGCCCATGTTGCCGGTGGCCACGCCTTTGACCGCGCCGTGGTCATCGTAGAGCACTTCAGCCGCGGTGAAGCCCGGGAATATTTCCACGCCCAGGGATTCGGCCTGCTGTCCCAACCAGCGGGTGAACTCACTCAGGCTGATGATGTAGTTGCCTTCGTTGTGAAAGCACGGGGGCAGCAGCCAGTTGGGCGTGCGGGTGGCGCCTGTCTCGCTGAAGAACATGAAGGCGTCGTCGGTGACCGGTTGGTTCAGGGGGGCGCCCATGGCCTTCCAGTCAGGGAAGAGTTCGGTCAGCGCGATCGGGTCCATGATGGCTCCCGAGAGAATGTGTGCGCCCGGCTCGGAGCCTTTTTCCAGCACCACCACCGACACCTCCTGGCCCTTCTCGGCAGCCAGTTGCTTCAAGCGAATGGCCGTGGAGAGACCGGCGGGACCGGCCCCCACCACCACCACGTCATAGTCCATGGATTCGCGGGGACCGAATTGCTCGAGGATTTGTTCTGGGCTCATAGTCGTGTGTCAGCTAAGAAGAAAGGCTCATCGGTGGGTCAGTTGTCCACCGCGCAAACATTCTATTCCCTGACTCTGTCGGCTGGCTGGATAATGGGCCACCGGAAATCGAACTGCAAGGAGTGCCACATGGCCTATCAACTGGATCTTTCGGGCCGCGTGGCCCTGGTGACCGGCGCCTCCAGCGGGCTGGGCGCGCAGTTCGCCCGCACCCTGGCCAAGGCCGGGGCTGCCGTGGTGTTGGCCAGCCGGCGAGTCGAGCGACTCAAGGAATTGCGCGCCCATATCGAGGCCGAGGGAGGCAATGCGCATGTGGTGGCTTTGGATGTGACCGCGATGGACAGCATCCGTGCGGCGGTGGCGCACGCGGAAACCGAGGTCGGTCCGATTGACATCCTCATCAACAATTCGGGTGTCAGCAACACCCAGCGCCTGCAAGAGGTGGAGGAGGACGATTTCGACTTCATTTTCGACACCAATGTGCGAGGTGCGTTTTTTGTGGCGCAAGAGGTGGGCAAGCGCATGATGGCCCGGGCCAGGGGCGCAGCGCCTGGTACCTACACGGGCGGGCGCATCATCAACATCGCCAGCATGGCGGGCCTGAAAGTGTTGCCGCAAATCGGTGTGTATTGCATGAGCAAGGCAGCGGTCGTTCACATGACCAAGGCCATGGCCCTGGAGTGGGGTCGCTTTGGCATCAACGTGAATGCCATCTGTCCGGGCTATATCGACACCGAAATCAACCACCACCACTGGCAAACCGAGCAAGGACAAAAACTGGTGCAGATGCTGCCGCGCAAGCGCATTGGCCATCCCCAGGACCTGGACGCCGTGCTGGTCATGCTGGCCAGCCCCGAGAGCGGTTTCATCAACGGGGCGATCATTGCCGCCGATGATGGGTTTGCGCTGTAAGTCTCGGGCAGTTTTCTGCGTGACCCGGCCCAACCAAGCTGGCGCGGCCCTCGTGGCCTTGGCGACGGGTTCAGTTGCCGTCGCCGCCTGCCACGCTGCTCAGTCCTTTTTCTTCGGTACCCGGCCCATCAGGTAGAACTCGGGATTGGGCATCATGCCGGTCACGTTGGCCATGCGATTGGACAAGCCGAAGAACGCCGTGATGGCCGTGATGTCCCAAATGTCCTCGTCGCTGAAGCCGTGCGCATGCAGGGCTTTGAAGTCGGCGTCTTCTACCTCGTCACTGTGCTGGCAGACCTTCAGGGCAAAGTCGAGCATGGCCCGTTGACGCGGGCTGATGTCCGCCTTGCGGTGGTTGATGGCCACCTGGTCAGCCACCAACGGCTTTTTCTCGTAAATGCGCAAAATGGCACCGTGGGCCACCACGCAGTACAGGCAATGGTTGGCCGCGCTGGTGGCGGTGACGATCATCTCGCGGTCACCCTTGGTCAGGCTGCCCTCCTCTTTGAGCATCAGCGCGTCGTGGTAAGCGAAGAAGGCGCGCCATTCGGCCGGGCGACGCGCCAGAGCCAGAAACACGTTGGGGACAAAGCCCGCTTTCTCCTGCACCTCCAGCACCTTGGTGCGGATGTCGTCGGGCAGGTCGTGGATCTCCGGGGCGGGATAACGGCTCATGGGGGCTCCTGGCGAGGGCGGGTCAATTCAGGCGGGGCACTGGGCTGCGCCATGGCCGTGCCAGAGCGCTTGGCATGGATTATGGCGCGGTCACCCGCACGACGGGACCTCTTGGGGGGCAGGGTCAGCGCGCGGAGTCAGGCCCCGCGACCAGCGCTTAAAATCGCCATTGGATCGAAGGTATCTGACTGGAGCTCAACTTGAACAAGATTTTTCCCTCCGCTGCCGAGGCACTCAAGGACATCGTGGCCGATGGCCAATTGATGGCCGTGGGCGGGTTCGGCCTGTGCGGTATTCCCGAAGCCCTGATCGCCGCGTTGCGTGACACGGGCGTCAAGAACCTGACCTTGATTTCCAACAACGCGGGTGTCGATGACTTCGGTCTCGGCCTGCTGTTGCAAACCCGACAGGTCAAGAAAATGATCTCCTCCTATGTGGGCGAGAACAAAGAGTTCGAGCGTCAGTACTTGGCCGGTGAACTCGAGCTCGACTTCACCCCCCAGGGCACGCTGGCCGAGAAGCTGCGTGCGGGCGGCGCTGGTATTCCCGCCTTCTTCACCAAAACCGGTGTGGGCACGATCGTGGCCGATGGCAAAGAGCTGCGCGACTTCGACGGCGAAACCTATGTGATGGAACGCTCCCTGGTGCCCGATGTGTCGCTGGTCAAGGCTGACGTGGCAGACCGCTCCGGCAACCTGCGCTTCAATCTCACCGCGCGCAACTTCAACCCCGCTGCTGCCATGGCTGGCAAGATCTGTGTGGTGGAGGTCGAGCGCATCGTCGCCACCGGCGAGTTGGCCCCGGATGACATCCACCTGCCGGGCATTTATGTGCACCGCATCGTGCATAACCCGACGCCTGAAAAGCGCATTGAAAAACTCACCACCCGCGACCGCAAAGTCTGAATGTCATTTGAGGGCGCGCACCACGCGGCCTCGTCAACAAGGAATTTCATCATGCCCTGGACCCAAGATCAGATGGCTGCCCGTGCAGCCCAGGAATTGCAGGACGGTTTTTATGTGAACCTCGGCATCGGCATCCCCACGCTGGTGGCCAACCATGTCCCCGACCACATCGAGGTGTGGTTGCAAAGCGAGAACGGTATGCTGGGCATTGGCCCCTTCCCGTACGAGGACGAGGTCGACGCCGATCTCATCAACGCCGGCAAGCAGACCGTCACCACCATCAAGGGCTCGTCGATTTTCGGCAGCCATGACAGCTTCGCCATGATCCGTGGCGGCAAGATCAACTTGTCTATCCTGGGCGCGATGCAGGTAAGCGCCAAGGGCGATCTGGCCAACTGGATGATCCCCGGCAAGATGGTCAAGGGCATGGGCGGCGCCATGGACCTGGTGGCGGGGGTGAAGCGCGTGATCGTGCTGATGGAACATGTGGCGCGCAAAAAAGATGGCAGCGAGGACCTCAAGATCCTGCCCGAGTGCAACCTGCCGCTCACAGGCGTGGGCGTGGTGGATCGCGTCATCACCGACCTGGCCGTGATGGACGTGACGCCCGAGGGTCTGAAGATCATCGAATTGGCGCCCGGTGTGACCCGCGAGTTTGTGCAGAGCAAGACCGGTGTGACGCTGATCTGAGCGTCGTGCTAGCGGATGAACAAGGCCCACTCCGGTGGGCCTTTTGGGTGGGGCCCCAGCCTCATTTGACGCGCCAGAGCCAGACTGATGTGACCATCAGGATCAGCGTTGCCAATCCGCAGGCCCATTGCAAGGCTGCAGCCTGGGTCAGGTCTTGGGTTGCCATCAGCCGCACCAGCAAGGGCCCCGCAATCTGACCGGCGGCGAAAGCCCCTGTCATGCGCGCCAGCAAGGGTGTGGGGTTGGCCGGCATGCGCTCACGCGCCAGTTGCAGGCCGGCCATGGTGGCCACCATGAAGGTGCCGCCAACCAGCATCGCCGACAGCGTCAGGGCCCACAAACTCTGCTGCAACAAGGGAATGAGTGTGCCCATCGCCATGACAGCCTGGGCCAGCGCCCAGACTTGTCGACGCGGCCAATGCGCCAGTCCGCGCGCGGCGAGTGCCACCGACAGGGCGGCGGCTAGCCCAAACAGCGGCCACGTCAGGCCAAAAATCAACGGGTCATCGACCAGTTGGCGCGCCATGGTGGGCAAAAAGGTTGCCGGCACAATGTACCCGTACCCGAATGCGCCGTAACACAGGATGAGTCCGCGAGAGTGGCCTCTGTTGGAGGGCGTGTTGAGAACGCTGGCGTTGGCGGCGTGGCCGGGTGTCACGTGCGATGAGGAGGGCAAGGCCCATCGAACATACGCCGAGCCCATCGCGGCCAAGAGTGCCAACTCGATCCAAAGCACCCACGCCAGTTGATGCCCCCCCAGCCAAGTCAGGGTGCCGGTCAAGGCAATGCCTGTTCCGACGCCGGTGTAGATCCAACCGCTCTTTGCCGCGGCCTGGAGGCGCGTCAGTTCGGGTAGGCACCAACTGCTGGCACACACCAGCACCCAGGCACTGCAGATCCCGGACACCCCGCGCAGCCAACCGCCAGACCAGGCCGGCGAGTGATCGACCCCAGCCATTCCAAGCGTCGAGACGGCCACGCCCATCAACCCGAGTTGCAAACCTCTTTGCGGGTTGGCGGCAAACCAGGGGGCGCTCAGTGCGCCGACCAGATACCCGACATAGTTGGCCGCCGCCCACTCGGCTCCCGTGGCAACATCGAGCGTGGCGTCGCGCATCATCAGTGGCATCAGCGGCGTGAAAGCAAAGCGCCCCACCCCCATGGCAACGGCCAGTGCCACCAGTCCAATCAGGATGATGCGTCGATGCGAGGGCGCTGCGGGCGTGTTCATGCCGATGGCAGCAAGAAAAAAACCCGAACCCTTGAGCAGGGCCGGGTTGTGGAGTTCTCATGCGGCGAGATCAGCATTGAATCTGGAGCGGGTGAAGGGAATCGAACCCTCGTCTAAAGCTTGGGAAGCTGCCGTTCTACCATTGAACTACACCCGCAATGTGACGGCATTCTAACCAGATGCGAAGCCTCAGATTTGCGGCCACTGCAGGCTCGATACCCGGATCACTTCAGCACATCGCCGATGCACAGGTACTTCATTTCGACGTATTCATCCATGCCGTGGTGCGAACCCTCGCGGCCCAGACCCGACTGCTTCACGCCCCCAAAGGGCACGTGCTCGGTGGCGATGATGCCCACGTTGATGCCCACCATGCCGTATTCCAGCGCTTCGCTCACACGAAAAATTCGACCCACGTCGCGGCTGTAGAAGTAACTGGCCAAACCGAACTCGGTGTTGTTGGCTGCGTCGATGGCTTCTTGCTCGGTGTTGAAACGAAACACCGGCGCAAACGGGCCAAAGGTTTCTTCCTTAGCGCACAGCATGTCACTGCGGGCATCAGCCACCACGGTGGGCTGGAAAAACTGGCCTTGCAATGGTTTGCCGCCGGTGACGATCTTGCCGCCGCGCTGCAGGGCATCTTCGAGGTGACGCTGCACCTTGGCCACGGCGGCGGGTTCAATCAGGGGGCCTTGCAGGACGCCGTCTTCAAAGCCGTTGCCCACCTTGAGCGCCTGTACTTTGGCGGAAAATTTCTGGACGAATTCGTCGTACACGCCGCTTTGCACATAAATGCGGTTGGCACACACACAGGTCTGGCCGGCGTTGCGGTACTTGCTGGCGATGGCACCTTCCACGGCCGAGTCGACGTCGGCGTCATCAAACACGATGAAGGGCGCATTGCCGCCGAGTTCCAGCGCGAGCTTTTTCACCGTGGGCGCCGACTGCGCCATCAGGATGCGACCCACTTCCGTGCTGCCGGTGAAGCTGATGTGACGCACGATATCGCTGGCACAAAAGACCTTGCCCACAGCAATGCTGTTGTCGCTGTCCGCGGTGAGCACGTTGAGCACACCGGCGGGGATGCCGGCGCGCACGGCGAGTTCGGCTGCAGCCAGTGCCGTCAGGGGGGTGAGTTCGGCGGGCTTGATCACCACCGGGCAACCGGCAGCCAGTGCCGGGGCCACTTTGCGGGTGATCATGGCGAGCGGAAAGTTCCACGGCGTGATGGCTGCGCACACGCCAATGGGTTGGCGGATGACCATCAAGCGGCGGTTGTTGTCGAATTGGGGCAGCGTCTCGCCATTCACGCGCTTGGCCTCTTCAGCAAACCACTCGACAAAGCTCGCGCCGTAGGCGACTTCGCCTTTGGCTTCGGGAAACGGCTTGCCTTGCTCGGCGGTCATGAGGCGACCCAGGTCTTCCACATGGGCCATCAGCAGGTCGTACCACTTGCGCAAAATGATGCTGCGCTCTTTGCCGGTTTTGTTGCGCCAGGCGGGCCAGGCGGCGTTGGCAGCGTGGATGGCTTGCTCGGCTTCGGCGGGGCCCAGGTTGGCCACGTCGGCGAGTTTCTGGCCGGTGGCGGGGTCGTGCACGTCAAAGCGCTGAGCGCCTTGGACCCACTGGCCGTTGATCAGGGCGTCGGTCTTGAGCAGGCTGGGGTCATTGAGAAGCGATAGGGGGGCGGTTTTCATGTCCATGGTCGGTCTCCTGCAAAACACACAGCATACCCCGGGCATGGGTGCTTGCAAGTCACGTCAGCGAAGCCCCCACTTATAATCAAAAGTTTGACTCCAACCGCGCAAGCACCCATGACCACACGCACCTTTTCCGTTGCCGAGATCCGTCAAAGTTTTCTCGACTTTTTTGCGGCCAAAGGGCATACCGTGGTGGCGTCCAGCCCCCTGGTGCCGGGTAACGACCCCACTCTCATGTTCACCAACTCTGGCATGGTGCAATTCAAGGACGTGTTTCTGGGCACCGACCGCCGCAGCTATGTGCGTGCTGCCTCGGTGCAAGCCTGTTTGCGCGCTGGCGGCAAACACAATGACCTGGAGAACGTAGGCTATACCGCGCGCCACCACACTTTCTTTGAGATGCTGGGCAACTGGTCGTTTGGCGACTACTTCAAACGCGAATCGCTCAAGTGGGCCTGGGAGTTGCTCACGCAGGTGTACGGGTTGCCCCAAGAGCGATTGCTGGCCACGGTGTACCAGGAAGATGACGAGGCTTACGACATCTGGACAAAGGACATTGGCTTGCCGCCCGAGCGTGTGATCCGCATCGGCGACAACAAGGGGGGACGTTACAAATCCGATAACTTCTGGATGATGGCTGACACCGGTCCTTGCGGCCCGTGCAGCGAAATTTTCTACGACCACGGCGACCACATCCCCGGCGGCCCGCCGGGCAGCCCCGAGGAAGACGGCGACCGGTTCATCGAAATCTGGAACAACGTGTTCATGCAGTTTGAAATGCACGAGGATGGCTCGGTGACGAAGTTGCCCGCCCCCTGTGTGGACACCGGCATGGGCCTCGAGCGCCTGGCCGCCATCCTGCAGCATGTGCACAGCAACTACGAGATTGACCTCTTTGACACCTTGATCAAGGCGGCTGCTCGTGAAACCGGTTGTGCCGACCTGAGTATCCCGTCGCTGCGCGTGATTGCTGACCACCTGCGCGCCACCTCGTTCCTGGTGGCCGATGGGGTCATTCCCAGCAACGAAGGCCGTGGCTATGTGCAACGCCGCATCATCCGCCGCGCGATCCGTCACGGTTACAAGCTGGGTCAGAAGACGCCCTTCTTCCACAAGCTGGTCCCTGATCTGGTCAAGCTCATGGGCGAGGCCTATCCGAATCTGCGCGAAAACGCCGATCGCGTGATGGAGGTGCTGAAAGCCGAGGAAGAGCGTTTTTACGAGACGCTCGAAATCGGCATGCAGATTCTGGACGGAGCCCTGGCCGGTGGCGTGAAAGTGTTGCCGGGTGACGTCGCCTTCAAGTTGCACGATACCTACGGTTTCCCGCTCGACCTCACCAACGATGTCTGCCGCGAGCGCGGCCTCAAGGTCGACGAAGCCGGGTTTGCCGCCGCCATGGAAAAGCAGAAGTCGCAAGCCCGCGCGGCTGGCAAATTCAAAATGGACAAGGCGCTCGAGTACACCGGTGCGGGCAACCACTTTGCTGGCTATGAATCGCTGATGACCCACGCCCAGGTGCTGGCCTTGTATGTGGACGGCACACCCGTGCAAACCCTCCAGGCAGGGCAGACCGGTGTGGTGGTGTTGAACACCACCCCGTTCTACGCCGAGTCCGGCGGCCAGGTCGGAGACCAGGGCTTGATCCACCACGGCGGCGCGCAATTCCATGTGCAGGATACGCAAAAGATCAAGGCCGATGTGTTTGGCCACCATGGCGAATTGCAAAGCGGTCAGCTCAGTGTGGGCGATGCGGTGCAGGCCCATGTGGACACCGATCTGCGTGCGGCCACCGTGCGCAACCACTCGGCCACCCACCTCATGCACAAGGCCCTGCGCGACGTGCTCGGTGGCCATGTGCAGCAGAAGGGCTCGCTGGTCAACGCCGAGCGCACGCGCTTTGACTTTGCGCACAACACGCCTGTGACGGAGGCGGAAATTCGCCAGATTGAAACCCGGGTGAACGCGGAAATTCTGGCCAATGCGGCGGCGCAGGCCCGTGTGATGGACATCGAGTCGGCCCAGAAAACCGGTGCGATGATGCTCTTTGGCGAGAAGTATGGCGAGACGGTGCGCGTGCTCGACATCGGCTCAAGCCGTGAGCTGTGTGGCGGCACCCATGTGAACGCGACCGGCGACATCGGTCTCTTCAAGATCGTGGCCGAAAGCGGCGTGGCGGCTGGCGTGCGACGCATCGAAGCCGTCACAGGCGCCAACGCCTTGGCGTACTTGCAGTCGCTCGAAGACACGGTGTCGCAGGCGGCGGGTTCGCTCAAGGCGTCGGCCGCCGAGTTGAACGGCCGCATTGCCCAGGTGCTCGATCAGGTGCGAGCCTTGGAAAAAGAAGTGGCCACGCTCAAGGGCAAGCTTGCGTCTGCACAGGGTGACGAACTGGTGTCCCAGGTGGTGGCGGTGAAAGGCTTGAAGGTGCTGGCCGCCAAGCTCGAAGGCGCTGACGCCAAGACCTTGCGTGACACCATGGACAAGCTCAAGGACAAGCTCAAAACCGCCGCCATCGTGCTGGCCGCTGTCGACGGCGACAAGGTTCAGATCGCGGCGGGGGTGACCGCTGACAGCGTGGGCAAGGTCAAGGCTGGTGACCTGGTCAATTTTGTGGCTCAGCAAGTCGGGGGCAAAGGCGGTGGCAAACCCGACATGGCCATGGCCGGTGGCACCGATGCCCGGGCCTTGCCCCAGGCGCTGGCCAGCGTGGCGGCCTGGGTAGAGCAGCGCGTTTGACGCTCGCGCGTCGTTGTCAGACTCTTTCGAACACCAGATCCCACACGCCGTGGCCCAGCCGCAGGCCGCGGCGTTCGAACTTGGTCACCGGGCGGTAGTCCGGCCGATCGGCATACCCGTCAGAACGGGCGGAGCGGTTGCGCAGCAATGGCTCCGCACGCAACACGCCCAAGATCTGTTCGGCGTAGGGGGCCCAGTCGGTGGCGCAATGCACGTAGCCACCCGGCTTGAGACGAGAGCACAGCAGTTGCACCAGCGGTGGTTGAATCAGCCGGCGCTTGTGGTGACGTTTCTTGTGCCAGGGGTCGGGAAAGAAAATGTGCACGCCGTCCAGGCTGGCGGGGGGGATCATGTGTTCCAGCACCTCGACCGCATCGTGTTGCAGGATGCGCAGGTTGCGCAGTCCCCGCTCCCCGATCAGTTTGAGCAGGGCACCGACGCCAGGTTCGTGCACCTCGCAACCCAAGAACACCGTGTCAGACAACACCTGTGCAATGTGGGCCGTGGCGTCACCCATGCCAAAACCGATTTCCAGCACCACGGGTTGCTCTCGCCAATCCCGGCCCCACACATCGGGCCAATGGACGGGGACGCCGGTATAGGGGCGGATGAACTCGGCGCCCAGCGTGTGGATGGCGCGTGCCTGACCTGAGCTGGTGCGACCGGCCCGTTTGACAAAGGTGCGGACTTTCTGGGGGTGGGCAACGTCCGCAGGCGGGGTGTGTTCGGGGCGCGTCATCGTGCCACGGATTGTAGAGAGGCCGCCCATCGATCGCGCCATTCGTTCACCCAGTGCTGGAGCGCCTCGGCCGGTGTGGTGGCGTGATGCGCGTTCAGCGACGACAGTCCCAAAGACAGGGCCGCGGCTTGCAGTGCCTTCAACGGATGATGCGTGTTGAGGGCCGGTGCCCCTTGCTGTTTGGACAGTTTCTCACCCGCTGCGTCGAGCACCAGTGGGGTGTGCAGGTACACCGGCGTGGGCAACCCAAGGGCTTGTTGCAGCAGAATCTGACGCGGGGTGTTGTCAGCCAGGTCTTCGCCGCGGACCACATGCGTGATACCTTGACGCGCATCGTCGGTGACCACGGCGAATTGATACGACCATATGCCATTGGCCCGACGCAGCACGAAATCGCCGACCGAGGCGTTGACCTGCTGGGTGCAATCACCCAGCCGGCGGTCACGCCAGTTCACCAGACTGTCAGGCGGCACTTGAAACCGCCATGCCAACCCTCGCGCGAGGTGGGGGGAGGTGGAATCAGCGGACCAGGCAAACTGACCGCGCGCGGTTCGGCAGGTGCCCGGATACACCAGCTCCTGATGACGCGACTTCACCACGCCGCGAGCGGCCCAGGCTTGCTCGATGTCTTTGCGTGAGCAACGGCATCCGTAAACCGCCTCTTGTTGTATCAATGGGTGGAGCGCTTGTTCGTACGCTGCACCCTGGCGTGATTGCCAGGTAGGCGGCTCGTCAGGATGCAAGCCGCAATCGGCCAATTGCCGCAAGATGTGTTGATCCGCACCCGGCTCGCAGCGCGGCAGATCCACGTCTTCGATACGCACCAACCAGACACCGTGATGCGCCCTCGCATCCAGCCAGCTGGCCAGCGCTGCCACGAGAGAACCGGCATGCAGCCATCCCGTGGGCGAGGGCGCAAAGCGGCCCCGGTATCCCGCCACCGTGTGCTCCGCGTCAGGCGGCAGCCAGGGCCAGCGACAGGCCGCTCACAAACGCATCCTCGACCCGATGACCCAGGTGCCAGTCGCCGCAGGTGCCCAGGCCACTGTCGGGACGGTACAGGTGCGAGGTGCCCAGCGGGCGCACGGTCTTGGCCTGTCCCCAGCGGTGTGCCTGCACGTGGGTGGGTTGGGTGCGTATGCCGGTGAGCTCGGCAAAAGCCTTGAGCAACTTGGCCTCCACGCGTGCAGGGTCGTCCTGCAAGTGTTCCAGCGACCACTCGGGGCTGGCTTGCACCGTCCAGCGCTCGATCGGCGAGCGACGCGGTTTGGAGGATTCGCGAGCCAGCCACGCAATGCGGTGGTGGGTGCTGCGCGCCACGTTCCATTGTGGACCCAGGTAGGACAGGCTGGGTTGGTTGGCCTGGGGAAAAGCCAGCATCAGTGTCCAGCAAGGCGCCATCTCAACCCCTTGCAGAGCGGTCATCAACTCACCAGCCGAGGCTTCGCCAGCGGACTGTCGCAGGAGTTGCATCGATTGTCCATGGGCCAAGGCCAACAGCACCGCATCAAATCCACTGGCCACGACGGCGTCCTCGCCATGCACCTGCAGTTGCCAACGCTGCGGGTTCAGTCGGTCGCGCGTGATGCGCTCGACACGCACATTGAGGTGCAGGCATCCGGCCGCCTGCAGCGGTGCTGCCCAGTGGGCCACTAACGAGCGCATCCCTGGGGTGGGTACGTAGTGCGGCTCGCGGGTGGGCAGTGCCGCTTCCACCACATGACCCAGCGGGTCGAGCACGCGCACCGCATTGGCGCTCCAGGGACGCACGCAAGCTGACGTGCCCGGTACTTGCTCCAGCGCCAGGGCAAACCGTGGGTCACGCACGGTGAAGTACTGTGCACCATGGTCGAACGACCCCCACGGCGTGTCGCGCGTGGCCATGCGCCCGCCGACATAGGGCGCTTGTTCAAACACACTGACCTGATGCCCGGCTTGAACCAGGGTGCGGGCCGCTGTGACGCCGGCCATGCCGGCCCCGAGGATGGCAAAGTGTTTCATGG
>JACCDL010703262.1_pt1 | contig 12752 bp, 12 predicted proteins | sample 7441931 | NCBI WGS metagenome assembly JACCDL01 (sample SAMN15323437, study PRJNA562643) | freshwater metagenome | isolation source: river surface water | place: USA:Blue River Watershed | collected 2017-08-16 | reverse complement strand
CGTTCTGACAAGCAAAATATCGTGACTCTTGGTTTGAAGTGGATGTTCTAAAGTGTTAACAAATCTCAAAATCGGATCTCGCCTGACGGCTGGCTTTGCCATTGTCATTTGCGTCTTTTTGGCCGCCATGTCGGTGGTGTTGTATTTTCAAAAAGAAACATTACAGGCTGCGCAGCAAATTCAAAGGGAAAGTTTGCCCTTTGCATTGATTGCCGATGAAATGGTTTTGGATGTCACACAAGTTCAGCAGTTTTTACAAGATGCGGCGGCCACGCACAACCGTGACAGCTTTGGTGAAGCGGACAAATACGCACAAGACTTCAAGAAAAACAGTGCCAAATTTCGGGCCATGTTCGAAAAAGAGCAAGACGCTGAAGCTTTAAAGCAATTGACTGACATCGATAAAAAATTCGATGCTTTCTATGATCTTGGCAAGCAAATGACCGAGATCTACATCACCAAAGGCATTGCAGCGGGCAATGAACTCATGGGCGACTTTGACGAGCGCAGTACAGAGTTAGGTGAGGTACTGGGTGCGTTGCGTCAAGTTCAAGTCGATGAAGCCAACACCATGGCTGACAACATTGTTCAGGGCAGCACACACTCGCGCAATGCCTTGTTGTTGGGTGGCGCTATTGGCTTGCTATTGGGTGCACTCATCAGTTACTGGGTCACCAGCACCATTGTGAAACCAGTCACTCAATTGCAGAGTGCCATGGAGGACATCGAAGCCAAAGGCGATTTCAGTCAAAGGGTGCGCATCCAATCTGGCGATCAAATTGGTGCCATGGCTAAATCTTTTAATGCTTTGTTGGATGCCCAGCAAAAGGCGATTGCCGAGGTCAGCACTGTGGTGGGCCAAATGGCAGAAGGCGATTTTTCTGGGCGAGTGCATGCCGACCTGAAGGGCGATTTGTTGCGCATGAAGAATGCTGTCAATGAAAGTGCAGATGCCATACAAACCACCATGTAAGGCTTGAACAAAGTCATGTTGGCCTTGTACAACGGTCAATTTGATGTTCAATCCAATACCCAAGGCAAAGGTGAATTCAAGCAAGCGCTTGATCAAGCCACCTTGGCCATGAGTGCCATGCAAAGCATGCTCGGTGAAATTGGTGAAGTCATGCGTGCTGTTTCGCAAAGCAATTTGACCATTCGCGTTGAAGGCGATGGCCGCGGCGAACTGGCTGTTCTGAAAGAGAACCTCAACACATCGTTGTATGCTTTGGCCGGCACCATGAAAGCCATTCACCTGAACACACGTCAGGTGGCCACGGCCGCCAATGAATTTACAACAGCCATTGGGCAAATTGCCGATGGTGCACAGAATCAAAAGCACGCCATGCGCCAAGTGCTAGCGGCTTTGACGCAAACAACGTCTGCAGTTATGGATGTTGCTCGCAACACGGCCGAAGCCAGTGTCAAATCGCGTGCAGCCATCGACCTGGTGAAGAGCGGTCAGAGCAAGATGGACATCATGATCGAAGTAGTCAACAACATTGCGGCCAACTCTCAAAAGATCAATAAGATCACTGAGGTCATTGAAAGCATTGCCAATAAAACCAATTTGTTGTCCTTGAATGCCGCCATTGAGGCCGCCAGGGCAGGTGAGCACGGTAAAGGCTTTTCTGTGGTGGCTGAAGAGGTTGGTAAATTGGCCAGCAGCAGCGCTGAAAGTACGCAGCAAATTACCATGTTGGTTCAGGAAGCCGCTGCCGAAGCCGCTCGCGCTGTAGAAACCGTCAAGCAAGTCGCTGACGACATGCGCAACATCGAGGCCAGTGCCAATGCCACAGATGGCATGTTGGAGCGCATTTCAGCAGCCATGGAACAACAAAGCGCAGCGGTAGAAGAGATCAATGCCAACGTTGGTAGCCTAGACAAAATTGCTGACAACAACGCATCTGCTTCAGACGAAATTACGGCCACAGTCATTGAACTCTCGCGCGTGGCCGACGCCACACGAAACGAAGTCGATAAGTTCAGAATCTAAATCGGCAGAACCATCAGGCACCTCGGTGCCAGGTGGTTATGAGGCACCTGGGTGCCTGGCGGTTATCAAGTTTGAAATCGTTGGACTTCGCGCTGAGTGGCATCTGCAATTTTCGACAGCTCCACCACAGTGGCTGCAATCTCTTCGGATGCTGCTGAATTGCTGTGTGCAATTTGATCTAAGTTATTCAAGTTTGAGTTGATTTGCTCAACGGCGTTGCTTTGTTGTTCAAGCGCTGAGGCAATACGCTGAAGCATTTCGTCGGTGGCTTGGGTTTCGCGCTCGATGCCCAACATGTCCTTGCTAACTTCTTCAACAGCCGCCACGGCGCTTCTGGCTTCCTCAACAGCTTGTTGAACCAAGATGGCAATTTCTTGCGAGCTTTCTGCACTGTTTAAAGCCAATTTGCCAACTTCATCGGCTACCACCGCAAAACCTTTGCCATGTTCTCCTGCACGAGCCGCTTCAATGGCTGCGTTCAAGGACAGTAAATTGGTTTTGTTGGCAATCTTTTCAATGACATCGGTAATCTTGTTGATCTTTTCTGAGTTGGAAGCGATGTTGTTAACGACTTTGACCATTTGGTCCATTTTTTCCATGCTGGCGCGAACCAAGGCAAATGATTGACGTGATTTTTGACTGGCCAACTCGGTATTTTGAGAGACTTCAGAGACTGACATCACAGTTTGTTTGACTGCGTTTGACACTTGGCTGATGGCGTCGGTTTGGGAGCGTGCACCATCAGAAATTTGGCCAATGGCGTGGGAGGCTTCGCCAGATGCCGAAGCAACTTGTCTGGCGTTGCCATAAATGGTGGTCATGGCGCTGTTCAAGGCATCCAAAGATTGATTGACATTCTGTTTGAGCTGGTCAAGCTCTCCCAACGCATCGGCTGCCACGCGACGCTGCAAATTGCCGCGTGCAACGCCTTGCATCACATGCGTGATGTCTTGAAAAACGGTCTGTTGGGCAGCCATGCTTTGATTGATGTTTTGCTTCAAAACATTCAACTCGCCTTTGGCTTCAGCCGTGACGCGTAGATCAAAATTGCCATTGGCAACGCCCTGCATGACATGGGTAATGTCTTGGAATACAGATTGTTGAACCTGAATGCTCTGATTGATGTTTTCTTTGAGGGCGCCCAAATCGCCTTTGGCTGCGACAGTGACACGACGGTCCAAATGACCTTGCGCAACGGCTGTCATGACGCTCACAATGTCTTGAAGTGTTGACTGCAAGGATTGCTGCATTTGCGATACTTTGAACAAAAGCGGAGATTCTGCTGCGCTGACAGGTTTGCCGCGAACAGAAAAATCGCCTTCACTGATTTGGCTTGAGAGTTCGGCGACCAAGGCAGATTCAACAGCCTCTCTGCGCAAAATAGTGGCCATGAAGATCAAGACCACGGCTTCAAACACAACATAGGCGGCATGCAAAACAATGGTGCCAATGTGAACATCACCCTCAACCACGGTAATCCCCGCCATTTGCTGCGCTTGCAAATAGCCAAACAAAAGATGGTGAACCGCAATCAAACCTGCGGCGGCCACAATGGTTCGCCAATCACGGTAGTAAAGCAGGAAGGCCAGCAGCGTAAAAATGCCAAAGTGGCTTTCAATCATGCCTTGGGTCTGTTGAATGTTCAGTGCTGAAAAAACCATCAGGGCGCAGGCAATGGAAATTCTGGATGCCAAAGATCCCGGTGCGCCTTTGTAGATGGTCCAAGGTACCAGCAGGGCGGGCAGTCCCACAATGGCTGTGAGCGTCCAAGTGTTGGTGAAATGGGCGCAGGCAAAGCAAACCAAAAGCAAAAAGACCATCATGCTCAACATGACCCGATCGGCTGCAGCGCGTTGCGGCTGCAAAATTTGATCTTCGTGCTTGGAACCTGTCAATTGTTTGTTCAAACTCATTTATGTTGACCTGCAAAAACTGCCCATGAACACAGGGTCGTTGAGGAAATACCAGCCCATGGCACTGAAGGTGTAAACCAACCAGCCAATTAAAAGTAGCCAAACCCAAGCCGGGATTGGTTTAACAAGGGGAGGGGGATTGCTCAAGGGGAACCTGCAAAAAGAAGTGACGATTCTAGTGGCTTACTTAATTCCTTCTCCCACCTCATGAAATATAAATTCAACGATTAGAATGACACGAAAAATCGTAAACAGGGCGCCATTTGAGCCCACTTATTTACAAAGGTTTATGAATGTCAAGCAACCGTCCAGTTTTTGCAGTCGATAACGAAAAATTAAGCAAGTTAGGCGTTAACTTTTTGAACTCCCAAGAGGGCATGCAGGCCATTCAATCGGGTCAGTTCAAGGGCGAGGAGCGGCTTTACGTCTCTATGCTCAGTACACCCCTTCTCAATGCCACCATGTTCTTACCGCACAAGGTTTTAATTCGGGCTGGCGAACAATTTGAAGAAGGCTTTTTCATTGTGAGTGGTGAAGTTGAAATTACGCACAAAAACAGAACCTATACGGTGGGTCCAGGCGCTGTTTTAGGTTTGTCTGAAGGGATGGTGGGTTTGCCTTCACGCTACACCGCGGTGGCATCGACCTCTATTCAACTGAAGATCATTGACTTCCACAAAGTGGACTCCATCATCAACGTGCTGCCTGCTGAGGTGCGAGCCATTTTGGCCACCATCATCAAGCGCATTCTGACTCCATAAGAGGTGTAAATTGAGCGATTTCAAAACCGAAACATTTGAAGCAGGTCAATTCATTTGCAAAGTGGGTGATCAGGCAACGCACCTGTATTTTTTGCAACAAGGTACCGTCGAACTGGTGAGTGCATCCGGTGATGCGTTTGCTGTCATTCCTGAAGGCCAGTCTTTTGGTGAAGCGGCCATTTTAAAAGGTGGTATTCGCGCTGCCTCTATCCGCGCCAAAACCGATGCAGTTTGTAAAGTCATTGGCAATGAACAAGCGCGCGATTTGCTCATCAGTTATTCCCCTTTGCTGGTGGTCATCATGGAGGGGCTTTTGCTCCAACAAGCCATGGCCAACGCCATTAAATTCAGCAAATAAAAAGCAGGCATGCCAATGTCTATTTTTTTACTTCTTAAAGTCGTAAAGGGAGTTGTTTGATGCAGTCAACACCCTTGCACGGCTATTTGGTGCGCGATGAACAGAGTTGGCTAAAGTGCTTAGAAAGCTCTTATGCTGCCTTGCGTACCTCTTGGCACGGCGAGTGGGTGGGTTTACCTTTGTTGCTTCAAGAGTGCATCCGATATTTGGGTTTCGACCAAAAGAATCTCTCGGTGCCAGCGGCGCAAATGCTAAAAGCCGCAGAGCGGGTGGCGCAAGAAATTGAAACTTCTTTTGCCAACGACATTTTTCAAACAGAACCGCTGTATCACAATCGATTGCACTTTGCCGATGCCATTACCACGGTCAGTGTTCAGATTGCCATACAGTCGAACCTGCAAAAAGAATTCAATCCTGAATGGAGTGCGTGTGCCTTGCTCTCTTGCATGGCCCATGATTTTGGCCACAACGGCCGCATCAATCAATTCGAGTCTGAGCTTGAAAAATATGCCGTCCAACTGCTCGGCCCTATTTTGGACGAATGTGGTGTGACAGGCACTTGGCGTGAATGGACCGAGAAGTGCATTCTTCAATCCGACTTTGCACTGGTCCAAAAAAATCACGAAGCCGTTAAAGACGCTGCGTTTGAATGGGATTTGAAATGGCTCATCGTGTTCTTGAATGAATCCGATGTGATGGCCAGTGCTTCAACACTCTTTGGCACGGGCATGGGTGAGGCTTTGGCGCGTGAGTGGAAAAAAATTGATTTTGTAGCGCACAAAACGGTTGCGACGCCAGCAGGTCGCAAGGGTTTTCTCAAAATCATCACGTTTTCGTCGCCTGCGTCCAAAGCGTTGGGCATTCAAACCGCGATTGAAAAAGAAATTCAAGCTATTCAATAAGGCTTGAAACGATTGCATCCGCCAGTTTGTTGACTTAAATCAACTTGGCGATTGTCAGTGAAGTTGAAAATCGAAAGCATCATTTTCAATGTCACCTGACTGCCATGCGGATAACGCCACTCAATCAAGAACTCGTGTTGCGCGACGGCGACCTGATTGTCTCTAAGACCGATGTGAAAGGCCGTATTACATATGGCAATCGCGCATTCAATGAGTATTCGGGCTTCACTGAAAAAGAGTTAATGGGCGTACAACACAACATCGTTCGTCATCCCGATATGCCAAGGGCTGTCTTCAAATTGCTGTGGGACAAAATTGCAGCCGGAGAAGAGGTCTTTGCATTCGTTAAAAATATTCGCAAGGACGGAGCCTACTATTGGGTGTTTGCCAACATCACACCGTCTTACGATGTGGATCACAATTTGTTGGGATACTTTTCTGTGAGACGCAAACCAAGCACCAGCGCAATTCAAAAAATTCAGCCGCTGTACTCGAAGATGTTGCAGTTAGAGCGTGCTTCTGGCGCAAACGAGGGGCTTGCCAATGCCATGCAATTTTTAGCAGACACGCTTGCTGAAAGTCAGATTTCTTACGACGACTTTGTGCTTAATTTGCAGAGCATTTGACGCCACTCAAGCCGATTCAATGGCTTTCAACTGACCATTGATGTTGGCCTGAATGCCTAACTTTCGGCTTGCAGGACTTGAGAACAAGGCCATGCGTTTAAGGAAGAAGATTCTGCCGGCTGGCGGGAGTAGGGCCAAGGAGCGATCGGGTGCGATGTCAGCCCATTCTTCAGAAAGCTGTTGCGTCAGAGTCTTACCAGTGTCTTGCAAAGAGCTTGCCAAAATGTCGCATTCTTGGATCAGTACCAATAAACATTTCGGGTCAGACAAATCAAAAGTGATGCCTTGAATCAATTGATGAGATTCAGCAACGAAGGCAGGATCTGTTTTTAAAATGATGTTGGAGATAAGCGCTTGATCTTTGGCATGGACTGCATGCTTTTTCATGTGCGGCACAAGCGCCTTGACGGTCATGCCCTCAATCTCTGACCTAAATTGATTGATCTTTCCATTGTGCAAAAAATCATGACTGACCATGATCAACAGCGCCAACCACTCAGCATGGTTGGGCTGTTCGTTCAATGCGCGGCCAGAAATTTGACGAAGGTTGACCAACATCACCGTCAACGCTACCACGGTGTCTGCAAAGTGAAGTCGATTGTGATACCTTGGCTCTAATTTTTTTTGGGCACGCCGCTGACCATCTTTTTCAATGGCTTTGATGACTGAAAAAATACAGTCGTGCAGTGCCTGATGGCGAGCTGGTAATTTGCGTTGCTTATCAAATCCCAGTTTCTGCAATGAACTGTTGAGAACAACCGCCAATCCTGGCCAGTCTGTCGGCCATTTTTCCCTTAAGTTTTGCAGTGCGGTTTCTAGATACGGCAGATCCATAGCGCTATCAAAGCCTGAATTTTTCTACTTCACGGTGCGTGGAGTCGGCAATTTTCGAGAGTTCCATGACGGTCGCTGTGATTTGCTCTGAAGCAGCGGAGTTGCTTCTGGCAATGTTGTCGACACTGCTCAAGTTGGCGTTAATTTCTTCAACAGCGCTGCTTTGTTCCTCGAGTGCTGATGCAATGCGCTGCAGCATGTCATCGGTTTCTTGAGAGCCGCTTTCAATGCGCGCCATGTCGGCACTGACCTCTTGGACTGCTGCAACTGCCAATCGCGTATCTTCAACAGCCTTTTGAACCAATTGCGCAATTTCTTGTGAACTTTCTGCGCTGTTAACAGCCAACTTACCGACTTCGTCGGCGACCACTGCGAAGCCTTTGCCATGTTCACCTGCGCGCGCAGCTTCAATGGCGGCATTCAAGGAGAGGAGGTTGGTTTTGTTCGCAATTTTTTCAATCACTTCAGTGATCTTATTGATCTTTGCTGAGTTGGCAGCAATGCTGTTCACAACATCGACCATGTGATTCATTTTGCGAATGCCATCGCGGACCAAATGGACAGACTCTTTGGATTTCTGGCTTGCCACTTCGGTGTTTCTAGAGACATCAGTGACTGAGCTGGCAGTTTGTCTAACAGCAGCAGCGACCTGACTGATCGCATGCGTTTGATTCATCGCACCGTCAGAAATTTGCCCAATGGCTTGACTTGATTCTGCAGAGGCTGTTGCCACTTGACGGGCATTTTGGTTGATCAAGCGCATCGATGTGCTCAATGAGTCGAGCGACAAATTGATGTTGTTTTTGAGTGTGAGCAAATCGCCATGACCTTGCGCATGAACCCTAGACCCAAGATTGCCTTGTGCAACGCCTTGCATCACGGCACCCACATCGCTCATCATGCTGTTAAGCGCGTTCATGGCATCAGACGCTTGTGACAGAGCACGTTGAAACTCGCCAGCAACATTGAGGTTGACCTGCTTGGCAAACTGTCCTTTTTGTAAAGCCTGCATGAGTTCATTCAAACCATTCATGGTGAGCATGATGCTTTCGGCAGAGTCGTTCACAGCTTGCTTCATCACAGCCATATCGCCCTTCAGGGGTGCATTAACGCGACGACTAAAGTCGCCTGCTGAGACCGCGCCCACAACCGCATTCACTTCTTGAACTGCACTTTGTAATGATTGCAAAAGGCCATTCAAAGAGGCTGAAGCTTTACCAACTTCGTCTTTGCTTTCGACAACGATGCGTTTGGAAAAATCAGCAGAATTTTCAATCGCAGTGATTTGTGATTGCATGGCGCGAAGAGGCTTGGCAATTTTTTGCCCAGCAAAGTAGGCGAGGATCAAGCCTGCTACGACAGCAACTAACAAAGCAAGAATTTGAAGTTGTTGAAACAACTCAATGCGTTTGTTGAGTTCGGTTTGAGCATTGGTAGCTGCAAGGCGACTGGCCGCCTCAACTTTGTTCAATTCATCAGTCAAAGCGTCAAATGCTTTGTCTGCATCTTGCATCATCATTGCACCCAAGTTGGGATCAGATGTGGCCGAATCGTATGCGTCGCGAACAGCTGCTTCATAGGCTTGAACCAGTTTCAGAAGGCCTCTGATATTTGGGTCTTCATTGCCCTCGATTTCTTGTACCAACTCTAGAAGTGAAGCAAGTTGTTCGCCCATCATGGCTTCTGCAGATTTGGCAGCTTTCTCGCTTCTGAGATTGAGGAGTGCCAGACTTCTATAGGCAGCTGCATGTGTCGCGTCTACTGTTGCTTCAGCCGCCATGGCCGTGCGTTCTGTCGCTACGGCATTGTCCAACATGTCGTTGACACTGGACTGCAATGCGCGCATGTTGGCAAAGCTGAAGATTCCAAACACCAATAACAAAACCGCTACCAAAAGGGGAGCGACCATGAGCTTTTTGGCAACGCTCATGTTTTTGAAATCTGCAGCCATACTGATCCTGAAAAGTTGGCCAAGGCAATATTGCAACTTGGCCGAATGCCAAATTAAGGCTTGTAGACGCCGCCGCAGACAATCAAATTACCAACCTTTTCGCAATAAGCTTGCTTAGGCTGAACAGTTTTTGTCAATGGGTCTGTGAATTTATAGTCTTGCCAAAACTTGGCTTTGGTGCTGGCCAATTGAACACGTTCTTTGATGAACTCTTTGCCGTCTGGATCTTTCAATCCAATCAAGTCCTTACCGACTTGTTTGGCGTTTTGGCCATGCGCTAAGCACTTTCCTGTGTTGTCATACACCACCAAATACAAATCACGGTCGACAAATGTTTTGCTGGGTGCTGTGATGTCAGCATAAGCTGCTTCACCTTTGGCTTTAACAGCAGCAACGCCTTTGGCCACCATGGCTTCGGCTTCTGCTTTGGTTGCGCGATCGTTTGATGCATGACCCATTGAAGGGATGACCACTGCGGCAGCCAATAGCAACGTTGAGAGAATATTTTTTGTGGAAATCATATGTGTTTTTGGTAATTGACTAGCGGTTTAAATTAAGTTGAAAACTTTTCAACTTCGCGGCGAGTACCGTCAGCAATTTTTGACAACTCAATGACGCTAGCGGTAATTTCTTCGGCAGCAGAAGCATTGCTGCTGGCAATGCGATCTAAATTGAACACATTGGCATTGATTTCTTCGGCTGCACTGCTTTGTTGCTCAAGGGCGGCTGAAATGCGTTGCAACATTTGGTCAGTTTCGCGTGAAGACATTTCGATGCGCGCCATGTCTTCGCTCACTTCCTTCACCGTGGCCACCGCCTTGGCGGTTTCAGTCACGGCTTGCTGAACCAACTGCGCAATCTCTTGGGAGCTTTCTGCACTATTAGCTGCCAGTTTGCCTACCTCTTCAGCCACCACTGAGAAGCCTTTGCCATGTTCGCCAGCGCGAGCGGCTTCAATGGCAGCGTTCAATGACAACAAGTTGGTTTTGTTTGCAATCTTTTCGATCACTTCGGTGATCTTGTTGATCTTGTCGGAGTTAACGGCAATGCTGTTCACCACATCAACCATGTCAGTCATCTTTTGCATGCCAATTCGCATGATGGCAATTGACTCTTGTGATTTTTGGCTTGCAACGCTGGTATTGCGCGACACATCGCCCACAGAAGTGGCGGTTTGACGAACGGCTGCGGCCACTTGCGAAATGGCATGGGTTTGGTTTTGTGCACCATCAGAAATTTGCGCAATGGCATTGCTGGTTTCGTTGGCGGCCGTTGCGACCTGACGTGTATTGGTGTGGATAGCACGCAATGCTTGGCTCATTGAGTCCAAAGAGGCATTGATGTTGTCTTTGAGTGTGACCAAATCGCCGCTGCCTTGGGCAGTGACGCGTTGCGTCAAATCACCACGGGCCACACGGCTCATCACCGCGCCAACGCCACCAATCATCTCGTCCAAAGATTCCATGGCAATGGTGGCTTGATCAATGGCCTGTTTGAATTCACCTTGCACGTGCGCAGATGACCGAACAGAAAAGTCACCCCGAGACAGGGCATCCAAAACTCTCCGTAAATCTTGAATAGTCAGTTGAATGCTGTCAACAGACTCGTTTACAGCTTCCTTCATGGTTTTGAGATCACCGTTCAAATTGGCTTCGACACGTTGACTGAAGTCACCTTTGGCCATGGCAGTCACAGCGACGTTCACTTCTTTGATGGCATTTTGCTGCGACTCTAAAAGTGTGTTGAAGGCTTGTGCTGTTTGACCTACTTCGTCATTGCTTTCAACTTTGACACGTTTGGAAAAGTCAGAACTTTGAACCACTTCTCGCACCATTTTGCGAACCTTTTCAAGGGGCTCGCTCACGGAGCGAACAATCCAATAGGCGAACACAATGCCTAAGGCCAAGCCCACCAAAATAAGTGTGATGCTAAAGGTGCGATTGTTTTTGTAGTTTGCTGTGGACTCTTCGTATTCTTGTTTGGCCACTTTCAGTTGAACTTCAATCAAATCAGAAAATTTGCCACTGATGGGGTCAATGGCAGGGTAGAGGGGGCCCGCAGTAAATTCAGCAATGGCTTGCTTGTTTTCCTCTTTCATGATGGCCCGCAACTTGTCCAGTTCAACCTTGGTGGTTTTGAACATGGGTTCAATTTGAGCGACCAAGGCCTGCTCTTCAGGAACCAAAACTGTGTTCTTGTAAGCCTGCCATTTTTCGGCGATGACTTTTTCGGCGTCATCTAGGTTTTTACGGCCTTCTTCCCATGTGATGTTGCCATTGCGAACTTTGTGTGAGGCGTCCACAATGTTGACGGCGTACATGTCGGCAATGACTTTCAAATCACGCAGAGGAACTACGCGATCGTCATAAACGGTTTGCATGCTGGCCACGACCTGGGCCATGTTGTTCAGCCCATTGATGCCGATGGCAATGGAGAGGGCGCCTAGCATCGCAACCAAAATCATGAGTCGTTTGGCAACGTTTAAATTTTTCAACACGTGTAGTCCTTTAAGAGATTCTTAAATGTGCCGGTATTGTGTATCAATTTGTCAGTTTTTTTTAAATTGATTTATTTGGTGTTATTACCAATTCGAACAAATTCTTTGTAACTTACTTGTAACTTAATTTGGGCTTTAGGGCTAACCCGAGGCTTTCAAAAATATCTTCTTAAGTCTGTTATTTAATTGATAACGATGTGAGGCTTGAAGGTTGATTTCAATCAAAACCAACAATATCTTGTGATCTAATCTGCAAAATAGCGAAAATCTGCGTTAATTTTTGAATTACAAATACATAAAGGTGGCCCATGGCGACAATTCTCTTGGTGGACGACGAAGACTTGCTGCGTGAAGGCGTTCGTGAAATATTGGAAATGAACGGGTTCTCCGTGATTGAAGCACCCGATGGTCAAGAAGCTTTGCGTCAATTTGCACTCGCCGATAAGATTGATTTGGTTATCTCCGACATCGTGATGCCCAACATGGACGGTGTGGATTTTGTAACCAAGTTGCGCGAAACGTTCCCAGATGTGCCAATTTTGACCATTTCCGGCGGCAGTCGCGTGGTCAGTGCGCGCTTTGGTTTGGATTCCGCTTTGTTGTCTGGCGCCAATGCCAGTCTCACCAAGCCCTTTACAGCCAAGCAGTTGATTGAAAAAGTCAAAACTTTGTTGCCTGCTTAACATTTAGCGAAACCGTTTGTAGATGTCTTCGTTAAATTTAAATTTTGCTTCCGAGTCAGAAAATCAAGAATTAGCCATCGAAGCAGCGGCCACAGGTCGCAAAGGCTTAGAAAGTGCCAATGTTCTGCTCGTCGATGACAGTGTCATGCTTCGCATGGGGCTGCGCCGTTCCCTGGAAGCAGAGGGTTTGCGAAATATTCGCGAAGCCAACAATGGCAAAGAAGCCATTGAAAT
>JACCDL010075347.1_pt1 | contig 12753 bp, 14 predicted proteins | sample 7441931 | NCBI WGS metagenome assembly JACCDL01 (sample SAMN15323437, study PRJNA562643) | freshwater metagenome | isolation source: river surface water | place: USA:Blue River Watershed | collected 2017-08-16 | reverse complement strand
GTCATTTCGGTCGTACTGAAGATCTACCAAACGTCGGAGAATGCTGCGCTGGTCATAATCAACCCCAACGTGTAGCTCCAAAAGGTTTCCTCGATACTCCTCAGGGTTTCCCATGCCATAAATACAACTGACTGAGGCGACGACGATTGTGTCCCTTCGCGTGAGCAATGCTGCTGTGGCTGAGTGTCGCAAACGATCAATCTCATCGTTTACAGATGAATCTTTCTCAATGAAGGTGTCGCTTGATGCAATATACGCCTCGGGCTGGTAATAGTCGTAGTAACTGACGAAATACTCGACTCTGTTCTTCGGAAAGAACTCTTTCATTTCTTGCGCTAACTGAGCGGCGAGGCTCTTATTAGGAGCAAGAATTAAAGTAGGCCGTTGCACCTTCTCAATCGTCCATGCAATAGTTGCCGACTTACCAGATCCGGTAATTCCTAAAAGCGTCTGGAATCGATCTCCTCTTTCAATTCCTGAAGACAGTTGGGCGATTGCTTTGGGTTGATCACCCGCAGGTTCAAATTCAGAAATAACCTCGAAACGCTGTCCACTCATCAGGTCATGCGCTCTTTTTTGTGAGTGTGCCCGCACCCGGTTTTGCATCTGCAAGAGTTGCGAACCAATCCCACAAATCGTCAATTTGTGCTTCTAATTGCTCAATCCCTTGATTGTTATCAATCACTCGATCAGCAACGCGCAACCGATCTTCACGATTTGCCTGGTTTGCCATGCGACGTCGTGCGTCCGCTTCGTCCATTCCACGGTATTGAACTACCCGTGAGATTGCTAATTCGGGATCAACATCCACAATGACAAGAGCGCTCATACCATCACGTGGATTTTCCACTAGCAATGGCATGTCTAGAACAACAATGTTTTGACTTGGCATCTCATCGTTGATACGCCTCATAATTTCATCCCCGATTGCAGGATGCATAATGGCATTCAACTTTTTGAGCATCTCAGCATCGTTAAACACGATTGATGCAACTTTTTGACGGTCGAGGTCGCCACTTGGGAGCAATATTTCCCCAAATGCTTCAACAAGTTTCGCCAAAGTTGGAGATCCCTTTTGTTGAAGTTGCTTTGCTATCGCATCACCATCAATGACAATTGCTCCCTTGCGGGCGAGCAAGGCAGAAACTGAAGACTTGCCCGAACCGATCGCACCGGTGAGCCCTATCAATTTCATGGTTCTAGGTTAGATAACTGTGTTGCGCTCGCCCCCTGACGAGCGCAACAACAGAGATCTATGCGCTTGGCGCTTCTGGTGCTGCAGTTTCAGCCGGCGCTGCGGTTGCGGCGTTGTCGAAGTATTCAGACCATGCGGCTTCGCGCGCACTGTCGTCTCCACCAACCCAGTTACCTTGATCGTCAACTTGGAATTGTCCGCGATATTCCTCGGCCAACTCTCCACCTTCGGCAGCTTGCTTGATTGACAAGCTGATGCGACGGCGAGCCAAATCAAGATCGATGATCTTGACCCACAACTCTTCGCCAGGAGTTACAACCTGTTCTGCAGCTTCAACATGGTGTGCTGACATTTCTGAAATGTGCACGAGACCTTCAATTCCATCGCCAACTTGTACGAATGCACCGAATGGAACCAGCTTGGTGACGCGACCGTACACAAGTTGTCCAACTTGGTGACCGTTAGCAAATTCCTGCCAAGGATCTTGCTGTGTTGCCTTTAGCGAGAGACTGATGCGCTCGCGATCCATGTCAACTTCAAGAACCTTGACCGTTACTTCATCTCCGATGTTTACAACAGCCGTTGGGTTGTCAACATGCTTCCACGACAACTCAGAAACGTGAATGAGTCCGTCCATACCACCGAGATCGACGAACGCACCGAATGCAACGACACTTGAAATGCGGCCGGTACGAACTTCGCCAACCTTGAGGTGCGTCAAGAACTCATCACGAGCTCCGCGTTGATTCTGCTCAAGCAAGGTGCGACGTGAAAGCACAACGTTGTTGCGATTGCGGTCAAGTTCAAGAATCTTTGCAGTGATGCGCTGACCGATGTATGGAGCAAGGTCACGTACACGACGCAACTCCACGAGCGATGCAGGCAAAAATCCGCGCAATCCGATGTCAACAATGAGACCACCCTTGACAACTTCAATAACAAGACCTTCAACGGTGCCATCTACGGCCTTGACCTTTTCGATGTCTCCCCATGCGCGCTCGTATTGCGCACGTTTCTTCGACAAGAGCAAGCGGCCCTCTTTGTCTTCAAGTGTGAGAACAAGAGTTTCGATCTTTTCACCGAGTTTCACAATTTCGTTTGGATCAATGTCGTTACGAATAGACAATTCGCGTGCAAGAATGACGCCCTCAGTCTTGTAACCGATCTCTACGAGAACTTCATCGCGAGTGATGCGAACAACAGTTCCGGTAACAAGTTGTCCGTCCTTGAGTTCTACGAGTGTTCCGCTGATTGCATCTGCGAAAGACTGCGACAAATCACGCTCAGTAATTTGGCGTGGTGTGTAATTTCCTTCTGAGTCGAAGGTTCCCATTGGTGGGGATTGCATGGTTTGAAGGTCGGACATTGTGTGTACTTTCGGTGGATAGGAGAGTTGGTCTCTCTTGCGAGAGGCCCTACCGGCGGTAGGACAGGGTGATTACGCTACCAGCCACTCGCCTATCTGGCCCTTGCCACAACCAGGTACTCAGGCAGATCGATGCTGCAATCTGCAGAGGAATAATGGCCTGGTTCAACGCCCGATATTGACACGATGTCGAAACCGGACTTATCGAACACCATCCTGAGTTCTCGCGGGGTGTAGCAGCCAGTCCATAAATCAACCAGTTTGGGCTCCCCCTGCTCATTTCGAATCTCGGTCGATTCATGACTTACGCCTCGCAGCGCATTAAAAGTTGCGTCTTCATGATGCCTAACAGAAAAATAGGCATTGAAAGCAGAAAGAACAATGACGCCACTGCTCGTCAAGCACGATCTGATGCCATTCAAAATGTCAATATCTTGACGATCGTCAATCATCAGACCGAACGCACCTTGACACAGGCAGATAGCTAGGTCGAAGGAATTCTGCAGTTGCAATTGCAAACCGAGTTCACGTGCATCGGATTTTATAAATGAACAGCTTCCGAGCGATTCAGACTTTGCCTGTTCGCTTGCAATAGTGATGAATTCTGAACTTACATCGATACCGACAACGTCAAAACCTCTTCGTGCAAATTCCAAACTATGGCGACCCGGCCCACAGCCAACGTCAAGCACGCGATCGCCAGGCTTTACCTGCGTAGTTTCGATAATGAAATCAACTTCTTGCACAGTTCCTTTTGTAAAGGAGTATCGCAGGTATGCAGATTTCATGTGACTTGCAAGATCTTCGAACCAATGTTGGTTATCCGACATTTCGTCAGGCCTTCGCCGAAGCCCAGCTATCACCCCACGCTGCGTTCACTTCAAGTGGCACGTGAAGAGTTGCGGCATTTTTCATTTCCCGTAGAACCAGATCATTAACTGCATCTTTTTCTGCCTCTGGACATTCAACAATTACTTCATCATGTACTTGCAAAATAACTTGGCTTTGCAATTTGGCAGATGCAAGAGCCTTATCAATGCGTACAAGCGCAATCTTGAATATGTCTGCAGCCAAACCTTGAATACCAGCATTCATCGCCTGGCGCTCACCCGCTTGCCGGATTCGGAAATTGGGATTGTTCAATTCTGGAATTTGCCTGCGCCGACCAAACAGAGTTTCGGTGTATCCCTTTTCACGAGCTTCGACAATGGTTCGGTCCATGTAGTTCTTCACATTTGGAAAGGCCGCAAAATATGCATCAAGAATTTCAGTTGCTTCTGAAACCCCTACGTTCAATCTCTGACTGAGGCCGAATGCTTCCATTCCGTATGCGAGGCCATAAGAAATCATTTTTGCTTGAGATCGCATGTCGCTGGTGACCTTTTCGGCATCTACGCCAAACACTCGCGCAGCAGTTGCACTGTGCACGTCGATGCCACGCGTGAAGGCATCTATCAATCCAGGGTCATTCGCCAAATGCGCGATGCACCTGAGTTCAATCTGGTTGTAATCAGCGACCATAAACAAGCAACCAGATCTTGGAACAAATGCCGTACGAAACACTTTTCCTTCTTCGGATCGAACTGGAATGTTGTGCAAATTTGGGGCATCGCTACTTAAACGACCGGTGCGAGCCACCGTCTGGTTAAACGTTGCATGTATTCGCCCATCAGCGGAAATGGAATCAAGCAAACCTTGCCCGTAAGTGCCTCGCAGTTTTTCAAACTCACGATATTCAAGTAATTGATCGATAAATTCAGGCCATTGATCACGAATCTTCTCAAGTGTCGCAGCATCCGTACTGAAACCTGTTTTAGTTTTCTTGCCAGGTGAAAGTTTTTTGTCTTCATACAAAATCTCTCGCAACTGTGTTGGCGAATTCAAATTAAATGTTTTGCCAGCTAATTCGTGCAGCACGCCGGTAAGTCGTCTTGTCTCATGAATCAAATGATCATTGATCTTTGTCAGCTGGGCCTTATCTACAAGTACTCCAACGTGTTCCATTTTCGCCAAGACACGAACCAATGGAAGCTCTACAGCATTCAACAGTTCTGATACACCCTGCTTCTCAACTTCTTCCATTAACGAAGCGACTACACGTGCCGCCGCCAACGCGCAGTTCGATACCGCTTGGTTCGAATTACTTGATGAATCAAAAGAAAGTTGCCCATCTGTAAAAGTCGAATCTTCCCCCGCATCCATACGGTCGTCGGTATAACGCTCCAAAACTTCAAGTGCATTGAGCTTTGATTGAGCTGGTTCGAGTAAATAAGCAGCAATTGCTGAATCAAATCCCACTCGAGAGACGTCAATATCTCGAAGGAGTAACCACCTCAAAAAGGGCTTGACGTTGTGACCCGAAACAGCCTCAACACGCTTAACCTCTGCCAGCACGTTTTCGTCTTCCAAAACTGCAGCTGGTATCCACGAGACCTTGCAATATTGCGCATCGGTCACCACGGCCACGCCGTCTAATTCATGTGTCAATTCATTGACCCAATTTGCATCAACGAACATTCCGTGATCGCTCGAGGCTGTCTTTAACGCATCAATTGCCTGAGCAGCAGTCGAAACTACGGAAACCTCTGCTCGAATACTCTCCGAAGTATGTGACGCGACAGTTTGGGGAACATCTGTTATGAATTTGGCAAATGCTTCCTTGGTGCGAGCAAGCATCGTTTTGAATTCAAGAGTTTCAAACCACTTTTGAAGTCCGGCAAGATCTGGCTTTGGGGTTGATTGCAAAATGTCTATGCCAATCGGCGCATCGCGACGCAAAACCATGATCTTTGCATTGCGCAAAACTCGTTCCCTACTTGCATGTAGTGAGTCCTTTAGTTTTGGTGTCTGCAAATCTGCAGCATCAAACACCGCCTCCAAACTTCCGTATTGATTGATGAGTTTGGCTGCTGTTTTTTCTCCTACGCCCGGAACTCCTTCCAGATTGTCGCTCGGGTCTCCTCGAAGTGCTGCATAGTCGGGATACTGAACTGGTCGAACGCCCGTGCGTTCAAGGATTCCATCTTCGTCATACAGTGCATAGTCGCTTACTCCGCGCTTGTTATACAGAACCCGAATCAAAGGGTCTTTTACTAGCTGGTAGCTATCCCGGTCACCCGTCACGATGATGAGTTCGACTGTATTCTTTTCTGCCTCGGTTGCAATTGTTGCGATGAGGTCATCTCCTTCGAACCCTGCCGCATCGATAACAGGAATCCCAAACGACACCAGCAACTCTTTGATGATGTCCAGTTGCTGATACAAAATGTCTGGTTGCTGCTCGCGTTGTGCTTTGTACTCAGGAACCGCTTCATGTCGAAAGGTTTTTTCTCGACGATCAAAAACAACAATTACGCCATCCGGCTTATGGTCTTTGACCAGTGTGTTCAACATGGTGCAGAAGCCGTAAACAGAGTTGGTTACTTGTCCGCTAGCGGTAGCCATGTCTGTTGGGAGGGCAAAAAACGCGCGATACGCCAACGAATTGCCATCGAGCGCCATCAATTTCATAGCGTTATCAATATCACGAATTGGGAGTGAGTTCGCCGTCAACCACTTTTTGAGCGACGTCTTTCATTCTGGAGCGGGATGACATCGCGCTTTTCTGTATGAAATCAAAAGCAGCCTGTTCGGTCATGTGGTGCTTATCAATCAAGACACCCTTGGCGCGATCCAGCAATTTGCGTAACTGCAGTTGCTCGTCTAGCGCATCGCGCTCGCCGCTCAACAGTTTGAGCTCTGCAAATCGACCAATTGCTAATTCGATCGCAGGAACCAAGTCAGTTTTTTGAAATGGCTTTACGAGATATGCAAGGGCTCCGGCATCTCTCGCCTGTTCAATCACCTCTCGCTGACTAAATGCCGTAAGCATGACAACTGGACAGATTTTCTCGGCCGACACAGCCCTTGCCGCCTCAAGACCATCTCGGCCAGGCATCTTGATATCAAAGATTGCGACATCTGGCTTGTGTTCCCGCACGAGCTCAATGGCGGTGTCACCGCGACCCGTGTCGGCCACAACTTCGTATCCCTCTTCGCGAAGAGTTTCCACTAAGTCAAGACGAATGATTGCTTCATCTTCGGCAACAACAATACGAATTGATTTGCTCACGAATTTCTACCGAGCTTGTCCAACAGATCATCCTGATCTTTTGTCAAATCACGTATTGATTTTTGCAAATGCGCATACTGATCTTCAACAGCGTCCACATGTTTCTGGGCGTCGCGAAATTCATGTAATGCAAGTGGCGTTTCAGACACCAAACTTCGAAGTTCCTTTTCACGAGCATCATCTCGAAGCGCCTCAAGCTGCTCATCGAGCACAGCAAGTTCAATATGAAGTTGCTTCAGAGTCTCGGAGTTTCGGCGAAGCCGCTTTTCGATGAGCCGCTGGGCAACTCCACGCAGATTCACATCAGTGAGTGTAGGAGTGTCCATGTTGGTGCCCGAGGTGGGAGTTGAACCCACACACCCTTTCGAATAACGGATTTTGAGTCCGTCGCGTCTGCCATTCCGCCACTCGGGCTTGAGTGAAGTGGGAAACATCGTACCGACCCCTAGGAAGTTCTACGCTTGTCCCGTCATGCTTGCTTTCACCTTCCCTGGACAGGGGTCTCAGCGTCCCGGCATGGGTCAACCGTGGGTTGGGCATGAGAGCTGGGAACTTGTGGATGAAGCATCAGACATTGCTGGCCGTGACGTGGGCCGATTGCTCCTTGAAGCAGATGCCGACGAGTTAAAAGACACTCGTAACGCCCAACTCACCACCTTTGTTTCGTCGCTCATGGTTCTTGACGCGGTTGAGCGTTTGGGAATTGAACCCAGTTTGTGCGCTGGGCACAGCCTTGGTGAATACACGGCACTTGCCGCTACTGGCGCCCTGGGTTTTGATGAAGGAGTTCGCCTCGTAGTTGCTCGCGCAGATGCGATGCACGATGCAGGCGCTGAATCCCCTGGAACCATGGCAGCAGTGCTCGGTCTTGACGACGATGAAGTTGAAACTGCCTGCCGACGTGCCGACTCAGATGTTTGGGTTGCCAACTTCAATGCTCCTGGGCAAATTGTCATTGCGGGTTCCGTTGATGGTGTAGCCAAAGCGAGTGAGCAAGCAAAGGCACTTGGCGCAAAACGCGTGATGTCGTTGCCGGTATCTGGCGCCTTTCACACTCCTTATATGACGAGTGCTCGCGACCGTTTGCGTGAAGCAATCGCCCTAGCCAAACCTCGCGACATTGAAGTTCCTGTGGTGAGCAATGTTGACGCACGCGCCCATGACAGTGGCGAAGAATGGTCAACACTTCTTTCCGCACAACTGTCCTCACCTGTTCGCTGGAAGCACTGCCTACTCACTATGGCTGAGGCTGGAATCGTCGGCTTTATTGAATTGGGTCCAGGCGGCGTTCTTACCGGCATGGCAAAGCGCACGATCGAAGGCTCAAAATCCATCAGCGTTGCAACACCTGATGACCTGGACAAACTCATTGAGTGGATTGATGCGTTGCAACCAACCGCAACATTGCCACCCGGATCAGCGCATGAAGGCGAACACCTCTTTGCAGTAGAGCGCATGGTTGTATCGCCGTCTGCAGGCATATTTCAACGCGTCAATAGCGTTCACAACAATTCGGCAATTGCCGTTGGCCACATCATTGGCCACGTTGGAGAAAGTGAAGTGCGTTCGCCATTTGCGGGCATACTCCAAAACTTCATTGCAGTAGATGGAGAACGCGTCACTGCTCACCAGCCAATCGCTTGGCTTCGCACTCACTAAGGTTTTATCCATGCCATCAATACCAGCTCATGCAATAGGTGGCGTTATCACCGGTTGGGGTACTGCGCTTCCCAACAAGGTGGTTACAAACGAAGATTTATCTAAGACCATGGATACCAGTGATGAATGGATCCGTGAACGAACAGGAATTCACCGTCGACACATTGGCGGATCAACCGCGAGCCTTTCAGTAGAAAGCGGTCGCCTCGCATTGGAAATGGCCGGTCTCGATCCCAGCCAAATTGATGCGCTCGTGTTGTCAACCACCACGCCAGACCGGCAAGTGCCTGCTACATCAGCTCGAGTCCAACACGAACTCGGACTTTCTTGTGGAGCATTTGACATCAACGCCGCATGTTCAGGTTTTGTTTATGGACTGGTTGTTGCTCATGGATTGATTGCCATGGGTTCCAAGAAAGTGTTGCTTATAGGTACCGACACACTTTCACGTATCACTGATTGGACTGACCGAAATACCGCGATTCTGTTCGCCGATGGATCAGGTGCTGCAGTAATTGAAGCAACTCCAGGACCAAGCGAACTACTGGGCTGGGACCTCGACGCAGATGGCTCAGCAGAAGAACTGTTGTACGCCGAAATCGGCGGCAACATTCACATGGACGGAAAAGAAGTGTTCCGACGTGCAGTCCGAATCATGGTTGATTCTGCCGAAAAGTCAATGAAGATTGCAGGAGTGACCGCAGATCAAATTGCATTGATTGTTCCCCATCAGGCAAACACGCGAATTATCAGTGCGGCGTGTGATCGATTGGGTATTCCCGCCGATCGAACCAGCACGGTGTTGCATGAAACCGGAAACACTTCGTCAGCGTCTATTCCTTTGGCGCTATTTGATGCTGCAAATGGCGGCGCAATGAGTGGCAGAACTTTGCGTGAAGGCGATTTGGTTCTTGTAGTTGGTTTTGGTGCGGGAATGACTGCCGCTAGCGCGGTATTGCGTTGGAATGGGAAAGGCTTGAAAGCGTGACAACACAAGCTCATACACCGCGAGTCGTTCTCATTACAGGTGGTTCGCGCGGAATTGGTTTGGCATGTGCAAAACATTTCGCCGCACTCGGAGATCACGTTGCTGTTACATACAACTCGTCGCCCCCACCAGGAGATTTCTTCTCCGTTAAATGTGACGTAACAAAAACTGATGAAGTGGATCAAGCATTCTCAGCAGTTGAAGAGAAGTTTGGCCCTGTACAGATACTTGTTTCAAATGCCGGAGTTACCCGCGATGGTTTGTTGCTGCGAATGGGTGAAGAAGATTTCTCATCAGTAATTGATGCCAATCTCATAGCCGCATACCGTGTGTGTAAGCGAGCAGCCCAAGGCATGCTTCGCGCTCGTTCTGGACGAATCATTTTGATGTCCAGTGTCGTTGCGTTACTTGGCTCTGCTGGTCAAGCAAATTATTCAGCCAGCAAAGCAGGCCTCGTTGGCCTTGCCCGATCACTTGCCCGCGAATTAGGTTCACGTTCAATTACCGTCAACGTTGTTGCTCCAGGTCCAATTGAAACCGACATGACTGCGGCATTGGGTGAAAAGCGTCTTGAAGATTTGGCAAATGCGGTGCCGCTTGGCCGAATGGGCACAGTTGACGAAATAGCTGGCGCTGTGACTTTTCTCGCTAGTCCTGCCGCTGCGTACATCACAGGGGCGGTAATTCCTGTCGATGGTGGCCTTGGTATGGGCCATTAAACCTTTTCCCATTCACCGCGTAGTACTGTATTTGCGCAACGAAACCCAAGAGGAGAACCATGAGCCAGGAACTGTTTGAACGATTCACCAAGTGCGCAGTAGACGTTTTGTCAGTTGACGCATCAAAGATCACTCCAGAGGCAAGCTTTGGCGATGACCTCGATGCAGACAGCCTCGACTTGGTTGAGCTCGTCATGGCTTTGGAAGAAGAATTCGGGATTGAAGTTCCTGAATCAGATCTTGAAGGCGTTGACACCGTAGGCAAAGCCTTCGCACTCGTAACGTCAAAAGTTAAATAAGCCCGAAATAGCCACCGGCTTATGCAAGGAGCAGGACATCGCGTTGCCATTACTGGCTATGGCGTTGTTGCGCCATGCGGAATTGGCAAAGAAGCATTTTGGTCGGGTCTACTTGGCCCAGGCTTCAGTGGTGCGCGCTCAATAGAAATTGAAAATTGGGATCCACTTCCCTATTTCGACAATCCCAAAGACGCACGTCGTTCTGACCGATGCGAGCAATTCGCTTTGGCTGCGGCAGGCGAAGCCCTTGCTCAATCTGGCGAACTTCCCTACGACCATGCTCGAATCGGAACCATTTTCGGAACCGGCATTGGTGGTTTGCGAACACTTGAAGAAAACGTCATTACACGCGTAGAAAAGGGTGAGCGCAGAGTCTCTCCATTCCTTGTTCCCATGATGATGTCGAATGCATCAGGTGCGGCAATTTCCATGCGATACGGATTCCAAGGTCCAGCCGAGACGATTTGCACTGCTTGCGCGGCAGCCACTCATGCAATTGGCAATGCAGCGCGTCTTGTTGCATGGGGCCGCTGCGATGCGGTGATAACAGGTGGCGCCGAGAGTGCAGCAACCATCACTGCGCTTGCTGGTTTTAGCAATATGACTGCATTGTCAACAACGCTTGTAAGCAAGCCATTTGATGCAACTCGCGACGGCTTCATCATGGGAGAAGGCTCTGCAGTGTTTGTTCTTGAGCGTATGGATTTGGCAATAGCGCGCGGTGCAACAATCATCGCCGAAATTGTTGGAGCAGCAAGCAATGCAGACGCTCACCACATCACCGCACCATCACCTGGTGGAGTTGGCGCTTCTCGATGCATGCAGCTCGCTCTAGACGATGCAGGTCTGCATCCAAGCGACATCAAACAGATCAATGCTCACGGAACAAGCACTCCACTTAATGATGCTGCAGAGGCACAAGCAATTGAGTCTGTCTTTGGCAAGAATTCAGTTCCAGTTGTTTCAATCAAGGGCGTAACTGGTCACCCTCTTGGTGCTGCCGGAGCCCTCGAAGCTGCAGCAGTGTTATTGAGCATGGAAAAGAAGCTGATTCCACCAACAGCAGGTACAACATCAATTAGCGAAGACATGAACATTGACGTTGTAACAGGCAAAGCAAGACCATGGGAACCAGGCCCAACCATTTCCAACAACTTTGGATTTGGTGGTCACAATGGCTCAGTGATTATTGCGCCTTACAAGTAATCACTCGTCAACAACGACAAACAACAATTCGCACTCACAAGCAATTTCACCGTTAACTTTTGCTACGCCGCTTCCTTTGCCAGCACGAGCCGACATTCTTCCAATATTTGCAGTGAGTTCAAGAGTGTCTCCAGGCAAAACCTGACGCCTAAACCGTGCGCCATCAAGACCGCCAAACAGAGGAAGCTTGCCAGCAAACTTTGGGTCACTCACTATTGCCAAGGCTCCTGTTTGCGCAATCGCCTCGCACATCAATACACCCGGAAGAGTTGGCCGTCCAGGAAAATGGCCCGCAAAAAACCACTCCTCTCCCGTCAACTTCCATGTTGTTGTGGCTGATACACCAGGAGTGAGTTCAGTTATTTGATCAACAAAGATAAATGGCTCACGATGCGCAATTAAGTCGGTTGGTTTTGGAAACGACATTATTTTCCTAACGCTTCCAGCAATTTCACAGGAGTGTCTTTAGGAGAAATTTTGTACCAAGCCTTCAGGATTGTTCCATCTGCTCCGATGAGGAACGCTGAGCGTTCAATACCCATATATTCGCGCCCATACATTGATTTCTTTTTCCACACCTTGAAGGCTTTGGCAACTTTGTTATCTGCATCAGATAACAGCGGGAAACCGAGACTGTATTTTTCATCAAACTTCAGTTGTTTCGCTGGTAGATCTGGGCTGATACCGATGATTGCAGTGCGCCCAATCTGATCTGCGATATCTCGCAACCCACAGGATTGCTGAGTGCACCCAGGCGTGTCTGCCTTTGGATAGAAATACACCAGGACTTTTCGCTTTGCATACTTTGCCAACGAATGTTTTTTGCCAAATTGATCAAGCAATTCAATTGCAGGCGCTTGAGTTCCTTCTTTCAGCATGAAAACAAGTTACTTCATCGCCACGTGGGCATCGAGTGCTTTGCGTACCTCGCCGATGTATTCGCCAACCGCGTCGGCATCGTGTTCAACCAGTCTGCGCATTACTGAAGCCCCCATCACCACACCATCAGCAACCGTGCAGGCTTCAACGGCTTGCTCGGCATTAGACACACCAACGCCGATGAGAACAGGAGTGTCAGTGAGTGCCTTCAGGCGCGCTGCAAGCTTTGTTGCGGTGCCTGCCAACTCGTCGCGTTCACCAGTTACACCAAGCAGTCCGACGGCATAGACAAAGCCGTTGCAACGCTCAAGAATTCTTGGCAGACGCTCTT
>JACCDL010772729.1_pt1 | contig 12759 bp, 9 predicted proteins | sample 7441931 | NCBI WGS metagenome assembly JACCDL01 (sample SAMN15323437, study PRJNA562643) | freshwater metagenome | isolation source: river surface water | place: USA:Blue River Watershed | collected 2017-08-16 | reverse complement strand
GTTGCGATCTTGATGATCCGCGTAGCTATCAAGGTTTAGATGTTGTCATTGTTGGTGCTCCAATAGATAGCGGAACTTCACATCGTTCAGGTGCGAAATTCGGACCGCAAGCTATTCGAATGGGCGATTATCTTCCCCACGACGGGCAGCGGCCACACTTAGCGTTACGAGTGGATGCGCTTAAGGAATTAAAAATTGCCGATGCTGGCGACCTGTTAATGCCTCCAGGAAATTTGGAAGAATCGTTAGAAGTACTCAAAGAGGCAACTGAAAAAATTTCGCGCGCAGGTGCGATTGCTGTAGTGCTCGGCGGAGATCATTCCATTGCTTCAGCAGATGTGGCTGGAATTGCTAGCCATCGCGGCAAGGGGAAAATCTCCATGATTCACTTCGATGCACATGCAGATACCGGCGACTTACAAATGGGCGCTCTAGTAGGGCATGGCACTCCAATGCGTCGATTGATTGATGACGGATATGTGCGCGGTGATCGCTTCTTGCAATTGGGTTTACGTGGTTATTGGCCTGATGCTCGCACCCTTGATTGGATGCGTGATCAAGGCATGCGCTCTTACGAAATGACAGAGATACATCATCGCGGCTTGACGGCGGTGCTCGATGAATCGTTTGCCACTCTTACTGATGGGTGTGATGGAGTTTTTCTCTCGGTAGATATTGATGTAGTCGATCCCGGTATGGCACCTGGAACTGGCACGCCAGAGCCGGGTGGAATGACAAGTCGCGAACTCCTTGAAGCGGTTCGTCGTATCTGTCTTGAGCTACCGATTGTAGGGATCGATGTTGTAGAAGTCGCTCCACCATTTGATTCTGCTGACATAACAGCAATACTTGCTAATCGAGTTGTTCTTGAAGCGCTAAGTGCCATCGCTAAACGAAAGAGCGGCGCGACTTATTCACCGACGCGAAACCTATTAGATCGGTAGCGCTCAATTAGCAATTAGAGCGCAGCAATTGCTTCTTCGAGAATAGCGAGCGCTTCACGAAGTAAATGCTCTGGCATCACTAGCGGCGGCAGCAAGCGAATCACATTGCTATATGTACCAGCGGTTAGCAGCAGCACTCCCTTGCTCTGGCAGTACTTAACAATTGCCTGCATCGCTGCTGGGTTTGGCTCAATTGAGCCTGGGACGACCAGCTCAATCGCTTGCATGGCGCCTCGACCACGAACCTCACCAATAACTTCATACTTCGTAGCCATTGATCGAAGTTCGCGCTCCATAATTGCGCCGATTTCTCTGGCGCGCGCAGCGAGATTTTCGCCCTCGATCATTTCAATAGCGCCGAGAGCCGCAGCGCATGAGATGGGCGAACCACCAAAGGTGCCACCCAAACCACTCAGATGAACGCTATCCATCACTTCGGCTCGACCCGTTAAACCTGCAAGTGGAAGACCGCCTGCAATTCCTTTTGCGGTGGTGATGAGATCTGGAATTACTCCTTCATCTTCGCAAGCAAACATATCTCCCGTTCGTGCAAAGCCAGTTTGCACTTCATCGGCAATAAATAGCGCGCCATTCTCGCTAGCAAATTTTGCTAAGCCGGGCAAGAATCCTTTTGGTGGCACGATGAAGCCACCTTCACCTTGAATTGGCTCAATGACGATAGCGGCAACATTTTTTGCGCCAATCTCTTTCTCGATTTTATGAGTGATGTAATCAAGAGCTTCCTCAGCGCACTTCTGTGAATCACCTAGCCATCGGAATGGGTAAGCCATCGGCATTCGATAAATTTCAGGAGCGAACGGTCCAAAACCTTCTTTGTAAGGCATGTTCTTTGCCGTCATGCCCATCGTGAGATTAGTTCGCCCGTGATAACCATGTTCAATAACGATTACTGCGGGTCGCTTCGTAAAAACTCGCGCCACTTTGATGGCATTCTCTACAGCTTCCGCACCAGAATTAAAGAGCGCCGATTTCTTTTGATGATTTCCTGGAGTTAAGCGGTTTAGCGCTTCACATACTTCGACATATCCTTGATAGGGCGCCACCATGAAACAAGTGTGGGTAAATGCATGGACCTGTTCGACAACGCGTTCGATTACAGAATCAGCAGAGTTGCCAACATTGACTACTGCAATACCTGCGCCCATATCGATAATTGAATTACCGTCGACATCAACAATGACGCCACCGCCCGCCTCTTTAACGAAGACGGGAATGGACATGCCAAGTGATGCAGAAACTGCTGCACTGCGGCGCGCTAGTAACTCTTGCGACTTTGGTCCTGGAATTGCAGTCTTGAGTACTCGCTCTTGCGGTATTTGCGCTCTAGCCATAATAGAAGGGTACTCAAGGAGCCGTAGCGTTGCTAACTTTAGATAAAAGCGCCTGTTGTTCTCCAAGAAATCTCTCATAATTGCGAGCGCCATAAGCGATATCTTCAGGGGTAGGAGTGTGCAGCGCTCCAGAGACCGTTAACGCTGCGGTGCTCGCACTGAGCTCATTCGTGAGAAGAGTATGCGCCAGAATGGCCGAACCTCTGCAAGTGATTTCGAGATCATCAACGAATCGAAGGGGTTGACCCATGGTCTGTAATCTGGTTTTTATCCAGCGTGGATCGTTCCCTGCTCGCCCGCTGATGATGACTTCCGGAACGTGGGCATTACTTAATTTCTGACTGAGCTCCAATACTTGCCGCTCTGCAAAGCAAATTCCTTCCATGGTTGCCCGCGCAAAAGCACTAGCACCATGTTCTACTGAGATATTCGCATAGAGACCACGAATATCGTTCCGCCAAAGCGGCGCTCGTTCACCGGCAATGTAGGGGAGAAAAGTGGGCACGTTTGCACTCTCATCACTATCGCCACGCTCAACTAATTCTGATTCGGTGATAGAGAAAAGATTTGCTGCCCACGATATTGAACCGCCACTCATTTGAGTTGGGCCAAAGACAACTGGGTACGGTGCGGAGCCATGTGGAATCAGATAAAGCGGCTGATCACTCAGTGGCTCGTTTGCGGTAGAAGTACCCACGATTGCTGAAGTGCCAGTAATGATGAATGAGAGTGGTTTGTTAAATACACCCAATGCGAGCATTCCACACATCGCATCGGACCAGCCCACACTTACCGGAATCCCCTTGGGAATTCCGAATCTCGCTTCGCAATCGGCAGTTGTCTTACCCCTGCTGCTGAACCCTTCAAGTAACTGCGGAACAACCCGTGAATCCCACCCTGCAAAGGTAAGCAAATCAGTGAGCGTCGCACCAGTACGAACATTACATAAGCCCTTAGTTGACCATGGGTCAGAGAGCGCGGTACCCGTTAAATGAAAACCTAAAAAATCTTTTGGTTGAAGCAACCACCGAGTCCGCGCAATCGCATCACGGTCGGGGTAATGACGCGCAACCCACATAGCTTTCGCAGCGGTGCCAGATGGCGTCCAGGGAAGGGAAGTGCCAACGAGAAGATTGGGATCTCCAAAGTGTTCACTTAAGAGGGTCGCCTCTTGACTAGCTCGATTGTCTTGCCAAATCAGCACCGGAAAAGTTGGTTCACCACTTTTGTCGATACCAATTAATGATGGGGTATGTCCTGATAAACCAATCGCAACCACTCGCGCCAGTAGATTTTTCTGCACTGGATGGCGTGTGCATGCGCCAACAAATTCTTGGAGCGCCGCAAGATATGCCTGGCCATCTTGTTCGACGCAATCGCCATTGCGACGGAGCGCGATTGGTACCTCATATTTGGCGATGATTTCGCCCGAGTCGGAGCAGAAGATTCCTTTGAGCGACGAGGTACCCAGATCCAAGCCAAGAATTAGCTCTTTCTGAGAGGATAGCCCCATGGCCTCTAGTCTACGTTCCGTCGTGATCTTGGGCTCGACTGGCTCGATTGGTGTCCAAGCGCTCGCGCTTATTGATGCAGAGCGTGAAAAGTTTTCCGTTACCGCTCTTGCTGCGGGCGGTGGGAACATTCCACTTCTTATCGAACAAGCGAAGCGTTTTGGCGTATCGGTTGTTGGTTGCGCGCGCGGCGACCAAGCGCTCTTGAGAGAAGCGCTACCTGGCGTTGAAGTAATTGTTGGGGAGTTTGCTGCCGAAGAGATTGCTGCGATCCCAGCCGATGTCACTCTCAATGCAATCACCGGATCCATTGGATTGCGACCAACTCTTGCAGCGATCGCAGTAGGAAACTCGTTAGCGCTCGCCAACAAGGAATCTCTTGTTGCTGGCGGGTCACTTGTTGTTAACTCGGCTAAACCTGGGCAATTGATTCCAGTCGATTCCGAACATTCAGCGCTCGCGCAGGCGCTTCGTAGTGGAGTTCATGATGAAGTTTCGCGAGTCATACTCACCGCCAGCGGTGGACCATTTAGGGAGCGAAGCGATCTTGGAGAGGTCAGCGTCGATGAGGCGCTCAATCACCCAACGTGGAATATGGGGCCGGTCGTTACCATCAACTCAGCGACACTTGTCAATAAAGGGCTGGAGATTATTGAGGCGCACTATTTATTTAATCTGCCCTATAAAAAAATTGATGCAGTCATTCACCCACAATCGATTGTCCATTCGATGGTCGAATTCTTTGATGGTTCAGTAATCGCGCAAGCAAGCCCACCAAACATGACCCTTCCGATTTCACTCGCCCTTGACTGGCCACACCGAATTGCCGGAGCAATTGCGCCAATAGATTGGAGCAGTAGCCAGCAGTGGGAATTTCGCCCAGTAGATAATGTGCGCTTTCCAGCTATTGATCTTGCGCGACGATGCGGCGAAGTGGGCGGGGGAGCTCCTGCTGCATTTAATGCTGCAAACGAAGAGGCGGTAGCTGCTTTCATTTCGGGGAGAATTTCCTTTACCGATATCGTCGAAATTATTGATGAAGTTCTCACGCGAATCGGTGGGGAAGTGAGCGATACTCTCCGCGATGTTGATGATGTCAGCGCGGTCGAAGAGAATGCGCGACATGCGGCGCGGGAGAGAATCGCGCAACTGGGTACACCGAGTACATTGAATACAGAGAATGGCAGGGCGTAACCGTGAGTAGTTCAGGGGTTGCCGGGATCACTGGAGTAATTGGCGTACTTGCCTTCGTTGTTGCGATGCTCCTTTCGGTCATGATCCATGAGTGGGGCCATTTCATAACTGCTCGTAAATATGGCATGAAAGTGACGGAGTTCTTCCTTGGTTTTGGGCCACGAATCTGGTCGATGAGGCGAGGCGAGACCGAATTCGGGATCAAAGCAATTCCTGCTGGCGGTTATTGCAGAATCACAGGCATGACTCCTGTTGAACCAATCGCAGAAGAGGATTCTGGGCGGGCCTTCTATCGAGCGAGCGTGCCAAAGCGTCTGGTTGTCCTCGGCGCAGGATCCTTTCTCCACTTTATCCTCGCCTTACTAATACTCACGCTCTTCTTCGCTGCCGTCGGTGTGCCTCGAGAGTCAACCCGACTTGGTGAAGTGCTCACTTGTATCAAAGAGAGTTCTGCGCCATGCACAAATAGCGATCGCCCTGCGCCCGCCTTTACTGCAGGGTTGAAAGCTGGCGACGAAATTCAAGCTATAGATGGCGCGCAAATTACTTCATGGAATGAGGTTGGTTCAGCAATCCGAGCAGGTGCAGAGCGAGAGTTAATTTTTACCATCGCTCGCGATGGCGAGAAGTTAGATATCCCAGTGACACCAACCCGCTACCAGAGCGGAGCGAAAAGTTTTGGAATCATCGGAGTATTGAGCGAACGAGAGAACAAAAGGTATCCACTTCACTCCGCCGTCGCCGCATCGCTCCGTGAGGGAGCTAATATCGCATCGGGTAGCTTTCGAGCGTTGATTGCGCTTCCCAGCAAAATACCTGCGCTCTTTGGCGCAACCTTTGCTGGCGACGAGCGCGACCCTGAGGGTTTAGTGGGTGTGGTGGGCGTTGCCCGAGTAAGTGGCGAAGCAGCATCAAGTACGAGCGGTTCACTTAGCGAGAAGATCGGATTCTTCCTCTTAATTATTGCAAGCCTAAATATCTTCGTTGGAATATTTAATCTCATCCCATTACTTCCACTCGATGGCGGACATATGGCTGTAGCGCTCTTTGATGGATACCGCCGTTCGCGGGCCAAAAGACGTGGCGTTCCACCACCGCCGCCATTCGATGTGACGAAATTAATGCCAATAACGCTGGTGGTGATTGCGGTGCTGGCAACGCTCTCCATCCTGCTCCTCTTTGCCGACATCGTGAACCCAATACGACTCAATCAATAATCAAGAAACGGTAGGCAGAATTTCCCCTTCTACGGCAAGATAGAGCCATGGTCGATCTCGGAATGCCGGCTCCGCTTCCCGCCCCACTTGCTCCACGTCGCACCTCGCGACAGATCAAACTCGGTTCGGTTCTTGTGGGTGGTGGCGCACCGGTGAGCGTGCAATCTATGGCGACAACGCTCACTGCCGACGTCAATTCAACGCTGCAGCAGATAGCAGAACTCACTGCGTCGGGATGTCAAATAGTTCGCGTTGCCGTCCCTAGTCAAGATGATGCAGATGCGCTCGCCGCTATTGCAAAGAAATCTCAAATTCCCGTCGTTGCTGATATCCACTTCCAACCAAAATATATTTTTGCTGCAATAGATGCGGGATGCGCAGGCGTTCGCGTTAACCCTGGAAATATCAAACAATTTGATGACAAAGTTAAAGAGGTTGCGAAAGCTGCTGGCGATGCAGGTATTCCCATTCGTATTGGAGTCAATGCGGGTTCGCTCGATCCACGTCTCTTGAAAAAGTACGGCAAGGCGACTCCAGAAGCGCTGGTTGAATCTGCGCTCTGGGAATGTTCATTATTTGAAGAGCACGGTTTCACTGACATCAAGATTTCGGTAAAACATCACGATCCTGTGACGATGGTTCAGGCGTACCGCCTCCTTGCAAGTAGATGTGACTATCCACTTCATTTAGGCGTTACTGAAGCTGGTCCGCTCTTTCAAGGAACAATTAAATCTGCTGTCGCATTTGGAATTCTTCTCGCTGAGGGAATTGGTGACACCATTCGCGTCTCACTATCTGCGCCACCTGTCGAAGAGGTCAAGGTGGGAATCTCTATTTTGGAATCACTCAACTTGCGCCAACGCAAACTTGAGATTGTGTCCTGCCCTTCATGTGGCCGCGCTCAGGTTGATGTTTATACCTTGGCCGAAAAAGTCCAAGCTGGCTTGGAGGGGATGACCGTTCCACTTCGCGTGGCGGTTATGGGATGCGTGGTCAATGGACCAGGCGAAGCGCGTGAAGCAGATCTTGGCGTGGCCTCCGGAAATGGAAAAGGTCAGATATTTGTCAAAGGTGAAGTAATTAAGACGGTTCCTGAAGCACAGATTGTTGAAGTTCTCATCGAAGAGGCAATGCGCCTTGCCGAAGAGATGGAGAGCTCGGGAGCTCCCGTCGTCGAAGTTCGATAAGCAATTTCAGTGTTAGAGACACTTAGGACTTCGCAATTAAGTAGCGATATAACTTTTTACCTTCATCAGAGACCAGAAGTTCATTCGTTTCTGGCATCGCGGTTGTTAGCGCTTCACGAGCGTTCTTCGAGTGAGGCGGTTGTATATCGAAATAATGGCGTAGTTGAGGGCGTGACATATATTGGAACGAACTTGATTCCAAGTTTTACAAGTCGACAAGCTCTCTTTGCGACAGCTGACTACCTTAAATCTCGGCAAATAAAATTCTCTTCAATCGTTGGTGAGAGCGCGGTGGTATTTCCGCTCTGGGAACTTATCGAGCAGAGCGCGCCTGCGCTTCGGTTAGTCCGACAACGTCAGCCACTCCTCTCTCTTCGAGAAGAGCCATTACTTCCCTCCGATCCATTAGTGCGCGTAGCGCAAGGGGATGAATTAGATTTAGTGATTGCGGCGGGAACATCGATGTTTATAGGTGAGGTGGGAGAGGCGCCACATCCCAGTGACTTTCGAGCGCGCGCGGTTGAATTGATATCAATGGGACGGACATACATTCGCCGTCACGGAGACCAAATTCTCTTCAAAGCGGATATCGGCGCAATTGGAGCCGGTGCACTTCAAATTCATGGCGTCTGGGTCGCTCCTGAATATCGAGGCCAAGGTATTGGCTCGCACGGGATGGCAAGCGTGGTTCGTCTCTCTAAGAATTTCGCGCCGATAGCCTCGTTATACGTCAATGACTTCAATCACGCCGCTCGCGCAAGCTATAAAAAAGTGGGTTTCGTCGAGGTGGGAACGTTCACCTCAATATTTCTCTGAAGTAGGCTCCCACCTATGTCGATTTTGAGGATGTCCTCGCTCTTTCTCCGCACGCTCCGGGATGACCCTGCCGATGCAGAGGTTGCTAGCCATAAATTATTGGTGCGCGCTGGATACATCAGAAGAATCGCGGCGGGAATCTACTCCTGGCTTCCACTTGGCTACATCACTTTGCGAAACATCGAGCGAATTGTCCGTGAAGAGATGGATGCCGCCGGTTTCCAAGAGGTTCATTTTCCCGCGCTACTTCCTAAAGAGCCATACGAGGCGACCAATCGTTGGAATGAATACGGCCCAGATCTCTTTCGACTCAAAGATCGCCGCGGCGGCGATTATCTTTTAGGGCCAACGCACGAAGAGATGTTCACTTTGATGGTCAAAGGTGAGTACTCGTCATACAAGGACTTGCCACTAACCATTTACCAAATTCAGACTAAGTATCGCGATGAAACTAGGCCGCGCAGTGGAATTATTCGCGGTCGCGAATTTGTCATGAAGGATTCTTACTCGTTCGATGTAGACGACGCCGGCCTACAAAGCTCTTATGATGCACATCGAGCCGCGTACATAAAAACATTTGATCGACTCGGTTTGAAGTACTCAATTGTCTCTGCAATGTCAGGCGCAATGGGGGGTTCGGCTTCTGAAGAGTTCCTTGCTCCTTGCGTTACAGGTGAAGATACTTATGTGCTCTGCCCTTCCTGTGGGTTTGCCGCAAATGTAGAAGCTATGTCGACCAAAGTTCTAGAGCAAAAATTTGAAACTCCGCCAGCTTTAGAAATCCTTGATACTCCGAATACGCCAACTATCGATTCGTTAGTTGACGTGATGAATGCAAAGTATCAAGCAGGTATAACTGCAGCCGATACTTTGAAAAATATTTTGTTGATGGCAGATGGAAATGCAATCTGTGTACTTGTGCCAGGAGATCGCGAGGTTGACCTCAAGCGGCTACAAGCAAATCTCTCTGGCGTGACGGAATTACGACTTTTTGAAGATGAGGACTTTGCGAAGCGGAGTGAGTTTGTTAAAGGTTATGTTGGCCCACAGGATGCTAAAAAATTTGGTATCACCCTCTATGCCGACCCACGAATTCAAAAAGGATCACATTGGATTACCGGTGCTAATCAACCCAATAAACATGCTCGCTATGTAACTGAAGGTCGTGATTTCATAATCGACCACTATGTCGAGGCGGCCGAAGTGCGCGCAGGTGATCTGTGTCCAAAGTGTGATACCCCTGTTGTCATTGATAGAGCTATCGAAATTGGCCACATCTTCCAGCTCGGTCGTAAATATGCAAAGAGCCTTGACCTCACTGTTTTAGATAAAGATGGCAAACCCTCAGTTGTCACAATGGGCTCTTACGGAATCGGAATTTCTCGCGCAGTTGCTGCAATTGCAGAGCAGACTCATGATGAGATCGGCCTGAGATGGCCTCGAGAAGTATCACCTGCCGATGTCCATATCGTCGCAACCGGCAAGGAGGATGAGCCATTTACACACGCGCTTGCACTTGCCGAAGAGCTAGAGCGCGCCGGATTGCGGATTATGGTCGATGATCGAAGAGAGCCAAGCGCCGGAGTGAAATTCAAAGATGCAGAGCTGATTGGCATTCCAATAATTGTTGTTGTCGGAAAGGGCTTGGCAAATGGAGTCATCGAAGTCCGTAATCGATGGAGCCAGTCCAAGAGTGAAGTTGCCGTAGCAGCAGCCAAAGCGGAGATTTTGAAGGAAGTCGAATCGTTGTAGACTTCTCCCAATAACTTCATAGGGAGAGCGAAATGACTTCAGTCGAAAGCGCGATTACAGCCGCAATCGAACCAGCAATCACTGCGAAAAGCCTCTTCCTTGAAGCGCTGCAAGTATCTACTGCAGGCAAACATCGAGTCATTCGGGTTCTTGTCGATGGCGATCATCCGCTCTCGCTTGATGAAGTCACTGCTATCACCAAGCCAATTTCAGAAGCTCTTGATTCAATAACTGAACTGGGCGAGCGCCCGTTCACTCTAGAAGTTTCATCGCCGGGCGTAGATTTCCCTCTGACTTTGCCGCGCCACTGGCGTAAAAATACGGGGCGACTTGTCTCTTTTACTTACGAGGCCAATGCGAAAATTTCCGGACGTATCACCAATTCAACAGATGAAAAAGTGACGATAGACCTTGCAAAAGAGGGCGAGCGAGAATTTGCCTTGAAGGAAATTAAGAACGCAAATATCGAAATTGAGTTCAAATGACAGTCGATATTCCATCACTTTCGATACTTGCAGAGGCAAATGGTCTCTCACTAGAAGAGTTGATCAAGAACATTGAAGTGGCAATCGACGAGCGTTACGGCGAGTTACAAGAGGCGGAACCAGGGGTCCATTCTCGCCTTGATCGTGAAAGTGGTGCAGTCTCGTTACATAAAAACGTTGAAGGTGAAGAGATTATTGTTGAAGGTCCACCAGAATTTGCGCGGATTGCTACTGGCGTTATTCGCAAAACGTTAAAAGGAAAACTGCGAGAGGTTAAAGATGCCGAAATCGTTCAAGAATTCTCCACGACTATCGGCGACTTGGTTTCTGGGGTAGTGCAACAAGGGCGAGACAGCAAAATGATCTTGGTGAATATCGGACCAGTCGAGGGGAAAATCCCACTGCAAGAGCAGGTACCAACGGAGAAATTCGTTCATGGAGATCGAGTTAAGGCTTTGATAGTTGATGTTCGACAAGGGAATAAAGGTCCTGAGATCGTACTTTCACGAACGCATCCAAATTTAATTAAGAAGCTCTTCGCACTTGAAGTTCCTGAGCTTGTGACAGGTGTGGTGGAAATTATGGGTGTAGCTCGCGAAGCTGGTGCGCGAACAAAAATTGCAGTGCGCGCACATAGAGCGGGAGTAAATCCAAAGGGTTCTTGTATTGGACCTATGGGATCTAGAGTGCAAGCAGTTATGAATGAACTCAATGGCGAGAAGATCGATATCGTTGATTGGTCAGAAGAACCAACGGCATTCATCGCAGCTGCATTGGCGCCATCTCGTGTTATTAGTTGTGAGGTTGTTGACCCTGAGCGGAAGCAGGCAAAGGTTGTCGTGCCCGACTTCCAGCTCTCATTGGCTATTGGAAAAGATGGCCAAAATGCGCGTTTGGCCGCTCGATTGACGGGCTGGCGGATTGATATCCACCCTGATGAGGTAGGCTAACGCTCGTATCACGCACGTCATCTACGAGCAATCAGAGGGAGGGCACTTATGAAGAATTCCACTTCATCAATCGGGCTCTCGCGCTCTGCTGAAGTTCGACAGAAATGAGAAGGCAATAGCGGCGACGCGCGTTTGATACGCGCTTAGCCACCGGCTAGCTGGTCTAGCAGGAGTATCTAAAAGGAGAAGTGTGGCTAAGGTTCGCGTACATGAGCTCGCTAAAGAGCTCGGCTTAGAGAGCAAAGCTCTCCTCACCAAATTGCAAGAGTTAGGCGAGTTCGTAAAGTCCGCCTCTTCAACTCTTGAGCCACCAGTTGTCCGCCGAGTGCGCGATCTCTACCCCAACGCAACCCCAAAAACTGATGGTGATGCACCCGCCGCAGCGAAGAAGGCGCCAGCAAAGAAGGCAACAAAGAAATCCGCCGCAGCAGGAAAAGCTGGAAAAGGTGAGAGCACACCAAGCGCCGATGAAATTTCTGCGCTCCTTGCCGAATTGGGACCACTAGTTCCACCGCATCTGCAAAATCTTGCGCAGAGCGCGGTTCAAGAGAGCAAACCGGGCGGATCACCAACTTCAACGCCATCGGCAGGAGTTGATTCGAATAATTTAGAGAACAGCGCCACGACAAGTGCGCCAACGCCAACAACGCCACCGGCAAATATTCCGCGTCCGCCAATCCCATCACCAAGCTCGATGAATTTTCCTCGTCCACCGCAGGCGCGACCAGGGAACAATCCATTCTCATCTGGATCTGGTGGTCCACGTCCTGCAGCGCCGCGACCTGGTCGCGGAGGCAACAATCCATTTATGCCCACCGATGGTGGCGCTCGTCCTGGCGGACCACGCCCCGCAGGTTCTGGTGCGCCAATTCGTCCAGGTCAACCAGGTGCGCGTCCAGGTTTTGGACAACGCCCAGGCTCAGTGCCAAGCGGTCGACCATTTCCCTCGCGTGATGCTGGCGCAGGAGGTTCTCGCCCAGGTGGGGGTTCTCGCCCAGGTGGGGGATATTCCAGCTCCGGAGCTCCTGCGCGAAGCGGTAGCGGAGGTCCTAGCTCTGGCGGCCCTGGTGGTCCCGGTCGTGGAGGGCCTGGTCAAACTCGCGGCGCATTTGGTCGTGGCGGCGCTAAAGGCGGAAAGAGTAATCGTCAACAGAAATCTCGAAAGACTCGTCGTGAAGAGATAGATAACTTACGCGCACCGACCCTTGGTGGCGCTGTCATTCCTCGAGGCGATGGAAAAACTCCAATACGCATGCGACGTGGTGCAACGTTGATGGACTTCGCAGAGAAGATCAATGCTGATGCAGCAGCGCTCGTATCCGCGCTCTTTCATTTAGGTGAGATGGTCACG
>JACCDL010167443.1_pt1 | contig 12763 bp, 11 predicted proteins | sample 7441931 | NCBI WGS metagenome assembly JACCDL01 (sample SAMN15323437, study PRJNA562643) | freshwater metagenome | isolation source: river surface water | place: USA:Blue River Watershed | collected 2017-08-16 | reverse complement strand
TCGGGGTGATGATTTGGAAAGCGCCCATCCACTTCACAAAATAGTTCTTGTACTTCGCAACCAAGCGCTCTGAATAATTGCCCCGCAAAGGCGCCACCGACACCATTACCGCAATCAACCGCAATTTTGAGTGGTCTGGCAAGACGAATATCTCCCACAATGTATTTCAGGTACTGCGGAAAGATGTCGTAGCTTGAGCGTTTGCCATTGCCTGAGCGGAAATCTTCCTTCTCAATTTGTTGCCGCAGACTTTGGATCCGCTCGCCATAAATTGCAGCTCCGCCCAAAACCATCTTGAATCCGTTGTAATTGGGTGGATTATGACTACCTGTGATCATGATTCCAGACTTGGGTTTGCAAGATCCCAGTGTTTGGTGGGTCGCAAAGTAGACCATTGGAGTAGCCACCATTCCGAGATCAATCACATTGATTCCGGTGGATAGCAAACCTGCTGTTAATGCCTCGATTAATTGAGGCCCCGAGAGACGACCATCTCGTCCAACTACGACATCAGTCTCGCCCATGTCTCGCATTTGGCTGCCAAAGGCACGACCAATTGCGCTTGCGATCTCGGGATTTAATGTTTCATCGATGATGCCGCGAATATCGTAGGCCTTAAATATAGAAGCAGGTACGTGCATGATTATTTCTGAAAAAATTGAATACGTGCCGCAGTAATAGAGTCGAATGATTCAGTTGAGCTTGATGGATCATTGAGCGCATCTTCAATGGGTTTTGCTAAGACCTTCCCGAGTTCTACCCCAGGTTGATCAAAGCTATTAAGACCCCAAAGCGCGCCAAGGCAGAAAGCGCGGTGCTCATACAAAGCTAATAAAGCCCCAAGGTGATAGGCATCCAGCTTGGGTAAGACAATTAAATTGCTGGGGCGTTTACCGGAATAACTCAAATTGGGATCACTTGCCTCGCGACCCAAGGCTAAGGCTTGGGCTTGCGCTAAGCAATTGGCCAGTAATGTATGGTGATGATTTTTTGCCTCTGGTAGAGAGCTCATTGGATCTTTGATGGCAATTAAGTCAACCGGAATGAGTTCAGGACCTTGATGAAGCAATTGGAAGAACGAGTGTTGCGCATTTGTTCCGGCACTACCAAAGACCACCGGCGAGCTTACCTTGACAGCCTTTCCATGCTTATCAACACTTTTGCCATTGCTCTCCATATCGAGTTGTTGTAACCAATATGGGAACAGCTCTAGCGCATGAGCATACGGAATCACCACGTATGCTTTGCAGTGGTGTTTGTGTTGCTGAAACGTGAGAGCTAATGCCATTAAGACCGGAAGGTTATGATCGAAAGACGCACTTGCAAAGTGCTGGTCCATGTCATTGGCGCCTTGCAAGAATTGCTTGAAGGTCTCAAAGCCGTATTGCAAAGCGATGGGTAAACCAACCGCAGACCATACTGAGAACCTGCCACCAACCCAGTTCCAAAACGGGAAAATATGTTCAGCTTGAATACCAAAGGATTCTGCTTCTTTTACATTACTGGTAATGGCAAATAAAGCATTTTGTATTTGTGATGTCGTTAGATTTTTAGCTTTAAACCAATTGATGATCGCATTAGCGTTCATCAGGGTTTCAGTTGTGCCAAACGATTTGGAAACAATTAATACCTTCGTACTATTCGGTTGAGCACGCTCCAGAATATGACTCAACTCCGCACTATCTACATTTGCAGCAAAATGAATGCGCATACCGCGATTATTCTTAGCAGCAGAATGGGCGAGAGCTTGAACTGCGAGTCTTGGTCCGAAGTCAGACCCGCCAATACCAATATGAATCAAATCAGTAACGCCAACCCACTTATTGCAAAGGCCGTCGATGCGTTGCCATACTTCGGTAATTTCAGGCATGAGGTCTTGGCCGTTAAGCAAGACCGGTTTTTTGTCCAAATTACGTAATGCAGTATGAAGAGCAGGGCGCTGTTCGCTCGTATTGACAATTTCGCCACCCAGCAAGGCTTTTATTTGCTGATTGAGTTTAATTTCGTTTGCTTTTGTAAATAACGAATCCCAATCTTTTGCATCCATCCCTTGGTAGGCAAGGTCTAAAACAAGACCCGCGGCTTGGAGAGAGCCAAAAGCAGCTTTTGAGGGATTTGCGAATTGATTCGCTGAAGGTGTTGCTGACATATATGGATTTTATCAATAAGACCTAAAAACCTTAAAGCTGGAATTTGACTGAAATGGTACGATTTGGCATCGTTTTGTACTGAATCTGTATGGAAAAAGTTGATTGTGTTGTGATTGGGGCTGGTGTTGTTGGTTTGGCCATCGCGCGCGAGATGGCTTTACAGGGACACGAGACCATTATTCTGGAGCGCGAGGCTTCATTTGGAACCATTAGTAGCTCACGCAATAGCGAAGTGATTCATGCGGGGATCTATTACCCTAAAGATTCTTTAAAAGCCAAATTCTGTGTGGAGGGTAATCGCCTTCTATATGAATACTGCCGCGATCATCAGGTTGGTACGCAACGGTATGGCAAATTGATTGTTGCTAGTGATGAGAAGCAAATGGATGATCTGCATGGCATCTTCTATCGGGCCCAACAAAATCAGGCGCGTGAGATTAGTCTCATTTCTGCGAAAGAAGCAAATGGACTTGAACCCGATCTCCGAGTGGCTGCTGCCATTTGGTCACAAACTACGGGGATTGTGGATAGCCATGCATTCATGCTATCCCTGCTTGGTGGTTTTGAGGATGCCGGTGGCATGGTGGCTTATTTATCACCTTTGGCTTCAGCAAAAGTGATTGCAGGAGGATTTGAGCTCGAGGTTGGTGGTGCTGATGCAATGCGCCTACAAACTCGCTATTTGATCAATTGTGCAGGCATGAGTGCCCCAACCGTTGCTAAGAAAATTGAGGGCTTAGCAGAAAACATGATCCCCAAAGCATATTTTGCGAAAGGGAACTATTTTTCCTTGGTTGGTAAATCACCATTCAAGCATTTGATCTATCCAGTGCCAGAACCAGGAGGTCTGGGAGTCCACCTAACTTTGGATATGGCAGGACAGGCAAAATTTGGCCCTGACGTGGAGTGGTTGGATATTGATGCAGAAGAGCAAATTAATTACGCAGTTGATCCCAAACGGGGCGAACGTTTTTATGCGGCAATTCGGCAATATTGGCCAGGGCTCAAAGAAGGAACTCTTCAAGCGGATTACTCTGGTGTGCGAGCCAAGATAGTCTCCAAAGATCAGCCTGCGGGAGATTTCAGGATTGATGGTCCCGAGGAACACGGTATCGAGGGCCTCTATAACCTCTTTGGATTTGAGTCTCCAGCCCTTACCTCGAGTTTGGCGATTGCGAGATATGTTCAAAAAAGAATGATTTAGTTAAATATCTCTATCCTGATAAGAATTCACTAAGTTCCTTATAATCCTCATTTCAACGGAAGCGTGGCAGAGTGGTTGAATGCACCAGTCTTGAAAACTGGCGAGGGTGAAAGTCCTCCGTGAGTTCGAATCTCACCGCTTCCGCCAAGTTAATACTCCAAGGCTTTATTCATGCCTGAAACATCTCACCAACGACATGTTTGTATTATCGGTGCCGGTATTGTGGGCGCCACCACAGCATATGCTTTGTCTAAATCCGGTTTTGCTGTAACTGTCATTGATAAAGAAAAAGAAGCGGGGTTAGGTGCTAGTTTTGCAAACGGTGCCCAATTGAGTTACTCCTACGTAGAACCATTAGCAACCCCAACTGCACTGAAGAAAATTCCATTTTGGCTGCTCTCACGCAGTAGCCCAGTGAAATGGATCCCACAATTCAGTTTGAATCATGTTTTATGGCTTCTCAAATTTATCTCATACTGCCATTCAAATAAAGTAAGAAGCACATCTAAGGAGTTGTTAGAGATCTCTTTTGGAACTAAAAATAATATTCATCAATGGTTAAAAGACTTGGGCATCCATGCTGAGGATATTTCCTTAGAGCAAACTGGAAAATTGGTGATTTATAGAAATTCGAATGAGCGTGCCGATGTTGAAAGGCAGATTGATTTACAAAAATCACTGGGCTGTCAGCAAACACTCTTAAATCCTGATGAATGCATTATTCAGGAGCCTGCATTAAGTGGCATCCAAAAGGAGATTGCTTTTGGTGTACATACGCCAAGCGAGGAAGCAGTTGATTGTGAAAAGCTAACAAAATTAATTTTGCAGCGCTCGGGGGTTACCCAAATTTATGATGCGCGGCTAGTCAATTTCAATATCCAAGTTGGGCTCATTCAATCGATTCAGACTGCGAAAGGTGAATTCATTGCTGATCAGTATGTGATTGCCGCTGGTATGGATACCAACCAGTTACTGCGCCAAATTAACCAGAGTCTACTGATAGAACCAATCAAGGGGTATAGCGTTAGTTTTCCAATCATTGATTCAAGGCGGGCGCCAATTGGCTCTATTACAGACCAAGGTCGCAAGGTGGTATTCGCCAGAATTGGAAATATCTTGCGGGTTGCTGGATTTGCCGAAATTATTGGTGATAACCTTGACATTGATCAGCGCCGCATTGATTCATTGATCGCAGATACAAATAAGATCTTTCCTGGCGCAATTGATCCCAAAAATTACAGCTCGTGGGCTGGATTACGTCCGGCATCGCCATCCGGAATTCCTTACATTGAGAAAATCGGGTACAAAAATTTATGGGTCAATGCTGGACATGGTTCTTTGGGTCTCACTTTATCGATTGGCTCTGCAGAGCTACTCGCTAAAAAAATGAACTCATTTATTTAATGAATCAGAACATTTTTATAGAGAGTGGGTTGACGACTTTCTTCAGTTCAAGAACAACTCTTGCAAGTCGTTCAAATAGCGTATTCCTAAATCGCTTGCTTTGAGACGCGTTGGATCCTCATCTAGTAACTTTTTCTGTAGCGCCTTTTCAATGGGCTTCGCAATCTGATGAATGGATAGTCCAGTGCGCTCATGAAACATTTGCGTTGGTACACCATTGAGTAAACGCAAAGCCCCCAACATAAACTCAAAAGGCAAGTCTTCTTTACTCAGTACTTTGTTTTCTAACAGAGCATGTTGTTGTTGCCCCATTTTCTGCATATAGGTTTCGGGATGACGCTCGCGAACTTGTCGTGTAATCCGATCCGGAAACGAAATCTTGCCGTGAGCACCCGCACCAATTCCGATGTAATCCCCAAACTCCCAGTAGTTCAGGTTGTGTTTACACTCCTGTTGACTCTTGCAATACGCTGAGATCTCGTAACGCTTAAATCCCTCATTTAATAAGGTTGAAAGGGCTGACTCAAACATTGCATCGCTCTCATCCTCTTGGGGAAGTGGAGGAGGGTGACTAGCAAAATAGGTGTTCGGCTCAAGCGTTAGGTGGTAAAGCGATAAGTGAGTGGTATTAAACGAAATCGCTTGATGAATATCAGCCTGCGCTTCCTGAATGGTTTGTTGGGGCAGGGCATACATGAGATCGAGGTTGATTCGATCAAAATAGCGCTGCGCAATCTCAATAGCATTGCATGCGTCTTGGCGATTATGGATGCGCCCAAGCGCCTTGAGATGCTGATCATTAAAGCTCTGAATCCCTAAAGAGACTCGATTAATTCCAATGTTGGCAAATTCCTGAAACTTTCCTACCTCGACCGAACCCGGATTGGCTTCGAGAGTGATTTCTGCATGGGGCTCTAAAGGCAAAAGTGCCCGAATCTGCGATAAGAGATCGTCTAAACCCCGAGGCGAGATTAAGCTTGGCGTACCACCACCAATGAAGATGGTGTGGACTCTGCGCCCCCAGACATTCGGTAATTCCGTTTGGAGATCATGAATGAGGGCTTGAATGTAGCGTTTCTCATCGAAGCCTCCCTCTTTAACCTGATGCGAGTTGAAATCGCAGTAGGGGCACTTACGCTCACACCATGGAAAGTGAATATATAAAGACAAGGGCGGTAGGGCCTTGAGAGCGATACCCGAATTAAGCATTGGTAGAGTGAAAGAATTGAGCCTGATGAAGTTTTGTCATCAGTAATTTAAATGCTTGACCACGGTGACTAATTTGATTCTTATGCTCTGGGTCGAGTTCAGCAGCTGTTTTACCTAACTCTGGTAGAAAGAAATAGGGATCGTATCCAAATCCATGACTACCTCTTGGGGTATCGATGATTGAGCCATTCCAACTCGTTTCCACCATGATCGGGTTTGGGTCGTCGCTGTGTCGTACCATCACAAGAGCGCACACATAATGCGCACGACGATCTTCTACTCCTTTGAGTAGTGATAATAATTTTTGATTGTTGTCATCGTCCGAACAATGCTCGCCTGCAAATCGAGCAGAACGAACTCCGGGGGCGCCATTTAATGCGTTGACACAGATACCGGAGTCGTCAGCAATTGCTGGTAGCCCACTGAGTTGACTGGCATGACGTGCTTTGGTAAGCGCATTGTCAGCAAATTGATCAAAGGGCTCCTCGGCAGCTGGAATATTGAGTTGACCTTGCGCAATGACATCTACCGCAAATGGTTTGAGCAATTGAGCAAATTCTCGAAGCTTGCCAGCATTATTGGATGCCAATACAAGGCGTTGACTCATGCTTGTAGAACTTCTTTTTGGATCCGAGTTAATTGCCCAATCCCATCGCTGGCAAGGTTAAGAAGTTCTTCGAGTTCAGATCGCGAGAAGGGTATGCCTTCAGCAGTTCCCTGTACCTCAATCATGCCACCAGTACCCGTCATCACCACATTCATATCGGTATCGCATTGGGAGTCCTCGGCATAGTCTAGATCCAAAACGGGTACTCCTTGATAAATACCAACTGAGATGGCTGCAACGCTATTGATGATCGGATCGGTTGTGATCACTTTGTTCTTTAAAAGATGATTGACTGCATCGCGTGCGGCTACATAGGCCCCAGTAATAGCAGCAGTTCTAGTGCCCCCATCTGCTTGCAATACATCGCAATCCAAATGAATGGTTCTCTCACCTAATAATTTGAGGTCAAAGACGCTGCGCATTGCGCGCCCAATTAGCCTCTGAATCTCTTGAGTACGACCACTTTGTTTACCTCTAGCTGCCTCACGGTCGGAACGCGTGTGGGTTGAGCGGGGGAGCATGCCATATTCGGCGGTTACCCATCCCTCGCCAGAGCCTTTCTGATGTGGGGGTACTTTTTCAAGAACGCTTGCGGTGCACAAGACCTTGGTGTCCCCAAACTCAATCAGAACGGATCCTTCAGCGTGTTTGGTAAACGACCGGGTAATTGTGATGGGGCGCAGATCACGGGCTTGACGTTGGCTGGGACGATTCATAGGGGCTTACCTTTTTGCAATTTACAATGCCTACATGATATCGAGCATGACCGGCTATGGCAGCGCTTCCCGCCAAATCGACCTGGCAAGTGGAGGGTTTGCCAATCTCCAAGTTGAAATCAGAGCGGTGAATAGTCGTTTTCTGGATCTCAGTTTTCGCTTACCCGATGAGTGCCGTAGTGCTGAATCTGCATTGCGCGAGTTACTCCAAAAACAGTTAAAGCGTGGCAAAGTAGAGTTGAGAGCGGCATGGCGTTTGGGCTACTCCGATGCGGGATCCAATGCAGCAACAATCCAATTGCAACAAGCACCATTGGATGCTCTAAAGAAGGCTCAAGAACTCGTTCAAAAACAATTTCCGGATGCCGGTGAGTTGAGAATGGCGGATATTCTGCGCTGGCCTGGAGTAATTGCTGAATCGACGCTTGCGGAGGACCAATGGCAAAGTGCCACCCTAGCAGCTGGTCAAGAGGCCTTAAAACAATTACTTCAGTCGCGCCAAACTGAGGGTCGTGCCTTATCGCAAGAGCTTCAATCAATTGTGAACACGATGCACACCATCATCTCTCAACTGGAACCTCGTCTTCCTGAGATTGTGAGTCACTTTCAAGCTAAATTAGTGACTCGTTTGGAAGAAGCGCTTGGTGTTCATGCCAAACAGGCACAGATTCCTCTTAATGCCGAACTGATGGAGCGGATTCGGCAAGAGGTGGTTTTATATGCTGTCCGTATTGATGTAGCCGAGGAGTTAGCCAGACTCAAAACGCATCTGCAAACCACTACCCAAGCATTGCAAGAGGGCGGGGCCGTTGGTAAGCGTTTGGATTTCTTAATTCAAGAAATGAATCGCGAGGCTAATACTTTAGGATCCAAGTCGGCAAGTGAAGATTGCACGAATGCAGCGCTCGAACTGAAACTATTGATTGAGCAAATGCGCGAGCAGGTGCAAAATCTCGAGTAATGATTACAACCATGAATACCACCACAAAATCGTATCAAGGCAGTATGTTGATGATCGTTGCCCCCTCTGGTGCAGGGAAGTCAACTTTAGTGAATGCTCTTTTAGAGTCGGATCATAGTTTGCAACTGTCTTTGTCGTGCACGACGCGGGCACCTCGTGCAGGTGAGCTTGATGGACGCGATTACGCCTTTGTGAGCGAACAAGTATTTATGGCAAAACAAGCTGCAGGTGATTTTCTAGAGCACGCTCAAGTCCATGGCAATTGGTATGGCACCTCGCGCTCATGGATAGAAAGTCAAATGCAAAAGGGCAATGATGTGATTTTGGAAATCGATTGGCAAGGTGCCCAACAAATTCGGAAGCTGATTCCCCAAGCGATCTGGATTTTTATCTTCCCACCTTCGATTGAGGCGCTCGAGGAGCGATTGCATAAACGCGGTCAGGACGATGAGCCAACCATTGCAAAACGCCTTGCTGCGGCTCATATCGAGCTGCAGCACGCCCACGAAGCCGACTTTATTGTGGTCAATGAGGTATTTGCCGATGCCTTACGGGATCTACAAGCAATCATCGCTGCTAGTCGCTTACGTACTGGGCCGATGATGGCGCGTTACCCCGCCCTAGTAAAGCGTCTTGGGGCGTGATTCCTGGGTATCCGTTATCCTATAGGGGTTAACCTTTTAAAAGTGAGTTTCGTATGGCCCGTATTACCGTAGAAGATTGTTTAAAAACCATACCCAATCGTTTCGAGTTAGTTTTGGCTGGCACCTACCGTGCTCGTCAACTTGTTCAAGGTCATGCCGCTCGTGTGGATGCTAAGGACAAGGCAACAGTTGTTGCGCTACGCGAGATTGCAGCAGGTGTAACCGATCGGGATATGTTGACCAAAGTTCCTCTTTAATTAAGGAGTCCCGCTGTGGCGTCATCGGTCACCACATCGGGTTCGCTAGACGCAAGTCCGTCTAGTCAGCTTGGCTCAAGTAAAACAAAAGCAAGTTCTCCAGCTAAAAATGTGATTGCATCCTTATTGGAGCAATCGAGTCGGCATCTTTTTGGTCCGACCTCTCAACCGGCATTACCGCCTAAGCAGCAAGTTGTATCTATCACGGGATTAACCGAGAAGCTGCATTATTTAAAACCTGAAGAAGTGAATCAGATTAAAAAGGCATTCCAGTTCGCCGATGCCGCTCATTTAGGTCAATACCGTCACAGTGGTGAGCCTTACATCAGTCATCCGGTATCAGTGGCAGAACTGTGTGCTAGTTGGCGATTGGATGCGCAGAGCATCATGGCGGCCTTGTTGCATGACGTAATTGAAGATTCTGGATGCACCCAAACCGATTTGGTTAATCAATTTGGCGCCAAAGTTGCCGAATTGGTCGAAGGCCTTACCAAGCTCGATAAATTGGAGTTTCAGAGTCATGCCGAGGCGCAGGCCGAGAGTTTCCGAAAAATGTTTATGGCGATGGCGCGTGATGTGCGGGTCATTTTGGTGAAGTTAGCCGATCGAACCCACAATATGCACACCTTGGATGCGGTCCCCATTGATAAAAGACGTCGGGTTGCATTAGAGACGATGGAGATTTATGCACCAATTGCACATCGTTTAGGCCTTAACGTCATTTACCGCGATCTTCAGGATATTAGTTTCAAACACTCGATGCCAATGCGTTTTAGAGCCATCGAGAAAGCAGTGAAGAAGGCGCGCGGTAATCGTCGTGAGATGGTCGATAAGATTTTGGATACGGTGCGGATGCAGTTTGCTAAAGCCGGTATCGAAGTTGACTTGCAAGGCCGTGAGAAAACTCTCTTTAGTATCTATAACAAAATGCGCACCAAGCATTTGAGTTTCTCGCAGGTCTTGGATGTGTATGCCTTCCGTGTAACGGTGCATACCATCGATGAATGCTATCGAGCGTTGGGGATTTTGCATTCAATCTACAAACCAATGCCCGGCAAGTTCAAGGATTACATATCAATTCCTAAGCTCAATGGTTATCAATCCCTCCATACAACCCTCGTGGGTCCATCGGGCGTGCCAGTCGAGTTTCAGGTGCGCACCGCTGATATGCATGCGGTTGCCGAATCGGGGGTAGCAGCACATTGGGCTTACAAAGAGGGTTCACCAGAGCTTAGTGAAGTTCAAAACCGTGCGCACCAGTGGTTGCAATCCTTAATTGATATTCAGGACAACAGCGGAGACTCTCAAGAGTTTTTGGAGCACGTCAAGATCGATTTGTTCCCGGACGCTGTTTATGTCTTTACGCCTAAAGGACAAATTCGGGCATTACCGCGAGGCGCAACAGCTCTTGATTTCGCATACTCGATTCATAGTGATTTGGGTAACACTTGTGTCGCGGTCAAGATCAATAATCTTCAGTTACCACTTCGAACCGAACTCAAGAATGGCGACATTGTTGAGGTCGTGAACTCAACATCGTCACAACCCAATCCAGGTTGGCTAGAGTTTGTGAGAACCGGACGAGCACGTGCAGCGATTCGTCATGCACTAAAGACAAAGCATTACTCTGAGGCATTGCAGTTGGGCGAGCGCTTATTAGCCAGTGCTTTACGACAACAGGGTGTTGATGCTGCATTGGTAACTCCCGATATTTGGGAGAAGTTATTGCACTGGACGGGTGATAAATCGCGCGATGAGGTTTGCGTCAGTATTGTTCTGGGGCGTCGTACTGCTCCTGAGCTTGCAACCCGTCTGAAGATCTTAATTGGCGAGGATGGTGGCGCTGAACAAATGCGTTTGGGCTCAAGCGATTGGGGGAGTGCGGATCATGAACCACAAGCCCAAACCATTTTGGTTGACGGGCGTGAGGGGGCATCCATTAGTTTTCAGACCTGTTGCCACCCCATTCCGGGTGATGACATCATTGCTTACCTTGGAAAAGGCGAGGGTCTACAAATTCATACACAAGATTGCAAAGTGGTGCACCGCATGTTCTCCAAAGACAGTGATAAGTGGGTGGGTGCGCAATGGAGCAAAGATACCAATCGCGAGTTTGATGTTGCAATTACTGTTGATACTAAACAGGGCAAGGGTGTTTTGGCTCGGGTCGCCAGTAGTATTACCTCAGCAGACTCCAACATTCTGAATGTCTCAATGGACGATAAGTACAAAGAGGATTCTGTGACAATGCGTTTTACGATTCAGGTGTTCAATCGTTTGCATCTGTCTCGCGTTTTGCGTGGATTGCGAGCCAACTCAGATGTGTTTAGGGTGATTCGTAATAAAAGTAATTGACTAAACTCTTAGGATCAATCCTAAGTCTCTTTATATTCCACTTCTAAAATATCAATTTCTTTTGCACCAACCGGTGTCTGAATCTTTACAGTATCACCAACCTTGGCTTTAATGAGGGCTTTCGCAATCGGCGATATCCAGCTCACGTATCCCTTATCAAGATCAACTTCGTCAACGCCGACAATTCGAATACGGGTTTCGTTGCCATCGATATCGCTATATAAAACACTGGCACCAAAAAAGATTTGCTCTGGATCGCCTCCATTAGCGATTCGCTCTGAGTTATTAACCACGACCGCATTCTCAAGACGTTTATTCAGAAACCGTATCCGTCGGTCAATTTCACGCAAACGTTTCTTTCCGTAGATGTAATCACCGTTTTCGGAGCGATCACCATTCGATGCTGCCCAATGCACAACTTGAACAATCTCGGGTCGCTCCTTATCCAAAAGCTGTAAAAGTTCGGATTTAAGGGCTTGATGGCCCGCGGGTGTCATATAGTTCTTCTCATCCATGGCATAATTCTGCCTCATGCGGCTGTAGCTCAGTTGGATAGAGTACTTGGCTACGAACCAAGGGGTCGTGGGTTCGAATCCTGCCAGCCGCGCCATATTTCATGATTTGCTGATTTTGATCAACCCTTCAGCAAATTACCTATAAGCCTTAATTCTTTGTTTTAATAAGAACAAATTAGCAAATTATGGGCTCTAATCCAAATACCGTAACCATATCCCCAGTAGCATCTTGGACTGTTACTGGTAAAAACGCGTGCGTGATCCTCTCGGGTAGGATTAGTGCCGATACTCTAGGCCATCTTTGGCAAGATATTCGCCAATCACAATCTCAATGGCTGACGCAGACCACCGGGCCCAAGACCTTGCTAATCGATGGCAGCAAGATTGATTATCTCGATGGCGCAGGAATCGCCTTCATCATTGATTTAGAGCATGCGCAACAAATCGCGGGAGCGCTCACTGAGCTCAAAGGTTTTTCCTCAGCGCATGAGAGTCAGCTTAAGCGTTTTACACCGCTTGAGAAACTGTTTCCCCAACAAGAAAAAAGTCCGCAAGAGAGTTTGTTTGTTAAGACAGGTAAAGCCGCATCACTGTTTTTGAATGACGTTAAAGGGATTATTTTCTTCACCGGCCAAGTTGCTAGTGAGCTTGCTTGGGCAGTTCGCACTCCACTCAAAGTGCGTTGGCAAGATTTTGCAAGCGTTGCTGTTCAAGCGGGCTTAGCCGCTTTGCCGATCGTTG
>JACCDL010451966.1_pt1 | contig 12764 bp, 13 predicted proteins | sample 7441931 | NCBI WGS metagenome assembly JACCDL01 (sample SAMN15323437, study PRJNA562643) | freshwater metagenome | isolation source: river surface water | place: USA:Blue River Watershed | collected 2017-08-16 | reverse complement strand
GGGTCGAAGCCGCAGTAGTAAGTTATTGGCTCCCCGGAAAGCAAGGCTTTGACTTCGGCTTCGTCGGTCGAGAGGGCAATCAGCCCGCGCCACTGAAGTTCGTCCCAGAGAGAAGCAAAGGACGCGTCGTTAGCCTGACTTGCTAGTACCTGCGGGGTTGCCATCGTGAGTCCTATCGCTTATTCGAAAACTTACGGAGAGCAGTGATCTGCTCGAGAACGCGCGGGAGTGCGGTGCCGCCGGCCCCGGCGCGCGAGCGAATCGAACCCGAGACGCTGAGAACGTCGCGAACCTCAGGGGTCAGTTTTGGTGAAATTGCAGCCATGTCCGCGTCGGCAACCTCGTGCAACTGGAGCGAGTTCTTTTCGCAGAACGAAACAAGTTTTCCGGTGATTTCCTGTGCGTCGCGGAAAGGCACCTTCTGCTTCACGAGCCACTCAGCGACATCGGTGGCCAGCGAGAAGCCTGCTGGTGCGAGTAGCTCGAGGCGGTTCTTGTTGAACTCAAGGGTGGCCACCATGCCGGTGAAGGCTGGAAGCAGAACCGTCAGGGTGTCAACCGAGTCAAAGACCGGCTCTTTGTCTTCTTGGAGGTCTCGGTTGTAAGCGAGCGGAAGACCTTTTAGCGTTGCGAGCAAGCCGGTTAGGTTTCCGATCAAGCGCCCCGATTTTCCGCGAGCCAGTTCGGCGATGTCTGGGTTCTTCTTCTGCGGCATGATCGACGAACCGGTTGAGAACGAATCGGAGAGTTTGATGTAGTCGAACTCAGCAGATGCCCAGATGATGATTTCTTCGCTGAAACGCGAAAGATTGATGCCAATCAAGGTCATGACGAACTGGAACTCGGCAACCACATCTCGGCTTGCGGTGGCGTCGATCGAGTTTTGTGTCGGGCCGGCGAGCCCTAGTTCGACCGCGACGAGATTCGGGTCTAGCCCAAGAGTTGAGCCAGCGAGCGCGCCTGCGCCGTAAGGACTGAGACTCGCACGCTTGCGCCATTCGCGCAGACGTTCGATGTCTCGCTGCAGCGGCCAGGCATGGGCAAGGAGGTGATGCGAAAGCATTACCGGCTGAGCGTGCTGGAAGTGTGTGCGACCAGGCATTGCCACGCCGAGGTTTTCTTCGGCGCGATCAACCAAAACAGAAATCAGCGAGAGAACGAGGTCTTCGATTACGTCGGCTTGGTCTAGTAGGTAGGTGCGAATCAGGGTGGCGATTTGATCGTTGCGGCTTCGACCGGCACGGACTTTACCTCCGAGCTCGCTACCTGCGATTTCGATGAGTCCGCGCTCGAGAGCCGAATGAACGTCTTCGTCGGATTGCTTGGCAACGAACGAACCCTCGGCAACTCTGCGAGCTAGTTCATCGAGACTGCGCTGAAGCTTTTCGTGTTCGGCAACCGCGAGGTAGCCGGCGCTGTGCAGTGCTTTGATGTGGGCCAGGGTGCCCTTGATGTCGTACTGCGCCAACCGCCAGTCGAAGTGAACGCTGCGACTGAGCGCGGCCAGCGAATCGGCGGGGCCGCCGTCGAAACGACTTCCCCAGAGCGCGTTCGAACCGTTCTCAGACATGGAGCTCCTTGGACCTATAGATTTCGTTCAAGTCTAGTTTGACTGCTTCGCAAGCCAGACGAGTAGCGCCTTCTGCGCGTGAAGTCGGTTCTCAGCTTCGTCCCAGATCACCGACTGAGGTCCATCGATGACATCGGCAGCCACTTCGTACCCGCGGTAGGCAGGGAGGCAGTGCAGGAATATCGCTTCGGAATCAGCCTTGGCCATTAGCCCGGCGTCAATTGTGTAGCCGGCGAAGTCGGCAAGGCGCTTTGCTTTCTCTGCTTCCTGCCCCATCGAAATCCAGGTATCGGTTGTGACGGCATCAGCGCCGGAGATGGCCTCGGCCGGGGTTTCGCAAACCGAAACCGAACCACCGGTTTGGCTGGCGATTTCCTCGGCGCGAGCAACAATGTGCTTGGCCGGTTGGTAACCAGCCGGAGCGGCAACCGAAAGGTGCATGCCTGCCAGCGCTCCACCGATCAGGTAAGAGTTGGCCATGTTGTTAGCGGCATCGCCGATGTAGGCAAGCTTGAGCCCGGCTAGCTCACCCTTGTGTTCTTGAATCGTCATGAGGTCCGCGAGGATTTGGCACGGGTGGTAGTCGTCGCTAAGCGAGTTGACTACGGGCACGCCTGAGTTGGCGGCCATTTCTTCAAGTCCAGACTGCGCGTAGGTGCGCCAAACGATGGCGGCAACCTGTCGCTCGAGAACGCGCGCGGTGTCGGCCACCGACTCCTTACCCCCCATCTGACTGGTCTGCGAATCGATAACCAGAGGCGAACCACCAAGGTCGGCGACTCCAACGGCGAAGGAAACTCGGGTACGTGTCGAAGTTTTATCGAAGATGAGCGCGACTGTTTTCGGGCCCTCAAAAGGGCGCTCGCTGTAAGGCGACTTTTTCAGCTCGTGGGCGAGTCGCAAAATGGCGGCCTGCTCTTGAGGCGTGACGTCGTCGTCCTTGAGGAAGTGGCGAACCATTTTGTTCCTAACTGCTTATTCGGGAAGAACCATTGTGCCAAAGCCCGAGCGCGTGAAAATCTCGAGCAGGATGCTGTGTGGGGTGCGACCGTCGATAACGTGCGCTTGAGGAACCCCGCCTTGAACAGCGTGAAGGCAGGCTTGCATCTTCGGAATCATGCCGGACTCCAGTTTTGGCAGGAGTTCTTCGAGCTCGGAGGCGCTGATTTCGCTCACGAGAGAGTCGCGGTTTGGCCAGTCGCTGTAAAGACCGGGTACATCGGTCAGAACCATGAGCTTCTCGGCACCCAAGGCAACGGCCAGCGCGCTGGCGGCAAGATCGGCATTCACGTTGAGTAGCTGCCCGCTTGCGTCTGGGGCCACTGTGGAAATCACCGGCACCTTGCCGGCTTCTAGGGCGTCGAAGACGATTCGTGGATTCACCTGTGTGACTTCGCCGACTAGACCTACGTCGCCGATAATCTCTGCGCGGAACAGGTTTGAATCCTCTCCGGACATCACCGTCGCACCAGCCCCAGCGCCTTCAATGAGTGCGGCTAATTCGGTCGAAATGTCGTTTCTTAGGACGTCGCGGACGACACCGATGATTTCAGGTGTGGTGACCCTGAATCCGTCCTTGAATTCGCTCTCGATTCCCAGCTCGGTTAGGCGGGCGGAAATCTGCGGGCCGCCACCGTGCACGACTACGGGCTTGATGCCGATCCAGCGCAGGTATGCCATGTCTTCGGCAAAGGCCTTTTGAAGTTCGGCATCGACCATAGCGTTGCCGCCAAACTTTACGACAACGGTTTTGCCGTGGAACTTCTGAAGCCACGGCAGAGATTCAATTAGCGTCTCGGCCTTAATGGCCGCAAGTTGAGTGTCTTGGTTTTGAGGCTGCATTAGCTCGAGTACTCACTGTTCTCGGTCACGTAAGCGTGCGTTAGGTCGGAGGTGTAGACCGTCGCCTTCGCATTACCCGCGTGTAGGTCGAGCTTGATGCTCACGGCTCGAGGAGTTAGATCAACCAAGTTTCTAGGTTGGTCTGGCTGGCCCTTCGATGAGACGCGAACGCCGTTAATGAAAACGTCGATGTCGTACGGATCAAACTCTGCACCGGTTGTGCCCACAGCGGCGAGGATGCGACCCCAGTTCGGGTCGTTACCGAAGATGGCCGCCTTGAACAGGTTGTTTCGGGCAATGGAGCGACCAACCTCGACGGCATCAGCTTCGGTGGCGGCGTTGGTTACCTCGATCGCGATGTCATGGCTTGCGCCCTCGGCATCGGTGAGCAGTTGCATCGCAAGGTCGTGACAGACAGCGGTCAGCGCTTCTGTGAACTCTTCAACGGATGGAGTAACTTCGGACGCACCCGAAGCCATGAGCGTCACGGTGTCGTTGGTGGACATACAGCCGTCTGAATCGAGTCGGTCGAAGGTTACACGAGTGGCGGCACGAAGCGCCTGGTCGAGCTCTGCGGGGCTCAGGGCGGCGTCGGTAGTGATGACCACCAGCATGGTTGCCAGGCCCGGTGCGAGCATTCCTGCACCCTTAGCCATGCCACCCACGGTGAAGCCACCAACCGAGACTTCCGCTTGTTTGAAAACCGAGTCGGTGGTCATGATTGCCTCGGCTGCTGCCGGACCACCCGTTGGGCTTAGGCTCTGTGCCGCGTTTGCTACGCCGGCTAAGACTTTGTCGCGATCAAGCTGCTCACCGATCAAACCGGTTGAGCAAACGAGGACGTCGCCAGCTGAAACTTCTAGAGCCTCGGCCACAGCCTCCGCAGTCGCGTGAGTGGTTTGAAAACCCTGAGGTCCGGTGTAGCAGTTAGCCCCTCCGCTGTTCAGGACCACTGCTTCGAGGATGCCGTCTTTGATGACCTCTTTGCTCCAAAGCACCGGATTGGCTAGTGCACGGTTGCTGGTAAACACGGCTGCGGCACTCTTGATCGGCCCGATGTTTTGCACCAGAGCGAGGTCTGGGTTACCCGACTTCTTGAGCCCGGCGCGCACGCCAGCGGCCAGGAATCCTTTTGCTGCGGTTACGCTCACGGGGCCACTCCGTTTACGCTCAGACCGGTTTCCTCTGGCAAGCCGAGAGCGAGGTTTAGCGACTGAATTGCCGCCCCCGCTGTGCCCTTGACCAGGTTGTCGATGGCGCTCACGACTACGACGCGGTTTGCGTGTGCGTCCTCGGCTACGCCGATCAGGCAGGTGTTGACGCCCAGAGTGCTCGAGGTTGCTGGGTACTCACCCTCGGGTAGAACGCGAACGAAGGTTTCGCCCGCATACGCCTTTAGAAGAGCTTCGCGCGCGCCTTTGGTTTTGAGCGTTGCGGTGTTCACCGCGAGGATGCCGCGGCTCATTGGCACGAGGACGGGCGTGAATGAAATCTTGACTTCCGCACCCGCTGCCTTGCCTAGGTTCTGCTCGATTTCGGGAGTGTGCCGGTGGATGCCACCGACGCCGTAAGCGCTAGCCGAACCAGAAACCTCGGACGCGAGAAGGTTGGCCTTGAGTGCCCGGCCGGCGCCTGACGTGCCCACCGAGAGAACGCTAACGATGTCGTCTAGTTCGATTAGCCCTGCGTTCGCCAAAGGGGCTAAGGCAAGGGTGATAGCCGTCACGTTGCAACCTGGAACAGCGATGCGCTTGGCGTCGCGAAGTTTTTCGCGCTGCTTAGTGCCATCGCTTAAAACGAGTTCGGGCATTCCGTAAACCCAGGTACCTGGATGATCGGTACCGTAAAACTTCGCCCACGCTTCGGCGGATTCGAGCCTGAAGTCCGCACCGCAATCGAGAACCAACTGCTCTGGTCGCAGCCAAGAGGCAACCTCCGCGGAGGTCGTGTGCGGAAGCGCTAGGAACACGATGTCGGCTTCGACAAGATTGTCAGCACTGGTTTCTTTCAGGACGAGCTCGGAATACTCGACTAGGTGCGGGTGGATCGAACCAACCGTGGTTCCGGCGTTCGAATTGGCCGTTGCCGCGACGAGCTTGAGTTGGGGGTGCGCTGCGACTAGTCGCAGTAGCTCTCCCCCGACGTAACCGCTCGCTCCCGCTATGGCTACTGTCTTCATGGTTTCTCCTGCCCTAGGCGCGGATTACTGCGCCGAAGCGCTCGTGAGCTAAAGCGACTGCTTTGTCGCGTGATTCCGAAGCCTCAACCTGAGTCAAGGTTCGATCTTCTGCCCTGAATCGCAGGGCGAAGGTCAAGGATTTTTTACCCTCGGGGATGTTGGTTCCACGGTAGTCCTCGACCAGGCGAATCGCCTCGAGGAGAGAACCCGCGCCTTCGACGATGGTGGCCTGCACGGTTGCGGCGGGAAGCTGCGCGTCAACCAGCAGTGAAAGATCCTGTGTCGCGGCCGGCATGATCCAGATTGGTGTCGCCTGGCGCACCTCTGTGGCTGCGGCGTAAAGCGTCTCGAGGTTTAGCTCTGCAACCGCTACCCTGCGCGGAAGATCCGATTCGGCGGCAACGGCTGGGTCTAGTTCGCCGGCGAAGCCAACGTGCAGACCATCGACAGATAGTTCTGCGGTTCGCCCGGGGTGGAAACCTCGAGGGCTAGCCGCCTTGATTTCGAGCTCGACACCGACCGACCTAGCGACCAGTCGCGCTGCCTCAATGGCGTCGGAGTAGTCGTATGCCGAATTTGGAATGTTGGTCTGCTGCTTGACTCGGTCGCCGGTCAAGAGAACGGCCAGATGCTTTGGCTGCGATGGAATCGTTGCGTGAAGCGCAGCCAAGGTTCCCTCGCTGGGTCGCTCAACTCCAGAAGGAAGCGGGTCTCCCGAAACGATTTTCTCGGCAGGGAGGAAAACCGAGCCTTCTTCGAAAATTGCGATGTCGGTGAGTCCGCGTGAAAGGTTGCGCTTCGCTGCGTCGATTAGGCCGGGCAGAATGCGCAGACGCATCTGCGAGGAATCTTCTTGCAGGGCATTTGCCAGTTTGACCACCGGCAATCCCTCGGTGAAGAGCTGATTCTGAGAAACCGAAACAAACGGGTAAGTCAAAACTTCGGTGTGGCCAGAACCCACCAGGGCCGAAAGAACCTGACGGCGCTGACGCTGGCGAACGGTTAGACCTCTACCCGGAGGGGCTACCGGTAGGCGCGAAGGAATCTCGTGGTAGCCGATGATTCGTGCGACCTCTTCAGCGAGGTCGGTCTTGTGAGTGATGTCTGGACGCCAGGAAGGCGCGATGACCTCGAAACCGCCATCAACATGAGCGACGACACAGCCGATTTCGGTGAGCACTCTGGTGATCTGCTCGGCGCTGTATTCGACTCCAACCAGAGCCGAGGTAAAGCCCTCGGGTAGGAAGATCGGCGCGGTTGGCTGAACGTGATTTACGTCTGCACCCAGCTGGTCGGCGGCTCCACCGGCGTGAACTTCTAGGAGTTGAACGACGCGCGCAGCGGCGTATTCGGCAACACGGGTGTCGACGCCTCGTTCAAAACGCTTCGATGCTTCACTGCCGAGTTTGTGACGGCGAGCGCTTCGAGCGATTGTCACCGGGTCAAAGTGCGCAGCTTCAACCAATACGTTGACAGTTGAACTACTGACCTCGGTGGACTCTCCGCCCATCACACCGGCTAGTCCGATCGGGCCTGATTCATCGGTAATCAAAAGATCTTCGGTGTCCAGTGTTCGAGTCTGACCGTCAAGGGTTACCAGCTTTTCGCCAGCCTTGGCGCGACGAACGGTGATGCCGCCACTCAACTTGTCGAAGTCGTAGGCGTGAGTTGGCTGACCTAGTTCGAGCATCACATAGTTGGTTATGTCAACGATGAGCGAAATCGAGCGCATGCCTGCGAGCTTTAGTCGGGCAACCATCCAAGGCGGCGTTGGTCTGGTTGCATCGACTCCGGTGACGTGACGTGCGACGAAGCGGTCGCAGCCAACCTTGCCGCGGATACCCTCGGGGTCGTCGATGACGACGTTGAAACCGTGCCCGGTCTCAGGGTGAGCGTTGCCGATCGGGTCTTTGAAGTCCACGCCGGTTGCGTGAGCGTACTCGCGAGCGATGCCTCGAATCGAGAAGCAGTAACCACGGTCTGGAGTGACGTTTACTTCGGCGGCGGTGTCGCCGAGGCTCAGGAGCTCAAGTGCGTCTGTGCCAACCTTCGGATCCAAGCCGAGTTCACCCAAACGCATGATCCCCGCATGATCATCGCTCAGACCGAGTTCGCGACCCGAAGCCATCATTCCGTCGGAAATGTGTCCGTAGGTGCTTCGCGCAGCAATAGCGAAATCACCTGGCAAAACTGCTCCCGGTAGGCAAACAACGACTTTGTCGCCGACTTCGAAGTTGGACGCGCCACAGACGATGCCGCGGACGTCCTCCCCGCCATCGGCAGCTTTCGAACCCTCTGGAGCAACGCGCACCTGACACCAGCGAATGGTCTTGCCGTTCGACTGAGGCTCGGGAGTGAACTCGAGCACCTGACCGACAACAACCGGGCCAGTCACCGAGAAACCGTGCGAGCCCTCCTCTTCGAGACCGACCTTAACGAGTTCGGCCATTACGGAGTCGGGAGTTGCGTCGCCGGGTAGATCAACGTATTCGGCTAGCCAAGACAGTGGGACCTTCATTACAGGCTCACCCCAAACTGCTGCGAGAAGCGAACATCGGATTCGACCATGTCGTGCATGTCGAGGACTCCGTTGCGGAACATAAGCGTGCGCTCGATGCCCATTCCGAAGGCGAAGCCCTGGTAAACCTCCGGGTCGATACCGGCTGCCTTCAAGACGTTTGGGTTCACCATTCCGCAGCCACCCCACTCAACCCAGCGCGCGCCACCCTTGGCGTTCGGGTGCCAGACGTCGAGTTCGGCAGAAGGTTCGGTGAACGGGAAGAACGATGGGCGCAGGCGAATCTGGGCCTCCGGGCCAAACATGATTCTTGCGAAATGTTCGAGTGTGCCGCGAAGGTCGGCCATGGTTAGGCCTTTGTCGATTGCCAAACCCTCAACCTGGTGGAAAACCGGGGTGTGGGTTGCGTCGAGTTCATCGGTGCGGAAAACGCGACCTGGGCAGAGCACATAAACCGGCAGCTCGCGCTCGAGAAGCGACCTGACCTGAACGGGTGAGGTGTGGGTGCGAAGAACGAGGTGCGAGTCCACAGGGTCAACGAAGAAGGTGTCCTGCATGGCGCGAGCAGGGTGGTCGGCATCGAAGTTGAGGGCGTCGAAGTTGAACCACTCGCTCTCGACCTCTGGACCCTCGGCGATCTCCCAACCCATACCGACGAACACGTCCGAAATTTGGTCCATCAGGAGCGATAGCGGGTGACGCCCACCGATCGGCAGTTTGGTTGGTGCTGCAGTCACGTCAACGGCTTCAGCGGCAAGCTTCGCGCGCTCCTCGACCGCTGCGAGTTCTGCCTCGCGTGCGGCGAAAGCCTGATTCAGGCGTCCACGTGCGGCACCGATTAGAGCGCCAGCCTCGGCCTTGAACTCGTTCGGCATGTTTTTGATCGTCGCGTTGAGTTTAGAAATCTCTGATTGTTCGCCGATCGTGGTTTGTCTGGCATTTCTGAGGCTCGCGAGGTCAGCGGCGGCGTTGATGGCAGCAAGCGCTGCATCGACTACCGGATCGACTGCGGACTGATTGATTGGATTGCCAGACATAGGCTTCAATTCTAGTGATTAGGCGTTCTGAGCGAAGGCAGACGCGTACAGGCAAATACTCGCGGCGGTGGCTAAATTTAGGCTCTCGGCCGCCCCGTAGATCGGCACGCCAACCTGACGGTCAACCAGCTCCAATGTTTCAGGCTCAAAACCCCATGCTTCGTTACCGAATAACCAAGCGGTGGGTGCGCTCAAAACAGACTCTTCGAGTTTCGAAAGCTGGTCTCCCCCGCCGTTTGCGGCGAATACTTGAAGGCCGGCCGACTTTAGAGCCGCTACCGCGCTCTCCAGCTCAGCATCGATCACGAGCGGAAGGTGAAAAAGCGAACCGGTGGTCGAGCGAACAACCTTGGGGTTATAAACATCGACGCTGTTGCTAGTGAAAATCACAGCGTCAGCGCCAGCGGCATCAGCAGCGCGCAAAACCGTGCCAGCGTTTCCCGGGTCGCGGATGTTACTGAGCAGTGCAATCAACCGAGGCTTCGCCGCGATGACTGCGTCGAGTGATACGTGGAGTTGCTCGCACACCGCAACAACACCCTGCGGACTGGTGGTGTCGGTCAAGGCCTTGAGGACGGGTTCGGTAACCAACTGAACTTCGATGCGCGCTGCTTTAGCGCGCTCGAAAAGCTCGGCATAGCGAGCCACAGCCTCTTCGGTTGCGTAAAGCTCGACGATAAGTTTTGGTCGATCGAGCGCTTCTTTCAGCCCTTGGGGTCCTTCAAGCAGAAAGAGCCCGGTCGATGACCGGGCGTCTTTCTTAGTTAGCTTGGCAACCCCGCGGACCTTATTGGCCTTGGGATCTGACAGCAAGAGACTAGGCGACCTTTGGAGCCGAAGTGTCTGCTGGCAGAGCAGCCTTAGCCGAAGCAACGAGGCTTGCGAAAGTCTTAGGCTCGTTGACGGCTAGGTCAGCGAGGATACGACGGTCGACTTCGATGCCGGCTAGGTTTAGGCCCTGAATGAAGCGGTTGTAGGTCATACCGTTGGCACGTGCCGCAGCGTTGATGCGCTGGATCCAAAGGCGACGGAAGTTGCCCTTCTTGTCCTTGCGGTCGTTGAACGCGTAAACCAGCGAGTGCAGCTGCTGCTGCTTTGCCATGCGGTAAAGGCGCGAACGCTGACCGCGGTAGCCCTGGGCGCGCTCAAGGATTGTGCGGCGCTTCTTGTTTGCGTTAACCGCATTTTTTACTCTTGCCATTTTTAAACTCCTCTAAATTCTTGGGTCGACTACTTGCCGAGCTGCTTCTTGATGGTCTTGAAGTCAGCTGCCGAAACGACCTGGTCCTGGTTGAGGCGACGGGTACGACGGCTCGACTTGTACTCAAGGTTGTGGCGCATGTTGATCTGCTGCTTCATGAGCTTGCCGCTACCGGTGAAGCGGAAACGCTTCTTAGCGCCAGAGTGGGTCTTCTGCTTTGGCATGTTCTTCTCCTGTTTTCCTACTCGGCAGTTGGTGCTGCCGACTCCTTCGCCTTTTCGGCGTTCTTTTTGGCTTCGGCCTTAGCGTCTGCCTTGTTCTTGGTTGGGCCAATGACCATAACCATGTTGCGTCCGTCAATCGAAGGGCTCGACTCAACAGTGCCTAGCTCAGCGACTTCTTCAGCCAACTTCTGTAGCATCTTGATGCCCATCTCGGGACGCGACTGCTCGCGACCGCGGAACATTACGATTACCTTGACCTTGTCGCCAGCCTTCAAGAATCTTTCGATCTGTCCGCGCTTGGTTCCGTAGTCGTGGTCGTCGATCTTGAGCCCGAAACGAACCGTCTTTAGAACGGTGTTTACCTGGTTCTTGCGAGCTTCGCGAACCTTTTGCGCCGCTTCGTACTTGAACTTACCGAAGTCCATCAGCTTTGCTACAGGTGGTTTTGACGTTGGGGCTACCTCGACTAGGTCTAGGTCGGCCTCCTGTGCCATACGCAGGGCGTCTTCGATTTTGACTACGCCGATTTGCTCGCCAGCCGGGCCGACGAGGCGAACCTCTGGCACACGGATGCGGTCGTTGATACGGGGATCGCTGATCTGTTGCTCCTTTAGGTGACATGGACGGCCACACACTCCGAGCATTTGCTCGGCGAGCGTACAGAAACGAAAAGTTTCCAAGCTTTACCCGGAAACCTTTTGAGGCGGTTAGCGCGGGTGGGAAATGAATCCACTTCTGACCGAGAGCGAACCCTCGGAGCCATGGGCTAGCCTAGCAGAAAAGGTTCAAAAGGAGTAGCCCTTGTCAGAAACAAATGAGCAGATCACAGATTTGGCCGATGTTCCCGCTGTGGAAATCGTAGCCCGCTACTCGATTGAGCTACTAAACGTGGCCGCCGTGCACTGCGGACTTGCCGAAAACGGACGCGAGGCAGACCTCGATGAGGCTCGCAAACTAATCAACGCGGTCGCCGGATTGATCACTGGAGCCTCGGCATACATGGGTGATCAGCACGCTCGAATCCTGCGCAATGCCCTGCGAGAGGTGCAATTGGCATTCCGTGAGGCATCGCCGATCAAGGACGCCCCGGGCGAAGGTCCAGGCGAAAAATTCACCGGGCCGGTCAACTAGGCGGCTGCGAGTTTGACTCTCAGCGAGTCAACCAACTCGGCGATGTCGAAACTCTCGGCGAGCGCTTTGGCTATCTTTTGAAGCAGTTCGTCGATTGCCTCGCGGTCAAGACCTTCTGGCAATCTAAGCGTCAGCTCGAGCTCGGCGTTGGCTAGCAGACAGAGCGGGTCGCCCGCGGCTAGAGACCAACCAGCCAGTGGCTCGAGTCCAGTTAGCGCTTGATCAAATGCAGCGATGACACGGGGGTCTTCTTCGGGCGAAACCCACTTCAAACCCTGAGCCAAGGCCGCGATTGCCGGCCTTCTCAAAACATATTCTGATTCGGCCATCGGGTCGAGAATCATTCGGGTGTTACCTTCTGAGGCGGCCGCGAGCGCGGCCTTGACGGCGGCTGTTGGCACGGGGCGCGCGGCGGAATTCCAACGTTTCATCGCGTCAACGGAGCTGAAAACCGGAAGCCCCGACTGACCATCCGGGGTTTCGACGGTGACGATTGAAAGATCTGCTGACTTATCTACCGTTTGCCCGTGAGCTCCCACGCCGGACTCCCCCAGATTGGCAAGTAGCGGAATTAAAACGCGGGTTTGACGCAATTCTTCGAGAACCGTGTCTGGGCGAGCTTCACCCTGGTGGAGTGCGCGAATGAGTTCGATTAGTCGAGGGTTGGCCGAGCCGTCGTCCTCCGACCAAGCGTTTGGCTCAAAGGCGCGACCCTCCCAAGGAACACCGGCTGAGTCGGCGTAAATGTTTTCGTTCATTGAGCCGACGCGATCGCAAGGGCCTGCTCGAGAGTGAACTTGCCAGCGTATAGAGACTTACCGAGAATTGCGCCCTCCAGCCCCGCTGGAGCTAGGGCACGAAGGTCTGTGATGTCTTGAAGACTCGAAATTCCGCCCGAAGCCACCACCGGTTTGTCAGTGCGCGACATTACCTCTTTGAGGAGTTCGATGTTCGGGCCTTTGAGTGTGCCGTCTTTGGTGACGTCGGTAACCACGTAGCGAGCGCAACCCGCGCCTTCGAGACGAGCGAGGACCTCCCAGAGGTCACCACCTTCGCGAGTCC
>JACCDL010809967.1_pt1 | contig 12773 bp, 14 predicted proteins | sample 7441931 | NCBI WGS metagenome assembly JACCDL01 (sample SAMN15323437, study PRJNA562643) | freshwater metagenome | isolation source: river surface water | place: USA:Blue River Watershed | collected 2017-08-16 | reverse complement strand
GGGCAATGTCTTCGCCCTGCTTCGCACGCGCGAGGCCGACCTGGACAAGCATCTGGGCAACGGCCAGGGTGGCACCGAGGGCAAGGACGCGGCCCGCGAGCGCGCCCGCGAGGAAGCTCGCAAGCGCGCCGAAGAAGAATCGCGCAAGCCGGTCGCCGAACGCAGCCGGATGCCCGAATTCGGCAGCGACAAGGACTTCCAACTCGCGCAGGCCCTGAACCAGCTCAAAGGCCGTCCGGTCCTCGTGAGCAAGACCCAGGTGATCGAGCGCAAGGACGAAAAGAAGGACAACTGAGGCTACGCCCACCGCGCCGTCCTCGAGCCGGTCTGTGCAAGCAGGCCGGCTTTTTACTTCACCGTATGAACCACCCCCACGTCCGCCCACTGCGTGTGGCTTCCTGCCCCCCAAGGGGGCCTTCGCGCCTTGGGGCGGCCCGGCGGCGCTCATGACCGACGACGACCTGCTTCGCTACTCGCGCCACATCCTGCTGGAGGAAATCGGCGTCGAGGGCCAGGAGCGCCTGGCTGCATCCCACGCTTTGGTGATCGGCGCAGGCGGCCTGGGCTCGCCCGTGGCCCTGTACCTGGGTAGCGCGGGCCTCGGGCGCATCACCCTGGTCGATGCCGACACGGTGGATGTGACCAACCTGCAGCGGCAGATCGCCCATGCCCAAGACCGTGTGGGCCAAGCCAAGGTCGACTCGGCGCGCGAGGCGATCCGCGCACTCAATCCCGCCGTGAACGTGCAGGTCGTAGCGCAGCGTGCCGACGCGGCGCTACTCGATACGCTGGTGCCGGACGCCCACGTGGTGCTCGATTGCACCGACAACTTCGCCACCCGCCACGCGATCAATGCGGCCTGCGTGCGCCATCGCGTGCCGCTGGTGTCGGGCGCTGCGATCCGCTTTGATGGCCAGGTCGCTGTCTACGACCCGCGCGATGACCAGGCCCCTTGCTATGCCTGCGTGTTTCCGCCGCAGCAGGCAGTGGAAGAAACACGATGCGCCACGATGGGTGTGTTCGCGCCCCTGGTGGGCGTGATCGGCAGCCTGCAGGCCGCCGAAGCGCTCAAGCTGCTCGCAGGCGCCGGCACCACGCTGACGGGACGCCTGCTGATGCTCGGCGGCCTGCGCATGGAATGGAACGAGATCCGCGTGTCGCGCCAGGCGGCTTGCCCGGTGTGCGGATCGCACGCACCGCACACGTCTGCGGCCTGAAACTTCAGTCGATCAGTTTGTTCTTCAGGGCGTAGTAGGTGAGGTCGCTGTTGGAGGCGAGGCTCATTTTTTCCATCAGACGCGTGCGATACGTGCTCACCGTCTTGACCGACAGCGACAGCGCCCGTGCAATGTCCCCCGCCGTCTCGCCCTTGGCGAGCTTGAGAAACACCTGGAACTCGCGCTCGGACAGCTGCTCGTGGGGCGCGCCACCCTCCTTGCGATTGAGTTGCTGCGCGAGCAGTTCGGCCACCGCCGGCGAGATGTAGCGGCGCCCCAGCGCGATGGTGCGGATCGCATTGACGATCTCCATCGGCTCGCACTCCTTGTTCAAGTAACCGCTGGCCCCCTGGCGTATCAGGTTCATCGCGTAATGCGCCTCGGGATAGCCCGAGAGGATCAGGATGCCCACGTCGGGCGCCTTGGCGCGAATCATCCCCAAGGCATCGATGCCACTCTGACCTGGCATGGACAGGTCCATCACCAGCACGTCCAGCTCGGTGGTGCGCACCAGGTCGATGGCCTCGCGCCCGGTGGCGGCCTCGCCCACCACCCTCAGGTCCACTTGCTCGGAGAAAAACTGCTTGAGCCCTGAACGCACGATGGCGTGGTCATCCACGATGCCGACTTTGATCATGTCCGTTCTCTTTCCTCGCCTGCTGCTTGCCTCACTCCCGAACGAATCCAAATGAATTCATCTACGGGAACGATAAGCAGCAATTCTATGCACACTGCATCTTCAATAGAGGCCTTGTGACGGACAAATCGCATTGAATGCGATCGCGCGAGCCGAACCCCACGCACGCAAAGCGTCCTACAGCGCGGCGCCGCGTGGGCCTACCGGGTTTCGGGTTCCGCGCCGATCGGTGACAGCTGACCTAGCACCGTACGCTGGGCGCCCATGACTTCTTCGCCCGAGGACCCCGCCATGATCGACCCACGACAGTCTCGTCAAGCCCGCGCCAACGGATCGCCGGCCGATACCGGCTCGATCGCCAGTGGCGGTGTCTTGGACAGCACGCGCGAGCTCGCCGCCCTGGCACTGGAGCGAGCCGCCGAAAAAATGCGGGATCTGCGTGAGGGGGTTGCCGACACCGCCAGCGGGGTCCAACGCAAGGTCCAGGACTATGCCGGCGCGACCTCGCGCTACGTCGCCGACCAGCCCGTGCGCGCCGCTCTGATCGCCGTGGGCATCGGCGCGCTGGTCACGGCAGCGATTTTGGTCGCACGCCGTCGTCATCACCGCTACTGAATCCACACGCGGACACATGGCGCTGCACCCCCTCTTCTCGGTGCTGGTGCGCCGGCCGGATCTGGTCCTGGCCCACCTGGCCGGCTATGCCGACTTGATACGCCAGGAGACGCAGGTCACCGGTGCCTGGCTCGTGCGGCGTGCCATCGCGTGGGCCCTTGCGATCCTGGCCTTCGTCGTGTTCCTGATGCTCGCGGGTGTAGCGGCCATGATGGCCGCCCTCCAGCACGAGTTCCACTGGATGCTGCTGCTGGTACCGGGGCTTGCACTGGCGCTGGCGATCGGGGCCTACCTGTGGGCACGTCGCAAACCGCCGCAGGCGGCCCTCAGCGAGCTGCGCGCGCAGTTCCAGGCCGATGTCGACACCCTTGGAAGCCTGGGTTCGGCATGAGCACGCCGGCGCAGCCCGACGCGACGCACACGGCACTGACGCCCGCACAGCGCCTGGCGCGATCGCGTCTGACCCTCCTGGACTACCTGCAGCAAAGCGCGCGGGACACCCCATCCTCCGAGGCAAAGGCCTCAACGTGGCGTAGCGCACGCGATGCCGCTCGCCACCACTGGGAAAATCACCCCGCGCGCCTGGTCGCCGGGCTGGTCGGGCCCTTGCTGTCGCACTGGGGCCGTCGGCATCCCCTGGCCTTTCTGGGTATCGCCGCGGCGATCGGTGCGGCCCTCGTGATGGCGCGCCCCTGGAAGCTGATGTCGGTGACCGGCGTGCTGATCGCCGCGCTCAAGTCTTCGAACCTGGCCTCGCTGGCGATGTCGGTGCTGGCCGTACGCCGCGCACCCCCGCGCGATCGCGGCCCCTGTTGAACCCATGCCGGCGGGATGGCTGCGGCCGCCGGCGTGTTGCGCAGTCTCACCCGCGGCCGTCATCTCAAGTTTTCCAAGGAACACACCATGCTTCACACCCTGCGCATCCTGGCTCTGGCCAGCGCCGCCACCCTGTCTGTCTTCGCAAGCGGCTGCGCCGTCACGCGCGGGCAGTCGACGATGGGCAGCTACATAGACGACACGGGCATCACGGCGGGCGTCAAGGCCCGCTTGCTCGAGGACAAGTCCACCGGCGGCTTGTCGATCAACGTCGACTCGCTCAATGGCACGGTGGCCTTATCCGGCTTTGCGACCTCTGAAGCCGAAAAGGCCCGCGCCGAGGCTCTTGCGCGCGAGGTCCAGGGGGTCAAGAGTGTGCGCAATAACCTGATCGTGCGCCCGCCCACGCGCTGATGCGGCGACAGGTCGTCGCCGACCTGGGATTCAGGTCATGGACGAAGAAGGGATCAGGGTTTACCCAGGGCGATTGCCCTGAGCCATCGCGCGTCGCGCCACTAGAGTCGTGGCATGACATCACGCCGTCCCAACCTGATCTACATCGTCGCCGACGACCTGGGCTTCGCCGACCTGGGCTGCTATGGCGGGCGCGACGCGCGCTTCGGCCCGGTCTCGCCCGTCCTGGATCGCCTGGCAGCCCAAGGTCTGCGCTTCACCGAGGGCTACTCCAATTCGCCGGTGTGCTCGCCCACGCGCTTTGCCATCATGACCGGGCGCTACCAGTACCGCCTGCGTGGCGCCGCCGAAGAACCCATTAACAGCCGGGCCCGCCACAGCACCACGCTGGGTCTGCCCACCGACCATCCCACCCTGCCCTCGCTGCTGCGTGATGCGGGCTATCGCACCGCCTTGATCGGCAAATGGCACCTGGGCTACCCGCCCACCTTCGGCCCCCTGCGTTCGGGCTATGAAGAATTCTTCGGCCCCATGGCCGGTGGCGTCGACTACTTCAATCACGCGGCGAGCACGGGCGTGCATGACCTGTGGTCGGGCGAAGAAGAAAAAGAGGAAGACGGCTACTTGACCGACCTGCTGTCACGCCGCGCGGTGGACTACATCGACCGTATGTCCACGCAGGACGCTCCCTTCCTCCTGAGCCTGCACTACACCGCACCGCACTGGCCCTGGGAAACGCGTGACGATGCCCACATCGCACCCGCACTGCGCGGCAAGCTGTTTCACCTCGATGGCGGCAACATCCACACCTACCAACGCATGATCCATCACATGGACGAAGGCATCGGCTGGGTGATGGACGCCCTGCGCCGGCATGGCATGGACGACAACACCCTGGTGATCTTCACCAGCGACAACGGCGGCGAGCGCTTCTCCGACAACTGGCCCCTGGTGGGCGGCAAGATGGACCTGACCGAGGGCGGCATTCGCGTGCCCTGGATCGCGCACTGGCCCGCCGTGATCGCCCCGGGTCGCACCACACGTCAGCACTGTTTGAGCATGGACTGGTCGGCCACTTTCCTCGAGGCTGGCGGCGCACGGCCCCACCCGGACTACCCGCTGGACGGCGTCTCGCTGATGCCGGTGCTGCGCCAACCTGATGCGCCCCTTCAGCGACCCATGTACTGGCGCATGAACCACCGGGGCCAGCGCGCCGCCCGCGCAGGCGACTGGAAGTACCTGCGCGTCGACGGCCACGATTACCTGTTCAACATTCCTGGCGATGAACGCGAACGCGCCAACCTAGCGGCCCGCGAGCCGGAGCGACTGGCCCGCATGCGCGAGGACTGGGAAGCCTGGAATGCCACCATGCCCCCGATTCCGGACGACGCGACCATCAGCTTGGGCTACGGCGCCGCGGACATGCCGCAGCGTTAAGCTCGGGGGGATGTCCAAGCTGTCTCGTTGGTTTCCCTTCCTGCACTGGCCGCGTCCTGACGCGGCCCTTTTGCGCGGGGAATTCGCTGCCGCTCTCACCGTGGTGGTGGTGATGATTCCGCAGTCGGTGGCCTATGCCGGCCTGGCCGGCATGCCGCTGATCACCGGCCTGTATGCCGCCTTCCTGCCGATGGTGTTGGCGGTGCTTTTCAGCCAATCGAGCCGGCTGTCCGTCGGCCCCGCCGCCCTGACCTGCGTGTTGGTGGGCGCGTCTCTCGTGGGCATGGCCGAACCCGGTAGTGCGCAGTGGGTGGCGCTGGCGGTCTGGCTCGCCCTGCTCTCGGGGGCGATGCAACTGGCGGTGGGGGCCACGGGCTCCGCCTGGCTCCTCAATCTCGTGAGCGCACCCGTGCTCGCCGGCTTCACGCAGGCAGCGGCTCTTTTGATCATCGCCTCGCAGCTACCGGCCCTCGTGGGCGTGAAGGGGCCGCTGGCGAACCTGCTGTCAGGCCCCACCCTCAACCCCGAGACCCTGGGATATGGCTTGGGCAGTCTGGTTCTCTTCGAAGTGGGCAAGCGTGTGCTGCCCCGCGTACCGGTGGTGTTGATCGTGGTCGCCGCAACCGCGGCCCTCAGTGCGGTCACGGGCTATGCCACGCGCGGCGCGGTCATCGGCGAGCTGCCGGCGGGCCTGCCGTCCTTGTACTGGCCGGGGCTACCGGCCTGGGAGCAGTTCGCCTCGCTGATTGCACCCGCTGCGGTGATCACGCTGGTCAGCTCGCTGGAGATGGCCTCCAGCGCCAAGATCGAGAACCAGCGCGAAGGCCGGCGCTGGGATGCCAACCAGGACCTGATCGGCCAGGGCGTGGGCAAGGTCGCCTCGGCCTTGTGCGGCAGCTTTCCCACCAGCGCCTCGTTCTCGCGGTCGGCGATCACGCTGCAGGCGGGCGCGCGCACCGGCTGGTCGGCGGTCTGCGCTTCGCTCATCGTGCTGGCGGCGCTTCTCTTTCTGATGCCCACGCTGTACCACGTGCCCTCGGCGGTGCTGTCGGCCATCGTGGTGTCAGCGGTATTGGGGCTGATCAAGCCGCGCCTGTTCCCCTCGCTGTGGCGACTGGATCGCGTCGAAGCCGGCATCGCCATCGCCACCTTCGCCGCCACGCTGCTCACCGCACCCCGCATTTACTGGGGCGTGCTCACGGGCGTGGTGCTGGGGCTGGCGCACTTTCTGCACCACCGCCTGCACCCGCGCATCATCGAAGTGGGCCTGCACCCCGACGGCAGCCTGCGCGATCGCCACCTGTGGAAGCTCGCACCCATCGCGCCCCACACCTATGCGCTACGCATGGACGACGCGCTCGATTTCGCCTCGGCCAGCGCCTTGGAGCGCGCCGTGGTCGAACACCTCGCGCAGGATCCGCAAGTGCGTCAGGTATGCCTGTTCGCGCACCCGATCAACCGCATCGACGCCACCGGCGTCGAGGTCTTCTCACAACTGCGACGCTACCTGGCCAGTCGCGGTGTGACGCTGCATCTGAGCGGCCTGAAGTTGCCGGTTGAAAACATGCTGCGTCGCGCGGGGGCCCTGGACGAAGACCCGCTGCTGCGCCTGCATCGCACCGACCCGGAGGCTCTGAGCGCCTTGGGCCACCCCAGCGCCTGAAGTGCGCGATCAGGCGGTCAGGATCCAACCCTCCAGGGGGTCGACCTGCGCCGGCAAGCCCCAAGAGGGCGCCCCGTGACGCTGCGCCCAGGCGGCCTGAATCATGCAAAGCACGGCATCCAGGCTGTCGCCACTGGCGTCTTGCACCAGCGCATCGCGCTGGGCATGGGTGATTTTCAGGCGCAGGGTCAGGCGGCTGCGTCCGGTCTCCAGCGCCTCGAGCAAGTCCTTGCGTGCGATCAGACGCTCGGGTGTCTGCTTGGCGGGGTCGTCGCTCTTGTAGCTGCGTCGCTCGATCAACTCGCGCGCGAGCAGCCCCGGATAGGCCTCGAGCGCTACACGGCGTGCATCTCCCGCATGCAGACCCGGTAGGTGTACTCCGGCTGCAATGAGGTGAGGCACGGCCGCATGCAGCATGTAGGCCACCGGCGGGTTCACCCACTTCATCGAAGGACTGGAGCCCGCCTGCTTGTCAAAAGCGCGGTGCGCAAACTTGCCGCCCACCGGGCGGGCGTCGCAAAAAGCCGCAAAAGTGTCGCGGATCTGCGCACGCGAGAGGCTGGCGTAATGCGCCATGCAATCGGCCCACTGCAAGGGCCACCCCAGGTGCGCCACGAGCTCGCGCGGCAGCCCGAAGGGCACATCAAAGCCGCCCACCCAATCGCCAGGTTGTGCCAGCCACTGGCCCCAGCCCTCGAGTGTGGGCATCTTCTCGATGCGATCGAGCACCACGGCGTCGCCACGCCGCGTGCCGAAAGCCAGCACGATCGGCTTGCGCCGGGTAGGGCTGCTGGAGAAGTCGCAGCCGACCACAGAGGACGTCATGTCAGGGGGCTCAGGCGGTGAGCGCAGATCGCCGCTGCTGCTCGGCGCGGCGGGAACGGGACGCGGTTAGACGCGGCCGCAGATCGCGGCAGTCGCCATCAAGTCTTCGAGCAGGGCCAGCGAAACATGGCCAGACACCGAGTAGGGATCGAGCTCGGGGCGCTCCGCGTATTTCAGCAAGATGGATTGATTGACCTTGCTGATATTGACCTGCCCCATGGTCCATCCCCCGAAGCGGCGCTCGGTGATTTCCTCGTAATGGAGCAGGGCTACGTCCTTGTGACGCGGATCCTTCTGGATATGGCCATACAGATCGGACACCGCCATGCGTCCACCCTCGATGGCCTGCAAGAAGATGTCGCCGCCGTAGCACAGGATGCCGGTGATGCCGGTGGTGGGATTGTGTTGGCGCGATTGCGCCAGGATGGATTCGATCGCGGCCGGACTGGGGTCCACCGCGCGGCTGCAATACAGGAGTCTCACCAGCATGTCGGGTTCACTTCGGAATCAATGACAGGAATTCACGGCGCAGGGCGGAGTCCTTGAGGAACACGCCGCGCATGACCGAATTGATCATCTTGCTGTCCATGTCCTTCACGCCGCGCCAGGCCATGCAGTAGTGGGTGGCTTCCATCACGATGGCCAGGCCGTCGGGCTGGGTCTTGTCCATGATCAGGTCGGCCAGTTGCACCACGGCTTCTTCCTGGATCTGGGGCCGCCCCATCACCCACTCGGCCAGTCGCGCGTACTTGGACAGGCCGATCACATTGGTGTGTTCGTTGGGCAGCACGCCAATCCAAACCCGGCCGATGACGGGGCAAAAATGGTGGCTGCACGCCGAGCGCACCGTGATCGGGCCGACGATCATCAGCTCGTTCAGGTGCTCGGCGTTCGGAAACTCCGTGATGCTCGGGGCCTTCACATAGCGACCGCGAAACACCTCACTCAGATACATCTTGGCCACGCGGCGCGCGGTGTCGCCAGTGTTGTGGTCGCTCTCGGTGTCGATCACCAAGCTGCTCAACACGCCGTGCATCTTGCCCGCGACTTCGTCGAGCAAGGCTTCCAGCTCGCCCGGCTCGATGAAGTCGGCGATGTTGTCGTTGGCGTGGAAACGCTTGCGTGCCGCCTGGATGCGCTCGCGGATCTTGACCGACACGGGCGTTCCGACGTCGGCGTCTGGGGCGGCAGCGGGTTGAGAGGGTTCGGCTTTCATCAGCATGGGCGATGCTAACACTCGACTCTGCGCCGGAATGGTCCCTCCGTCCGTCGGCTTGGATACCAATGAACTACATGAGCTTGCCGGCTCAGAGGTATCGCTTGCCCTGGATCATGAGGGCCAGGCGCATGACGCCCAGGGCCAGCCGCTCCAGCGCGCGCTCGACCAGCGGCCGCCGGGCGTAGCGCTGCGGGTCCATCTCCTGCCCGTGATCGGCAATCGCCTGCATCAAGCGTTCGCGCAACTGGCTGGCGAAGGCCTCGTCCTCGACCACCACATTGGCCTCGCGCGCCAGCAGCAGGCTCAGGGGATCTAAATTGGACGATCCCACGGTGGCCCAGTGCCCGTCGATCACGGCCACTTTGGCATGCAAAAAACTCGGGGAGTATTCGTGGATCGCCACCCCGGCCCGCAGCAGGCTGCCATACACCGGCCGCGACGCGTAGTACTGCATGAAGTACTCGTAGCGCCCCTGGAGCAGCAGCGTGACCCGCACGCCGCGGCGGGCCGCGCGCTCCAGGGCCTGACGCAGGCGACGCCCCGGCACGAAATAGGCATTGGCAATCACGATCTCGCGCTGGGCCCTGCCGATGGCGCGCAGATAGGCACGCTCGATGTGGGCGCGATAACCCAGGTTGTCACGCAGCATCAGGGCGGCGCGCACACGACCGACCGGCGTCTGGGTCGGCTTGGGGAGCGACGACCGATTCGGGATCAGGGCCTCGGCCAGCGCATGCGGGTTCAGGGTGTGCAGCGCGCGCAGGCGCTGCCACATCTGGCGGATGCTGTGACGCACGTCGGCCACCAGGGGGCCCCGCACCCGTACGGCGAAATCCAGTCGCGGCGCCTGCAGGTGCCCGTGCCCGGGGTCATGCAGGTCATCCAGAATATTGATGCCGCCGCAAAACGCCACGACATCATCGACCACGCACAACTTGCGATGCAGGCGACGCCAGCTGCCTGGCCACAGCACGCCCAGGCTGCCCACCGGCGCGTAGACCTGCCAGTCGACGCCGGTCTGGCGAAAGCGCTGGCGCCAGCTTGCGGGCAGTGACGGCGTACCAAAGCCATCGACCACCACGCGCACGGTCACCCCGCGCTGGGATGCACGCTCCAGCGCCCGAGCCACCGACTCGCTCTGCCCCGTGAAGTCGAAGATGTAGCTCTCAAGCCAGACTTCATGCCTGGCTGCATCGATGGCCGCAATCAGGGCCGGAAAGAATTCAGCGCTGCCTTCCAGCAGGTCCAGGCTGTGACCCGTGGAAAGTGGCGGCAGGCGTAGCGGCATACGTGCGCTCAGAACGCAAAGTCGGCGACCAGCGGAAGATGATCCGACATCCGCGCCCAGGCGGGCCCGCGTGGCGCTGTCACGTGCAGAGGTTGCAGGCCGCGGGCATAGACGTAATCGAGTTGCGTCAAAGGCAAGCGCGATGGATACGTGGCCACGCGCTCGCGGGCGCAATCGTGCAGGCCCAGGTGCGCCATCGCGTCACGCAACTTGCCACCCCAGTCATTGAAGTCGCCGGCCACCAGCAGCGGCATGTGCGCCGGGATCTCGCGTGCGATGAAGCGCCCGATCTGTTGGACCTGGCGCACACGGCTACCCGCAATCAGCCCGAGGTGGACCACGATCACGTGGATGTCCTGGCCACCCACTTGGAGCGTCACATGCAACAGGCCACGCTGCTCGAATCGGTGGTCCGACATGTCCTCATGTCCCTGTCCGAGCACCGGCCAGCGTGAGAGCAAGGCATTGCCATGTTCGCCATGACGGGTGGTGGCGTTGGTCTGGTAGACAGCGGTGTAGCCTGCGGGCGCCAGGAACTGGGCCTGGGGCAAATGGGGCCAGCGAGAGAAATGACGCTCCTCGCGGCGGTGCATCTTGCGCACCTCCTGCAAGCAGACGATATCGGCTTCAAGCCCTTCGACCGCCACCGCCAGGTTGTGGATCTCGAGCCGGCGCGCCGGGCCGATGCCTTGCACACCCTTGTGAATGTTGTAAGTGGCGACGCGCAGCGTGCGGGTCATGAAACAAAATTCGGCAGCATCAAAATCGCTTCCGCGTTCGAAGGCGAGAAGCAAGTATCCGCAGCCTCGCGCCAGGGCAGCCACTGAAACGCCGTGTGCTCGCGCGGACTCAGAACCACCGGCGTGCCTGGCGGCACGCACAGTCCGAACACATGTTCGAGGTTGTGGGTCACGCCAGGAGCATAGCGGTGACGCCAGCGCGGGTAAATCTCGTAGGTGTTGGTCAGGCCCCAATCACGCAAGCCTGCGTGCAAGGGGGTCCCCGGTTGGCAGTCGATACCCGTCTCCTCTCCCACCTCGCGCGCCGCGGTCTGCGCCGCGGGCTCCTGCAGGGAGTCCTTGCTGCCGGTGACCGACTGCCAAAACCCCGAGGCATCGGCACGCCGGATCAACAGCACGTCCAGGGCCGGGGTGTGAATCACCACCAGAACGGATTGTGGAATCTTGTAGACCGTCATGATCCCCCATGAGAAAGGGCGCCCCGCGGGCGCCCTGACATTGTGACTGCAGCCACGCGGCCGTCAGGCCGCTTGTGTATTGCGCAAGCGAATATGCAATTCGCGCAATTGTTTCTCGTCGACCGGACCCGGCGCCTGCGTGAGCAGGTCCTGGGCGCGCTGGGTCTTGGGAAAGGCAATCACATCGCGCAGGCTCTCGGCGCCCGTCATGAGCATGACAAAGCGGTCCAGACCAATGGCGATGCCGCCATGCGGGGGCGCGCCATATTGCAAGGCATCGAGCAAGAAGCCGAACTTGGCCTTGGCTTCCTCGGCGTCGATCTTGAGGGCACGAAACACCTTGCTTTGTACGTCTTCGCGGTGGATACGCACCGACCCACCACCCAGTTCGATGCCATTGAGCACCGCGTCATAGGCCTTGGCGACGCAGCGGCCCGGATCGGTCTCGAGCCAGTCCTCGTGGCCGTCCTTGGGCGAGGTGAAGGGGTGGTGCACGGCGTTCCAGCGCTGGGCGTCGTCGTCGTACTCGAACATCGGGAAATCGACCACCCACAGCGGCTTCCACTGGCCTTCGATCAGGCCATGGGATTTGCCGAATTCGCTGTGACCGACCTTGACCCGCAGCGCGCCGATGGCGTCGTTGACGATCTTGGCCTTGTCGGCGCCAAAGAAGATCAGGTCGCCGGTGGCAGCACCGGTGCGCTTCATGATCTCGGCCAGCGCCGCATCGTGCAGGTTCTTGACGATCGGAGACTGCAGGCCGTCGCGACCGCCGGCGGCGTCATTGACCTTGATCCAGGCCAGACCCTTGGCGCCGTAGATCTTGACGAACTCGGTGTAGCCATCGATCTCGCCGCGGCTCATCTCGCCGCCGCCCGGCACACGCAGGGCCACCACACGCCCGTCGGCCTGGTTCGCGGGGCCTGAGAACACTTTGAAATCGACATCCTTCATGACGTCGGTGATCTCGGTGAATTCCAGCTTCACGCGCAAATCGGGCTTGTCCGACCCGTACAGACGCATCGCGTCGGCGTGCGTCATCACCGGGAAGGGCGGGATATCCACGTCGATTGCATGCTTGAAGGTGCTGCGGATCATGCCCTCGAACATCACGCGGATTTCTTCCTCGGTGAGGAAGGAGGTTTCCACGTCGATCTGGGTGAACTCGGGCTGGCGGTCGGCGCGCAGGTCCTCGTCGCGGAAGCACTTGGTGATCTGGTAGTAGCGATCAAAGCCGGACACCATCAGCAGCTGCTTGAACAACTGGGGCGACTGGGGCAGCGCGAAGAACATGCCGTCATGAACGCGGCTCGGAACCAGGTAGTCACGTGCGCCCTCGGGCGTGCTCTTGGTCAGCATCGGCGTCTCGATGTCGATGAAGCCGTTGGCGTCCAGGAACTTGCGTACCTCCATCGTCACCTTGTAGCGCAGCATCAGGTTGTTC
>JACCDL010252152.1_pt1 | contig 12776 bp, 13 predicted proteins | sample 7441931 | NCBI WGS metagenome assembly JACCDL01 (sample SAMN15323437, study PRJNA562643) | freshwater metagenome | isolation source: river surface water | place: USA:Blue River Watershed | collected 2017-08-16 | reverse complement strand
TTTGTTCGGCCTCGGACAGGCCGGTGGGGATCTTGCCGGTGGGGATGATGGCAAAGTGGTCGCTGACCTTGGTGTCGTCGAACACTTTCTTGGTGGGCTTGATGTAGTCCTTGTCCAGGGCCTCGCGCGCGAAGGGCGCCAGGTGACCCAGGCCGCTGTCGGCCAGCGAGCCCAGCGTGCCCTTGACCACCTTCACGTATTCCAGGGGCAGGTATTTCGAATCGGTACGCGGGTAGGTGAGCGCCTGGTGCCGCTCATAGAGCGTCTGGGCCAGGGCCAGCGTGGTCTTGGCAGAAAAACCGAAACGGCCATTGGCCTCGCGCTGCAGGGTGGTCAGGTCGAACAGGCCCGGCGAGGCCTGGTTGCTGGGCTTGGACTCCTCGCTGACCTCGGCCGTGCGCCCGCGCACGGCGTCGGCGATGGCCTGGGCCGCTTGCTGCGACCAGACGCGGTCGGCCTTGCGTTCAGCGTCGGCCTCGTCCTTCTTCCAGGCGGGGTCAAACCACTTGCCGGGGTAGCTGCCGGCCTCGGCGGCGAAGCTGGCGTGGATCTCCCAGTAGTCGCGGCTGATGAACTTGCGAATCTGTTCTTCGCGCTCGACCACCACGGCCAGTGTCGGCGTCTGCACCCGGCCCACGGTCGTCAGGAAAAAGCCTCCGTCACGTGAGTTGAAGGCGGTGAAGGCGCGCGTGCCGTTGATGCCCACCAGCCAGTCGGCTTCGGAGCGCGAACGGGCGGCGTCGGCCAGGCCGATCATCTGCTGGTCCGGGCGCAGGGTCTCGAAACCCTGGCGAATCGCGTCGGGCGTCATGGACTGCAGCCACAGGCGCTGCACCGGCTTGCCCAGGGGCTTGGCGCCGCCAGCGTACTGCTCGATCAGCCGGAAGATCAGCTCACCCTCGCGACCCGCGTCACAGGCGTTGATCAGGGCGGTCACATCCTTGCGCTTGGCCTGCTTGACCACGGCATTGAGCCGGGTCTTGGTCTTGTCCACCGGCTTGAGGTCGAAATGCGGCGGAATCACCGGCAGGTGGGCGAAGCTCCATTTGCCCCGCTTCACGTCGTACTGCTCCGGCGCCTGGATCTCGACCAGGTGGCCCACGGCGCTGGTGACCACGTAGCGGTCGTTCTCGAAGTACTCGTCGTGCTTCTCGAACTTGCCCGCCACGGGCGTCAGGGCGCGGACGATGTCCTGCGCCACGGAGGGTTTTTCGGCGATGACCAGTGTCTTGCTCATGTCTGTCGTTGGCTGGACCTGCACGTTCTGCAACGGGCGGGTTCTGGGTTGTTCCTACAATCGGCCCTCACGCGCATGCGCGCGCGCATGTGCACACATTCAACTTAACAGAGTTTTTCAATGGCAGAAAAAGAGCGGGGGCGCCCGGCCACCCAGGCCACGGCGCCGGCCCGATTCTCGGGGCGGAAAATCCAGGCACGCAAGTCCGGCATCCACGGTCGGGGCGTGTTCGCCCTGGAGGACATTGCCGAAGGGGAAACCCTGATCGAGTACGTGGGCGAGATCATCTCCTGGAAGGAGGCCCTGCGCCGCCACCCCCACGACCCGAAGGACCCCAACCACACCTTCTATTTCTCCCTGGACGACGGCCGCGTCATCGATGCCCTCCACGGCGGCAATTCCTCGCGCTGGATCAACCACGCCTGCGACCCCAATTGCGAGGCCGACGAGGTGGACGGCCGCGTCTTCATCAAGTCACTGCGCCGCATCCGGGCCGGCGAGGAGCTCAATTACGACTACGGCCTCGTGATCGACGAGCCCTACACCAAGAAGCTCAAGGCCGAGTACCCCTGCTGGTGCGGCGCCAAGAACTGCCGGGGCACCCTGCTGGCGCCCAAGCGGCGCTCCTGACCCGGCGCGAGGCCCCTTGACCGTGCAGCCGCCGCTCCCGTGGCCCGCCGAAGCGATCTGGGAGGCCGTGGTGCCCCGGTTGCCCGGGTTCACCGTGGAGGTTCTGCCCGAGATCGACTCCACCAACACGGAGCTGATGCGCCGGCTCCGCGAGGGCCGTGCCGACCCGGTGCTCCTCGTGGCGGAGCGCCAGACCGCCGGCCGGGGCCGGCGCGGGCGCGGCTGGGTCAGTTCGGCGGGAGATTCCCTGACCTTCTCCCTGGGTCTGACCCTGGCCCCGGCCGGCTGGTCGGGCCTGTCGCTGGCGGTGGGCGTGGCGGTGGCCGAAGCCTTGGGCCCCGGCATCGGGTTGAAGTGGCCCAATGACCTGTGGATCGAGGGCCGCAAGCTCGCCGGCATCCTGGTGGAAACCGCCACCGTCTCGGCGGCCGTGCCAGCGAGTGATTCAACGCTGGCGCGCTACACGGTGGTGGGCATCGGCATCAACATCGCGCCCCGGCCCGCCATGCCGGACCAGGACATCGCACCGGCCGCCTTGTGCGAGCTGTGGCCCCAGGCCGAGGCGCCGGCCACCCTCGAGCGCATCGCCCTGCCCCTGGTGCACGCCTTGCAGTCCTTCGCGCGGGACGGCTTCGCGCCGTTCCAGAAGGCGTTCGACGCCCGGGACCTTCTGCGAGGACGCAGCGTGACCCTCAGCGACGGCACGACGGGCACGGCCGCTGGCGTGGACCGCACAGGCGCCTTGCTGGTGCATACTGCGGCCGGCTTGCAGCTCGTTTCAAGTTCCGAAGTGAGCGTGCGACCCGCCCCCTGATGTTGCGTCTCGCCGTCCTGCTCCTGCTGGTTGCCAACGCGGTCTGGTTTGCCTGGACCCAGGACCTGTTTCGCCCCTGGGGCCTGGGCCCGTCGTCGCAGGCCGAGCCGCAGCGGCTGACACAGCAGGTCCAGCCCGAGGCGGTGCGCCTCGTGCGCGGGGATGAAGCGCAGCGGCTGGCGGAATCCACCGCGCCGGTGCGTCCTCCCGAGTGCCTGATGACGGCACCGCTGCCCGATGCCGCCGCCGCGGTGCTGCGCCAGCGCCTGGCCAACTGGCCGGCCGGCAGCTGGCGCCTGGAAGCGGGCGTCGAGCCCGCGCGCTGGATCGTCTACATGGGCAAATACCCCGACGCCGCGATGGTGGAGCGCAAGAAGGCCGAGTTGCGCCGTCGCGGCGTTTCCTTCGAGCCCGTGGCCAACCCGGCCCTGGAGCCCGGCCTGTCCCTGGGCGGCTTCACCAGCCAGGCAGCGGCCAACGACCACCTCGCGGCGCTGGCCACGCGCGATGTCCGTTCGGCCCGCGTGGTGCTCGAGCGCGCCGAACTGCGCGGCCCGGCCCTGCGTCTGCCCCTGGTGGACGACCTCCTGCGGCCGCGATTGGGCGAGCTGCAGGGGGCGCTGGGCGGGCGGCCGCTCCTGCCCTGTCGCTGACGTTCCGGCGGCTCTCGCGCACGGGGGTGCGCCCTGGCCTCAGTGTTCCCGGATCAGGAACCGCAGGCTGATGCGCGTGCCCGGCATCGGCGCGCCGGGGTGGACCGGCTCGATCTGGATCTCGCCGCGGTGCTGCTTGATGATCTCGTTCACGATCGGCAGGCCCAGCCCCGAACCATCCACATTGGTGCCCAGCGCCCGGTAAAAGGGCTGCAGGACCAGCTCGCGCTCGCTGGCCGGAATGCCGGGCCCCGAGTCCTCCACCTGCAGCACCAGCACCTGCCCGAAGGGGTCGGCCACGACGCGCGCGGTGATCACGCCCGGTTGCTGCACGCTCGAAGGCGTGTAGTTCAGGGCGTTGTCTAGCAGGTTGCTGACGGCCTCCTTCAGCAGGGTGCGGTTGCCTGGCAGCGTCACACCGGGCATGTCCGCGCTCGCGCCCTCGTAGCCCATGTCGATGTGCTTGTCCATGGCGCGTGGCAGCAGGTCGCGCACGGCATCCATCGTGATCTCCACCAGGTTGCACGGATGCAGGGTCATCGCACGGCCGCTGTCCTCGGCGCGGGCCAGCGCCAGCAGCTGGTTGACCGTGTGCGTGGCGCGGACGCTGGCGCGGCCGATCTGCTTGAGGGACTCCTTCAGGCTGTCGGCGTCGGGGCCTTCGCGCTCCGCGAAGTCGGCTTGCATGCGCAGGCCGGCCAGGGGCGTCTTGAGCTGGTGGGCGGCGTTGGCCAGGAAGCGTTTTTGCGTGGCCAGCGAATCCTTCAGGCGTGTCAGCAGGTCGTTCACCGACGACACGAGCGGTGCCACCTCCAGCGGCACGGCCCGGTCGTCCAGGGGCGACAGGTCATCGGGCTTGCGCGCGCGGATACGTTCCTCGAGTTCGGACAGCGGCTTGATGCCCCGCGCCAGCGCGAGCCACACCAGCAGCACGGCCAGCGGCAGGATCACGAACTGGGGCAGCATCACGCCCTTGATGATCTCCGTGGCCAGCACCGAGCGCTTCTCGCGCGTTTCGGCCACCTGCACCAGGACCCGCACGGAGTCGCCTGCGGGCATCGACAGCTGCTTCCAGGTGGCGGCCACACGCAGGTCCTGCCCCTGCATCTCCTCATCGCGCAGCGTCACGGCGCCGGCAGCCTGCGGCTCCCGGGGGGCGGGCAGGTCGCGTTCACCCGCGAGCAGCTGCCCGGGCCACAGCGTCACCTGGTAGTAGATCTGGTCGGCATCGTCGGCGCGCAGGATCTCGCGCGCGGGCTGCGGCAGGTTGAAGTTGGGACGCCCGCCCTGCACCGTCACCAGCTGCGCCAGGGCCTGCACGTTGTATTCGAGCGCGCGGTCGAAGGGCTTGTCGGCGAGGGCCTGGGCCACCAGCCAGGTGAGGGCCAGGCTCACGGGCCACAGCATCAGCAGCGGCGTGAGCATCCAGTCCAGGATCTCCCCGAACAGCGAGCGCTGCTCGCGCTGGAAGATCCTCATGGCCGAAGGCCTGCGCGGTGCATCAGGCGGTCAACCCGGGATCTTCTCGAGGCAGTAGCCCAGGCCACGCACCGTGGCGATGCGGATCGGACCCTTCTCGATCTTCTTGCGCAGGCGGTGGATGTACACCTCGATCGCGTTGTTGCTCACTTCCTCGCCCCACTCGCACAGTCGCTCCACCAGCTGGTCCTTGCTCACGAGGCGGCCGGCGCGTTGCAGCAGCACCTCGAGCAGGCCCAGTTCACGCGCGGACAGTTCGACCATCTTGCCGTCGATGGTGGCCACGCGTCCCGCCTGGTCGTAGACCAGCGGCCCGTGCTTGATCGTGCTGCTCGCCCCGCCCATGCCGCGGCGCGTGAGGGCGCGCACGCGGGCCTCGAGCTCCTGCAGCGAGAAGGGCTTGGCCATGTAGTCATCGGCGCCGTAGTCCAGACCCTTGACGCGTTCCTCCACGCTGTCGGCGGCGGTGAGGATCAGGACCGGAAGGGCCGAGCCGCGACCCCGCAACTTGCGCAGGACTTCCAGGCCGTGCATCTTGGGCAGGCCCAGGTCGAGGATCAGGAGGTCGAATTCGGTGTTGGCCAGGAGCGCGGCATCGGCCTCGGTGCCGCTGGCCACGTGATCGACGGCCGCACCCGAGGCCCTCAGGCTGCGCAGCAAACCATCCGCCAGCACCTGGTCATCTTCCGCGATGAGGATACGCACGCTTGTCTCCTAGGCAAGGCCGGCGCAGTGCTGCGCGTGAGCCTTTCATCATTGTCCCGTCGATTCTAGGATTCGCGGTCGAGGGCAGACCCTGATCGCTGCGTCGGGAAGCGCTCAGGCCGCAGGGCCGGCCTGGGTGTCAGGCCGCAGGGCCGGCGTAGGCCTCCAGGCCCATGGCCACCACCGTGGCGATCTCGTCGCCCACCTCCGCGCGGAATTCGGCCTCGGCCTGGGCCACCGCGTCTCGAAACGCCTGCAGCCACGCCAGGCCCGTGGGCGTGAAGCGCACCTGGCGCGCCCGCGCGTCGTGCGGGTCGGGTTCGCGCACCACCAGGCCCCAGGCTTCGCATTGCGTGACCAGGTCGCCCATGGCCTGCTTGGTCATGCCGGCGCTGGCCGCCAGGTCGGTCAGGCGCGAACCGCCCCGGGCCAGGTGCCGGGTGATGTGCACATGAGCCGCGCCGATCTGATCGCGAGCGGCCAGGTGCGACAGCGCCAAGGGGACGTCCACGTTGTGGGCCATCAGGTACAGCACCCGCTCGTCGAAGCGGCGCATGGCGTGCCCCAGCAGGCGCCCCAGGTGGGTCTGGCGCCAGCCGTCGTCGGGCAGGGAAATGCTGTTCTCAGACACCGCCATATGGTAAGGCAAACTGACCAAAAAACGGGTTTACATCCTCGAATCCGCGGTTAAAGTGCTGGTCATGCATCCAGCCTGTGATTAACAACACTGGATGACCCGGCAGTAACTCATTGATCCACAAGGAGAAATTTCATGGACGCACAAGTCAAGGGCACCAAGATCGCCGCCGCCGATTCCGAGAAGTCCAAGGCCATCCAGGCCGCGCTGGCCCAGATCGAGAAGCAGTTCGGCAAGGGCACCATCATGCGCCTGGGCGAGGGCGAGAAGATCGAGGACATCCAGGTCGTCTCCACCGGCTCGCTGGGCCTGGATGTCGCCCTGGGGGTGGGCGGCCTGCCGCGCGGCCGCGTGATCGAGATCTACGGCCCCGAGTCCTAGGGCAAGACCACCCTGACCCTGCAGGTCATCTCCAACATGCAGCGCATCGGCGGCACCTGCGCTTTTGTGGACGCCGAGCACGCGCTCGACGTGCAGTACGCCCAGAAGCTGGGCGTGAACCTGCCCGACCTGCTCATCTCCCAGCCCGACACCGGTGAGCAGGCCCTGGAGATTGTCGACAGCCTGGTGCGCTCCGGCGCGGTCGACCTGATCGTGATCGACTCGGTCGCCGCGCTCACCCCCAAGGCCGAGATCGAAGGGGAGATGGGCGACTCCCTGCCCGGCCTGCAGGCCCGCCTCATGAGCCAGGCCCTGCGCAAGCTCACCGCCACCATCAAGAAGACCAACTGCACGGTCATCTTCATCAACCAGATCCGCATGAAGATCGGTGTGATGTTCGGCTCGCCCGAGACCACCACCGGCGGCAACGCGCTGAAGTTCTACGCGTCCGTGCGCCTGGATATCCGCCGCACCGGCACCATCAAGAAGGGCGAAGAGGCGATCGGCAACGAGACCAAGGTCAAGGTCGTGAAGAACAAGGTCTCGCCCCCCTTCAAGACCGCCGAGTTCGACATCCTGTTCGGCGAGGGCATCAGCCGCGAGGGCGAGATCATCGACATGGGCGTGAACGCGCGCATCCTCGAGAAGTCCGGCGCCTGGTACGCCTACAACGGCGAGAAGATCGGCCAGGGCCGTGACAACGCCCGCGAGTTCCTGCGCGAGAACCCCGAGCTGGCGCGCGAGATCGAGAACAAGGTGCGCGAGTCGCTCAACATTTCGCTGATGCCCGCTGGCGTGGACGACGGCGAAGACGAGGCTGAATAATCTCCTGTGCCCGGTCCGCGCTGGCCCTCGCCGGCGGGGCCGGGTTTTTTTGGGTCACACCGCGCCATGCCGGCTGCACCGCGTTCCACGCCTGCCTTTCAGCCTTCGCTGAAAGGGCGGGCGCTGCGCCTGCTCTCGATGCGCGAGCACTCGCGCACGGAACTCGAACGCAAGCTCGCCGCCCACGAGGAAACGCCGGGCGAGCTTGAGCAGGCACTCGACGAGTTGCAGGCCAAGGGTTTCATCAGCGACGAGCGCGCGGCGGAATCCGTGCTGCATCGCCGGGCCGCCCGTCTGGGCATGGGGCGCCTGAAGCAGGAGTTGCAGGCCAAGGGGCTCGACGCCACGCTCGTGGCCCAAAGCCTGGAGCGCCTCAAGGGCACGGAGCTCGATCGCGCACGCGCGGTCTGGCGACGCAAGTTCGATGCGGTGCCCCAAGACGCCACGGAGCGCGCGAGGCAGTCACGTTTTCTCGCCGCGCGCGGTTTTGGGGGCGAGGTGATTCGCAAAGTGCTGGCCGGTGGCGCTGGCGAAGACGATTGACCCGACGCAGATTGACGCAGGACAGAGAGCCGCTGCCAGAGTGAAGTGCATCGCTCGAAGTGAGCGCGGCGTGCCTGGGGCGGATGGGCGGAGGGTTCCCTTTGGAGGCGAAGCCTCAGGGAGGAGCCTGTCCGCCCCAGGTGCGCCGCGCGTCTCAGCCGGAGAAAGTCGCAGCGGGTGGGAGGAAGCCCCCACCCCCCAACTCAAACCCCCAGCATCAGCTTCAGGTTCTGCACCGCCGCTCCGCTGGCGCCCTTGCCCAGGTTGTCCAGCCGCGCCACCACCACCGCATGCCGGTGCTCGGTGTTGTGGAAGACGCGCAGCTCCATCTGGTTCGTGTCGGCCAGCGCGAGCGCGTCGAGCTTCCCGCTTTCGGTGGCCGGCTGCACGCTCACCCATTCGCTACCCGCGTAGTGGCGCGCCAGCGCCTCGTGCAGGTCCTGGGCGGAGGGCTGCCCCGGCAGCAGGTCCAGGTGCAGCGGTAGCTGCACCAGCATGCCCTGGCGGAAGTTCCCCACCGAGGGCGTGAAGATCGGCCGGCGTGTGAGGCCGGTGTACTTCATGATCTCGGGCAGGTGCTTGTGCTTCAGGCCCAGCGCGTACAGCTCGAAGGCCGAGGCCCGTCCGGCTTCGTAGTCCTCGATCATGGTGCGCCCGCCGCCCGAGTAGCCCGACACCGAGGGCAGGGCCAGCGGGAAGTCGCGCGGCACCAGGCCGGCATCGACCAGCGGGCGCAGGATCGCGATCGCCCCCGTGGCGTAGCAGCCGGGGTTGCTGACGCGGCGCGCCGTGCGCACCGCCTCGGCCTGGCCCGGGGCCAGTTCGGGAAAGCCATACACCCAGCCCTCGGCCGTGCGGTGCGCGGTGGAGGCGTCGATGATGCGCGGGCCGCGGCCCTGGGCTCTCTCGATCTCCGCCACCATGGCCGCCGATTCGACCGCCGCCTCGTCATGCAGGCACAGGATCACGAGGTCCACGCCCGCCATGAGCTCGCGCTTGGCCGCCAGGTCCTTGCGGCGTGCCGGATCGATGCTCACCACCTCGATGGCGGGCATGTGCGCGAGGCGCTCGCGGATCTGCAGTCCGGTGGTGCCGGCTTCGCCATCAATGAATACTTTGGACATGGTTTGGCTCCCGAAACAGGGGCACCTGTAAGCGCCACGGAAGATGAGCCGCGCAGGATTGGTGCTGTGCAGCATGATACAGTCGAAGGCTGCTATCCGGCACCCGATGCCCGGCGTTCAGACCTTGCCGGGCACCCCTGACCCGTTCTCAAGAGAGACCCCCTCATGAAGATCCACGAGTACCAAGGCAAGGAGATCTTGCGCAGCTTTGGCGTGCCCGTTCCCCGCGGCATTCCCGCTTTCACGGTCCAGGAGGCGGTCGAGGCCGCCCAGAAACTCGGCGGCCCGGTGTGGGTGGTCAAGGCCCAGATCCATGCGGGCGGCCGTGGCAAGGGCGGCGGCGTGAAGGTGGCCAAGTCCATCGACCAGGTCAAGGACCTGGCCAGCCAGATCCTGGGCATGCAGCTCAAGACCCACCAGACCGGCCCCGAGGGCCAGAAGGTGCGGCGCCTGTACATCGAGGACGGCGCGGACATTCAGAAGGAGTACTACCTCTCCATCGTCACCGACCGTGCCACCCAGAAGGTCGCCTTCATCGCCTCCAGCGAGGGCGGCATGGACATCGAGGAAGTGGCCCACGCCACCCCCGAGAAGATCGTCAAGGTCTTCGTCGACCCGCTCACCGGCCTGACCCCCGCGCAGGGCCAGGAGATCGCCAAGGGCATCGGCATGCCCGCCGACTCCGTCGCCCAGTTCGTCGACGTGTGCCAGAAGCTTTACAAGTGCTACATGGACACCGACGCGTCGCTCGTCGAGATCAACCCCCTGAACCGCGACTCCAAGGGCAACATCATCGCCCTGGACGCCAAGTTCAACTTCGACGCCAACGCGCTGTTCCGCCACCCCGACATCGTGGCCCTGCGTGACCTGGACGAAGAGGACCCCGCCGAGATCGAGGCCTCCAAGTTCGACCTGGCCTACATCAGCCTGGACGGCAACATCGGCTGCCTGGTCAATGGCGCGGGCCTGGCCATGGCCACCATGGACACCATCAAGCTCTTTGGCGCCGAGCCGGCCAACTTCCTGGACGTGGGCGGCGGCGCCACCCCCGAGAAGGTCACCGAGGCCTTCAAGATCATGCTGAAGAACAAGAAGGTCAAGGCCATCCTGGTCAACATCTTCGGCGGCATCATGAAGTGCGACACCATCGCCACCGGCGTCATCACCGCCTGCAAGGCCGTGAACCTCTCCGTGCCGCTGGTCGTGCGCATGAAGGGCACCAACGAGGAAATGGGCAAGAAGATGCTGGCCGAATCGGGCCTGCCGATCATCAGCGCCGACACCATGGCCGAAGCCGCGCAAAAAGTCGTGGCCGCCGTCAAGTAAGCCCTGAAGGAATCCGAACATGTCGATCTACATCAACAAAGACACCAAGGTCATCACCCAGGGCATCACCGGCAAGACCGGCCAGTTCCACACCGAGAAGTGCCAGGAATACGCCAACGGCAAGAACTGCTTCGTCGCGGGCGTGAACCCCAAGAAGGCCGGCGAGAAGATCTTCGACATCCCGATCTACGCCTCGGTCAAGGAAGCCGCCAAGCAGACCGGTGCCACCGTCTCCGTGATCTACGTGCCGCCCGCAGGTGCCGCCGCCGCGATCTGGGAAGCCGTCGAGGCCGACCTCGATCTGGCCATCTGCATCACCGAGGGCATCCCGGTCAAGGACATGCTCGAAGTGCGCAACCGCATGAAGGCCAAGGAAGCCGCCGGTGGCAAGCGCACCCTGCTGCTGGGCCCCAACTGCCCGGGCCTCATCACCCCCGACGAGATCAAGATCGGCATCATGCCGGGCCACATCCACAAGAAGGGCCGCATCGGCGTGGTGTCCCGCTCGGGCACGCTGACCTATGAAGCCGTGGCGCAGCTCACCGAGCTGGGCATCGGCCAGTCCAGCGCCGTGGGCATCGGCGGCGACCCGATCAACGGCTTGAAGCACATCGACGTGATGCAGGCCTTCAACAACGACCCGGACACCGACGCCGTGATCATGATCGGCGAGATCGGCGGCCCCGACGAGGCAGACGCCGCCCGCTGGTGCAAGGCGAACATGAAAAAGCCGGTGGTCGGCTTCATCGCCGGCGTCACCGCCCCCCCCGGCAAGCGCATGGGCCACGCCGGTGCGCTGATCTCCGGCGGCGCCGACACGGCCGACGCCAAGCTGGCGGTCATGGAAGAGTGCGGCTTCAAGGTCACCCGCAACCCGTCCGAGATGGGTCGCCTGCTCAAGGCCCTCCTGTAAGCCCAGGGGGCATGGCGGGGCTCTGGTGGCCCCCACAATCAAAGGCCGGTTGTCTTCGTGGACAATCGGCCCTTTCGTTTTCTTACAGCCTTGAAAGCGGGGCCTCCGGGCCCTCCCCATCATGGAAGCATTGACCACTGCCTCGTTCTGGATCGCCGTCGGCCAGATCATCCTCATCGACATCCTGCTCGGGGGCGACAACGCCGTCGTGATCGCGCTGGCCTGCCGCGGCCTGCCGCCCAAGCAGCGCCGCCTGGGCATCATCTACGGCACGGCCGGTGCCATCGGCCTGCGTGTCATCCTCATCGCCTTCGCCCTGGCCCTGCTGACCGTGCCCTACCTGAAGCTGGTCGGCGCCCTGCTGCTGCTCTGGATCGGCGTCAAGCTGCTCGCCCCCCAGGAAGAGGAAGAGCACGGCAACATCAGCGCCTCGGACAAGCTCTGGGGTGCGGTCAAGACCGTGATCGTGGCCGACCTGGTCATGAGCGTGGACAACGTGCTGGCCATCGCCGGCGCCGCCGAGAGCGCGGGCAGCCATCAGCTGCCCCTGGTCATCTTCGGCCTGCTGGTGAGCATTCCCATCATCGTGGCGGGCAGCCAGATCGTGCTCAAGCTGATGGACCGCTTCCCCTGGATCATCACCGCGGGCGGAATGCTGCTGGGCTGGATCGCCGGCCAGATGGCCTATACCGACCCGGCGGCCAAGCCCTACCTGCCCGATGTGAAGGCCTGGGAATACGCCGCCGCCGCCGCCGGCGCCCTGATCGTGCTGCTGGTGGGCAAGACCCTGTACCGAGCCCGCACGCCCGACGCCGCCTGAGGCGATGCCGCCCCGCCAAGCGCGGGGCACCCCCTCCCTTGGATGAACTCCTTGTCCGGGCGGGCCGGGCCTGTTAACTTAAGGCTTCATGCCTGCCTCCCTGGATGAGGCGGGCGCTTGCCTGAGCCATCCAGACATGCCCTACGAGTTCAGCTTCCTGGTCGATCCCGGCCGGGTCCGCCACAACAACGAAGACGCCATCGTGGCCGACCCCGCCCGGGGGCTGGCCGTGCTGGCCGACGGCATGGGCGGCTACAACGCGGGAGAGGTGGCCAGCGCCATGGCGACGTCGCTGCTGGCCCGCCAGCTCGGCGAGCACCTGGACGCCCTGGGCCCCGCGCCCACGCCCGGCGATGCGGTGCAAGCCCTGCGGGCCGCGGCCGACCATGCGAATCGGAGCATCTTCCAGGCCGCGCGCGACCACGCGTCCTATCGCGGCATGGGCACCACCCTGGTGGCGGCGGTGTTCCGTGCGCAGTGTCTGGTGCTGGGCCACATCGGGGACTCGCGGGCCTACCGCTGGCGCCGCGGAGCCCTCACGCGTCTCACGCGAGATCACTCGCTGCTACAGGAGCAACTGGACGCCGGTCTGATCACCCCGCAGCAGGCGGCCGTGTCCTTGCATCGCAACCTGGTCACGCGCGCCCTGGGCATCGAGGAGACCGTCCGCTTCGAAGTCCATGAGCACG